>Ga0209200_1000259_pt1 | contig 60118 bp, 44 predicted proteins | sample AD_UKC033_MetaG_FD_184406 | JGI IMG/M metagenome (GOLD analysis project Ga0209200, IMG submission 184406) | Active sludge microbial communities of municipal wastewater-treating anaerobic digesters from USA - AD_UKC033_MetaG (SPAdes) (version 2) | ecosystem: Engineered > Bioreactor > Anaerobic >... | reverse complement strand
CCGGCATTTGACGGATCAATAACAATCTGTTCTTGTGTCCAGTCTGGTTGTAATACGTAAGTGCTACCAATCTGTCCGCTACCAAGGGCTGTCCCGGCGACAGGAGTAGTTGTCGTAGCAATTAAGAAAACCTTTAAATCGTCATAATTATTTTCTCCATTTAATTTGTACCAAAAACTTAGACTAATATCTGTTTCATCTGCCGGGAAAGTGATGTCTCTATATGCATGAACAACAGATGTGGCATGAGTGTATGCATTGGCACTTGAGTTATTGGAAATATATAAAGATTTTGAACCGTTGTAATAGGTTGCAGTACCTAGCCACCATTTATTCGCTGGAGTTCCGTTTATTAAAGTAAAAGTATTATCACCTTCAAACGTTTCGCTATAACTTGAAGGTGGAGATGAAGAATTAATTTCAATATTATCTATTGAAGCCGGAGGATTACTGCCGCCACTACCGTCATTTCTCCACGAAAATACCAACCTTTGAGTTGTCCCCGCGACAGAAGGGTCAAGAGTAATAAAAGCCATCGTATAAGAACCCGAAGAAACATAAGCAATTCCAATTTGTCCACTTGCTAACTGTGTTCCAGCAACGGGGGTGGTAGATGTAGGAACAAGAAAAGCTTTTAAGAAATCATATCCGCTTTCTCCAACATTTTTCCACCAGAAAGTAAGTGTAATAAAAGTTTCTCCGGATGGGAAATTTATATCAGCATAAGCATGAGAAACTGAAGAAGATGAATTTGTGTACTGGTTTGCCGAACCGTTATTGGTAATATATAGTGAATTTGTCCCTGCGTATTTGGTAGCTGTTCCATTGACCCAGTAGTTGGTTTGGCCACCCTGAACGAGGGTAAACTGGTCGACCGATTCAAAATCTTCTGTAAAAACAACTGTGGCAAAAGTGTTGAATCCGCAGAACAGTAAGCTTGTAATTAATAAGAGTATGACTTTTTTAAAGTTGTAAAATTTATCTAAGCTATGTACAAATAAATATGCAGAGTAACTACGCTTATATCTGCTTTCCAAATGCATATTTATTCAATTTTACCTTTAAATAACTATAAAAGCTCTAATTCAACCCTTCAGCTCATATTAAGTTTAATCCGGATTTGCCCCATCTAACAATAAAAAATAACTTCTCCCTTATTGGGAAAATCATGATTGAAAAAATAACATATACAAATATAATAAATATATTTATATATTCAAATTTTTATATGAATAATTAAATTATTTAAATAAGATTGAAATTATAAATATTTCCTGAATTCTATATATCAGTTTTAATTTACAATTAGTTTCTTTATAAAACAGTTATCTGCGAAATGTATTTTTAATAAATAAGTTCCGGCTGAAAGGTTACTAATGTCTATTGCCTTTTCGTTTTCAGTTTTGTAAACAGATTGTCCTAAAACATTAAATATTTCAACAGTATAATTTGTTGCAGACATTATAATTTCAAATTTATCTTCGCATGGGTTTGGATAAATACGTATTGTTTCTTCTGCTGTCGAATTGACAGTTGTAGGATCTATAACAATTATATAATCTTCTTTCACATCAGTGTGATTTCCGCAAACTGAATTTTCAGAAGTTAAACTGACAGTATAAATACCCACTTCAAGATATTGATGCCATGGCTCGATATCTTCCGAAGTATTTTCATCACCAAAATCCCATAAATATGTTTCAGCATTTGATGAATTATTTGTGAAATATGCTATGGCAGAGGGTAATTCGAGGGTAGTTGCCAAAGCAGAGAAATCTGCTATTGGGTTATTTCCATAATAAGTTGTTATTGATTTACATTCTGCATTTCCGCAGGTGTTTTCCCAGCGACCGTAATAGGTAGTGGTTTGATCAGGAGTTACAGACAGATTGTTGCCTGTTCCTATATTAGTTTCGCCACAATCTTCAATATACCATACAAACTCATCACCACTTCCCCCTGTATAAGAAAGTACAGTACTTTCATCATTACAAATGTTCGTAATTGACGCAGAAACCGACTCAGCCTCATCAGGCAAAGGAGAAACGGTTAAAGTTACCGACTCACAGTCAGAATACCCACAAGAATTTTCCCAGCGACCATAATAAGTTATATTCTCTGAAGGACTTACAGTCATTTCATTGCCTTCGCCAGCAAAAACATCGCCACAATCCCCGGTGTACCATTTAAAAGAAGAACCACTACCACCAGTAAATGTCAACAAAGCTGACTGTCCTTCACAAAACTCTGTTATATCTGCTTCGACAGATTCGGGTGCAACAGGTAAAGGATTTACAGTAATACTAATGTTCTTGCAGGCTGAATTTCCACAAGAATTTTCCCATCTGCCATAATAGACCGTGCTCTCTGTTGGAGTGATACTAAGGTCGTTTCCTGCTCCGACAAAGGTATTTCCGCAATCGACAGTGTACCAGTTAAAAACGTCACCAGAGCCTCCTTCAAAACTTAAAATGACTTCTTCATTATAACAGACAGTATTTTCAGAAACGGTAACTGCAATTGCTTCAGTTGGCAATGGATTTACAGTAATAGTTAGGCTTAAGCAATCAGAATTTCCACACTCATTTTCCCACCGTCCGTAATATGTTGTTGTCTCATAAGGATTTACGAGCAAATCGTTACCTGATCCAACAAGCAACTCTCCGCAACTTCCTGTGTACCACTTATATTCGTCTCCGCTACCTCCGACATAAGACAATATTACATTTTCACCCGGACAAACCGAATAATCAGATGGATAAACAGTTGTAGCATTAACAGGCAAAGGATTTACTATTATATCTATAATCTTTGTAATATCATCGTCTTCAATTTCTCCATAAGCTGTAAGAGTAACAGAATAAGTCCCTGCTTCAAGAATTAAAGATGGAGATTCTTCTGTACTATTTTCGTTTTGGGGTCCTGAAATGTCCCATTGATATCCAGTTGCATTTTGTGAGAGATTTATAAAATCTATTGTTTCTCCATAACAAACTGTGGTAGAAGATGTTGTAAAGTCTGCAACAGTCAAATCAGTTGGATCTACATATAGGATTCCATCACTTGAACTGACAGAAGAAGTGAGATTGACAATATTTGTTGCTCTAACTGTGAAATAATACGTTGTTCCTGAAACAAGTTCAAGTCCGGTATGTGTTACAGAAATAGAGGTGCTGTTATCCGTCCAGTCAACCATGTCAGAATCTCCTGCATTCAATCCGATACAATATTCATAACTTACAATATATGAATTTGGTTCATCTGCTCCGGTCCAGTTAGCCTGGAGTTGATTTCCGACATAAGTAATATCAATGTCTCCTCCGGGGCCGTCATTAACTGTTGTAATAGCAAAAGGAGCAGTGAAGTCAATATTTACATCAGTTCCACCCACTTCTGAAATGTTTCCGCTTATATCTGTTACTATTGTTTTTATTCTACAAGCCGGTAATGATGAATTTATGTTTTCATATCTTACTTCCATATCGGTTCCAACACTAACAATTTCAGTTTCGGACCTTGTTTTATAGATCTTTATATCGTCATAGTCGGCAATACAACCACCGGTACGTAGAGAAACTGCAACACCCTCGGTAAGTGGAGATGGGTCTGTCCAGTACGAAACGAGAATATTGTTTTGATATGCTTTAAGTTCTCCTGTTGCAGGGTTATAGGTTACTTTGTAGTCGTACCATGTGTCTTCGTTGACTGTTACATTATCGTCGGTGTGAATAACAATATCATCATCAGTTGAACGATATAGCTGACATTTGTTTTGGTCGGCACGGAAATATATCATATATGCGTCTCCTCTTTGGTCCAATTCTGGATCACTGCAAAAGATGTAAAGTCCTGCACGTCTGTTTGTTCCTGATCCTGATAGCTTCATTTGCCAGTGATACAAATAAATATTATCAATTCCTTGAGTAACTTCGGTATAAATATTATTATTTGATAATGCTTCATTAGATTGCCTTAAATGCCCGTTATTTATTGACCAAGTACCAGATAGATTTGTCCAATCGGAATGTATTGAAGTGCCGAAATTGTCATTAAAAAACCCAAAATCTCCGTTTGCCCGCCACTCAATTCCGTCATTGTCTAAAACCTGATAAAATCTCAAATCCACAGCTTCGTTATCTTCATCGGTAAAAACAGCAGTAAAATCATCAGATTGCCATTCGTCGGCAGTTACTGATGTTGTTGGTAATATATTATCCTCAACACAATTCCATATTCCTTCAAATCCGGCATTTACAGTTGCTCCATCTGAATGGAAATGTAAGGTCAACGCATTACCTGTTGAAGCAATAAAACCGGGATTTCCTGTAGTATTACAAAATTTTCCTAAACTTGAGGAGCCGGTATTAGGGCCGTCAAAGATTTCTAAATAATCATAATTACATTCTGCTCCACTGCCTGCCTCAATATCAAAAACAGGAAATTCGAGAGTTACTTGTGTCGCTCCGGTGGGGGCTATAGTAAAAGTATAATCACTTTTGTTGTAATAGTTTTTGTTTGGACCGCCAAGATCGTAAAAGGTATTTGAGCAAGGAACTGTAGAACAATCAGTAAATTTTTCTCTCAATAAATCCCAAAGTTCAGTAAAACCGTCATCATAAGCTAACGCCCATATTCCTATGCCGGCAATTCCCATCATATTTACCAAATCGTATCTATATGCTAGACTTTCTTCATCGTCACAAAAGCATTGTCTCCAGTTCGACGAATAATAGACATAATAAGGTGTAAGACTATTTGCATCCCATTGCCGGGTTGAGTAATTCCCTGAAGAATTTCCTTTGACGACCTTGTATGTCCTAGAGCTTACAGAACTTGTGGTTGACGAAGGAATTGTGTTGCTCGTTGTATTCCATTCATGACCGTAATATGGCAATCCCAGAACGAGTTTTTCTTTACTTGCGCCTTCAGATAAATAGTAATTAACTGTTTTTGCCAGATTGTAGTCAAAACTTGCAAATGTGTATAAAGGAGCAGTAGGTCCGGCAGTTCCGCTTCCGGCATAATAATATGCGTATCCCATAATTGTATAATAATCAATATAAGGATCAACGGCAGCTTCGTTAAAAACATTACCCCAGTCAACAGCATAAGTACAAACACTAACCTGCGACCCTGGAATAGCAGTATGCATTTGATTACATAAATCAATTAAAAATGCTGTAAATTGCGACTCTAAGGAAGCAGAAACTCCTTCAAAATCTATGTTAACTCCATGCGCACCTCTGCTTTGAACCAAATTTATCAGATTTGTAATGAGAGTTTGCATGGCAGTAGGATTTCCGAAAAAAGTAGAATGATTTGAAAATAATGTCACACATAAATTTACTCTTACTCCGTTTGCCAATGCCGTTGTCACAGCAGGCGAGGTAGCCCAACCGTGAGTGGTTATTGCATTTCCGGTAGAAGCATTTACTTCGTAAGAAAAAAACGACATGTCAGATAATAATGACCAGTCATAATTAACTTCTAAACCTTCGCACCAATATGGATGCCAGCCAAAAACTACCTTGTTTAGATTACAGGTTTTTGCTGATTTGGATTGATTCATATTGACCGGTTGATTTATTTCTCTGTATTCTTCGGCCGTAATACCTAATGAATTGTAATAGTCAAGCTCTTGTTGGTGTATCGAATATTGAAACTCTTGTGCAATTGCTCCAAGGCTAAATAAAAAAATTGTAAGTGATATTAATGCTTTTTTCATAAATATTGATTAAAATGATCATTTTGAAATTAATTCTATCTCTCCATCAAACTTATGTACAAAAATAGCAATTATTCTAAAAAGAGAGGTTTACACCTAACTAAATATATCCATGAAAGTTAATATTTTAAACATTTTAGATTCAATTCTGTTATATATTCAGATTAAAACCGTATTTTTGCATCTGATGAGAGGGATGAAAAATATATATATTACTTGTCTCGCACTTATAATAGTGATTTCGACAAATGGATTTTTTGTTGAAAAATACTTATGTGGAGGATGTCAAAAACAACATAGCGAAGTAATATTGTTTGAATTTGGCGAAATATCACATAATCATCAGCATTGCAATAATTGCGAAGGAAAAGAACATGCTTGTTCTTGTCATAACGAAGAGCACTTAAAACACTCTCAAATTTCATATTTTTCGCTTGATCAATTATTTTTTGGAGACACACGAACTGATGCCCCCGCTAAGATTACTATTGATATTCCAAAGTTTTTAAACTCAGATTACTCACATTCAAATGCTCTGAATTATTTTTCAAACACAATAAACAAGACACTTAAACTACCACCCTTAATATTTTCAATTGTAAACAGTGCAAACCCTTGCGCTGTCCTTTCTGTTTTTATATTATGATTAAGACTGATTAAGAATTAAGTCAGTATTAATTAAACAAAAGCATTATGAAAAAAATATTAAGTGTAATATCTTTCATACTTGTAGTGTGGTCATTAAATTCACAGGTTACCGGATATGTTTATGAAGAGACAGAGGAATCAAAAAAACCTTTGTTTGGAGTAAATATCTGGTGGCTGGGGACCAATTTAGGCACTACAAGTAGTGAAGGTGGGGTTTTCTCAATTGAAAAACCTCCAAATAGTGATACGTTGATTTTCAGTTTTGTGGGTTATATTGCAGATACGTTTTATGTGAAAGGAGATAACCAAAAAATTGAAATTATTCTTAAAAATAAATTATTTCTCGATGAAGTAACAGTTGGTGAAAGAAGTGTTGGGACACATTATTCCAGAATGGAGATTGGGAGTGTTCAGACTATTACGGGGGATGAACTTTGTAAAGCCGCATGTTGCAATCTTTCGGAAAGCTTTGAGACCAATGCTTCTGTTGATGCTTCTTATAGTGATGCTGTTACGGGAGCAAAACAAATAAAGCTTTTAGGACTTGCTGGTAAATATGTCCAAATGATGACTGAGAACATTCCAAATTTATATGGACTTTCGCAGCCATACGCCTTAGGTTATATTCCGGGTCCATGGATGGAATCAATTCAAGTATCTAAAGGAACATCAACGGTAATAAACGGTTATGATGCGGTCACAGGTCAGATAAATGTAGAATACAAAAAGCCCCTAAAATCTGACAGACTATTTTTTAATCAGTTTTTCAGCTCAGCAGGAAAGAGTGAGACCAACATAGATGGAGCAATAAAACTAAACCCCAACTGGAGTACTATGGTTTTTGCCCATGCTCAAACAGATTTGTTGCAAATAGATCACAATAAGGACAATTTTCTTGACTTTCCTATGTTGAATCAATACAATTTTTTTAACAGATGGGATTATTTTAATAAAAATTGGACAGTTCGTTTTGGAGTAAAATATATTGACGAAACAAGAAAAAGCGGTCAGTTAGGACATATTTACAATTCTCCACTTGATGCAGAAACTCCTTACGGCATTTATATTGGGTCAAAACGTGTAGAGGCTTTTTACAAGACAGGTTATGTGTTTCCCGAAAAGCCATTTCAAAGTGTTGCAATTGTATCCAATCTTACATATCACAATCAGGATTCATACTATGGTCTTACTACCTTTGACGCTCAGCAATACAGTGCATATGTAAATTTATTTTGGCAGTCTGCCTTTAGAGGGAACGAAGATCATAAATACAATGCAGGAGCTAGTGTTAAATACGAAAACTTATTACAGTATTTAAATGACAGTTCGCTAAGCAGCTTAGAAATTGTACCAGGAGCATATTTTCAATATACAGGAACGTTATTTGAAAAATTGCATTTAATAGCGGGAATAAGAGCTGATTATCATAATGAATTCGGTTTGTTGATTACACCACGTCTTAATGCAAAGTTTAATCTAACGGGAAATTTGTCGTGGAGAGTGTCTGCCGGAAAAGGCTATAGAAAGCCAAACATTCTTGCTGAAAACAGTTTTTTGCTCGCTTCATCTAGAGAAATATTAATTGCGAATGATTTAAAATTGGAAGAGGCTTGGAATTTTGGCTCAAATTTAACGTATTATATTTCTATTGGAAAACGTGACATGGCCATAAATGCAGAGTATTATCGTACAGAGTTTCAGAATCAGATAATTGCAGATTTTGAAACCTTTGGACAAGTAAAATTCTATAATCTTGATGGCAGATCATTTTCAAATACGTATCAATTGGAAGTTACTTATCAGATTATTAAAGGACTTGATGTTACTGCCGCTTATAGATTTAGTGATGTGCGGCAAACAATTGGAGGAGTTTTGATAGAGAGCCCTCTTACAAGTCGCTACAAAGGATTGGCAAATCTATCTTATAAAACACCACTTGAGAAATGGCAATTCGACTTTACAGTTCAGTTTAACGGAAAAGGAAGAATACCGTCAACCGAGTTGTTGCCGGAAGAGCTTCAACTGGCAAAAGAATTTCCGGCTTATACAATTTTAAATTCTCAGGTAACAAAGTACTTTAAAAAATGGGAGATGTACCTCGGCTGCGAAAACATGCTGAATTTTACTCAACATCATCCAATTATTGCAGCAAACGATCCTTTTGGAAATAATTTTGATTCAGCTTTAATTTGGGGGCCTGTTCATGGGAGAAAGTTATATCTAGGGCTAAGATTTTCTATAAAACAAAGAGATTCAAAACAATAAACAAGTTATGATTATAAATAGTATTTTTTAACAATTTAAAACTAAAACAAATGAAAAAAGTAATTTTAATTTCACTCGCGCTGATAGTTGCAGGATTATCAAGTGTTTATGCACAGAGTTCAATCGAAAAAAAGGATGTAAAACAAAACCCTAAAATTTCCGAAGTAACCTTATCCTGTAAAATGGAATGCGAAAATTGTGCGGATGCTGTAAAAAAACAGCTCGCTTATACAAAAGGTGTAAAATTTGTTTCTACAGATTTTGAAAAAGATTTGGTTGTCGTTAAATTTCGAAATGACAGAACAGACATTGATCAAATCATTGCTTCTCTATCAGAAATCAAGTACACGGCAACTGTTTATAAACCCGGCTGTCCTAATGCAAACAAAGGTTGTTGTTCGGGAAGTTCAACACAAACAGAAACTAATTCGGGATGTGGAACTAAAACTGTGACAACAGATGATAAAAAGAGTGGATGTTGTTCAGGGAAAACCACAGAATCTACGAAGAAGTAAATTTCATTATTAAAAGACGAAGAAGCCCGATTTTTAATCGGGTTTCTTTTTTTAGGGCATCAGAATCTTCTGAAAATCTTTTTCATTATTCAGCAGTTCAACCGCTTTTTTGACTTCCGGATCGTTTTTTAATCCATATATTATTGCACCCTTTTCGTAATAATATTTAACAACAATTTCCTGACAAATTATATCCGTAATTTCATCTTTAAACATCATAAGATCTTTGTTTTTGTCGTGCGAAAACTTGGTCATTAAAGCTTCAAGCTCGGGAGATGCATCGCTATAATATTTCTCTTCTTTGGATGTTTCAATAAGTAATCTTAGATATTCTTCGCTTTTTGTTTCGTAATCAAAATCTTTGTCTTTTACCCAATTTACAAAATCTTGATAATCTGCATCAGTAAAAACAAATTTATCAGCAGAGGGTATTTCGGGATTTAAAGATTTATAATATACTGCAAAATCAAACAATAAATTTTTTATTATTAGACTAGTTGCAATATTGCTATACAGTTCGGGTTCAACGACTACATCAGGCATAATACCTCCACCGTCATATACTTTTCTTCCATTCTTAGTTTTAAATTCTGAAATCAGTGAATCGGGAACATTTCCAACACTTCCGTCTTCATTTCGGTTTGAATAGTCTAAAGCCTGAATACATCTGCCACTGGGAATATAATATTTTGCTGTTGTTACCTTTAAAACGCCGTTATAACTAAGTTCCCGAGTTGTTTGTACTAATCCTTTACCAAATGTTCTTTGCCCAAGAATAACTCCACGATCTAGATCTTGCATAGCTCCTGCAACAATCTCTGAAGCAGAAGCAGACCCCCTGTTAACCAATACAACAATTTTAATTTCAGTATCTTGAGGTTCGGCACTTGATGTATAAGTTTTATCCCATTGAGCGACTTTTCCTTTAGTGCTTACAATATGTTCCCCTTTTGGAACAAAAAGATTACAAATTTTCACAGCTTCGATTAGCAATCCTCCCGGATTTCCGCGTAAATCAATAATTAGTGAACTAATGTTATATTCTTTTTTCAAAGATAAAAATGCTTCTTGGACTTCTTTTGCTGCTGTATTGGTAAAATCATCCAAAGCGATATACCCGATTTTATCATCTGCCAAACCGTAATATGGGACCGAATTACGTTTAATTTCTTTTCTGATAACGGTAAAGCTTAAAGTACTTTCTTCGCCAGGTCTCTTAACTTTTAATTGAACACTTGTTTCCGGTTCTCCTCTTAATAATTCAGATACCTGATCAGAAGATATTCCTTTAATTGACTTATTGTCAATCTCTACAATAATGTCTCCGGGTAATAATCCGGCAATTGCAGCAGGGCTATTCTCATAAGGCTGTGCAATAACAGTAAACTCTCCACTTTTTCGTATTACGGCTCCAATACCGCCATACTGCCCTGTAGTAATAAATTTTATGTCTTCGATTTGCGATTCGGGAATATAAACTGTATAAGGATCAAGACTTTTTAGCATTCCTTCAATGCCTTTTTTTATTATTTCTCCCGGCACAATTGGATCAACATAATATAGGTTGAGTTCCTTATATAAAGAATAAAAAACATCCAGATTTTTTACGGTTTCAAAATTATTGTCTGTTTCCTGACTGTAACAATTAAATGATAGACTAAAAAACAATGTAATAAATCCGGTAAGGACTATTCTGTTTATTTTATTGAAAAGTGATTTAAGGATTTTGTGTTTTTTCATAAATCTTATTATAAATATCTTGTAAAGATAAAACTATATTTTGTTCAATTATTTTGTATTCGCAAATATAATCTCTATTCCAGATTACACCATAAAACAGACTTATTTTATTGTTAATACATAACAACTTTAAGTCCTTACTATTCAATCTTATTGACTCTTTTATTCGCCTTTTGACTAAATTTCTATCTGTAGCCTTGTTCAGTCGCTTTTTTGGAACAGAAATAAATACCTGAAAATTTCCGGATGAGGCAACATTTTTCGGGTAATACAATATTTTAAAATCTACATAATCTACTCTCTCAGCATTGTCAAACAATTCCTGAATCTCGGATTTTAATCTTAAAATTGATTTTCTTTTAAATGAAAAATTGTTTTTAGTGACCATAAGTTCAATAATCAGTTCGACAACAATTTGTCTTACTTATTTTTGACTTTAACAAACTGTTCGAGAGCGGCAGTCATTGACGGGGCTTCCGGTACAGGGGCCATTAAATCAAGTCTAAGTTTGTGGTTTTCGACAGCTTTAGCTGTTGCAGGACCGAATGCTCCAATACATGTTTCGTTTTGAACAAAGTCCGGGAAGTTCTGTAATAAAGAGGCTACTCCTGCAGGGCTAAAAAATACTAAAACATCATAATTAACGTTTTTTAAATCTGATAAATCCGCACTTACGGTTTTGTACAATATTGCTTTTGAAAACTCGATATTAGCAGCGCAAAGCTTATCCGGTATTTCATTCTTATGGACTTCACTTAAAGGGACAAGATATTTTTCGTTCGGGAATCGGTGTATATAGTCCATTAAATCATCAAAAGTGCTGTTACCAAAGAAAATTTTACGTTTACGATAAACAATATACTTTTGAAGATAAAAAGCAATTGATTCTGAAATACAGAAGTACTTCCATGTGTCTTTTATAGTAATTTTCATTTCTTCACACATCCTGAAGAAGTGATCAACAGACGTACGACTGTTAAAAATAATTGCAGAAAAGCAATTAATATCTACCCTGTCGCGTCTGAAATCTTTTGCAGGAATCCCATCAACCTGCACGAAAGGACGAAAGTCAATTTTAAGGTTATATTTTTTTGCCAGATCGTTATAGGGATTCTTTTCTGTTTCCGGCCTAGGTTGTGAAATAAGAATGCTTCTTATCTTCATTCTCTGAGATTTTATTTATACTACACTTAAACTTCCTGCAATTTTAACGACAATTAAAACCGGTAAAATTTCGAACACGCAAAAATACAAAATTGCATAATGATTTAAAAATTTAATTTTAAATAATATTAATAAAAAATTATACAATCTTATGGCAAATGCTAAAACAACAATTATTAAAATGCTGTATATGAGTATGTTTTGCAACCAGGGTTCAGAAAAAGTGGCTATAAAAAAAAACGGAAAAATAATTAATCCCATTATTTTAAAAATATTCGAAGTAATATTTGAATAACTTATTGTGATTTTGGTTATATCTATTATCCAACCTAAGAGAAATAGGCTAATTCTGTAAAAAGTGGTGAAACTTAAAACTATAACAAAGATTGCAAAATAAATCACAATAGGTTTATTTGTGGGCATAAAACTTATAGCCGGAGAATACATACTATAAGAGAAAACAGCAGTTGTTGTGCTTATTAATGCCATAATTCCGGTTAAAATCGAAGCCTGATTAATTGCATTATTATTATCGTCACCGCCCCTAATAGATTGTTCGCTTCTAAAAACGGATAAGAAAACATGTTTGAAATAACCATGATAGAGCAATTTTACTGTCAATAACAACAGTAAAATAATAATGGCAGAAACACAAATAATTATTTGACTACTATCAATATGTCTTTCAATTACAGGCAAAGAAGACAAAATGCTATCTATTACAGAAGCATAAATGGACATATTTTTATTTATTAATAGTAAAGAAACTTTCTCCTATTTTATTGCCGTCCATGTATATTTCAACAATATATTTTCCAAGGATAAGTTCTTCTTTGACGTCATAATAAATTGAAACAGCAAGATTTTGATTCTCGTAAATGATGTCACGACTTGCTGTATAGGTTATTTTTTTCTCCCTATAGTCAAAAGTTTGACCTCCGGACAAAGCATAACTATCGGGTCGGATAATTCTTAAATACACTCTTTTGGGTCCACTCGAAGCTAAATCGTTTGCGACTAAAGTAAAATAAGTTTCGATTTTTTCAAGTTTGGAAGATTTTTCAGTTTCTTTACCTCTTTTGTTATAAAACTTAAAACCTATATTTGCTGTTTTAACAATGCTTGCACCTTCAATTACCATTTCAAGTTCATCATTTCTTTCTACAACACCATCCATTTCTGATTTAATTCTATTATGATCATCTCGGATATTAATATTTTCGGCGATTAAAAATTTATTTAACTGATCTAGGCTGTCTATTTGATAAACATAATGTCTCATTATATTTCGCAATGACGCCAGTTCTTTCTCGTATTTCTGCTGTATGCTGTAATTATAGCTCTTTAAGCCATCCAACTCTTTAATTAAAGTCTGTATGTGTTCTTTCTCTTTCAATATCTCTGCATTTAAACTGTCATTATTGGTCTGTAGGGAATCATAATCATCTAATAAAGCTGATAATTGAGCTTTTAGATTATCTTTTTCAACAGTAACTTCTTGAGATTTAACAATAATTACCTTATTCTGTTGAGACAAATCGTAAAGCATAAAACCTAAAACTCCAATAGCCAAAGCCATTAAAGAAATTAAAGCAATCAACACTTTTGTTGTTACATCTTTCTTTTTATTTCTTATTTCAGTAATTTCTCCCATACATTATATTTTTTGACAAAATTACAAAAATTTGATAGTCTATGTTCTTTTTATTTATTTTTGAACATTAATTTTAACAAATATTAATGAAAATTATTGTTTTAGATACCACTGAATTTAAAATTGACGGTGGGGCGTATTTTGGTGTTATTCCTAAAACTATATGGTCGAGTAAGTATCCGTGTGATCAGGATAATATGTGCAAAGCTTCATGTCGGTCCTTGTTAATTGAAGATGGAGAACGAATAGTATTGATTGACACGGGAATTGGAGATAAACAATCAAACAATTTGGTAAATTCATATCATGCAGATTTTTCACAAAACCTTGAATTAAATATCCAAAATGCCGGTTTTTCTAATGAGGACATAACAGATGTAGTCCTGACGCATTTGCATTTTGACCACTGCGGGGGAACAACTAAACTGAATAATAATAGTGGAAAGTTTGAGTTAAGTTTCCCGAATGCGAATCATTATATTTCGAAAAAGCAATGGGAAAATGCATTAAATCCCAATTACAGAGAAAAATCATCTTATGTTAAAGATAATTTTGAGATACTAAAAGATTCGGATAAATTAATATTGGTTACTAAGACTACAAAAATTGGCAGAAGTACCGAATTAAGATTATTTGATGGACATACCCCGGGATTGATGCTTCCGATAATAAAATCAATGAAGCACACTATTTTCTTTACCGGCGATTTGATACCTGCAATGGCTTCAATACCGCTTGCCTGGGTTTCTGCTTATGATTTATTCCCATTAACAAGCATTGAGGAAAAGAAATCAATTTTATCTGAAGCTTGTGAAAACAATTGGATTTTGGTTTTTCAGCACGATTATTACAATGAGTGTTGTGATTTAAAGCTGACAGACAAAGGGGTAAGAGCAAATAAAACATTTAAGTTAGAAGAACTCCTTGCTAATGAAAACGAATAAAATACGGTACATAATATTTGTTTTAGCGGCAATATTTTTATATTCTTGCTCCGATGAATATAATTACAAACAAACAAAGAGATTATTGATTAAACATGATTGGAGAATAAACACTTTTGTAGATTATTCCCAAAACCAGACTACAGAATTCAGAACTGCGGTGTTTGATTTTCTTGACGATAATACCCTGATAAAAATTTATGAAAACAACGATACTGTAAGAACACAATGGGAATTAAGCGAAGACTCTGATTATTTGACCATAGGTTCCAACACATTTAGAATTACCGAACTTTCAAATAGGGTGTTATCTATCAGATACGGTGAAGTGGAAATGTTTTTTGTGAGCGAATAAAAAAGCCACCTTATCAGTGGCTTTAATCAGGTTGGTTATTATGATACTACTCTTCAGGCAATAAGTTAACTTTAATATAATTATTCATATCAAAATACTTATTTGCTGCAGCTTTCATTGTTTCAATACTAATTGTTTCAATCAAAGCATTATAATTTAAATAATCATTAGCAGTAATTTTGTTTTCATTAATATCTACCAATAATCTTTTCCAGTAAGAGTTTTCTTTTACATTAGTTTCAAATTCACGTCTTTCTTTTTCAACTACTTTTTGAATATCAGTATCTTTAATACCATCAGTTTTTAGAGAATTAACGATGTCAAATGTTTTTAGCCTTAATTCTTCTTCTCTTTCGGGATCACAACTGAAAGATATTGTGATTGTGTAACCTTCGTGAGTAGTTTTGTAACTTGACGGATAAGCGCCAATTGAATAAACGCCACTTTCTTTTTCACGGATATCCTCTAAAAGTCTGGTAGATAATATTTTACAAATTGCATCAAGTTCCAGACAGTTTTTGGCGTTATATTCAAAACTACCATGGAAATGTATTGCCTCGATACATTTTGCATCTTTTCCTTTTCTTACAGTTTTTTCAACCACTCCTTTTGGCGGTCTGATGCCTAGGTCAACAAAAGTTTCATTTTTAGTTACAATTGGTAAAGAGCCTAAATATTTTTCCAGTAAGACTTTAGCTTGTTTTTTATCAATATTTCCAACGAAATAAAATGTGAAATTCCCGGGATCGCTAAAACGTTGATTATAAATGTATTTTACACGTTTATAGTCGGCTTCATCTAAAATTTCCGGAGTAACAGGGCGACGGCGAGGATGATTATTTGCAATAGTCCATCTTAAAGTATCTGACCATGCAGATTGTGGATCAAGCATTTCGTTTTCGGTCATGCCTTTTTCTTTATTGATATATGATTTAAATGCAGATTCGGAAACTCTTGGCTTTGTAAATGACACATGTATCATTTGAAGCAAAGTTTCAAAATCGCTTACAGAACAACTGCCTGAAAATCCCTCGGATATTTCGCCAATATACGGTTGAAAACGTACAGATTTTCCCGACATGAATTTTTGTAATTCAGCCTTGTCGAAATCTCCCAAACCACTTTCTAAAGCAATTGATGCTGCGTATTTGCTACTGATATCATCTTTTTGATCATATAATGAATAACCGCCAAATGATTTTGCTTCGAAAAGAATTTCATCATCTTTGAAGTCTGTGGTTTTAAGAATTACGGTAACCCCATTTTTAAATGTCCAAGTTTCGTAATCCAATTCTTTGTTGGTTAGTTTTTTTGCGACTTTACCACTTGGTGGTAAACTGCTAATAAGAGGCTTGTCAGAAACTTTATCAACATAAGCATCTACTTTTTTTGCTGTTGCATCATTATAAATCTTTAAAACTTCTTCTTCTGTTGGTATTACTACACCTTCTTTTTCAGGAGTCAAGACTACAATAACAAGGTTTTTATCAATAATCATAGATTCACCGAATTTGTTAACCTCATCGAGAGTAATTCCGGGAAGATATTTCTTAAACAATTCATATTCATACTCAATACCCGGATAAGGATTATGAGGCGGTAAATAATTACTTTGATATTCTCTTACATAAGATTCAGATTTCTGTTTATCTCTTTCGTTGTACATTTTTTCAATATCCTTCAGCAAACTTGCTTTTTCTCTTTCGAGTTCGGTTTCTGTAAATCCATGTTGTTTCATTCTTTGATTTTCTGCAACCAATGCGTCAATGGTAGCTTTTATATCGTTATTTTGAACAACGCCTAGGCTAATAAACATAGATTTTGGGCCAATAAATTCTGAATATCCTGCATATCCCTGTGCAAAAGGCGGATTTTCCAGTAATGTAAGTTCTGCTAATCTGTTCGAAATCATTGAGCTAACCAGCATCCCAACGATATCTTCTCTATAATCAGCTACTGTATTTTTAGGTTTAAGAGGGTGCTTGTAAAACATTTGAACCATGCTTATTGGAGATTCGGGATCTGAAGCAACGCAAACTAGGGTTTCGTCATGGTCTGGGATATCTGCATAAAATCTTTCACGAGGAGCAGGGTGTTTTTCAATTTTACTGAAAAGTTCAATAACTTTCTGTTCCATTTCTTTTGCATCAAAGTCACCAACTACAACTACCGCCATAAGGTCCGGGCGATACCAATCTTTGTAAAAACGTCTTAAAGCTTCAGGGTCGCAGTTATCAACTACATCCATTAAGCCAATAGGAAGTCTTTCGGCATATATTGACTTATGAAATATAACAGCTAAAAATTTACGTTGCATACGGTCCATAGCACCTTGTCCCATTCTCCATTCTTCGTGGATAATTCCTCTTTCTGCATTAATTTCATCTGTTTCCAATGAAACTTGAGATGCCCAATCAAACAATACTAATAAACCTTTGTCAACAAATTCGGGGTTGTCAGTTGGAACTTTAATTCCATAAACTGTTTCGTCAAATGAGGTATATGCATTTACTTCCGGTCCGAATTTCATTCCTAAAGATTCCAGATAGTTTATCAGTTCATGTTTTGGGAAGTTCTTTGTTCCGTTAAATGCCATGTGCTCATTAAAGTGGGCTAATCCTTGTTGGTCATCGTCTTCTAAAACAGACCCTGCATTGACAACAAGTGTAAATTCGGCACGTTTTTCAGGGGTTGCATTTGCCCTGATATAATACTTCATTCCATTGTCAAGAGTTCCTGTCAATACTTTTGGGTCAGTTGGTAACTTGTCGGTTAGCTCAAGACCTTGAGCAAAAATTGCTGAAACACTTATCAGAATGCCCAGTAATAAAAATGTTAGTTTTCTCATAATTTATTATTATTTAAATTTGCAACAAAATTAAAAAGATAATACAATGTTTTGTTCTTTAAGTTGTATTAATGCTTAATTTTTTGTTAAAGATAATTCTAAATCAGATTGTATGATGAGGATTTATAGCCAGAGAATAAAAGTAATAGCCGTTTATTAACGGTTAAGTAACGGATAATGAATTAAACTGCTATAATCAAAACACACAACAAAATAAGAAGAAATCAATTAACATTAATCTTATTAAATTATCCTATTGATAATTAAAATCTGAATAATTGTCAGAGGTGTTAAGTTTCTATTGATTCGATTTCGAATTGGACAGTTGGATAATTTGAAATTATTATTTTTGAGCTATACACACTTTTTTGTACAGTATCAAGAAAGTCCTATTTTTCTAATAATCATTTTCAAAAAATGGTGTGCTCTAAAATACGATCTTCCAGAGCAAACCAAGTTATATTATTCTTTTACAAGCTTTTGAATAACAGTTTTATTATCGCTAGATATTTCAATAAGATAAATACCTGATTTAATGTCCAGTAAAGCAATTTCACAAGTTTTGTCAATCCCCTCTTGAGTAAGTATTAGTTTTCCTGAAATATCGTATATGCTTATCGAATTTATTTTGGTTGATGAAACAATATATAGGGTTTCTGTTGCCGGGTTTGGATAAATTTTGATTCCTGGTTCAGTAATAATAGCAACACTTGTGTTTTGTTCAGAATAGTACAATGTAATTCTTGAATCATTAATAAAACTGCTAGTATTAACATCCCAATCATAACTTATTGCTGTTAATAACATATGATTAAACAAATATTCTTCATCCCAGTCAGGGGGCAAGATTAAATCGTCATATGAAAATGAATTATCGAAAGTGTATTCTCCTTTATAATAAGGTAGCCATTGGCTTGAGGTTTCGCTCCAATTATAATAAATATACAGGGTGTTATTCCCATTGGCATCGTAGGTGTATTCACTTTTATGATAAGGTAGCCATTGGCTTGAGGTTTCGCTCCAACTATAACCAATATCCAGGGTATTATTCCCATTGACATCGTAGGTGTATTCATATTTATAATAAGGCTGCCATTGGCTTGTGGTTTCGTTCCAAGAATAATAAATATACAGGGTGATATTCCCATTGACATCGTAGGTGTATTCATATTTATAATTAGGCTGCCATTGGCTCGTGGTTTCGTTCCATTCATAACAAATATACAGTGTATTATTTCCATTGGCATCGTAGGTGTATTCTCTTTTGCTAAAAGGCTGCCATTGGCTTGTGGTTTCGTTCCATTCATAACAAATATACAGTGTATTATTTCCATTGGCATCGTAGGTGTATTCTACTTTATAATTAAGTAGCCATTGGCTTGAGGTTTCGTTCCATTCATAATAAATATACAGTGTATTATTTCCATTGGCATCGTAGGTGTACTCATATTTATAAGAAGGCTGCCATTGGCTTGTGGTTTCGTTCCAATCATAATCAATATACAGGGTGTTATTCCCATTTGCATCGTAGGTGTATTCATCTTTATCAGAAGGTTGCCATTGGCTTGTTGTTTCTTTCCAATCATAATCAATATACAGGGTCATATTCCCGTTTGCATCGTATGTGGATTCTTCTTTCTCAGAAGGTTGCCATTGGCTTGTAATTTCATTTGTTGTATAATAAATATACTGAGTTACATTTCCATTGGCATCGTAGGTGTATGTTTCTTTTTCTGAATTAACAAATTGCCCCGATACATCGTAGTAGTATTCCCAAATGACAGAATCGAGCCGTGGTTTTACTGTTAGGATAGATTTTGTTTGGTGTATCCTCGGTTGTGATACAATTTTTTCTGCATTACGTATATGATTTTCGGTTTCAAGAAGTCGTATTTCATGATTTAATGGAGTTCTGTGTTCATTTTGTAGCTCATTGGTCTGTCCCTTAAAGTGGAAGTTGCTTTTATTGGTTTGTCCCATCAAGCTAAATGAAATAATGCACATAATAAAAATCAAAAAGCTATTTGTTTTCATAGTTCAGATTATTAGTTTATAATTCAATAACATATTAATCATATTCAAAAAAAGTTTGCTCTGAAATTCGATCTCGTAAATTCAACAAGCAAATGCAACTATTCTTAACAAAACTATTAAATATATTTATAAGAAAATAATAATTTAAATCTTTTCTAGGTCTTCAACTGATTTTAAAGTGTATTTGACCGATATCATGGTTGTTATATCGGTTAATAGTTGAATACTTAGGGATATATTGTCTTACAAGTATATTCGGATAAATAGTTTGTTTTTATACCTAAATATTACAAATAAGCTCAAATTAATCGTTGTTTTTATCTTGTTGTACAAATTTTTATTGTTTCATGATTTGATGTCCAACAAATATACGCAGTACCTTAATAAGGTTAAAAACTTCCTTTTTTTATTTTTATTGGTACTATTTTCAAAATGAATTTGTGATTAATTTTATACAAGTTATTATAAACCCAAAACAGAAACATAATCAACACTTATATATAAAAGAAATTTATATTATTTGGCTGATATTCAAAATTATACATTTGATTCCCGTTTATTAACGGTTAAGTAACGGATAAAATCACAAAAATCAAAAAAACAAATCAAATCTAAGTTGATTGATTCCATTCGATCCACTATTGGTTTTTTTGTCAGGAGCATTCTTTTCCTTATCTTCATCAGTTAAAAACAAATCAATAGGCTCGCCGTTATCTTCAAAAATGTTTTGACCGGGCTCTACTTTCATTCCCAGTTCTTCGAATAATTGTATTTGTTTTTCAAATTTATATTCGGCAAATTTCTTATCAAAATAGTTATGTAATTCAGCAATAAATCTATCTGCATCTTTTCTGATATTATCAATATTTTCTACTTCTCCCTTTTTTACATTAAATTTATTGGTTTTCTGTTCCCAAACTTCTTTGAACTTCTCTACCCACACTTTTACTGCACCGATTGAGGGATTTGCAAAATATTTACCACCCGAACCGACGCGCATTGAATCCGATTCAAATAATTTTTCAGAAACTGCGAGTAATTCTTCGCCATCAATCATCTCCGGAATTTCAAATGGATATATAAGACCATAGTAATTAGCTGCAGAAGCCGGCAATTCTCCCCTTTCAATTGCCATTAACATTGACATATAATAGTGCTTAACGAATATTCTGGCTTTTTCGAACAATTCTTTAAACTCTTTATTTTGTTTTTGTTTCTCTTCTTCAATAAAATTCTGGTAGGTTTTTAATTTATCAAAAATATTAAAATACTTATCTATTTTAAGCATTTGTTCTTCTGTAAAAACAGCTTCTTCCGATTCAGAAATTTCACAAAATTCCATAAGAGCCTGAAGAATTTTCAGTCTTTCGTCGTCCGTTGATGAATAAACTAAAATTGACATTTTTAAAGTTTGTGCAAAATTATAATCTTAGTTTGATATTTTGTTTATTTAATACTAATTTATTTAACAGATTTTTGTTTATTTTTGTTGCCGTAAATTCAAAAGAATGAAATTTAAAAGAATTTTACTGAAATTAAGTGGAGAATCTCTTGCAGGAGAAACAAAACAAGGCATTAGTGAAGGCAAATTGCTTGAATATGCAGGACAAATTAAAAATATCGTGTCGCTTAAAATTGAAATAGGTATTGTAATTGGCGGGGGCAATATTTTTAGAGGACTCTCGGGAGAGAATAAAGGCTTTGACAGGGTTAAGGGTGATCAAATGGGAATGCTTGCAACAGTTATTAATTCTTTGGCCTTACAAAATGCTCTTGAGGCACTGGGTGTTAAGACAAAAGTTTACACGGCAGTAAACATCGAGTCTGTTGGTGAGAGATTTGCCAAGCCCAAAGTAATGGAAGCACTTAAAGACAACTATGTTTGCATTTTTTCGGGAGGTACAGGGAATCCTTATTTCTCAACTGATACGGCATCGGCTTTAAGAGCTGTCGAAATCGAAGCAGATGTTTTTCTTAAAGGGACAAGAGTGGACGGTGTTTATTCTGCAGATCCCGAAAAAGACCCCAAAGCTGTTAAATTTGACGGTATTACTTTTGATGAAGTTTATGAAAGAAATTTAAAAGTAATGGATTTGACATCATTTACTTTGTGCAAAGAAAACAATATGCCGGTAATTGTGTTCGATATGGACACTCCCGGAAATCTTGAAAAAATAGTTAAAAACGAAATAACAGGAACGATAATTACTAACAAGAAATAAACCTGCGTGACATGGAAGAACTTGAACTATACATGGATGCTGCAAAAGAAGGAATGGAGGCAGCAATTGAGCATCTGGAAAAGGATTTGTCAAAAATTAGAGCAGGAAAAGCGAGTCCATCAATGCTCGATTCGGTTAAGTTGGAGTATTACGGTACAGTTGCCCCGCTTTCACAGGTGGCAAATGTAACAACTCCCGATGCCAGAACAATTTTTATTCAACCTTGGGACAAATCTGTAATTCAGGCAATAGAAAAGGCTATTCTTGCAGCAAATTTGGGTTTTAATCCTGCTAATAACGGAGAAGTGATTAGAATAATGGTTCCTCCACTAACTGAAGAAAGACGTGTTCAGCTAGCAAAACAGGTTAAAGCATTTGGCGAAAATGCGAAAGTCGCTATTCGTAATCAGCGTCGCGATGCAATTGAAGAAATAAAAAAACTTAAGAAAGATGGCCTTTCAGAGGATGTAGCAAAGGATGCCGAACAGGATGTTCATAAAACACATGAAGATTATATTAAGAAAGTTGATCTGGTTGTTGTTGCAAAGGAAAAAGAAATAATGACTGTCTAATTTATTTCTTACCACTTCTCTTTTGAATTTTAGCTTTGCGTTTCCTTTTTAATCCTCCGGAGTTCTCTTTCAATCTTTTTTCACTTTTATTGTGATATGCTCCGCCTGAATTTTTTAAAGCTGAATTTTTTACAATTATTTTTTGATTAATTGCAGGTTTTTCTTCTTCAACCAATATTTTGGAAATCGGAATTGTTGCAGGGATTTCTTCTTCTGAAATGTTTTTCCCTGCAATTTTTTTAACCTCCATATAATCGTTTTCTTCATAAGGACTTACGAACATAATAGCATTGCCATCTTTTTCGGCTCGACCTGTTCTACCGATACGATGTATATAATCCGCCGCATTTTCTGGCGGCGAAAAGCTAATTACATGAGAGATGTCATTGAAATCAAGACCTCTGGCCACTACATCAGTCGCTACAAGTGTACTGATTTTAGATTTTTCGAAAGATTTAATTGCATTAAATCTAAAGTTCTGAGATTTGTTTGAATGTATTACTCCTATATTAGTTTTCTGACCTTCTGAAAGTTTTTCAAATACTACATCTGCTTGTTTTTTGTTTGCAACAAATACTATGTTTTTGACAAATTCTTCGGCATTCTCTAATAGATTTTTTAAAAAGTTGACTTTTGTGTTAAAATTCGGTACAAAATAAACCTTCTGAACTATTTTCTCAACAGGGGTGCTTGGATTATCAACCTGTATTATTTCGGGCTCATAAAAAAACTTTGAAATAAATAGTTCAACATCATCGCTAAGTGTAGAAGAGAACATAAGATTTTGTCGTTTTGCCGGTAACATTGCAATTATTTGTTCTATTTGAGGTCTGAAACCAAGGTTTAACATCTCATCAACCTCATCAATTACCAGCTTTTTTATATTACTGAATCTTAATATTCCACTTAGTGCGATGTCGTAGATTCTTCCCGGAGTACCAATAAGTATGTCTGAGCCACCCTGATAAATATATTCTTTCTGTGTATTGATATTCGCACCTCCGTAAACTGCTTTAATTCTTACGGTTTTATATTTACAGAGCTTTTCAACTTCTTTTTGTACCTGAACAACCAACTCACGTGTAGGAACTATTATAATTACTCGTGGATGTTTTTGATCCGAAAATTCGAGTTGATTTAGTATTGGGAGAAGATATGCAAAAGTTTTTCCTGTACCTGTTTGAGCTATTCCAACAACGTCATTTCCCGATGTTATTCTCCTAAAACACTTTTGCTGTATTGCAGTAGGATAAACAAATTCTAAATCTTCCAATGCGTTTAGCAATGGTGTCGAAATTCTTAATTCTGAAAATGTCACAATAATTGTTTTAAATTACAATGGATTCTACAATTTTAAACTTATCTTTAGTTTAATGTTTTTAGTTTTTCTGATAATGCATTAACTTCTTTACGAACTTGTGTTATACCAATAACTCCACCTGAAAAGCCCGAACTTGCAGAACTTAGATTTATTCTTTTATTTTCAACACTTATGTTGAACTTAAAATATTTACAAAATGCTCCAAACAATATTCTCATAGTTCTGTTACCTTTTTCATAAACTCCTCTTTGAATGGTTCCTTCAACAAGCGTATAACCGCTGCTTACCATAACTTTGCTTAATGAATTTGCCAACTCAATATCATTATCACAATCGTAAAGATGTGTGAAACTGTCGCTGATTTGATTTTCATTCCCAATAAATTGTATCATGGTACTTAAATTTAGTTTGGACAAAATTAAGAAATATTATCTAAATATTTAAAATAAAAAAGCCCTGCTGAAGCAAGGCTTTTCTGATGTTATGCAATTTTATATTAAGCTTTTTTAACATTTACTGCATTTAAACCTTTTCTACCTTCCTGAAGGTCGAAAGTTACTTCATCATTTTCTTTTACTTTGTCAACAAGACCTGATGCATGTACAAAATACTCCTGATCTGTTGCGTCGTCTTTAATAAAACCAAAACCTTTGGTTTCGTTAAAAAATTTTACTTTTCCTGTGTTCATAATAATTTATTAATAATTTGATGACGCAAATATAGACTATATTTTAATAACAACTTGTTTTTTTATAAAAAATTATTTTTTTATTGATTTCCAACTGTTATTTCCTTTATAATTTCGGCGAGAGGCTTTATTTTATGTATGTTTTCTATTGAAATCCCTGCACACCAAAAAGTTTTGTAAGTGGCTTTAAATGCAGCGTTCTCAAGTTTATTCATACCTGTTTTTGTGATTATTGACTTAGCAGATTTTTTAAGGAAAGTATTTTTATTAATTAGTAATTCCAGAAAACTTGGTTTAGTGCCAATTTTTTTAACATAATCCGTATTTATTACAGTTGTATTTGCTCCCGAAAGTTTTTTTGTAAGTACAATATCATCTTTACCGTAACGAACAAGAGCTTCCTTGTATTCTGCAGAAACCGGACTTTCTACTGATGCAATAAAAACCGTTCCTACAGATGCTCCTGCCGCACCGATAGACATTAGTTGCTTTAAGTCCTTATTTGAAGTTACTCCTCCGGCATTAATAACCGGGATTTTACAATTTTGTGTCAATATTTCAATAAGTTCCTCGGGGGGATAAATGCCACAATGTCCACCGGCTGAAGAGTTTACGCCAATAAGAGCATCTGCTCCCAAATCCTCGGTTTTCTTTGCATATTTAAGATCAACAACATCGCAAAAAACTTTTATACCTACCTTGTGAGCTTCTGTTATCAGTTCTTTTGGATTTCCCAGTGAAGAAATTACATAAGCAGGTGCAGAATCAAGAATTTCTTTTAATTGTTGCTTATATCTTCTATTCGACTTATTTGTGATAAGATTTATTCCAAAAGCCTTTGACGAATATTGTTTAATTTCATTTATAGTTTTTGCCAATTCACCGTCTTTTCTGAAATTCATAGCCGGAATTGCTCCCGAAATTCCATTATCCAAAGCTATTTTTATCATTTCGGGTGTTGTTACCAGAAACATTGGAGCTAAAATAACAGGATATTTTATATCAAGTATTTTTTCAAGAGTTTGCATCTGTATTGATTTCCGGGGACCTGAAAATTTTAGATTTTGCAAGCCCTATTTTATTAAAGAAATATAACAACGATGTTTTGACAACACCCATACCATATTTTATGCTATTACTTAAATTTATTGATGATGCCTCATTAAAATACTTTGTTGGACATGTAATTTCGGCTATTTCATAACCCGCATAAAATATTTGTGCTAACATCTGATTATCAAAAACAAAATTATCAGAATTTGAGTTGTAATTTATAGATTTAAGCACATTTGCCGAAAATGCTCTATAACCTGTATGATATTCTGACAGTTTTTGATGTATGAGAATATTTTGTATCAATGTCAAAAATCTGTTAAAAACATATTTATAAAAAGGCATTCCACCTTTAAGTGCACCTCTGCCTAATATTCTTGAACCCAAAACCACAGGATAAACATCATTTGCAATTAAATAAGCCATTGACTGAATTAGTTTTGGCGTGTATTGATAGTCAGGATGCAGCATTATCACTATGTCAGCCCCAAGTTGCAAAGCATTATTATAACAGGTTTTTTGATTACCTCCGTATCCTTTATTATTGTCATGTACTATAATGTGTTTTATTCCTAACTTTTTTGCTTTTTCAACAGTATCGTCTGTACTTTTGTCATCAACAAGAATTACATCATCAGTAATTTCGAACGGAATTTCCGAATAAGTCTTTTCGAGAGTTTGTCCTGCGTTATATGCCGGTAAGACCACTATTAGTTTTTTTCCGTTTATCATTATTACTACTGTTTGTTTGTCATTTCGTTTGATTTTGCAATATATGCAGCAGCATTTTTATTGTCTCCCAATTGTTGATACGTTACCCCTGCATTATAAAATGTCTGCGGATCGTTAGGATCAAGTTCTATTGCTTTGAGAAAATATTTCAGAGCATCTGCAAATCTTCCTGTCATACCACAAACCACTCCGAGATCTTTATAAAAAGATGCATTCTTATCAAAGTTGCAGGAATTTGCTTTTTCGAAATAATACCATGCAGAATCTAAATCGTTAAGATATTTGCCATACATGGTTCCTATTAAATGATATGCCTCTCCAAATTCGGGCTGAACCGCAATAATTTCCAAACTACCTCTGATAACATCTTCTGCAGTGTTTTGCGTTGCTCCTGTACTCATCAATCCTACAGTATTCATCATTACTATTCTCGCATTGGCATACGACACAGAATGAAATTTCTTTAATTTTAACACTTTTGAATAATAATGTAATGATTTGGCAACATCAAAATTGTATTCATAATATGCATTACCAAGTAAATTTAATGCATCAACATATTCGGGGTAAATTTCTACAGCTCTTTCAAGGTATGAGATTGCTTTCAAACACATTTCATCATGAACGGCTTTATTGTTCTTATTTTCAGGTTTTTGAGCTTCTTCGATAATTTTACCTCCTGCCGAACAATTACTTTTTGCCGAATTTGAACTGACCTGAACATCTGTTGTAAATAAAGTCAAATCGTTTTCCCATGCTTTGTTGCGATTTATGGTTTTAAATGAATACAATCCTATTATAACTACTAAAATCAACAACATCACATATTCAGAAGACTGGACATTTTTAATCAGTTTAGGGATATATTTATAAATTAAATAACCTAATATTAAACAAAATCCGATAGAAGAAATAAAGACAAAACGTTCATTCATAAATGTTCCTACCGGGAAAAATATATTTGAGACTACAGACAAAGGAATCAAATACATCCAAATAGAAAATGAGAAAACATCCTTCTTTTTTATCAAACCGTATAAAGCATAACCACCAATAGCCAGATAAAGAAGCAGTGGCAAAAATGCCCCCGGATTAGTCCAGTTTATTATTTCGATTTGATGCGGATAATAATCATAAGTAAGCGGATGAGGGAAGATTAAAAGCTTAATATAAATCCATAAAGTAAAAAATATCGTTGCCATTTTCTCTGCTCCGCTGGCAAGTAAAAACGGATTATTCATAATTTCCTGAGCTACTTCCTCGTGTCCGCCAAAGCCAAGAATACGCCCTCTGATTATTAGAAAAATACTTGCAACCGATATCAGCAATGAAAAAGCTTTCCAATTCTTAATTAAACTATGTTTTGTGAAATAATGTACAGTAATTGGAATTATGGCAAGAAAAGTAATGGCATTTTCTTTGGACAACAAACCCAGGAATAATGACAGAGAAGACAAAATAAAAAAATACATTTTTTTTGTATCAAGATATTTTAGCATAAACAATAGCGCAGATAAAGAACCCATCAAAGTCATTATTTCGTCTCTTCCTTTAATATTTGCTACAGCCTCTGTGTGTATAGGGTGTGCTAAGAACAAAATAGAAACAATAAAAGGTAAACTTAAATACCACTTTTTGTTGTCATCAATAGGAAACAACCTTTTTAAAACCAGAAATAAAATTATTGTGGTAAGAAGATATAATAAAATATTTATCAAATGACTTACAAAAGGGTTTCCCTTATAAACAATCTGGCCATTTGCATCTTTAATATTTTTACCAAAATATTCGATTTCGAGTGCAAATGTTGCAAGCGAAAGAGGGCGATAACGTCCTCCGGCAACAAGTTTCTTTTCTTCCTGAATTTGTTCTGCTGTTCTATCTTTGTAACTGGTCAGCCAAAATCCTACAAAAGTGTCATACTTAAAAATATCAGGTATTCCGTCAATGCCTTTTTGAGTAAACTGATTATTGGTAATTACTATGGCATCATCTAGGGCATAATCATGGTTAAGAGTGTTTCCATATAAGATAAAAGCAAAAATGCCTAAAACAAGAAATATTTTCCAGTCAAAACTAAGACCTTTTTTTGTTGGAATTGGTTTTTGTTCTGTCGCTACAGTCTGTTTTGGTTTTGGTTTATTCTTAGCTTTACTCATTTTCTAGAGTTTTTGCCAAAATTACAAAAAATTGTTTATCGCGTCTTAATAAATTACAAAATGAATTTCAGGTGTCAAACTATTTCACTTCTCCTAAAATTATCCCAAGTTCGTTTAATTGAGCCTGCGAAATAGTAGAAGGGCTATCAATCATAACGTCTCTTCCCGAATTGTTTTTTGGGAATGCAATATAATCGCGAATGGAATCTGAACCTCCAAATAAAGCACAAAGTCTGTCAAATCCTAAGGCAATACCGCCATGAGGTGGAGCTCCGAATTTGAAAGCATTCATCAAAAATCCGAATTGTGCTTCAGCATCTTCTTTGCTAAAGCCAAGGTTTTTAAACATTTTTTCCTGAAGACTTCTGTTAAAAATTCTGATTGAGCCACCACCAATTTCAATACCATTTATTACTAAATCATAAGCTTTAGCGCGAATTTTTGCAGGATCGGAGTCAAACAGTGGTATGTCTTCATCAAATGGTGATGTAAACGGATGATGTTTTGCATGATATCTCGAAGATTCTTTGTCCCATTCGAGCAAAGGAAACTCAATTACCCACAGTGGAGCATAAGTATCGCGTGGGCGAAGTCCAAGTTCGTTGCCAAGTTTTAATCTTAACTCGCTCAAACCGTGTAAAGTTCTTTCTTTTTCACCGGCAAGAATAAGAATTAAATCTCCTTGAGTAGCTCCCATTTTAGCAGCAATTGTTTTCCAGTCATCTGCAGTATAAAATTTGTCAACCGAAGATTTAAAACTTCCGTCAGTATTGTATTTGCAGTAAACCAGACCTTTTGCACCGATTTGTGGAATTTTTACAAATTCTGTCAAATCATCAATTTGTTTTCGGGTATATTCGCTGCCATTGCCAAGACAAATGCCCCCGATATATTCAGCAGAATCAAAAACCACAAATTCTTTTCCCTGCACATTTTCTGTTATGTTGGTAATTGTCATTCCGAAACGGATATCGGGTTTATCATTACCATATTTTTCCATTGCTTCGCTATAAGTCATGCGAGGAAAATAGTAATTGATATCAATATCTTTTACAGACTTAAACAAATATTTTGTCAGACCTTCGAATATTTTAAGGATGTCATTTTGTTCTACAAAAGACATTTCGCAGTCAATTTGTGTAAATTCCGGCTGGCGGTCGGCTCGTAAATCTTCGTCACGGAAACATTTTACAATTTGAAAATACCTGTCCATACCTGCAATCATTAGTAATTGCTTAAATGTTTGTGGTGATTGCGGTAAGGCATAAAACTCGCCGGGGTTCATTCTTGAAGGTACAACAAAATCGCGGGCTCCTTCGGGTGTTGATTTAATAAGATATGGTGTTTCAATTTCAATAAAACTCTGAGAGTCTAAATATTTCCTCACTTCCTGAGCCATGCGATGCCGTAGCAATAGTGCATTTTTAACCGGAGTACGCCGGATGTCAAGATAGCGGTATTTCATTCGTAACTCATCTCCTCCGTCTGTGTTGTCAATAATTGTAAATGGCGGTATTTCGGACTCGCTCAAAATTTCGAGCGATTCAATCTTTATTTCTATGTCACCGGTTGGTATTTTATCGTTTTTGCTGAATCTTTCAATGACCTCTCCGCTGACTTTAATAACAAATTCTCTTCCGGTTTTATCAATTTTACTGATAATTCCCCTATCTGTATTTGTCTCTTCGGCAGCAAGTTGAGTTATTCCGTATCTATCGCGTAAATCTAGCCATATCATGCCACCTTTATCTCGTTTGAGTTGTACCCATCCACATAAAGTAACTTTCTCTCCGATGTGTTCTTTACGTAGTTCTCCGCAATTATGAGTTCTGTACATATATCTATAATATTATTGAAAGTGCAAATGTACTAAAATTGTATAATTTTAAAATAAATGAGTACAATTATAAACGAAATATAAGAATCATACGAAATGAGGAGTTTCTGGATCTTATTTAGCTATAAACGAATTTACAACATTTTTATTTTAACCAGCCATTTAGAGTATTAATAACAGACTCATGCTGGGATTGAGGTAAGGATTTTATTCTAGAGGAGTGCGTTCCTCGTGGATTTACTATTTTAATAATATTAGTGTTTTCACTCACTTCTGGAGCAGCCGCAGTCCATGGATCAAATTCACCATAAATTAGTATTGTGTTTTTGGCTTTTGTCTTTAAAAAATTCTCCAAATCCTGAGAAGTTTGGCTGTAAAAATCGCCCTGTAATTCTTTTGGTAAAAATATTCGGTTAAAGTATCCTTCTGCTGAACTAATGGTAAGATATTTAGCTAAACTTTCTGTTTCATATCCGTAATATCCCAATTCTCGGGCAGCCTGATAGAAAAACGGCAGTGTTGATTTAGAGCCTTCTATTGAAAAATACTCAGGACTTGAAACCACTAACATGTGCTGCAACAACTTTGCATCTGTTTCTTTTTTTGACGGGATTTTTTCGGTATTTCCAATCCATTGCCAAAATGCAAAAGAGTACTCTAAAACACAGTAATCATATATTTCTTCGAGAGGAATTCTGAAAGTTAGTTTGGCTGCCTTTACATAGTTTTCCATTAATGGCATAATAGTAGGTTTGCGTTTTAAAAATTCCTTTTGGAAAGCTAGTATTTTTTTACGGTCTTTTTTTGTGCCGATATTATTGATAAAAGGTTCATGGCGGCCATCTTCAACAGCCCTTGCTATTGGTGCGACATAGGCAACTGTTGCATTTACATCTCTTGGATAATACATTTGATAAAGTAAACAAGTTTGTCCTCCTTTGCTAATTCCGGTGCTTACCCATTTACCTTTGTATATATCCTTAAAAGCCATTCTGATTGCATGTTGATCGTCAGCAGCGGTTTTTGTTGTCAGATAGTCCCATTCGAGAGGATCTGGTGCGGAACCTGAAAAGAATCTATGTTCAATCACAATCTGGTTGGCTTGTAAAATATCTGTTAATTCATTTATGTAATTAGCCGATTCGGCATAGTCGGCAGCATATCCTTCGGTAACAAATACTACCGGAGCTTTGTAATTTTTATGACAAACAAAAACACGTTGTTTGAATGTCCCTGCTTCCGGAACTGAAATGTCAAGAGGTTGTTCAAAAATTACAAGATATTTCTCAGAAAAGAAATCAGAAGACTTTAATTCCTCAACAGACACTACGTTTTCAAGATTTTTAAGTTTTTCCGAAAACTCACTCCCAAAAGCACAAATTGTCAAAAACGATAAAAATACTAACACCAATCCCCTAAATAACGCTCTCATAATCAATCAATTAATATTTAAAATAAAAAAATGTTCAAGGCTGACAATATATAACTGATTTTAGCATTTCACAAAGGAAAATTCTTAATAAAATCAACAATATATTAACTATTATAAAAAGTGTTGACTTTACTGCAGGTTTTTTGAATCGGGGGCTTCGAGACAATCATCCTGAGGGCTGATTCCTCAGTCCCCTTTAAGGCACTCGCTCTCACACTGATTCTCACTCTGATCTTGAAGACGATTTTACGTAAAAAAAGATTTTTCTAAAAACTCATTTGTTCTTTTGTTTTTGTAGTTTTGCCTCGTGAAAGATATTGTCAATAAAATATTTGGACATAGCGCTACTGCAGATGATATTTTCAGTTTGCTGAAACAGAAAGAAGAAAAGCAAAATATTATTTTGCATGGTCTGTCAGGATCTTCGAAAGCTTTTCTGATTTCATCTTTGTTTAATCGTGAAAAAATGCTAACCTGCATAATTTTACCGGACAAGGAAACGGCATCGTATTTTTATGACGATATTGTAAACATTACCGGTGGTGAGTATATTTTGTTTTTCCCGAGTGCTTATAAAAGATCGGTAGAATATTTAAAGACAGACAAAACAAATATAGTTCTAAAAACAGAAGTCCTGGGCAAACTGAGTTCGGGTAAAAAACCATACATTGTTGTTACTTACCCGGGTGCTGTGATAGAAAAAGTGATTAAAACACGCGAATTTGTCAAAAACAGTCTGGAGATTAATGTTGGAGAAAAACTCTCAATGGATTTTGTGATTGAAGTATTAAATGAATATCAATTCCGCCGCGATGACTTCGTTTATGAACCGGGTTCTTTTTCTATCCGGGGAAGCATAATTGATGTCTTTTCGTTCAGTAACGAACTCCCATACAGAATAGATTTCTTTGGTGATGAAATTGAAAGTATCAGAACTTTCGATCCCGAGACTCAATTGTCGACCGAAAAGCTTAAAAAAATTCAGATTATTCCAAATATACACGAGCATCTTGGGCAGGAAGAAAAGGTGTCATTTTTCGAATTTATAAACAAAAACTGTAAATTCTGGCTGGATCAACCCGAATTAATATTAGATAAAATTGAAAGTACCTATAAAGCTGCAGAAACAAGATTTTCAGAAATAGATATATCTAAAATAGACGATGATGACGATATTTGTGTTGTTGAGCCGTCAAAAAATCTGTTAAAAGCAGAGGAATTTTCAGAATGTTTGGAAAACTTTCAACTTGTTGAAATTGCCCCTCGTTCTGTTTTGGGTTCTACAGTTGAATTTAAATTTAATATTGAGCCTCAGCCTGCATTTAACAAGCAATTTGATCTTCTGGCCGAAAATCTTAAAAGCAACGAAGAAAACTATTATCAAAGTTTTATATTAAGCAATAACGAGAAACAGTTATTAAGGTTAAGAGATATTTTTGCCGACACCTCGCAGAATGTAAGTTTTCATGCGGTTTCAAAAACAATTAATGGAGGTTTTATTGATCACGAAAGTCGTACCTGTGTTTACACAGACCATCAGATTTTTGACAGATATCACAGATTTCAGACAAAAAAAATCTCGCATGGTGAATCCCTTAGTATTCAGGATCTTACCGCATTACGTCCGGGCGATTATGTTGTTCATGTTGACAACGGAATTGGCAAATTCGGAGGCTTGCAAAAAATCAACAATAACGGAAGAATACAGGAAGTTGTAAGCATATTATACGATAACAATGACATTCTTTATGTAAATATTCATTCCCTTCACAGGATAACAAAATATCGTGATAAAGACGGGGAAACTCCTAAAATTCATCGTTTGGGTTCAGGTTTTTGGAAAAGATTAAAGGAAAAAACAAGAAAAAATATTCAGGACATTGCCCGTGATTTAATTATTCTTTATGCAAAAAGACGGGAACAAAAAGGATTTTCCTTTTCTCAGGATTCTTATTTGCAGCATGAACTTGAATCATCTTTTATGTACGAAGATACTCCCGACCAAAGTAAAACAAACGAATTGATAAAATCTGATATGGAGTCGGATATCCCCATGGATAGATTGGTTTGTGGAGATGTTGGCTTCGGAAAAACCGAACTGGCAATCAGAGCAGCTTTTAAAGCTGTAAATGATAGCAAACAAGTTGCTGTGTTAGTCCCTACAACTATCTTAGCATTGCAGCATTATCAGACATTTTCTGAAAGACTTGAAAAGATGCCCGTCAGTATTTCATATATAAGTAGGCTTAAATCTCAAAAAGAAATTAGCGAAGCTCTAAAAAAACTAAAAGATGGCAGATTAGATATAATAATCGGAACTCATAAACTTATAAATAAAAACGTCGAATTTAAAGATTTAGGCTTGCTTATTATTGATGAGGAACAAAAATTCGGTGTTGCAATGAAAGAAAGGTTAAAGCAAATTAAAACCAATGTTGACACCCTTACTCTTACTGCGACACCAATACCGCGAACTCTGCAGTTTTCATTGATGGGAGCCAGAGATTTGTCTGTCATTAACACTCCACCACCTAACAGACAACCGATAATTACGGAACTACATTCTTTTAACAACGAGATAATTAAAGAAGCTATTTATTACGAAGTAGGCAGAAATGGTCAGGTGTTTTTTATCAATAACCGAATCCAGAATATTGCAGAAATTGAAAATCTGATAAACAAACTCTGTCCCGAAGTAAAGACAGTTGTTGCTCATGGTCAAATGGAAGGTAAACAACTCGAAAAAATAATTCTTGAATTTATCAGAGGCGATCACGATGTTTTAATATGTACTTCAATTATCGAAAACGGTGTGGATATTCCAAATGTTAACACTATAATAATTAATAATGCTAATAATTTTGGATTAAGCGATCTCCATCAGTTGCGGGGACGAGTAGGGCGAAGTAATAAAAAAGCTTTTTGCTATCTTCTTGCACCACCTTTAAATACACTAACTCCAGAGGCAAGACGGAGATTAAAAGCAATTGAAGAATTCAGTGAACTCGGCAGTGGAATGAATATCGCTTTACAGGACCTTGATATTCGTGGAGCCGGCAATATCCTTGGAAGCGAACAATCCGGATTTATTGCAGATATTGGATTTGAAACATATACAAAAATTCTAAACGAAGCTATCGAAGAACTTAAAGATAGTGAATTTAAAGGATTATTTTCTAAACAATCTGATTCCGAAATTTCCGGAGAATCAGTTATTAATTCTGTTGATTGTCAGATAGAGACTGATATGGAAATTATGATTCCCGATTATTATATATCGAGTACTTCGGAACGAATTAAGCTATATCGTGAACTTGATAATATGACAAATCCAAACGATTTGATTAAATTCAGAGAAAATCTGGAGGATAGATTTGGTGAAATACCGGATGTGACTGAAAAGTTATTTGATATTGTCCAATTACGTTGGATTTCTGTTGAACTGGGTTTTCAAAAGATTGTAATTAAAAATAATATTTTCATTGCATATTTTCCTTTAAATCAAAAATCAGGATATTACTCTTCAAATAAATTTGCAGCTATAATAAATTTTATCCAGAATCATCCAAACAATATGCAAATAAAAGAAATGAATGAGAAATTGACTTTAAGAATGGCCAATGTTACTTCACTGGATAAAGTAACAGATTTGCTGATAAAAATGAGAAAATTTGTAAAAGAAGTGCAAATCAGTTAAAATTATTTGTAATTCCATATAATTTTATTATCTTTGCACCCACATTGCGGGGTAGAGCAGTTGGTAGCTCGTCGGGCTCATAACCCGGAGGTCGCAGGTTCGAGTCCTGTCCCCGCTACTAAAAACAGAGTGAGTGCGAAGGGCGACAGCGAATAGTACCACTCTGTTTTCTCATTTCTCACACTCACACTCGCACTAGTGTCACACTACTTATTGTAAATTTTGTCTTTATGTTTAAATTTCATTTGCAGAAAACTCCAGTCCGCAAGCATCGAATTCCAGAACAATTTTCCGACTAACCACTTGCAGAGTTCCGCCATAAACATTACAAATTCCCTGATAGCCGTTTGTCTTTGGTTGTATATCAATTACATCCTCGTTAGCGATTCCTGTTAAAACAATATCAGGTCTGATTGAAACCTGTCCGTCCGTGAGTGTTATAGTGTAAATCAGGTCTGTTTCATTATAAGTAATAATCATATCGCAGGGATAAGAATGTGTTCCCATAACTAATGTAGCCTCATGTGTGCCTTCTACCGACCTTCTTAATTTGTCCTTTTCGCATCCGGTGAATATCACCATCGCAATTATCAGTAATGCTGCAATTAAATAAACTAGTTTTTTCATAATTTCATAAGATTTATTAGGATTCTATTTAGTTTCAGAATTTGAAAATTTCCATCCACATTTTTTATAAATATCAGTAATTTTGATTGATTCGCGTTTGGTTATAAACTCATCCTCAACAAATAATTTATAATATTTGTGTTCGGGATTAATCTGTATTCTTTTAATCTTTTTGGGTTTTTCCCATGCAGAATCTTCTATTTCCATACCTATTGAGGGAACAATATCACAATCTGTAGTTTTTGTTAAAATAGTTTTACTGAATTTTTCATCAATAAAAACCTGATCTATTATTATAAAGCTCATATTTTTTAAAAATAAATAAACCGAAACAAATTTAATTAAAATATCCTATTCAAAAAATAATTATCATTTACATTTTCCTTAATAATTTTACAATTTTTTTAGTTGTTTAAAATTCTGAGTCCAGAGGGCTTAAATATCAGTTACTCCGACTTGAAAGTCGGGGCTCTCAAACTAAAATAATAGCTTTTGACGTACGTATGTATTTGTTAAGTTAGAGGAGCATAGTGAAGGCACAAACAAGTTATGACAAAAGTGAATATTAGATGCCGCTAAATAATTATCAAATATTTTAATTACTTTTGAATATGAAAAAGAAAATCATCATCGGGCTTATCTTAGTAGTATTGTGCACTAAATCAGGTTATTGCCAGCTATGGTACATTACTAGAGGATTAAACACTGATGAGGTCGCCTGGGCAGTTGACACAGACGAACAGGGAAATATTTATTGGGCAATTGAACAAAAAGATCAGTGGCCGCATTGGTATTATAATATTGTTTTGTTTAAGATAAATCAGAACGGACAGGAAATTTGGCAAAGTGAATCCTGGGATAACGGCACAGGATTTAATGACATAGCATTTGTTGCCACAGTTTCGGGTAATAGTATTTATCTTGCAGGAAGGACAGATTCGACCGGATTAAATACTTCGGGAGATGCATTGCTAATGAAATATAATACAGTTGACGGGCAACTCGATTGGGCTAAAAACATAATAACGGAAGCTGATTTCGGTTATCAGGAAATTGATGGAATAAGCGTACAGCCTGATGGTATATTTCTTACAGGATGGACTCAGGGAGAAGAAACGGATATGGACATATTAATACAAAAATGTGACCTTTCTGGAAATACATCATGGGAAAATTCCTGGGATTTTGAATTTTTTCAACGCTTTGATGGAGCAAACGGTCATCTTGCAATTGATAATGATTTTATTTATGTTGCTGCCAGTGTAAAAAGAACGAATATAGGTTCTCTTGACGGAGACGGGGCACTTGTATGTTTTAGCAGGATAAATGGAGATTATCAGTGGAATGAAAGCTGGACAGGTGCATTATACAGCGATGCTCTGGGATTAACGATGAGTACTGATTCTATGTTATATACTGTTGGTTATTCGGGGACATTTGACTTCGGGTCGCAAATATTACTTAATAAATTCTCACGAAATGGAAATCTTATCTGGACAAAAACATGGGGAGGAACAGGTACTGAAGACTCCAGAACGGTTGTTGCCGATGGTGATAGTATTGTTTATGTGGTTGGCACAACCTCAAGTTATGGGGACTCAGATAAAGATATTTTTGTTTTGAAATACGATTCTTTTGGAAATCTGGTAGATTCAATAATTTGGGGAGGACCATATTTGGAATGTGCTCAGGATGCAGTTTTATGGGATTCATATATGTTTATAACCGGCGAAACTCAAAGCTTTGGTAACGGACAAATTAACCAGGATCACAAAACAGACGGATTGCTTTTAAAAATTGATGTAAGGACTATGACTGCTCCCGAACATGAGTTTTCGGAGAATTCTATATCAACAAACAAAAACGAATTTAATATTTATCCTAATCCGTTTTGCGATAAATTTTTTATAAATTTTAGGGACATCAATGGTTTATATGATATGGAAATTTTTGATATTTCGGGTAAATCTGCTACAAAAGCCCTAAATGTTGTTTCGGGGGATATTTTTGATTTTTCTTGTTATGACACAGGATTGTATATAATTCGAATAAAAGAAAAGAACAAAGTTGCTGCTAGTTTGAAAATTATTAAAAATTAACATTCTCGAAATCTTTTATAAAGATTTCTTTTAAAAAAATCATTACTCCTTTCGTTTGGTTATACAAAAGAAGTAACGAAAAAAATTGTTTAATGAAAATCAACCGGTTATTTAAGGATTATCTTTTTCGTGGCTGAAATATTGCCATCTTTATCAATAATCTGGATCAAATATAGACCTGAATTTGCAATTTTTGATAAATCAGTACTTATTATTCTATCAGCAATTTTAGTTTCGTAAATAATCTGTCCGCTTATATTTAATATTATAATTGTACCCGCATCATACAAATTGTAGCTCTCACTTAAATCAATGTTAATAATTCCATCACTTGGAATAGGATAAACATTCAATTCCTGATTAAAAACATTGCTGGATATTCCAACATTTCCTGAATTTACAAAAGCAATTTCCGAAACAATACACCCATTTGCATCTGATACAACAAGCATATAATGTCCTGAACATAAACTGTCGGCGGTTTGGGTATCCTGCATCTGAGGATCATACCATTGATAATCGTAAGGTAAGATACCTCCGGTCACTTCGGCAAATATTTCACCCAAACAATTATTTGTAGTGTCGTCTGTAACTGTAAATTCAATGTTTAAAGCTTCGGGTTCGGTTATGCTAATTGTTTCAGTTGCAGTACAGTTATAACTGTCCGTTACTGTAATTGTATAATCGCCGGCGGTAAGATTATTGATATCTTCATTTGTGCTACCTGAAGACCATAAATATGTATAAGGAGCTACACTACCGGCAACACTCAAATCTATTGACGCCGTATTTCCGCCATGACAAAGAACGTCAATAGTTTCGTGATCAATTTCGATTTCCGAATCAGCCTGTTCTAACGTTGCCGAGAAGAAAGCTTCACATGAATTGAAATCAGTAACTGTTACGTAATATGTATTGGTGATAAGTCCAAAAATATTGTGTTCCGTATCATCATTTGACCACAGATATGAATAAGGTGGAGTCCCTCCGGAAACAATCATTGATATTGCTCCGTCATCAGTATTGTAACAAGTATTTGTTATGTCAAATTCTGCTGACATTTGCTCAGGCTGATTAATTACTACGGTTTCAATTTCGCTGCAGTTGTTATCATCAAAGACAAAAACCGAATATACATAGGCTTCCAGTCCTGTCTGATCTTCTGATTCCGAACCGTTTGACCAATAATATGAATATGGAGTGGTGCCACCGGTAACACTTATATCAATTCCCCCGTCACTTCCCCCATGACAACTGATATCTATAGATGTAAAATCAATTTCCAGAACCGGTGGCTCGTTAATGATTATTGTTTCTGTTGCAGTACAACCAAGATCATCTGTAACAGTGACATGATATGTACCAGCACTTAGATTATCAATATTTTGAGTTTCTTCCTCATTTGACCAAAGATATGTGTACGGCGGAACGCTTCCTGAAACATTAAGATATATATGTCCTGTGTTATCTCCATGGCAAAGTACGTCATATGAATCATAGCTTATACTTATCGGTGTTGACGGAGCCATTATAGAAGGGAATGTTACATATATGCATCCATGAGAATCGGTAATCGTTACAAAGTAATCCCCGGCAGGTTGATTGAATAAATCTTCGTCAGTGCTGCCGGTATTCCAGAAATATGAATATGGCTGGGTTCCTCCGTAAATAGTTAAATCTATAGATCCATTTGTCTCGCCATAACAAATATGGTCTATTTCAAAATAATGGGAGAGTACTTCAGGTTGCCCAACAACTATTTCTGCCGTTTGAATACAATCATTGTCGTCTGTGACTGTAACAATGTAAGTGCCGGCAGGTATATTGTCAATGTCTTGAGTTTCGGAAGTTTCAGACCACAAATATGTGTAAGAACCACTACCCCCTGTAACTTCAATATCAATTGATCCGTTGCTGTCACCGTAACAGTTTGCATCAGTTATAGAGACCGTGTTAATCACAATTTCATCAGGTTCTGTAATGATAATATGATTTTCTGCTGTACAATTATTAGAATCTGTAACCGTAATATGATATTCGCCGGCAACAAGATTGTCAATGTCTTGAATTTCGGCCTCGTTTGACCAATTGTAAAGATATGGTGTAACACCACCTGTAACAAATATGTCAACAGATCCGTCGCTTCCACCAAAACAACTTACATTATTATGGAGAGCGATAAAAATTAGTAATTCATCAGGCTCGGTGATACTTGCAGAATTATAAGCTATGCAGCCATTATCATCTGTTATTGTAACATCATAAGTTCCAATTATCAGACCTGTGAGATTTTGAGTTGTTTCGGAATTTGACCATTCAAATGAGTAGGGTTCAGTACCACCGATAACAGTTAAATCAATTGTACCATTGCTACCACCAAAACAAGGAATATCATTCGGAAAAATCTCTGAACTTAACTCATCGGGTTGGGTTATTTCGAAAGATTCCGTAGCAGTACATCCACTATCATCCGTAACAGTTATTGTATAAATACCTGCAACCAGGTCTTCAATTAATGTTGTTGATGCCAGATTAGACCATATCTGTCCATAAGGAGCTGCTCCACCTGTAATTTCGACATCGAGAGCTCCTTCATTTTCTCCGTGACAGGAGACATGAGTCATTAAAATAGGAGTGATAACAATTTCGTCAGGTTGAGTTATAATTGCTGAAGTACTTAATGTACAATCATGCGAATCCGTTACTGTAACAAAATATTCCCCTCCGGTCAGATTGTCAATATCCTGAGAAGTTTCTTCGTTCGACCACAAATATTCATAAGCGCCAACCCCACCAGCTACTTCAATATCAATGATTCCGTCAGAATCTCCATAGCAGGCTAAATCACTTGCAGAAATGATATTTATGACAAGTTCGTCCGGTTGATTTATCATTGTAGAGTTATAAGCGAGACAATTATTAGCATCGGTAATTGTAACATCATAAGTTCCAATGATAAGACCTGAAAGATTTTGACCTGTTTCTGAATTTGACCACTCAAATGAATAAGGAGACGTTCCCCCTTGTGGTGTTAAATCAACAGAACCATCACTTCCTCCAAAGCAAAGCACATCTGTACTCAAAATTGTTGAAGAAAGAACATCAGGTTCGCTGACAATTACAGAACCGGTTTTAATACAGGCATGAGAATCTGTAACAGTAATGTAATAAGTATCCGCTGACAAATTGTCTATATCCTCAGTTTCGTCAGTTGTTGACCAAAGATATGTGTAAGGAGACGTTCCACCACTTACTTCTATATCAATTGCACCATCACTATCTCCGTTACAAGAAACATTTGTAACCAGGACGACATAAATTTCAATGTCTGTGGGCTGATTGACAACAGCAGAGTTATTCTCAGTACAGTTGTGAGCATCAGTAATCGTTACATAATATGAGCCAGCAGTTACATTATCAATATCCTGAGTATTATCTGAATTTGACCAGTCGTATTCATAGGGAGGAATGCCTCCTGTTACATCAATATTAACAGCCCCGTCATTACCTCCGAAACATGTCACATCAGTTATCTGAACAACAGAGCTTACAAGTTCTTCGGGTTGAAAGATTTCTGTTGAATCTATCTTTTCGCAACCATTATCATCAATTATTGTAACAGAATATGTGCCTATTGTTAGTCCTGTGATATCTTCATCGTCGCTCGAATTCGACCAGTTATAATTATAAGGACTTGTGCCTCCGTTAACAGTCAGATTAATTTCTCCATCACTGCCTCCATAGCAAAGAACATCAGTCGTTACAAATATGGGTTTGATGCTGTTCACAAGTTTTCCGAGAAAAATGTCAGCATCGTTGGGTTGTCCGCTGATATTGTTTATTGTTGTGTCATCTAATGTAATTGAAGGAGATGTGAAATTACCGCAAAAATAGAGTTCACCAATATCATTTACGTAAATAGACTTTGCTTCTTCATTTGAATTTGCGCCATAGCTTTCAGCCCAACTGATATTTCCATTGTTATCATATTTTGCAATAAATATGTCAGAAGTACCTGCACTGGCGTTTGTTACACTTATAGAGCTTCCAAAATCTATAGAAGAGCTATTAAAATGTCCTGTTAAGAAAACATTTCCCTGTAAATCCGCACTCACACTTTTGCCGTAATTATTACTCATTGTTGGTGCAGTCGCTCCTTTGACCCAAAGTGGTGTTCCGGCAGAATTATACTTAGCAAGAAAAATATCTGCAGCAGGAGCAGTAGATGAATTTAGGGTTACTGTTCCGAATCCGATAGCATCAGTGTCAAAATACCCCGTGATAAAAACATTGTTGAAATTATCACAAACAATATTGTCAGGTACATGAGCTAATCCTCCGTAATTATTAACACCTGAAGACTTTTTTGCCCATTGTACTGTTCCGGCAGAATTATACTTTGTCAGAAAAATTTGCTCGCCCTGATTGATGTCGTAAGTGAGTGTTGTCGAGCCAAATGTAATAGGTTCAAACTGATACGTTCCAACAACAAAAATATTATTTTGGTTGTCTGTAGTTAACCTGTAGCCTTTGCATCCACCCCAATAACTCTCTTGAGCACATTGTCCCCAGATCACAGCACCAGAACTGTTCAGTTTTAACAAGTACATACCCCAGTTATGACAAGGTTTTGTCAAAGTTAGTGCTCCAAAAGTAAGATCATCGGCTTGCTGGAAATAACCGGTTATAATAGGATTGCCGTTTCCATCAACAGATATATCCAAAGCGTAATCATCACCGTCACCGTCTGCATTATAAGCCCAGATGATGTTTCCTGTTTCACCATCAAGTTTAGCCACAAACACATCATTATTGCCAGCCGATGAACTGGTATTATTCAGAACGGTAGTACCAAAACTCAGGCTTGTACTTGCAAAATTTCCAACTATGTAAACATCTCCGTTAGTGCCAACAGCTACAGCATTTACAATATCATGTTGGTCGCCTGTGCCACTGATAGCCCATAACGCATTACCCTGATTGTCATACTTAACAACAAATATATCTAAACTACCATAGGAATTGGTCAGAATAGTCGAGCCAAAATACAACTCCCCACTAGCAAAATTACCTACTGCAATAATATTGTTATCAGCATCAGTGACTATATCTTCAGTAAAATCCATACCAGAACAATGATATGGAGGTGTGTCCGAATTTGTTGCCCAATCCCAGGTCATACATTGGGAAAAACTTCTATAAGAAAAAGTTAAACTTATTGCAAGTAAAGCAATAGAAGTAATGAATTTAATTGTTTTAGTTTTCATTTCACAGTTTTTTAAAGTTAAAATTCTTTCTATTTATATCAAAAATAGCTGCATTATTTTATAAAAAATAATGAAATGAATAAGTGTTGGAGTATTTTTAGCAAGTGTGGTGTTTTATTGAATAATCGTTTTTATATATATCCTATAATTTGTTAAGGAAGTGCATCAGGCTTTCTTTTTTTCTTGCAGAAACAGGTACACTTGAATTGTCTGTCATTATCAAACACCCGCTTATGTGTTTTTCGTATTTTCGTATTTTTGAAATATTTACTAAATGAGAATTGTGTACCCTGACGAAATTATTCACAGGTAATAGTTTTTCATATTCTTTTAAAGTAGTTGAGACCAATATTTTATCTCCATTAGTCAGATAAAATGTTGTATAATTTCTTTCAGCTTCGCAGCGTATAATTTCGTTGATTTGGATTAAATGTACCGTTTCACTCGTCTTAAGTACCAGAGTTTGTGGCTCTTTTTGTAATTCCTTTAAATTCTCCATTAAAACACCGACTTGTAATTCAAGATTTTCTATACGTGTTGAATAAAAGACTTTATTTATGGTATTTATTAAATCTTCAGGATTTATTGGTTTTACAATATAGTCTAAAGCACTGTATCTGAATGCTTTAAGAGCATGCTCTTCTGATGCGGTTATAAAAATTAGTTTAAAATTAATATAGGATAACTTATCAAGTAGATCAAATCCGGTTCCGTCTTCGAGTTCTATATCAAGAAGTAACAAATCAGGTTTTGTTTCTTGTACAACTTTTTGTCCGGCTTCAACAGAACCTGCCGTACCAACAATTTCTACAGTAATTTGGCTTAAATTAAGGATTTGTCTCACATTGTTGATAGCCGATTCTTCGTCATCAATTATTACAACTCTGATCATGGTTAATATTTTTAAACATTAAAGGAATTTTTAAACTCACTGTTGTCCCCCCGGTGGATTTTTCAGATATTTCTATGCTTGAATTAGATATTTTGGTTTTGTTTAAAGACTTCAGTCTTTCATTTGTTATTTCGAGAGCTCGTGATTTATGATCTTTTTTTGGTTTTTTGTTATTAAACGATTCTTCGAAACCAATTCCGTTATCATGTATCTGTATATCAAGAATATTCGCTTTGGATTTTATTTGAATGATTATTTCACTATTAGGGTCAGATTTTTTTAAGCCATGTTCAATTGAATTTTCAACGAATGGTTGTAACAACATTGGAGGAATACATACAAAATCAGGATCTGTTTCTTCATCAATATCAATTATATGCTTAAAACCGTCTTTAAAACGTAGCTTTTGCAATTCAAAGTAATATTCCAGCATCTCAATTTCTTCGGATAATAAAATATAATCACGCTTCGAAAATTCAAGAATAGACCTCATTAACTTAGAGAAATTCGAAAGATATGTTCCAGCTTTTAACGCATCCTCTTTGTAAATATATTCCTGAATTGCTCCCAAAGAGTTAAATATAAAATGCGGATTCATTTGTAATCTTAATAATCTTTGGTTTAAGTCTGTTATTCGTAATTCCGAAGAAGTTTTTCTGTTCCTGTAAAATAAATATCCAAAACCAATCATAAGGATTATGGAGATTATTAAAAATGTTAGAAACAATTTTGTATTACGAGCTTGGAGATTTTTAATTTTTATTTCCTGGTTAAGACTTTTTATTTTTTGTTGATTTTTTTCGGTTTCATATTTTGTCTGTAGCTCCAATAAATTTTGATGTTTTTCAATATTATAAACTGAGTCATAGTAATTAAGATAAATGTAGTAGTAATCCCTGAATTTTTCATGATTCCCCATTTCAGAATAATTTAAACACAAGTTCTCATATAATGAGATTACCATTTGTGTGTTATTTATCTCTAGAGCAATGGATAGACCCTCAGTAAAAAACTCATCTGCCTTTTTGTTGTCTCCAAGATTAAGATATACATTCCCTATTGCGTTTAATGATGTTGCAATATCCTTTTTATAATCCAGTTTCTTCCAGATTTCATAAGCCTTATTATAATATTGTAAAGCAGTTTTGTAATCAGCTGTTGCATTGTAAATTATTCCAATATTATGAAAAGAGGATGCGATTTTGTTTTCATCGTTTCCTTTTTGTCTAAGCAACAAAGATTCTTCAAAATATTTTAATGCAGTCGCATAATCTTCCTGATATTTATGAATTAACCCTATATTATTTAACACATCAGCAATTTTTAATCAAAGATTTATTGTAATAATCCAAAGAGGTATTATAATCTTTCCAGGCCATATACAGAATTCCAATGCTGTTGTAAGTTTGTGCAATTCCTTCCGAATTTTCGGATGACTCATGTGTGTCCAAAGCTTTTAGAAAATAGTCAAGGGCAATGTCATATTCGCCCTGGTCCCTATAAATAACCGCAATTTGATTGTATGTTTCGCCGGTTTTTTTTAAATCATTTGATTTTTGATAACATTGTAATGCGTTTTTATAAACCAAAAGTGCAGAATCAATTTTTCCGGTTTTGTAGTATTCTGATCCTTTTGTGAAATCCGAATCACATACACTAATTTGATTATGATTGCCATGTGCATTATGGTATAACAGAAAAAACAAGGATGTTAATATGGGTATTAAAAAACGCATAATGTACAAATGTAAACATTTTTTAAGTATAGGGTAAAATAAAACTTAAAATTGGAAATGTAACAATTTTTAATAATCTGTTTATTTTTTAATTTTGTTTTAAATATTAACGCATGGATATAGTTTTAATTTTACTCATTGCAATAGGCTTATCAATGGATAGCCTTACTGTTTCTATGGCTGCTGCGGCAACATGTAAAAATAAAACCAACTTTGTGTTTCTGCGTTTTGCTTTTACGCTAGGGTTTATTCAGGCTGTATGTACAATAGCAGGATGGGCAGCAGGGACGGAACTTAGTAAATATTTGCAGAGATATGATCACTGGATAGCTTTTGGGTTATTATTGTTAATCGGAGGTAAAATGATTTTTGAAGGGATTAAGCATAAAAGCGATTTGGTTAAACCCGAAATAAATATGAATAACTTTTTTGTCGTAACGGGCTTAGGGATTGCTACCAGTATAGATGCAGCAGCTGTTGGAATAAGTTTGTCTTTTGCAGGTATTAATATCTGGATAGCTTCCTTAATTATTTTTGCTGTAACATTCTTATTTTCATATTTTGGCCTTTACAGCGGCGATTTCATCAGAAAAAAATTAAAAAGATTACCCGTTGAAATTCTTGGTGGTATTGTATTAGTTGGAATTGGGGTTAAAATATTAATCGAGCATATTAATAATGGTTGTTAAGCGACCAATATTTTTCTATATATTGTAATTTAATTATCAATATTATGAGAACTTATACCTTAGATAATTTGAAAACATTATTACCTTCTGTTTTTTTTGATTTAATGGATCAGGAAGATTTTGAATCTTATTTTCATCTGATAAATAAAATAATGGTTGTTGGAAATAAAGACAAGGTTTTACATTTTAAAGGAGATATTGAAAATGTTTATATACATAGATTTGATTTAGTTAAAACCCAACGAAATATTTTACAGGCAATTTCAGAGAAAGCAGGGGCAATAAATTTATTACGAATTTTCCCAAATAAGGAAAGCGATTTTGTTTTAACGGCAGTTTATAAAGACATACTTCAGTTACAAAGATCCAAGGAGTTTGATATTCCAACAGTCAAAAAACTAGAAAATGAATTTTTAAATGACGAAGGTAAAATAATCACTAATAACATAATTTCTCAATCGGAGAAGAAAGATAAATTGATAATTGAAAGTATAAATATTTCGATGAATACTTTACTTTCAAATGTATTTGAAACTCTCGAAAAACACAAAACAGGATTTTATTATATATCAATTTTGCAATATAAAAATCCATTTAAAAAAGCGGATAAATATTATAAGCTTGAAATTTACACAAAAGAGAAAGTTACTGAATCTGAAATGACTTCATTAACCGAAGATTTCGAAAGATATATTCAGACTTCTATCAAAGCCATGAGCATTTTCGACATGGTTGGGCCGGCAATGGTTGGTCCGTCAAGTTCGCATACGGCAGGAGCAAATCGTATCGGTCAGATTGCACGAAATATTATTCTGGCAGTAATCGAACGTGGCGAAATTGTAATTGATATAGAGGTAAAGCTGCTTGGTTCGTTTCGCGATACCGGTGTTGGACATAAAACTCCCTCTGCACTTGGAGGCGGATTATGTGGATTTGGCACTGATCATCCGGATATGATAGCCAATGGAGACCCCGAAATTCTAAAAATGAACGGAATCAGCTTTGGTAATCAAAAAGCAAAATTTTGGGGTTATACAAAAGGAACGCCTGCAGACGATTTAAAATATCTGTCGCAACGAAATAATAATATTGCCGAAATTCATTTTTCAACAAACATCTCAAATTATTTTATAACAGGTTTTTCGATTGGTGCAGGGAATGTAGAAATAAGGTTTTTTAATTTGGAACTCCCAAAACCAATAAATGGCAAAACAGATTTCAGACTTGACGGAGATTCAATAATAGAAAGTAATGACACTAAACTGCCACTGGTAAGGAAGATTTTCGATGAAGCCGGTGTTTCAGAAATTCCTTCTCTTCCGTTTAACACATTTGAAGAACTAGATCAATATCTAACAGGAACAGGCAAAAGCCTTTTAAAAATAATTTGCGAAACAGAATTCGCACTACAAAGAGTTGAGGAGGAAGCCATTTATTTTAAAATGAATGAATATTGGCAAATAATGAAAAACTCTGTTTACAGTGGTGTTAAAAGTCGTGAAAAATCTTTGCTAAAACTTACCGGCGGCGATTCGAAAAAGATGAACGAATTTTTAAAGCAGGGCGGTATTTTCGATAATATATACGGTAAAGCGGCTGTTTATGCTACAGCGGTTAATGAATTAAATGCAAAAAGCGGTGTAATCATCGCCTGTCCCACTGCAGGAAGTTGCGGAATTCTGCCCGGAGTTTTAACAGCATGGAGCGAGCAACATCCAGATTCAGAAACAAAAATTTTGGAATCGCTGATGATAGCAGGATTTTTCGGAATGATTCTTTTTACAGACGTTTCAACGGCAGGTGCCGATTATGGTTGTCAGGCCGAAATTGGTGCAGCAGCAGCAATGGCAGCCTCAGCACTTGTTTATCTCGAAGGAGGCACTCATACTCAAATGATTGAAGCATTTGCTTTAGCACTTAAGAACTCACTTGGTTTAATTTGTGATCCTGTAGCCGGTTTAGTTGAAGTTCCATGTGTAAAGCGAAACGGCATTTATTCATCTTTAGCTATTACGGCAGCTTTGATGGCTCTGAGTGGAGTTAAATCTTTTATCTCTCCCGACGAAGTTGTACTGACAATGCGTGAAGTTGGCGAACGACTGCACATAGACTACAAGGAAACCGGAAGAGCCGGACTTGCCAAAACCCGGGACGGCAAACAAGTGGAAAAAGATTTTGAAGATGAGGTGAAGAGATTTTTTGGGTAATAAATGTTCTATTCAAACCTACTCCATGGGGGTACTCCACCGCTTTCAATAATTGAATCATTACGGATTCTTCTTCTGCTGTAATAGTCTTTGAATAATGCAATATTGTCTAGTCCAAATTGTTCGTAAATGTATTGGTTCCAGACATTCAATTTTTCAACACTTTTTCCATAATTTACATCATACAGATAGTTTGTTGTCTGTGTCATTATATCATAGTTTGTCTTTTCGTACAAATCTTTTATTTGTCTTAATGTTAGTTTTGTGCTATCCAGAACCGATTGCATTTTTTGTCTTTCTATTTCACATAGATCGAAGAAAATATTTACAAATGCATGCGAATTTGAATCTATAGGCATTCGGTAGCAGGAGTTAATATCCTCAAAAACTGTATAAGAACTGCATATAAGTGAATCTTCCGTTTCAATAATATCAAGTAGAATTTGAGCTTTAAGTTTAATAAGTGATGAAACAGGCAGATTTAAAAGCTCTCCTGTTGTTGCAGTTTTATTATTTGGCATTGTTTTATCAATAAAAACACGTTTGTCAGGATACCAAAATGTGTAATAGCCATTGCGATGTTGTTGAATTGTGTCTTGATAAATTAGATTTTGCTCGTCAAGCATGAATTTTTTGCCATATTGGTCTTCTTTAGAGACGTATGTGTAATTTTCGTCATTAATAAAATTAATTTTTCGTTTTTGATCTTCGGTCAGTAACATTGCTTTGTTGTACTCCCAAAATTTTGAATTATAGGGTATCAGTGTTAATTTGGCATAATCAGAGATGTCAGTGTCATATTCAAATAATGGCGCGAGAAAAAGTTTTTCGAAATCATAAAAATATAGTACAGATTTTACATTATATGATCTGAAAACTTCAAATGGTTCCAGAACCGATTTATCATAACCTTTTGTTGGTCCGCAATATAAAATAGCCCCGGTTCTGCGCTGTAGTCTATAAGAGTAATCAAATGTAATTAACTCAGGATACATTACTTTGTTGATTATTTTATATGTAATTGTAATGTTAAGGTTTATGCTGTCCATTTTATCTTCAACAACCGATTCAAACGGATAGACATTGGCATTCTCGATATTTAAACTGATTTTTCGCAATAGCATTGTTTCTTTATCAATCCAGTATTCTCCCGAAAAATATGAATTTTCTTTCTTTTTTGGTGCAAAACCTATGTGGAACATGGTACTGTCTGCCGGAATTAAGTACAAGCGAAATTCTTTCATCATTTGATTTTTGCCAAGCTGAGTTGGAATTGTCGGATAAAATGAATTGTCTTCAATTATATTCAGTAGTCGTATAGCTTTGCTTGTTTCAAGATTTTGCGAAATGTTTAAATCCAAGATATTATGTGCAAGTCGGCCGTTTTTTAATATAAGGTCAATGATTCTTTGCCCTTTTAAACTAGCATTAAAATAACATTCTAAAAACTCAACAGGCTTTCCTGAAACTTCTGATTCAAGCCCAAAATATGCTTTGGAAAATGTTTTGTTAGTATTATTATTAATGTTTTTCCTACATTTTGTAAGCATACTGTACAAAAAATCATCATTTCCGGCTATGGTTATTTCCTGTAGGCTTAAACTTTCCTTCGTGAGCTTGACAACCGGATTTTTGACAATATTTTTGGCCGTCATTCTCATTTTTTGGTATCCGATAAAAGAAAACTCCAAAACATCAGTCTCCGAATTTATGGAAATCGAAAAAACTCCGTCAGCATTAGTAATTGTTCCTTTAGTTGTTCCGACAACCGAAACGTTGCAATAAGGTAATGCTTCGCCGGTTTGGGAATCTTTAACGGTTGCAGTTAGTTTTAGTTGCTGGGCATTTGTTATAAATGGCAGTAAGAATAAACAGATGTAAATTCCCAGCTTCATAATAAATTCATTTTTGCAGTAATTGTCTCAAAAATTTCTTGCATTCTTCTTTATTCGGCACTTTTCCATGCCAGGTGTAATCTCCTTCAATTTCAGGAACTCCTTTTCCCATAACTGTATGTGCGAGTATTACATTTGGCTTTGACTGATTTCGGTTTTGAAAAACAAACAATAGATCTTCAATGTTGTTTCCGTCACATTCGAGAACATTCCATCCAAAAGCATTAAATCTTTCGCGTAATGGGTTTAATTCCATCACGTCTGATGTTTTTCCGTCAATCTGTACGTTATTTCTATCAACAATTAAAGTTATATTATTGAGTTGATGATGTGAGACACTCATTGCGGCTTCCCATATTTGACCTTCCTGAAGTTCGCCGTCTCCACAAACGCAATAAATATTCCTTTCTATGTCATCAATTTTATCTGCCAAAGCCATTCCTACGCTTATTGATAAACCCTGTCCCAATGAGCCTGATGATGTTTCAAGCCCGGGAACTCCCGATGTCAATGAGGGATGACCTTGCAAACGGCTGTTTATTTTGCGTAAGGTCATTAATTCTTCAATAGGGAAATATCCTGACATTGCAAGGCTTGAATATAATATCGGAGCAACATGTCCTGCAGATAAAACAAGTTTATCCCTGTTTTTCATCTTTGGGTTTTGTGGGTCATGATTCAAAACGTCAAAATAAAGAACAGTAAAGATATCTGCCAGACCTAATGAACCTCCCAGATGTCCGGAACCTGCATTGGCTAATGATTTTATTACCAATTCCCTGTTTTTTCTGGCAGTTTCCTGAAGAAATATAATTTTATCGCTAACCATGAAATATCAGATTAGTTATGTTTGGGATATGAAATTACTGTTTTTATAACGTATGCTTCGGGATATTTTGCTTGAATTTTATTCAGCAAAACAACAGCATCGAATCTTTTTAAATAATCTCCTACATGAACTTCAAAGTTAGGCTCAATATAGACAACATAAGCTTCTTGTCCTCCTTCATTAAAACCAATTCGTAAAGCATTTGCCTGACTGCGGGCATCACGATGGTTTTGAGCATATATTTTTACTCGATATCCGTAGAAGCCTCTCCTTTTTTTATTTAACCCGACATGTGTTTCAATAAAATTTTCTAGCTCAGGACTTTGTGAAATATTTACCTTACCATTATAATATGATTTTTCAAAATATTTTACTTCTTCCGGTGAAATGCTTTGAGAAAAAGCAGATAAACTTATTACAAGAAGTAAATATGTGAATATCAGATATTTCATTTTTTAAATTTGATGTAAAACTAAACTATTTTTTAAAATTATCAAAATTTTGTTCGTGCTCAACTTTAATTTTATATGGTATTCCAAGTTTTGAAACAGTTACACTGCCCGTAACTTCAAGCTCCGGAGAACGCTTTTGTAATTCACCTAAAAGGAAAAGGATATTTGTTACTGCATCTTTTGGTGTAAGCTCAAATGAAACAGGATATACTTCTTTTGACTTGGCAGAAATTTTAACAGCGTCCAGTTTTTTTACCTTTCCAACATTTCTGTCATTCACTAATAAATCAAGATTTACATTCCTGACCTTAAATGAAAAATTATTTGGATTTTCAATAGGCACCATAATTTTTAATCGGACAGATTTCATACTTAATTCTTCAATTTCCATTCCTTCGGGATTCCCAATATTAAGTTGCTGGACTTTACAAGAAAAGAAAAAACAAGTGAAGAAAATCAGTAGGAGAACATTTATAGCTTTTTTCATTATTGTTTTAGTTTTTGATAATAATTTGAAAATAATGTGCCTGTTAATACTAAATAATCCATCAAATTATTAATTTATCTGCGAATTTTACAAAATCTATACCGTTAAAATTTCCACTACTCATCATTAAAATATTGGTTTTGTCAATATTTATATTTTCCATATAATTCTGAAGTTTATCGGTTTCAGTATAGATAATAACATCTCCCCCAAATGACTGTTTGACGAATTCCTCACTAAGTTCTTGTAATTGCTTATGTTTTAATACTTCATGACTATAATATACGATTGCTATATCAGCATTTTTCATACAGTCTTTATACTGAGGAATAAAGTTCTTTTGTAAACTGCTAAAGGTATGAAGTTCAATACAGGCAATTAGTTTTCTGTCTGAGAATTTTTGTTTTAAGGCATTTATTGTTGCTTTTAGCTTAGATGGGGCATGGGCAAAATCAAGATAAAATGCAGATTCTTTATTTTCTTTTAATAATTGTAGTCTTTTAGCAGCACCTTCAAAACTCTGAATTGCCGACCAGAAGAATTTTTCATCAATTCCGATTTCCAGACAGGCATATCTGGCTGCATTAATATTTTGTATATTATGATCCCCGAAAACACTCATTTTATATTTAGTATTCTTGTACTTTACAAAAACATTTCCATCACTATCGGTAATGTAATCATACTTGTTATAAGGAACAGACTCAATATTCGTATTGGTTTTACTTATCCTTTTCAAATTTTCATCTTCACCAAACCAGAATAATTTCCCATTAGTCTGAATAGATTTAATAAATATTTCAAATTGTTCAACATAATTATCGAATGTTGGGAAAACATTTATATGATCCCAAGCAATTCCTGTAAGTATTGCCAAATGAGGTTTGTACCAATGAAATTTTGGAGTCAGATCAATTGGAGATGACAAATATTCGTCACCTTCAAAAACCGCTATATTATTTTTCTCTTCAAGATTTACCATAGTGTCAAAACCCTTTATATTTGCTCCGACCATATAATCAAAACCCACACCTGACAGCTTGAGTACATGCATAATCATTGAAGTAATAGTTGTTTTACCATGGCTTCCTCCAATGACAACACGTTTTTTATTTTTTGTTTGTTCAAATAAATATTCGGGATATGAATAAATTTTGAGATTGAGTTCATTGGCTTTTAACAGTTCGGGATTGTCTTTTCTTGCATGCATCCCTAAAATAATAATGTCAAGTGTATCCGAAATTTCTTCCGGATACCAACCATATCGTTTTGGCAAAAGCCCATATTTTTCAAGACGTGATCTTGATGGCTCAAATATTTCATCATCTGAACCCGTAACTTCAAAACCTTTTTTATGTAATGCAATTGCAAGGTTATGCATTGCAGCTCCACCAATCGCTATAAAGTGTATTTTCATTTATTGTAATTCGTTAATAACAACAAGCTCTTATTTTACCACTCAACATTTATTGTTTATCATTCATCGCATTCTCAATATAATCAATAATTGAATGAATAATTATAATATGAATTTCCTGAATTCGATCTGAATAACCATTATGTTGTACACGAATCTCGACATCACACATGTCTTTTATTTTACCACCATCATGTCCTGTTAAAGCAATTACTTTCATCCCTTTTTTCTTGGCTGCTGAAATAGCTTCTATTATATTTTTAGAATTTCCGCTGGTACTTATTGCGAGAAGTGTGTCGTTTTGATTGCCCAAAGCTTCTATATATCTTGAAAAAACATACTCAAATCCAAAATCATTTGCAGTGCAGGTGATGTGAGCAGGGTCGCTGATTGCTAAAGCCGGTATTGCCTGACGATTTTCGCGAAAGCGTCCTGTCAGCTCTTCGGCAAAATGCATGGCATCACTCATTGAACCTCCATTACCACAGGAAATGACTTTTGCATTTTTTAAAATGCTTTCAACCATCGTTTGTCCTGCTTTTTCAATTTGTGTGAATACTGATTTATCTGAGATAAAGCTATTTAACACTTTTGCTACTTCTTCGAAATTATCTTTGATTTTCATTATTTATATTTTGACTTCAAAAATACATTATTCATTAATAAGATTCAAAGATTTTTAATAATTATATTGTTAATGTTCATTATCATTTGTTAAGATACGTTAGGAAGATTATTTTAATATTTTGTTGATTAAGACTTATTAATATTTATAAAATATTTATGTTTTATAGAGTAAAACATATAGATTCTTTATGCAATTATAAATTATTTTGAAAAAACAAAATATCACTAATTAGGACATCCAATAGATAAAAGGTCAACTAAAACAGTATGACCTGAGATGTTTTCTAAATTTTATGAAAAAAAGAATTATCGATATTAAAATAGTAGGTAGAATTTGTAGTAACGTATTATTAATTGTTGGTTTAGGTTTCTTTGCCAGTCTCGTTGTTGCAATTATATATGAAGAATCTGTTTTTCCTTTTATATTTTCGATTTTATTAAGCGTAGTGCCGGGTTTAATACTTAAGTTGATTTTTAAGAAACGTGATATTAGTGAAAATAAATTTAATAGAAGAAATTCATATTTTGTCGTTACTCTGTCTTGGTTTTTATTAGGTTTTATAGGAACTCTTCCTTATGTCTTTTCATCGTCAATAGATGGTTTTACCAACGCTTTGTTTGAATCTATTTCGGGTTTTACGACAACAGGGAGTAGTATTTTAGTTGATATTGAATCACTACCAAAGTCAATTCTTTTTTGGAGAAGTCTTACACATTGGATTGGAGGAATTGGTATAATAGTACTTGTGATTGTTATTATGCCTAATTTAATGTCAGGAGGGTACAAATTATTTACGATGGAGTCGTCTCTTCAAGATAAGTTTAAACCCAGAATTCGTTCTGTCGGCTATAGACTACTGTTTATTTATATAGGACTTACTGTTGCCGAAGTCTTATTTTTACTTGCAGGAAATATGAGCTTATATGAAAGTGTTTGTCATTCTTTTGGAACAGTAGCCACAGGGGGGTTCTCTCCTAAAAACACTAGTATTGCAGATTATTCACCATATATACAATATGTAATTATGTCTTTTATGCTTCTTGCAGGAATAAATTTTGTAATACATTACTATATGTTGCATGGGAGATTTAAAAAGGTAATTAAGAATGATGAACTGAAATTGTATTTATCTATTGTTTTTATTTTAGGACTTATTATTGGATTAGTACTATTTTTTAATTCAAATGTTGATTTTGAAATGGCTATGAGAGAGTCTTATTTTCAGGTTATTTCGATAGTTACCTGTACAGGTTTTGCAAGTGCTGATTATTTGATTTGGCCAAAAAACTTATGGGTTTTAATATTTTTTGCCATGTTTTTGGGAGGAAGTACAGGCTCTACAGCAGGGGGAATAAAAATACTCCGACATTTAATTGTATTTAAAAATATCAAAAAAATGTTTTTAAAAATTTTAAATCCCAAAGCGATATATACGGTAAAAATTAATAAAAAGAGTCTTGATGAAGAAACAAATACTTCTGTATTGACTTTTGTTACGCTTTACATTTTAGTATATGTTATTGGTGTATTTGCTTTGATTCTTACAGGCGTAGATAATGAAACATCACTTGGAGCCGCTGCAACGACCATGGCAGGTATTGGCCCGGGGATTGGAACAGCAGGACCAGTATCAAATTTTGCACACTTTCCGCAAATATCCAAATATATTCTAATGTTTTTAATGATACTCGGTAGGCTTGAAATTTATACTGTATTGATTCTATTCTCAAGAAGTTTTAGAAGAGGATTTTAGTTGCAGGAATAAATTAAAGAGTTGTTATTTTCACTTCAAATTTTATTATTTTTGAAAAAACATTTATGGGTGAGTTTAATTGAAAAGAAATACTCTAAGCCTCAAGGACATTTTATAACTTATGTTAGAGACTATTTAATAACTATTGTAATAATTGCTGTTGTCGTTTTGTTGTGTATCCCTCTATCAAAATCATCAGGCTATCATGTTGTGTCATTTATTTTGTTATTTATTGTAACTATTCTGGCAACATTTATGGGTACAGGACAGGTCTTACTGGCATCAACATTAAGCGCAATTGTTTGGAATTACTTTTTTATACCACCACATTTCACTTTTCATATTGACAAGACAGAAGACATCCTTATTTTTGGATTGTTTTTCATCATTGCTTTGCTAAATGGAGTTTTAACAACAAGAATTAGACGTCAGGAGAAGATGACAAGAGAAAGGGAGGAACGCACAAACGCATTGTTGACACTGACAAGAGAGTTGTCGAAATCGTGTGACATTAGTCAAGTCTTAATAGTAGCCAAAAATCAAATTAGTTTGAATTTTAAATCTGATGCCTTGTTTATTTTGCAAGATGGGAATAATATATTAATAAAATATAGTAGAATTAATAGAAATATAGATTTTTCAAAATCAGATATTGAAATTGCTGAATGGGTTTTTAAAAATAATCAAAATGTAGGCAAATATCAAAATTTCTATTCAGAATCTACAGAGACTTTTTATTTATTAAAAGGAAACATAATAAATCCCGGAGTTTTAGTTGTTAAACACTCATACCAGCTTTCAAAAGAGCTGTTTTCTTTTTGGGATACTTTTATAACATTAATATCAAATGCACTCGAAAGAGAGTTCTTAAAAGAAATGGCATCTGAAGTAAAAATTCTGAATGAATCTGATAAATTGTATAAAACTTTATTCAATTCTATTTCGCATGAGTTTAGAATTCCTGTTGCTACAATAATGGGTGCTTCAGATAGTTTGATAAACGCTGAAAGTAACCCTGATATTAAAAGCGAATTGTATTATGAGATTTTCTCAGCTTCTTTAAGATTGAACAGATTGATAGAAAATCTTTTAAATATGTCAAGGTTAGAAACTGGAAGGATTAAGCCAAGAATTGACTGGTATGACATAAATGATGTTGTCAGTAAGGTTTCGTCTGATTTAAAGGACGAGCTAAAATCGTATAACTTCAAAATTAGTATTCCGAAGAATTTTCCGTTAGTTAAAATTGATTTTGGATTGATTGAACAAGTATTGTATAATATTGTCTATAATGCTGTACAATACTGTGATAATGATGCCGAAATAATTATTAAGGTTTCTCACAGTAATGATAAATTTTATCTTGAAGTTAAAGATAATGGGAAAGGATTTCCTAAAGACTCATTGAAAAACATTTTTAATAAATTTTATCGTAGTGTATCAAACGAAACCGGGGGCATAGGCTTAGGCCTTTCAATTGTCAAAGGCTTTATTGAAGCACATGGCGGAACTGTTGAAGCTTCGAACAGAAAAAATGGAGGAGCTAAAATAAAGTGTATTATACCAAGTGAAAACCCCACATTTACTAAATACAATTAAAAATGACTAAGTTTGAAAGTGTTTTAATTATAGATGACGAATTGCCGATAAGACGTCTTTTGGAAATAAGCCTGAATGCCGCAGAATTTAAGGTGTTTCAATCAAAATGTGGTAAAGATGGCATTATTGATGTAGCGTCTCATAATCCGGATTTAATACTACTCGATTTAGGTTTGCCCGATATGGATGGGATAGATGTTCTGAAAAATTTAAGAGAGTGGTTTTTTAAGCCTATAATTATTCTATCTGTCCGATCTCAGGAAGAAGGAATTATTGCAGCACTTGATGCAGGGGCAAATGATTATATTACAAAACCATTCAGAACCGGAGAACTTTTAGCAAGAATACGTGTGGCAATCAGGTCATCTCAAAAGAAAGAAAAAGAACCTGTAATTTTTGTTCGTAATCTTATGGTTGATTTAATTAATCATGTAGTAAAAAAGGATGATATTATTATTAAGTTGACGAGCACTGAATTTTTATTGTTAAGTCTATTTGTTAAAAATCAAGGGAGAGTATTAACACACCAATTCCTTCTTAAAAATGTTTGGGGTTATAGTTATATGGAGCAAACCCAATATTTAAGAGTTTTTATAGCAGCAATAAGGAAAAAAATTGAAAATGATCCGACAAAACCTGAGTTGCTGATAACAGAATCAGGTATTGGTTATAGATTTGCTGAATAATTTAGAGTCTATTTTGTAAGCATATTCACATCATCGTTCTGTGTCCACTCTAAAAGCTTAATTTTTTATTTGGGATTGAAAAAATTCTTATAGATTTGTTCAAAAATTCATCAATGAGGCTTAATATAGATAGAATCAAGTGTCGCCTATATGTGATTATTTTTAAATCAAACACAAAACCCGGAAAAGCTTTTGATGTTGCTCTGCTGGGCGTTATAATGCTAAATCTTGCAGTAGTAATGCTGGACAGTATTTCTAGTATTCACGATAGATTTGGAAATGTATTATACTTTTTTGAGTGGTTTATTACCGGTGTGTTTTTATTAGAGTATGTTTTAAGAATTTGGATAATTAATCATAAATTAAAGTATATTATAAGTTTTTACGGTTAGATTGATTTGTTATCAATTTTACCGTCTTTTATTGGTCTAATCTTTCCCGGGGCACATTTCCTTTCTGTTATCAGAACATTAAGATTGCTTAGGATATTTTCAATATTTCAGTTAAGTGATTATTCACAACAGGGGAACTTGCTTATACGGTCAATTGTCAGGAGTTGGTCAAAAATTTCTGTTTTCCTGCTTTCTGTAATAAGCGCAATAACAGTTATTGGGACAATGATGTATTTGATTGAGGGAGAGCAAAATGGTTTTACCAGTATTCCGGTTTCAATATATTGGACCATAGTAACCATCACTACAGTTGGCTATGGCGATATTTCTCCAGTTACTCCCTTGGGGCAATTTATTGCGAGCATTACCATGGTAATTGGTTATGCGATTATTGCTGTGCCGACAGGGATAATTACTGCAGAAGCAATAAAACCTGATAAAGCAAAAATAAAATGTCCACGATGTCTGTCAACAGATATTGATTCTGACTCTAACTATTGTAAAGTTTGTGGAAATAAACTCAAAGAGTAAAAGAGTGTCGATATTCATTCGGCAAAGATTTCTTTATTCTTTAAATCCTTCAGTTAAATGAGACCCATCACAGAAAGGTTTGTTTTTTGAATGTCCGCAACGACATAAGAATTTATCTTTATTCTCTTTCCTGACTTGTACGGATTAGTGCGACAAATTAAGGTCGCTCCAGACTTGTCCCAATTAGTGCGCTAATTTTTTTAAATCAGAATTGTAAAGCGACAAAACAGTATTCAATGCTCCGCGGGATGGCCGGGCAAAACGGCGGGCAGCTCAAGCGGTGAGAGCGAAACAATTAGAATTGTGTCGAGCCGACATGTAAAGTGC
>Ga0209200_1000255_pt1 | contig 60414 bp, 31 predicted proteins | sample AD_UKC033_MetaG_FD_184406 | JGI IMG/M metagenome (GOLD analysis project Ga0209200, IMG submission 184406) | Active sludge microbial communities of municipal wastewater-treating anaerobic digesters from USA - AD_UKC033_MetaG (SPAdes) (version 2) | ecosystem: Engineered > Bioreactor > Anaerobic >... | reverse complement strand
CCTTTCGGAGCGTATCGAGTTGTGCATCGGTCAGTTTCACGCGAAGATCCCGTGGAGATTCCCTGGCGAGGGCGGGTCGTCCCCCTGAGGCACTCCTCCGCTGATTCGCGGCGCCCGCCGTCGGAGGGAATGCTACCGGTCGGCGGACAGGATGTCAAGCATTCGCCTGATCCAGGTCAGGCACAGACGGTTCCCTCGCGCAGATGGATCGTCCTGGTGGCAAGTTCCTGTGCGGCCGGACCGTGGGTCGCGACGATGACGGTCCCGCCGGCGCGATGGAACTCTCGAAGATGCATCAGAACACACTGAGCGTTCTGGGGGTCCAGATTGCCCGTCGGCTCATCGGCCAGGATCAACCTCGGCTGATTCCACAGCGCACGCGCCATCGCGGCTCGCTGCTTCTCGCCTGCACTGAGCGCTGGCGGTCTGTGGTGCATGCGGTGTTGCAGGCCAAGCCGCTGCAGGAGATCCTCCGCACGACCGCGGTCTGTTCTCCCGCTCGCACCCTGGGCCACCAGGACATTCTCCAGAACGTTCAGGTACGGCACGAGGTGGAACATCTGAAACACGAACCCGATGTTGTGTGCCCGAAATCGCGCTCGTTCGCGACCGCTGATCGCATAGACGTCCGTCCCGTCGAATTGCACCGTTCCATCGCTCGGTCTGAGCATGGCTGCGATCATCATCAGGAGCGTCGTCTTTCCGCTGCCGCTCGGCCCACACACAGCGACGAACTGGCCCTTGTCGATTTGCAGGCTCACGCCGTGGAGTGCTCTGACGTTGCCGGCCCGCGTGCGATATGTCTTCCCCAGGTTATTGAGAACCAGCATGGTAGTCCTTTTCTTGTTCTACTCTTCCCTCAGCGTTGCGGCGGGATCGTAGGTGACCGCGATCATCGTCGGTATGACGCTCGCAACAACCGCGAACAGCGGTGCGAGAATGCAGGCGAAGGCCAGCAGCGACGGCTCCCAGCGAATCATCGCCTTGGCCGTGATCTCGAAGACGTCGGGACCGTATGTCAGACCCAGACTCGTCCCGAGCAGGAAACCCACGCCCGCTCCGGCCAAGCCCACCAGCACCGCTTTGCCAAGGAACAGCAGGCAGATGGCCCTCGCGTCGTATCCGAGGGCCCGCAACAGGCCGATCTCCTGCTGCCTGTCCCGGACGTTCATAGCCGCCAGCACACCGATCCACACCCCGCAGGCGGCGACGACGAACGGCAGCATCAGAGCGAAGATGTTGTGGACCATTTGCCTTTGTCTCGCTCTGGCGCTTGCGATGGCCTTGACCTGAAGCACCTGGGCCTCGGGCAATACGGCGCCGATCTCTTTCCTGAGCGTTACGACCGGATCGCCCTTCGCGAAACACAGACAATCGACGGCCTTGATCCCCGTAATCCGTCCCGGCTGATTCAGGATTTCCTGGGCATCCCCCAGGCTGCACTGCATCCTCATATCATCCAGCCCGCCGGACTCCGAGAGGCACTTCTTGACCTTCAGTTCCCTGCCGCCCACGGAGAGGGTCTCGCCCTCTTTCACTCGCAGACTCTCGGCGATCCGGTATCCCACGTAGACCATGCCCGGTTCTACCTGAAACGTCATGGGCTGCTTCTTCTGTCCCGGCGGACAGACCTCCGGGGCAATCCCGGTCAGGACGATGTCCATGCCTCGCCAATTCATCTTGCCTTCGAGGGTCGCCAGGAGATGGTTGTAGGAGATGCCCTGCTGGGCCGCCAGCTTGTCCAGGTAATCGGCGGGCATCGTCTTGTCGGGAATCCCATTGATGAGGAATCCGCCGGCGTCCGCGTCCTTGGCGATGACGTGCACGTTGTAGCCCATCGACAGCATGAGGCGGGCTGTCTCCCGCTCCGAGGCCTTGGCCGCCGTGAAGAACGCCACGGAAAACGCCACGGCTGTCGTGACTGCGAGCACGGCAAGGACCCAGTTGACCTTGCGATGCCACATCTCCTTCCATACCATTCGAATCACAACCATGTAGGTCTCAATTCCTTTTCGCTCTCAGTAGAATCGCTGCGGATACCGCCGCGACCAACACCACCATGCCGCCCAACGAGACCGCCAGGACGCCGCCTCCCATCCGCGGTTGGTCGACATCCACTTGACCCGCGACGGCCTGAGGAGCAGGGGGGGCGACGGATTCCGTTCCGGGCTGGGAAGTTGTATTGTTCGATTCGGAGACGGAAAGATAGGATGCCCCCGTCTGTTCGCCGCCGACCCTGATCTCTTGATAGCCGAACGGCACGCCGGGATCGCCAAGTCCGCTCACGCCGCGACGGATGATGGAGACCATCTCCATCTTCACCATGGGACTCTCGGGATCGAACCCCAGGCTCGACGCGACCTTCTGTTGAAGGCTTCCATCCCACCGAGCCGGCAGCATCGTGCCCTGGAGCCATCGATGATCGAGGCCGCACTCGCAGTCGGCGCCGATGATGGGAAGAACCCGCAGGAGGTTCGCATCGGTGAGCAGTTCGCCCTTGAACAGCGGCCCGATCCATCGGCCGCGGCCGTAGAAGATCGCCGCACACGGTTCGTTGACATCCTCCGGCTCCAGGCCAAGCGTCCAGAGCAGCATCTCCTCGCGAGCCAGAGACGATCTATCGAGCACGACCATTTCGGGACCTCTGGAGATGGGCTTGGGCAAGAACTCCAACTGCTCGCGGACGCGTGAAATCGCAGCCGAGACGGCCTCTCGGGCAACCGCGTTGCGATCCTGCTGTGGCCCCTCGATCAGGAGCACGACCGCGTAGCTGTCGGCGGCCTTCTCCAGGATCTGTCGGCGTATCGGAGAATCCAGCACTACCTCCAACGACGAGGACGCCGCTTCTGTAAGCGATCGGCCATCGGCGCGCAGAGGCACCTGCCGCGACGGGCCATCCGGCGATACCACCACGGCTGCAGGGTAGCTGTCGATCCCATGTACCGAGAGGAAACGCAGGGCGGGATGGTTCGCATCTTGACCCGCTCGCACGGGCTCGCAACGGATGTTCGTGTCGGCACAGGCGACATCGAGCACGCTTTTGAGACCGCCGATCTCTCCCGCTGGAACCGTCTGCGGGACGTATACGAAAAGGCGGTACGGCTCGACCCCGGTGTCGATGAAGCCGATCTCCCGGACATTGTATCGGCAACCCTGCGCCGGGTCGGGGAACGCGGCCAGGATACCCAGCACAGTCAGACTCAACCACGGCAATCGTGTCACCAAATGCTCCTGCGATACACAGCGCTCATCCGCACTACCGACCTTGCACGACCCTTCTCACAGAGCCGAAACCGAGGACACGCCCATCGGTCAGGGTCACGATCACTCGGCCGGCATCGTCCAGGGCAAGGCCCCAGAGCACCGGCGGCACGGGTAACGACTGGCTCCATCGCACCGCACCATTGACTGGATCCATGGCAATCACTTCCCTGTCGGTCGCCAGCAGAACCGCGTTCCGACAGACCGCCATCGCCTGAGCCTTCTGGAATTCGAGGGACCATGCGGGCTGGGTCGAGGGGGCCAGCTTGCCCCAGTTGACCTCGAAGCGGTTGCGCGGGTTCGCCGCATTCCGCGCGAGGCCTTCGCGGTCGAAATCGCTGAATCCCATCAGCCTGTGTCCGGCCGTGTTCGAAGCCCACACGATGGATGTATTGCCGGCCGAGGCCAGGAAGGCCCTGCTGAACACGGTGACATCGTAGACGTCGTACGCAGGATGGCCGTAGAACGGTTTGCCACAGGCGACCACCTGGTCCCCCAGGACCGACAGTTCCCAGCCGCGTGGGCTGCGAGAGGCGCACTCCGCCAACTGGGCCGGATCGTTCAGGCATTCGCCCGTGGCCGCGTCGTAGACAGCAGGGGAGACCGACGTCCCGCCGGACAGGTAGAGTTTGCCGCCGAGCAGCAGCAGATGTCCCTGGACGCTCACGCCGGTCCGGGCCTGGGGATCGAGGTGGCCGGACGTGGTGTTCCGCCATTTCACCGCGCCCGTCCGCGCGTCCAGCGCGTATACGTACGTGCCGTCATAGTTAGCGATGCCGGCGGCGGCATAGGCGACGCCATCCTCGACAAGCACGCCGGCAGCCACCGGCCAAGTGGACATCAGCGTGCCGTAGACGGGAATCAGGCGCTCCGTCGGGGCTGCACGGAATCTCCAGAGCAATCGGCCGGACACTGCTTCGAAGCAATACACCCAGCCGTCGCCGGACCCGACGTAGGCCCGTCCTTCCCAGATCGTCGGCGGCATGCGGATCGCCCCGCCGGTGCAGGCCTTCCAGACGGGGGTTCCCGTCGAGGCATCGATGGCGCGCACGACGCCGTCGGCGCCGCCGACGAAGACCCGTCCGCCTGCGGCAACAGGCGCGGTGATGCGAGGCAGGCCCGGGACCGTGGAGATACCGAGGTCGTGTTCCCAGAGCTGTGCTGCTTGCTCGACCACGTTGCCCGAGGTGGAGGCGCTGCAGGCGTTGTCGGCCCGGAAAGCCGGCCAATCGCCGGGCTGGTTCGCCAGAGGAGCCGCCTGTGTCCCTGCATCTTTGCCTCGTTCGAGCCGTGCCGTTTCAGGGGCCTCCGGCGTGAGATCGAACTCGCCCGCCGGGCCCAGACATGTGACGCCATACAGGGTCAACTGGCAATCGCACACCGACGGCCACCAGTACAGTAAGCCATTGGAGACCGTCACACCTTCCTGGCAGACCGGTCGCATCGGGGAGATCCAGCCTGGGCGACTCGATGCAACGTCCAGGCGGACGGAGCCGTCGTCGGCGCGGAAGAAGATCGCATCGGGCGAGCCGGTCGGGCGGGTGCAAGCCCGGCGGGGCTTGCCGATTTCCGCAAGCACTCTGCCGGTCAGCGGGTCGAACTTCAGACTCGGGTGTTTGTCGATCTGGCCGCTGATGCCATAGAGCCCGTCGTCGCGAAGGACCAATTGGAAGTTGCTGTACGGATGCTCCCACAGAATGCCGCCGTCCGCCGTGGAGACGGCCAGCAGCTTGGCAATGGGCGGCCCCGCGAAATAGAGGGCCTTGTCGCTGCACTTGAGATAGCAGGTGGTCCGCCAGTTGGTCCGCCAATCCTGCCGATTCTGGTAGTCGCCGAGCGACCGGAACAGCCATGGAGCGTTCTGCGGGGTCCTGCGCCAAAGCTCGACACCTTTCTTGGCATCGAGGCACGCGAGATACGCGCCGAATCGGAAGACGTAGATACGACCGTGACTCATGCAGATGGCCCGACCGTCGATGGGTTCGCTTTCGCGATGGCTCCAGAGGACCTTCTTGGTCCTGAGATCGATTGCCAGAACATGGCGACCGTAGCCCCAAGGCTGCTCCGGCTGGTTCCACCCCTCCGAGATGGGGTCCCAGGGCCAGCCGTGCTTGTCGAGTTTCCACCGCTTCGTCGAGTCGGCCTGCTCCTGCTCGCCCATCATGGCATACAGGATGCCGCCCTCGATGGCCATCCATTTCCAGAACGTGCCGCCCGCCTTCTCCAGGGGGGGGACGATCTCGTCCAGCACCCTGCCGGTCGCGGTGTCGATGACCTTGCACGATTTGTTGTCGCCGATGTAGAGTGCGGCGGGCGTCGCGACCATCGTGTTGCGATGGATCATAACGCCCTCGGGGAGATCTCGCTGCCAGAGGATCGTGCCGTTGTACCCGTTGAAGGCGACGAGCTTGTTCAGGAAGGGTTCCTCGCGTTCTTTGAACGCCACGTGTCCGAAGGCCTTGAACACCCGGCCCGCAGAGGCAACGCACACTTGAGGCAGCGGCGCATACCGGGGCTCCGCCAGGAACTGCGTCAGATAGGGTGCGACAATGACCTTGTCGTTCGACTGCGGGTTGTTGTCAGGTCCGTGGTACGGGTGGGTCCAATCGTCCAGGCCCGGCGGGACGGGCTTGGCGATCGTCCTGTCCGGAAAGACCGCCTTCCCGCCCGGTCGCAGGACGCGGAGGATCTCCGCCTGGCGAAGACCCGGCGCGGCGACGATCACCGCTACATCGGCCAGATTGTCGGCCAGATGCAGCCTGTCCTCGCCTGTCGCGATGAAGACGCGGGTCCCGAAGCAGCCTGCCCTGTCGATCGTCGTGCGAGCCGACTCCAGATCCTCCGCCTTCGGGACGTGCAGGTAGATGAGCAACTCGCTCTCTCGGGCCAGCGTGACGGCAAGATCGCATGCCCGGTCACCAACGACGACGCAGATTCCACGAGTCGCTCCCGCCGCATCGATGACCTCACGCGGCGATACACCGGCCCAGACAGCGGACGCTGCCGCCGACAGAAGGAAGACTCCCAGCAATCGAACGGTTCTTGTGCGATCCATACGCTGCCCTTTCAAAGGTCGCAGGGATGCATGACAGGCGTATCTTACCGCGTCATCCGCATCGTGTCAAAGACGCTTCCCGGTCGACCAGGGCAATCACGCCTTCTCCTGGGCAGCACCTGTCCAGGATAGGAAGGCCGGAATGGCCCCGTTCGTAGTGACGCCGTAAGGCGTTATCTTCCGTGCTTCGGAAGATATGCCTACGGGCACACTGCAAGCCGTTCGGTAACGATTTCGATCCCGCACAGGACCGTTTCGCTATTCGCGTCTGCAGGCGTCAGCGAGACGGTCAGGAAATCCGAGGCCCGGATTCCCTGGAACGTCCTGACGATCCCCACGTTGGGGGACCCGGCCTGGGCGACAATGTCGAAATCCTCCAGGACGGTCTGTCCATTCAGCGCCACATCGAATCGTCGCTCGCCCGGCCTCTTGTCCCGCGGCTCCATGAAGTGCAGATGCACCGTGTAGCTTTGGTCCGCGCCGCTGTGTTCACCGTCAAGGTCCGCTCTTTCGGTCTTCTCGCGGTGTCGGCCCGAGACCCTGACGCGAACGGACCGAAGGCCCTCGGCGCCCGAGGCTTCGACCCAGGGAATGACGCCTCGTTGCAGCCGCGACGAATGCCGCCGGAACCACGAAGGCTTCTCCGGCGTCAGGCTGATGTCCAGTTCCGCGGAGTTCCCTCCGACGCCTGGATGCTCCAGCCAGAACGTCCCATTCTCGGCTCTTCGGTCGCCCGGCGCGCCGAAGTTGATCCCGACGTTCTGGATCGGGGCATTGCTCGACTTGACCTTGCTGAAAGTCCACATCTCCGCGTCCGGCATATGGACCATGGCCAGAGAGGTCTGGTTCTGGTAGCTGCACGTGCATGTGCTCGTGTAGTCCGGCGCGTTGAGGATGCCGTTCGCGACGATCAGGTTGGAGGTGCATCCGGATCGGAAGCCGCCGAAGTTGCCGGTCCCGCCGTCGTTGGTGAGATCGTAGTATCCCGCTGCTGCGGACCGGAAGGTCAGGAGGTTCTCGCTGGCAATCGCGGTGTTGCAGCCGTGATTTCGCGAGTACTCCCAAGGGATCGTCTCGCCCGTCAGAGGATGCGGATACGTCCGCTGGAGGCCCGTGAGGAGATCATACGCGCTCTCCTGAGTGAAGATTGTGCCCGCGCGCAACATGCAGGGTCCGGAGTAGTTTGTCTTCCGGTCCCAGAGGACCTCGCCCGTCTGGGCTCGAAAGGCCGCCATCCGGTCGCCGGGCTCCCAGAGCATGTCGCTGGATTTGCGATGGGCCTGCACAAGGACGCCGAACTGCTCGGAGAAACCCAGCCAGGTTCCAAAGGCAACATCGCGGTTGTCCCAGACGACCCGACCGGTACGGAGGTCCATCGCCAGGAGCCGGCTCGTCTGACCGACCTTGGCGTCCTGCTTCGCGTTTCTCTTCACATACGGGGGCACCGCGTCGAGACAGAAGACCATGCCGCCCCCTGCGGCGATCCCATTATGAATGAAGCCATTATCCGCATCGACGCTCCACAGGACCTTCCCATCGTAGCGGTTCATCACGACCAGCGTCCTGCTGGCGCTCCAATCGACGAACGGCGCGGCAGCGTCGGGTTTGTCGCCGGGGGGCTTGAGCAAGGGCGAATACCGAGTGAAATTCGCCCCTGCGATGAGGTAGTCCTCGCAAACCCCAAGGTATGCCCAGCGCCGCGAGGATACGGAAGAAGGCGAATCGGGCCTACTTTGAGGGGGAAAGATCTCTGGCTTCGATCTTTCCCCCTCAAACCCTGGTCGCGTGGCACCCCCGCCCTCGGGGGTGATCGATTCGGCGCCGGGGGCGGCTGGGCCACCATTCTTCAACGAAATCGAACCAAGAGATTTCGTTGAAGAATATAGGCCCGATTCGCCTTCTTCCGCCTCCCGAACAGGCAAAGAGAGCACCTGTTGGGTCCGCCCGGTCTCCGGGTCTAGGACGTGACACTCATCTCCCTGAATGATGTAGATCCGGTCGGCGGTCACGACGAAGTCCGTGCCTCTGGCGTTGGCGCCGGGAATATGGTTCTGACCGTAGCCGAGGTAACGAAAGTCATGCTTGTAGGACGCGTCGTAGTAGACGCCGAAGGTGGAAGCGGTGAGCGGCTTCTTCCACAGAACCCGGCCCGTGTAGACATCCCGCGCGCTGAGCGAATCGATCCCATGGATGAACAGCCTTCCCCCGACGATTTGTTCGGGCGGACCATGTCCATGCCTGGGCAGGACGTCGCCGAATCCCGATTCTTCCCCAAACCACAGTATCCCCAGCGGAAGCGTGAGCTGGTCCTTCGAGCAGACGGTGTTGGCGACGTCGCCGTACTGGTGCGTCCAGTCGGCGGAACCAGGGACGGGTCCGGTCCGCCGGATGACAACGGCATCCCTGGCAGTGTCCACTCCAAAGCCCGGGAGGTCTGCAATGGCGAGCCGGCTGCATATCGCAGGCTGGTGTTCCTTGTCCGCTGCGATCCAGGCCACCCCGTTGTAGGGTCGAAGCAATTCGCACATTTTCTCCATCGGGCGTGCCGTTGCATCGAGCCCGGCGGCAGCAGGATTCTCGACCACGACGAGCGAAGTGATGTACGGCGGCAAATCGGCGAAATCGGCATCTGCGTACAGGATGGAGACTCGCGATCCATAAAGACCCGCCAGATCCAGCCTCTTTCGCCAGGAGCCCACCTTCCCGGCATCCGGCTCGATTGCGATCACGTGCATCTGGGACTGACGCAGGACCTCCGTGAGCAGGCGGCCATCGCCGATCCCCAACCACAGGCAATACCCCTTCGCATCCACGCCTTGTGCGAGGATCTCCTGGACACGTCTGGAATCGCTGCGCGAAGCCGCCGGCAAATCCTGGACGCTGCTCGTGTGGCGGGCGGGAACCCTTCGGCCGGCGCCGAAGCAGTACAACTGGCCCTCTTGCGTGATTACGAAGAGCTTCCCATCGCCCGCGAGCATGCTCCACACGCGCCCTTGCACCTTGCCTCGCCAGACCATCCTGGCCTGTTTGTCGCCCTCGGGCAGCTCGATGGCCGCGATCAGGCCGTCCCGGCTGCTTCCATACAGCCGACTCCCCGCCTGGATATGGATTCGATCCAGGGTTGGCTCCGGTCGTAGTTTCCAGACAGGCCGGGCGGATAAATGCACCTTCGTCTTCTTGTCCTTGGGATCGACCGTCTGTTCTTCAGCCAGCATGGAGCCCACGATCTCACCGGCCTCTCCGAATCCGATGACCATATCGCCGTCCACAACGTCAGCCGAGACGGGACCGAGGGCCAAACCGTCGGAAAGCCTGTAACCGACGGCGTTGTTGAAGTACCAGTCCTTCCAGATGGACGCGCCGTATCCGCCGACGTGCTTGCCGTAGCTGCGGTCGGACAGCGGGTAGTACAGCAACTCGCCGGTCTCGCAATCGAAGCACGCAGGCGTGGTTCGGCTGGTCACCAGGAGCTTGTTCCCGTCTGTGGCGAGATATCCCTGCGGCGCCACGCCCGCGAAGGCGGGGCTGTTGTGCTGCTGTGGAATGTAGATCGACCCGGTGCCGCTGTTCTCCCAGATCACCCGACCCGTCACGGCATCGAGCGCGTAGATAAACACCCCCATGAACGGCCAGATGCTGGCGGAACAGTAGATCCTGCCGTCGTGCAGCACCGGTCCCCCGCGCGCCGGCCACGCGGAGATGAGCCGGCCGTTGCCCAGGATCTTGCGGGCCGACGGCGCCAGGCGGGACTTCCAGAGCAGCGTGCCGTTCCTGGCCGCGAGGCAGTAGAGGCACCCGTCATCGCTCGCGAAGTACACGCGCCCATGCCATGCGATCGGCGCGAAACGGATCGGACCATCGCAGAAGAACTGCCAGTTCAGCCTGCCGGTCTCGGTGTCGTAGGCCTCGACCTTGTCGCTGGCCATCGAGGGCACGAAGATCTGGCGGCCCATAACGACCGGCTCGTAGGAACGGTCGAACTGCAGTTTGTACTGCTCCTCGCGCCATGCAGGGGCGGGCGTCGGGAGTTGCCGAACCCATTGCAGACGCAGGTCGAGCGGCAGGGAAACGGGCGAAGCCCCGCTGCGGCTCGCGTCATATCTCCACATCGGCCAATCGGCAGTGCTTTGCCCGGGACTGTCCACGGGCCGTCCTGACCCGTGCGTGGCCCAGCCGCCCCCGGCGGGGGAAAGAACACCCCCGAGGGCGGGGGTGCCACAGGTCGACGCGAGAGTCAGGCAAATGACCGTGACGGGGACAAGTGTGGCCCAGCCGCCCCCGGCGGGGCAAAGGACACCCCCGAGGGCGGGGGTGCCACAGGCGACCTTCAGATGCCTTTTGCGGTCGCCGGAATCCGACGGTGCGAGCATACGATCTCCACGAAGTTGATGAGGGGCGCCTCCGACTCGCCGGGCGTTTCCGTTCTGGGGACCAGCTCCAGGACGAGCGTGTCATCGACGGCGATATCCGTGAAGTCCCGGATGACGGCCTTATCGGCGCCGCCGGCACTCTGGGCGATGTCAAAGGCCTCACAGACAGTCCGGCCCTGCAATCTGATGTCGAATACCCGTTGCCCGGGTCTGTCGCCTTCAGCGGCCCGGAATCCGAGGCGGACCGTATAGACGGTCGGGACCTGGTTGGACTGGTCCTCAAGCAACGGGATCTCGCACCGCCGTAACCCTAGACAGCCGGAGGTGAAGAGCCAGGGTTTCTCCGTCCCCCTGACGGCAATCCCTTTGAAATCCCGGCAGAAATACCGCATTCCCTTGAGGATCTCCTCTTTCAGATCGAACTTGATACCGTAATTGACGAAATGGTTCTGACTGTACGCCGTGCGGGGATTGGGGTAGGCGAGCCACAACGTGCCGTCGTCATCCCTCATATCCGCCGGCGCGCCGAAGTTGATGGCGAGGTGTTGGACCGGTCGTTCGTACGTGCCCGGCACCACCTGGCCCTTGGCATTCAGCTCGGTATGGTTGATGAATACTGTCCAGGGCTGGGCCCGTTGCGGCTTGTTCACCAGGGCGAACGAACCGCGAAGCGGGAACGAGCACGTGCAGCCCACACTCGCTTCGGGAACCAGGACCAGGCCATTGGCCGGGATCATATTGATCCAGCACCCGGGGCGAATGCCGCCGAAGAGGGCGACGCCGGCGTCGCGTGCCAGGTCGTAGATCGCGATGCTCGATGAACGATAGAACAGGGCGCTCGCGGAGGCGCTGGTGATCGCGCAGGTGTGCCCCGGGCGAAGGAACTCCCAGGGGACCTCTTTGTCCGAGATCGGATCGACACGGGCCAGAGTCCTGCCCGTGCGCAGGTCGCATGCCCGAGGCTCGATGATGATCCTGTCGCCAACGATCACGGGCCGCGTGCGGTAGTTGACCGGACGCGACCACAGGATGGCGCCGCTCGATGCGGACATGGCCACGATCCGACGGTACGCGAGCTGGTTCTCTCTGAAACGGTAGGCGTCGTGATTGCCGACGCAGCCGAAGAACAGCAGGACATCGTCCTGGCAGGCCGAGCCCATGGCGTCGCCACAGCAGCCGGTGAAGTCCACCGCTCGTTCCCAGAGCTTCTTGCCGCTTTGGGCGTCGAGGGCCACCACGAGCCTCGTATCCGAGGCCTCATAGGCCTGGGCCTTCTTCATTTCCTCTGTCTGTTCGTACACCCCTTCCTGTATCAGCGTTCGCCGCTCGTCCAGGGCCTGGCCTGCGTGGGTGTCCGTGACCGCGCTCTCCGCAAAGAAGACCTTCCCGCCTCCAACGGACAGGGTCAGATTCGCGATCCGCTTGCCCGGATGGGTCCATCGCACCTTCCCGGTGTCCGGGTCGAGGGCGAAGACCATGTCGCCTGTCATCATTCTGTCGGTCACAGAGCCCTTGGCCGGACTGTAGTTCTCCCAGAGGGGGTAATTGGCCATGGGAAGCCACTCGGCATTCGATCTCGTGTACTCCCAGACAACGTCGTCGTTGGGGTCCGCGTATTTGGCCTTCAGTTCCGTCGCATAGGGCTGCTTCAGAGGCTCGGCCCGAGTGCCGAACAGAGTGTTCCGATCGATCGAGACGCAGCCCCACCGATAGCTCCCGCTGCCACCCCCGGGCAAATCGTACACACAAACCGTCCGGCCGGTGGCCGGATCGAGGCGGATGCACTTGTCGTAGGCCGCGATGTAAAGAGCGTCTCGATCCAAAGCCAGGTTCCCCCCATCCACATCGACCCGAGGCCGCACCGCACCCGGAATCCGCCGCTGCCACAGAGACGTTCCATTGTAGGCGTCCAGCGCCAGGATCAGTTCTTCTCCCTGGATGAACAGGCGGCCGTCCATCGCGACGGGACTCTGCGCTCTGGCATGTCTCTCCACCATGCTCAACGGGCCGGGCTCGCCGAACCAGAGCACGCCGAGCGGGCCTTTGGCCATCCGGTCAGGTGAGCACGCTGTGTTCTGCGGATTGCCGTACTGCTGAGTCCACCCTGCGGTTCCTTCGAGTGGCGGACGCGTAAACGAGCGCCACCGGAGGCCGCCGGCGCCGTCCGACACAGCCGCGAGGGCTGTGCCGCCGCCCGGCCTCAGGACGCGTTCCACTTGCTCCTGCGTCCTCTCGGCCGCACCGGTCGTCAACAGGTCGTCGGAAACAACCAGATTGGCGAAGTAAGGGGGCAGGGAATCAATGTTCCATGGCTCCACAATCACACGCGCACCCAGCAGCCTGACCGACAGCAGCTTCTTGCGGGCGATCGGGAGCTTGCCTGGATCTTCCACAAGGTCGATGATCTGCAGATCGCTGATCCGGCTCAGCTCATAGGCAAGCTGGCCTGTGTTGCCGTCCAGAACGAGGCAGTAGCCCTTCGCGATATGGCTCCGGTCCACGATCTGGCGAGCTGCGTTGCGGTACAGATCGCTCTGCGGGTGATCGCAGAAAGCGCTCGGATCGTGCGCGACACTCGTCTCCTTTGGCGTGGCGCATTGGGCGGCTGCGAAACAGCGTATGCTGCCTTCCTCGGTACTGACAATCAGCGAGCCGTTGCCGGCAGCCAAACCCACGGCATTCCCACTGATCCCTGCCTGCCACACTCTCGTGCCTGCCCGAGCGTCTACCCCGAGGACCTGGTTCGAACCGCCGACAAAGAGCGTCTCGCCGGCCAGAATCAGCGAACTGCATTGGGCGACAGGCAGACGCCACGCACAGCAGGACTCCTGAAGTCGCTGTTCCTCAGCAAGGTGTCCAGCGACAAGGCGCGTGACTTCATCGATCCGAAGACGGGTCTTCGTCTGTCCGTCCGCGTCCGCCTTGGCAAGGTCTTCCCTGAGCTTGGCAAGCTCTTTGGCAAGCGATTCTCGCGTCTTCGTCGAGACCGCAACCTTCTCAAGCGCCTCCGCGTGCACCTTGCGGTCGATGGCGTACAGACCTGCGGGGGTGAGAACATAGGCGAAGTTGCCACGGATCACCATGTCCAATCCCGGGAACCATGCGAAAACGTCTCCTTTGCTCTGGCCGGTCTTCGGATCGTACGCGACCTTGTGAGGGGTCCCGGAGCGGTCCACGCCGGCAATCAGCTCGTTCTCGTGCAGCAGGGACCAGGCGCCGCCTTGCTTGCCCCCGGGCGAGGCCCAGAACAGGAACTCTCCGGTCCGTCGGCTGAACGCGGCGGGCATCGCCCGTCCTGCGGGAACGTACAATGCCTCATCCGAGACCAGCAGGTAGCCGTGGCAGGTTATGCCCCCGTAGCTCAGCTCGTGGGCACGGTCGCCAATCGTATCGTTTTTCCACACGACGGAACCGTCGGCCGCGTTGAGGGCACAGATGTAGATGCCCTCATAAGGGAATACCCCGGCGCCGCAATAGACCACGCCACGGTCCACCAGCACGCTCGTGCGGACCGGCCAGAGGGAGATCATCCGCCCGTTGCCAAGGACCTTCTCCTCGCTCGGACCGGGCCGGCGCCGCCAGATCAGCGATCCGTCCGTCGCGTTCAGGCAATAGACGTAGCCATCATCCGATCCTGCGTAGACGCGGCCATCGCGAACGGTCGGCGCGAAGCGGACCGGGCCTTCCGTAAAGAAGCTCCAGCACAGATCCCCGGAGGCAATGTCAATCGCACAGACTTCATCCGTCACGGACGACCCGAAGAAGACACGACCGCCGGCCAGCGCCACATGGAAGGCATTGTCGGCGTGCATGCGAGGCATCTCCTCCGACGGCGCAGGCCAGGCAGGCTTGGGCCGATGCGCGGACGTGTACGTCCACTGAAGAGAAAGATCGCCTGGCAGGTTCTCCGCGCCCACTCCGCTGCGCGCAGCATCACACCGGTACGTCGGCCAATCGGCGGCAGCGGCCACGCCGGCGATACAATGGGTGAGCACACAGCCCAGGATCGCCGCAGCGAAATACAGGAAACCCGTTCTGACTCGGAACCGGATCACTGGAAACTGTCGGCTCATGTGGTTTGCCTCCCCTGCAGTCACTGAGGTCGGATCGGACAAAAACTCGATGTTCCGGCGTCTTCTACTCATCTGCACACGATGCAACGCAGCCGTCTGCCTGGGTAGAGTATCGGACCTCGGTCCCGAACACAATGAAGAAAGAAGCCTGGAAATGAAGATCTCAGGCGACAATCCCGCATTCCTCGAAGACAGCAGACCGACCTTCGCTCGCCCCCGGTTGCAGCTCGTCGCTACCTCTTGCGGAATTCCACCCAGACGCCGTAGTTCAAGCCAGCCTCATTGTCCTGTCTCGGCCGGATGATGCGATAGTCCCTTATGCCGAGTGACTTCATGATCGCACGCAGTTCCTCGGCGGTCGCGGCGACGTCGTACTGCGGCCCCTCGCTTCGGCCGCCGCGCACGGTTGCGGCCACCTCCAGCGGAAGATTCGCAGAGAGACCCCGCCCGATGTAGGCCACGCCGCCCGGCTTGAGAACACGTCGAATCTCTCGGAACGCCGCGACTTTGTCGCTCCACAGCCAGAATGAGCCCCGCGAGACGATCACGTCCGCGTAGTTGTCTCGAAACGGCAAGGCTTGGGCGTCGGCCTGAATCGCGCTGACCCGGCCGCCATAGCCATGCTCCTCTGCCTGTTGCAGAAAATAGGGGAAGAAGTGTGGATTGATGTCCGCGTTGATCCAGTGCATCTTCGTCCGCTGGCACAGTTCTATGATGAGTGTCCCCGGCCCACTGCCAAGGTCAATCCCAATCCCGGTCTCGCCGGCAAGGCCCAGGTCGTCCACGAGTTGCTGCGCCAGAGGACCGTACACCGGCGCGAGACGCTCCTCGCTCGCCCGGATCATGCGAAGGGCATCCTCTCGTGTGTACTCTCTGGGAGCCCCCTTCGGCTGGTCGTCGCCTGAGGTGCGAAGACCCGGGCCCTTGCATCCGACGACCAGGGTCAACACTGCCACTGCCAGACAGGATCGGCCCACGCTCGTATTTTGGAGAAGCTTCATCATGGTCGGTATCCATCCCATCGCACTGAGTTGGCTTCGTTCAGACACACCGTCAGGACCTCTCGGCGGGGCGGCCAACACGACCTCCATCGGGGGGTCGCGGAGCGCCAACGATCCGCGGCGCCGGAATCGGGCGACATTGTACGCAGGTCTGGCGACCGTGTCCATCCTCAGAGATCGAGGAACAAAGGTATTGACGCCGGACATGCAATGGTGGCACCATAGGAGCAGCAGTGCGCGGGAGCACGATCAGTCGAACGATACAAGGAATCCCGAATGGTGCTGGAGAATCCGTGGGAGGGCAGAACGGTGCGAAGACAAGATCGGGTTCGGTCCGGCTTCACTCTGATCGAATTGCTCGTTGTCATCGCTGTCATCGGCATCCTGATGGCGATTCTGGTGCCCGTACTGGGCAAGGTCCGGTTCCATGCCAACGAGACTGCATGCCTGAGCAACCTTCGGCAGATCAACCTCGCCCTGGTGGCCTATGCCAACGAGGACAGGCGGACCCGCTACCCGCTGGAGCCGACCGAACACAATCCTCATCCCGGCCTGCTGGAGAAGATCGGAGCGTACCAGGACGGGGCCCTGATGGAGGCCTTCTACTGTCCCCAGGCTCGCTACCTGGAACAGAACGCCAATGATCCCAACGGCGGCACACCCGCCGGCGACACGGACTCGGTGATCGATACGCCCCAGAACCGCCAGACGGGCAACATCACCTATATCTACTGGAGCTTTCGGACGAACAAGCCGGGAGCGGCGGGAGGCACCTGGCGCGATGCGTCCCAGTTCCTGCCCCGACAGCTCGCGCTCACCGGTGTCGAAACGCACCGGGAATGGCTGGGCAAGACCAACAACACGACGTACCAGACGAATCGGTATCGGGAATGCACACTCGCCCGGCCTGCGGAAACATGGGTCGTCTGCGATTTCTTCCGCAAAGGGGGGATCTTTCCGCATGGCCGCCAGGGCGGCGCGAACGGCGGAGGCGTCAACATCTGCTTCCTCGACGGCCACGTCGATCGCGTGTACAAGCAACCCAAAGACAGCTATCGCTGAGGTGGCATGATGGTGCATGGCCGGGAGTCGTCAGCCGCGATGAGGACCAACACACGGAATCCACGCTGTCTTGTGGTTGCCGCCGCATTGATCGTTCTTGCACCCGCAGGGGCGCGGGGACCGCTGGCCCCGACCGCATCGCTCGGGCAGACCAGGCTTCCGCCCGGCTTCACACACGTGGTGCTCGGGCCGTACGTGCAGTATACCGCGCCGTCCCAGGCGGTCGTGTCGTGGTGGACCGAGAACGAGACCTCGTCCATTCTGGACTACGGCCTGGCCGGACCAGGGGCGAAGCACTCCCCGAGCATCCTGCTGCAGGGAGCCCATCAAGGCCTGCTCGAGAATCGGCTGGAAGACGAGCAGCCCAAGAAACACCATGCGCTGACGATCGAGGGTCTGCAACCGAACCGGGTGTATGCCTATCGCATGACCCAGCGGGCGGGCGATACGGAACTGAAGGGCGATGCCTACGAACTGGATACGGCCGTCAACTACAGCGTTCGCCCGCTGCCGACAGGCGTCGCAATAGCAGGCGACCCCGAACACGCGGAGCGAATGCGGAGCATCGCTGCGGAGATCCTTCAGTGCAGCGGCGCGACGAAGGGCTATTGTCTCGTCTGGGGCCTTGCTGACGGCGTGCTGGCCTATGAACTGGCCGCTGCCAGCGATCTGACCGTGATCGGGATCGATGACGACGCCGGCCGCGTCGCCCAAGTGCGAAACAGCCTCTACCAGGCCGGCGTCTACGGAACGCGGATTGCCGTGCAGCAGCTAGACGGTTTCGCGAGCCTGCCCTACCCAGCGAACTTCGCGAATCTTATCGTCTCGGAACGCATGCTTGTTGAAGGACAGTTTGTGGGAACGCCTGCTGAGATGTATCGCCTCCTGCGACCGCGAGGAGGCGCCGCGATCCTGTCCTGCCCGACAAAGACGAAGACGGGGGTGCCCGCCGTGGAGGCGTGGCTCGGCGCAGCGTCAATCAGCTACGTCAAGCAAGAAGCCTCTGGTGGCACATTCTATGTGGTGAGCAAGCCCATCCCGCCGGGCTGGGGTTCATGGACTCATCAATACGGCGATGCAGGGAACACAGCCAACAGCCACGACGACCTCGGCGGGGCCACGCGCACCGATCAGATGCAGGTGCAGTGGCTGGGCAGGCCGGGCGCCGATTTCGGCATGGATCGAAACCCCCGCATGCCGGCGCCGCTGGCCGCCAATGGCAAGCTGTTCCACCAAGGCATGAACCGCATGGCAGCCATCGACGCATACAATGGGACGATTCTCTGGTCGCTGGAGGTTCCAGCGATGCAGCGGGTGAACCTGCCGCGAGATGCCAGCAACTGGTGTACCGACGACACCGCCCTCTACGTGGCGATCCAGGGAGACTGCTGGGTGATCGGACACTCCGACGGTGCTCTTCAGCGGGTCGTCGAACTGCCCAAGGGCTATACCCGCACGAAGTACGACTGGGGCTACGTTGCCCGCAAGAACGATCTGCTCTTCGGCAGCGTGGTCAAGAAAAACACGAGTTACACGGACTTCTGGGGTGGTGACGCATGGTACGACAGGACCTCCGGCGCCGGGACCGAGAAGGTCTGCAGCGACGTCCTGTTCTGCTACGACGTGACGACCGGCCAGCCGATGTGGACGCGACGCAACGGCCTGGTGATCAATACGACGATCGCCGTCGGGAAACAAGGGGTCTTCTTCGTCGAGTCCCGGAATCCGGACGTCCAGAAGTCGTCCACGCGCCGGCTCAATGACTCGCTGCTGTGGTCCGATCAATACCTCGTGTGCCTCGATGCGAGGACAGGCGAGCCCGTCTGGGAAACCCCCATCGACACGGCCGACGGAATCGTCGTGTTCTACCTCGCCTGCACCGACGACTCCGTCGTGATCGCCTCGTCCGGCGCAGGCAAGTACCACTTGTATCGATTCAACCCGGACAGCGGCGCATTCCTCTGGCACGCCGAGCATGCGTGGTCCGGCGACAACCACGGCGCTCATATGCAGCACCCGGTCGTTCTTGCTGCCAGGGTGTTTCTGGAGCCGTGCGGCTACGACCTCGGGACGGGCCAGCGCGTGACCTCCTCGATGAGCCCGCGCGAGGGTTGTGCCACGTATTGCGGCACGACCCACGCCCTTGTCCACCGGGGTCAAGCCCGATGCGTCGCCATGTGGGATTTCAATACCGGCAGCATCACGACCTGGCGGAATCTGCGTCCAAGCTGCTGGCTCAGTACGATTGTCGGCGAGGGGATGGTCTTGTCGCCCGAAGGCGGCGGAGGGTGCAGTTGCGGCAACTGGCTGGAGACTTCCCTGGCTTTCTCGCCGCTGCAGTGAAATGGGGTAGCCGTCGAGCGGCCTCGGCCGGCGCACGATGACCCGATTGAGGATGAACGACAGGGGAGGACAATATGGGATCGAGGATCTCTGCGAGCATCTTCGGCGTGATGTGCCTGCTGGTGATCGCATCGCCGGCGGCTCGGGCCGAAGACTGGCCCACATACCAGCACGACAATCGGCGAAGCGGCGTCACGGGCGAGCGCCTGCAACTGCCGCTGCAGAAGACATGGGAGTACGTCCCCAACGACTATCCGCGGACCGCCTGGAGCGGCCCGGCCAAGTGGGATTCGTACGCAGGCCTTATCAACCTCAAGTCCATGCGGGACTTCGACCCCGTGTTCTACGTGACCGTTGCCCAGGGGGGCGTCTTCTTCGGCAGTTCTATCGACAACGCCGTTCACGGCCTCGACGCCGCCGGCGGCCGGGAGAAGTGGGTGGTCTTTGCCAACGGCCCCGTCCGACTGCCGCCCTCCTTCTACGACGGCAAGCTCTATTTCGGCTGCGACGACGGGTGTGTGTACTGTGTCCGCTGCGACTCGGGCCAGATCGTTTGGCGCCACGAGGTGTTGCCCGGCGGGGCCCAGATCCCCCTCGATGGCAGGCTCACGTCGCTTTGGCCGTGTCGCACCGGCGCCCTTGTGCAGGACTCCAGAGTCTACTTCGCCGCGTCGCTGCTGCCCTGGCAGAAGACCTACCTCTGTGCTCTGGATGCGCAGACCGGAGCGCCGGACGGCCCGGGCCTGTACAAGAGGCAATACGAGCAGATGACGGCCCAGGGTCCGATGCTTGCCTCTGCCGCGAGGCTCTACCTGTCGCAGGGACGCCAAATCCCGCTCGTCTTCGATCGCGCCACCGGCAACAAGGTGCAGGACCTCGGCAGTTCCGGCTTCGGCGGCGTCTTCGGACTGCTGACGGAGGACTCGCTATTCGTCCATGGACACGGCCAGAACCATCGTGCCGACGGCGAACTGCGATTCTTCGGCGGCGACAAGAACGATCTGCTCGTGACGTTCCCTGGGGCCACTTCAATCGTCATCCATAACGGCATCGTCTACTTGCACGCCGACGGCTGGCTCCAGGCGTTCGATCGCGACAGCTACGTGAGTCTCCAGACCGAGGTCAATACCCGGAAAGGGCGCATACAACAATTGCAGGAGCAGAAGAAGAAGCTCCCGAGCGACGCCGGGGAGTTGCCGCGCCGGCAGTTCGACGCGGAGATCGCCAATGCTCAGGCGGAGATCTCCGCGCTCGAGGAGAAACTGCCCGCGTGCTTCGTCTGGCGCACGGCGAGCGATTGCCCCCTGACCTTGATTCTGGCGGGCGACACGCTCTTCGCCGGCGGGGAAGGAAAGGTAGCTGCCTACGAAGTCGCAACCGGCGAAGAGACCTGGACCGCATCGGTCGAAGGCAGGGCCTACGGCCTGGCTGCCGCCGGAGGCTCGTTGTTCGTCAGCACGGACCTGGGCAGGATCGTCTGCCTCGCTGCCCCATAGGAACGACGGATGCGGTGGGATAGGGATGTCACCTCACGACAAGTGGAAGGCAGTCCCGTGCTCGTCTGACAGCCCATCCCACGAGCCCCGTATACCGTGTCCATACAGTAGCTATCCGGAACACGGCCACGACCCGCAGGGTAAACCGTGCCGGCTACTGCCCCAGGAAATTGCCGTAGGTCAGAGCCACGACCGCGGCGCTGAGGATCAACAGTGCTGTGACCAGGACCCCCTTCGTTCGAGCACTCCTGCCGTGCCATTCCCGCAGGACGATCCCCGCCAGGGAGCTGAACAGGATCAGCATGAGCATGTGGATCGCCCAACTGGAGAACTTGAATTCGCCCATACGGACGTGGGCCAGGCCGTAGAACAGGAATTGCCCATACCACATGCAGCCGGTCAGAAGAGCCATGAGGTAGTTGATTGGCAGCGCACCGGCAGCCGCGTCCTTCGGCCTGCGGAATTCACCAAATGTCCCTTGCGAACGGGCCAGATAGATGCAGTAGGCGGCCGTGGTCACGAAGGCGCCCGTGTTGGAGAAGATGTAGACGATATTGGTCTGCCAGTGGCCAGCCCCGAAATCCGTTGCGGTCTTGGCAATGGGAGCGCCCGTGTGGTTCACGGCGATGCCGTAGAAAGCAGAGAAGACCCCGGCAATCGCGCACAAGAGCAGGCCCTTGCCCAGGACGAATGGCGGATCGCCAGCGCCTTGCTGCAGTTCCGCTTCTTTGAGCCGGCCCGCCACCCCGCACAGCAGCGTTCCCAACAAGCCGACGAAGACCCCGCTCATCACCCATCCGGCACCGGGCTTGCCCATGGTGCTCACGAGCGTTCCCTCCAGAATGGGCCCTGTCAGAGTTCCCAGGACGCACGAGATGCCGATCGAGATGCCATAGGTGAGCGAGTAGCCGACATGGCGAATCGCCATACCGAACGCGGTGCCGCCGATGCCATAGATCACACCCAAGGCAAAGGTCCACCACATCGCGTTGCGCGGCGCAGCCCGTAGAACCGCCGCGAGGTCTGGAATCGTCAGCCAGGCCATGAGGACGGGGACGAGCAGCCAGCAGACGGAGGCCTGCGCCAGCCAGTAGGTTTGCCAGGACCAGCCCCGCAGCTTCTGCTGAGGGGTATAACACAGAGCCGCGGAAAAGGCTCCGATCGCGTGCAGGAACGTTCCCAAGAGGGGATTGACGCCAATCTCAGTCATGGAGTCTCCTCGAATCTTTTGAGCCTCTCACTTCGCCTGGGATTCATCCAGATCCAGTGGATAGACACCGTGTTCTCGAATCAGCCTGACGACGTAATCATATGTCCGCCCGGAAACGCTGCTGGTGACGGAATGATCCGATTGGAGGATCAGCCCGCCGCCCCGGGCCGCGTGGAGCTTTCGAAAGATCTCGGCGCGGATCTCCTCGCGGTCGCCGCGTTCCCACTTCTGAACGTCGAGATTGCCGCAGAAACCGATGCGGTGGCCATACCGGCGGCGAAGATCCACGACGTCCATGCCCGCTTTGACCTCCAACGGATTGTAGGCATCGACCCCGATCTCGATGTAGTCTTCGAAGATGGCGCTCACATTCCCGCAGCCGTGGTAGATCACTGGCAGACCGTGGGCGTGACAATGCTCGACCATCGCCTTCACCCACGGCTTGAAGTACTCTCGCCAGTAGCTCGGCGAGAAGAACAGACTGTTGCGATAGGCGACGTCCCCCCAGATCACGAAGCCGTCGAGATGCCCTGCAGCCGCCTCGATCGCAGCCTTGCAGCACGACAGATAGAATTCCCCGATGCGGTTGATGCAGACGCCCAGGCGTTCCGGATACAGTCCCATCCAGAGCAGCGTGTTCTCCTGGCCGACCAGACGCGTGAGGCACTCGTTGACCTCGATCATGCTGCCAAAGACAGGGAAATCGGCCCAGAGACTCTTGACCGTGTCCACCCACGGCGGACTGTTGCGTTGAAAGCCGTCACCGACGCCGGCGATCTGATTGTCCCCGGCCTCAAAGAACCGCCGGCGATCACAGGGATCGTCGAACTCGAAGGCTTCGAGCTTCTCGATACTGTCGGTGTCCCAAGACATCTGCTCCGGCATGGGCAGATCGAGGCGCTTTCGAAGGACCGTCTCGAATCCGGTCTTGACCCACACCTCGCTGCGGTCCTGCCGAACGATCTCGAAGGGTTGCATGTGCGGGTCCATATTCGGGATCGTCACGATCCAGTCGAGATCGTAGTAGCGATAAGGATCGGCTTCCGGCGGCAGATCGAGCTCCCGTCGCCAACGACTCAGAAAACCTCCCCAAAAGAAGTCGCTCACCGGTACGCGGTCCGGCTCCTCATGTCGCAGGGTCTTCCGCATGCGTTCGAGCTTGACCAGCGTCGATGCAGGTCGTTGCGTACTCATAACACAGATCTCTCCTTATCGGTCGCCTTCGACCTTCGATAGAGTAGCATACCGGTCCGCTTCCCACAAGACTTGCGGGTCCGAGACTCGAATGGCCCAGGCACAAAATCGACTATCGCAATCCCGACGATCCTGCCATAATGCTGCCACCTGCATACAAGAGACAGGAGATTCGCACTATGAAGCGGTATGGAACGGTGATCGGCGTGAGAACGGATCGGCTCGCGGAGTACAAGAGACTACACGCGGCGGTCTGGCCCGACGTGCTCAGGAAGATCACGGAGTGCCGGATTCGGAACTACTCGATCTACCTTCGCCGACTGCCGGATGGAAACCACTATCTCTTCAGCTACTTCGAATACGTCGGCGACGATTTCGACGCGGACATGGCCAAGATGGCGGCGGACCCCACGACACAGCAGTGGTGGAAGGTCTGCATGCCCTGCCAGGAGCCCCTGCCCGACCGTGCAGAGGGTGAGTGGTGGGCGAGCATGGACGAGGTGTTTCACCTCGATTAGCGGTCCGCCGGATTCGAGGGACGCGAGGAAACGGATTCTGCGAATGGAGAAGCAAGCATGACAACAAGAACCCTGACATCCTTTGTCTTATTCGTGTTGGCCGGCGCCGGCTGGGCAGCTCAATCGGACGCGCCGGCGGAAGTCTTCGTCGTCCCCAACTTCCATCCTGCAAGCTGCGGCTGGCTTACGGACTGGTCCACCGAGCGCAACTACTGCGCCAACAGCTACCTCGACCACCTCGACCGCGTGCGGGACGACCCGAACTACGCTTTCGCGCTGTCGGAATGCAACACGATGATCGCCATCCTCAATTTCCACCCGGACCGGGTGGCGGAGCTCAAGCAGCGGATTCGCGAGGGCCGCGTGGAGCTGGTCAACGCGTTCTTTCTCGAACCGACGATCAACCTCTCGGGCGGCGAAGCCCTCGTCAAGATGGGCGTGGAAGGTCTGCGCTGGCAGCAGGCGATCTTTGGGGCTCGCCCTCGTTTCGTCTGGGCCATCGACGTGACGGGCGTACACGAGCAGATGGCGCAAATCACATCGGGTCTCGGCCTCGACGCGATGGTCTATACGCGCGACAACCCCACCGGCAAATCCATCCACTGGCTCCAGGCCCCGGACGGCTCGCGATGTCCGGCGATCTCACCCGGCCACTACGCCGATTGGGATCCCGTGTTCCGCTCGCCGACGCCGCTGGACTCCAGGACTCTCGCGGAACTCCTCGACGACGTGAAAGCCCGCGCCGCCGGGACGCCGCAAGGTGCGCCGGTCCTCGTGCTGGGCGGGGCAGGGGACTACTCTCTCGCGCCGGCCTGTGCGGACTACCCGTCGATGTTCTTGAAGCAGTGGAAGCAGGTCGCCCCGCAGACGGCAATGCACTTCACCGGCCTGGGTCGCTACGTGGACGCGATTCTTCCCGCCATCCAATCGGGCCGAATCGAACTGCCCGTCAGCCGAAGCGGCGCCAGGATGAGCTGGACGTCGTTCTGGATTGAATGCCCCAAGGTCAAGCAGTGGTATCGTCGGGCGGAACAGGGATTGCAGGCCGCCGAGATGCTGGCGACGATCGCCAGCCGCGACGGCAAGTTCGAGTATCCCGTCCAGCCCCTCTACCACGCCTGGCTCCAGATGCTCCTGAACATGGACCGCAACACCCTCTGGGGCGCCGCCGGCGGCATGGTCTTCGAGCATGAGAAGTCATGGGACGCCCGCGACCGCTTCGAGTCGGTGGAGAAAGTCTCCGCCGGCGCAACGCACGCAGCCCTCGAGCACATGGTCGGACAGGGCCCATGTGTAGCTCTGTTCAATCCGCTGAACTGGCCGAGGACCGATCCTGTGCGAATCCGCCTGCCTGCGGGCATGAGCCCGGCGGGTGTGACTTGCCAAGCCGGAGGAGAAGGGCAGATCCTGTGCCAGGTTCCCTTGCCTTCGACGGGTATCGTCACGCTGGCCACTTCGAGCCGGGTAGCCTCCGCGCCGCGGACGATCGACCTGCCGGCAGTAGTCGAAACGGCTTACTACCGCGCGAGAATCGATCCGAACAGCGGTGCCTTGTGCAGCCTGACACTCAAGTCCTCCGGTCGCGAGGTCCTGGCAGGTCCGGTGTCGCTCGTGGCCGAGCAGGCAGGCGATTTCCACAGCACGCCGCGACGCGACCAGCGGAAACGCCTGGCCGATTCGTCACAGGCCAAGTCCCACATCCACGTGACCGAGGGGCCGCTGGCGATCCTCGTGAGCACAGATTCCTTGCTCCTCGGCAGCGTCGTTCGGCAGACGATTCATTTCTACAGGGACTCTCCACGGATCGATTTCGACGTGGAACTGAATGATATCCCGGACAAGACCATCGTCCTGGCGGAGTTCCCTCTGGCCCAAGCCGTGCAAGAAACTCGACGCGGCATCCCCTATGGCTTCTCCCACGCTGCCTGGGAGAGAAAGGACCGGACTCTGGCCGGATTCGGCGACGGCATCGTTCCGGCGATCCGCTGGTCGCATTACCAGTTCGAACGAGGCGGCGTGGCCATTCTCGATCGCGGCCTGCCCGGCCGGGAACTCACCGGCCGAACACCCGTGCTGTTTCTCCTGGACACGCAGGAGATCTATATGGGTTACCCGAATGCCTGGCTCAGCGGCCGGGGCCGACAGAGCTTCTCCTTCGCCCTCGTCGCCCACGATGGCGACTGGAACGAGGCGCGCATCCCGCAGATGGCTTGGGAATTCAACCACCCTCCGGTTGTGGCTCCCCATTCCGCCGAGGCGTCGGCCCAATCGTTCCTGCGGACCTCCGACAACGTGATCGTCGAGGCCATGCGCCGCGAGGGCAACGAGATCGAGGTACGCCTGGCCGAGTGCCTTGGCAACGCCGGGACGGCCGAAGTCACGCTGAACGTGCCGCACCGCAGAGCCGCGATTACCGATCTGACGGGCAACCGACGAGAGTCTCTGCAGGGCGGACCGACCTACCGATTCCGCGTGCGACCGCAGCAGATCGTGACATTGCGGTTTGACACGGACTTGGCCGTAGCGGACGTCCAGCCGCTAACGAAGTGGGATTCGCTCGTGCCCCACGCCAAGCTCGCCGCGCTCAATACGAAACTCGATGAGAAAGGCCATCCCCCGGCCGGCGACCAGGAGGACAGGACCCCGCGATTACCCGCGGACGCAGCGAAATCCGTGGCCAGGGGCAAGCCGGCGATTGCCTCGAACGTGTATCGGAATCAAGACGACTGCCGGGCGGAACTGGCCTTCGACGGAGATCCGCGGACCCGCTGGGCCTCCGACGCCGGGCTCCAGCAGGCCTGGCTGGAGGTGGACCTTGGGCGAACGTGCACCATCGACCGGGTCTGGCTCAGTGAGGCCTATGATCGCGTCGAGGAATTCGAGCTGCAGGCGGACCGCGACGGTCGATGGGAGACCTTCGCCCGCGGCGGCAAGATCGGCTCGGGCCTGGAACTCAGATTCACGCCAGTCCAGGTGCAGAAAGTCCGCCTGAACGTTCTCAAGGCGAGCGATGGCCCGACCATCTGGGAATTCCTACTGTTCGAACCGATCACAGTAGGTCGTCTGCGGAAACCTGGCGATTCTGATCGTCATCGTTGGCCGGCTTCTCAGTTCCCACAGGCGCCACCGGGGAGACGGACCGGGGAACAGGCGCCAGAGCCGTACAGAGTCGAACCCACGGGCCGTGCGCTCGGCTGAGCACGAAGCTGCACGCCAGCAGAATCGCAAACAGGCCCAGTCCGTGCCAGAGGCTCGGATCGACCTTGGCCAACTGCTTCGGCCTGGCCGTGAAGGCAATCGCCATTTCGGCCGCGGGCTCGACCTGCAAGGGGCTGTCGAATCGAAGCACCTGTCCACAGGCCGGCATGGTCACCTGGATTTGGGACACCGAGGTCTCCGCAGCCGCCTGGGTCTGGATGATCCGGCGGGTAATCAGCTCCAGGTTCTCGTTGTCCGCCTGTCCCAGGGAGTTTTCGATTCGCTCCACCTGCTGCTGGCTCAGAGCCTGGGCGTCCGATGGGAGCGCATTGCCGACCTGGCCTTCCGGCGACGCTCCGCTCTGGCGTCGCAGACGGCCCCTGGCGTTGATCAATCCCACCTTGGCCTGCTGTCGCACGAGATTGTCGAGGTCCACGCGGATATCCTCGTTCAAGGCGGTATTGCCGATCGAGAAGTTGTATCCCTTGGTCAGTGCCTGGCGGGCGGCGCCTTGTTCGCCTTTCTGCCTCAGTTCCTGGGCGAGCGTCTGCTGCTGCTGGGCGACCATCTCGTTCTGTCGATTGATCGTCAGGATCTGCTGCTGGTACGTCTGCATGTCGTAGCGCGAGACCTGCCCTGCCCTGGCGACTCGCTGATCGATGGTCAACGTCCCGTCGAAGTCGCCATAGGCGAAGCCCTGAGGCATGTAGACCTGCCACGTGATGTTCTTGAGCGGCAGATCGAATCGCGGACCCTGCAAGCTGTGACGGCCGGACCAATCGGCAGGCCGGGCGCCGGCCCTCGCTGAAGGCAGGTCGGCGACGTAGACCATGTCCACCTGCACCTCGTCCGAAGTCTGCTGCGGCAGCGGCACGAGCAGCGATTTGCGCCCGTCCGCGCCCGCTCGAAGAGACGGCTGCACCGCCTGGCCGTCCACGGTCAGGGACCAGATGGCCGCCCCCTCGGGCAGGATCGTCTGCAAATGACGCTGTCCCTCCACGCGGAGCGTCAGGACCACGCGATTGATCGTCTGCCCGGCGGCGGTGACCACGGAAACCAGGTCGGTCTGGAGGACCTCCGCACCGATTTGGCCGGCAGCAGCATGGCGTCTCGCCTGCACGGTCAGAGCGTACTGGGCCGATATGCTGCGATAGCACATCGCGGCGCCGGAGAGATCCCCCGCACCGAAGTGCTCGGGGATGCTGCGCGCGTCCGCAGAACGCAGTGTGGCATCCGTTGAATCCGCCGCCAGCTCCACGCGCTCGGTGGCGAACACCGCGACGTAGCCCTGCTGGAGATCCGCATCCTGGCAGCGGACGGGAACCAGCGGGACATTGCCGTCAGTCGGGTTATAGCGAGTCTCGTAGTTCACGTTCATCAGATAGGGCTGGTCGTACACCTTGTCTGCCAGCTCGATCCGCCACTGCCCTGGACTGAGCTGCTCGCGCCGTGCGATGCCGGGACCGGTGATGGTCACGCCGAGGGCCTCCGTGGGCAGGACCAGCGAAAAGGCCTTGGTTCCGGCGTGGTACAGCCGATAGCGAAGGGCGTGCTGGTGCCGAACGAGACCATCCGTCACCCGGGCAATGTGAAGGCTCTGGACCGTGATCCTCGCCTGGATCAGCTCCGTCTGCAACTGGATCTGCCAGTCCGGCCTGAGGAACTGGAACGCCAGGAGTCCCTGGGCCGCGTGGCCCAGTTCCGCAGGATTTACTTCGCTGACGCCCTGGCGCGACGCAACGGACAACCGCACTCCCTGTTCCGAGCCGACAATCAGATAGCCGGTGTGCTTGATCCCGCCCACAACGGTTACGCGGGGCGCCGTCAGGCGGTCCGGGACCTCGGCCACCGCCTGGCTCAACGCCAGCTTCAGTTGCACGACTCCCGTCAGTCGGTGTTTGAAGTGGACCCGCACGCGGCGCTGGCCTGCCTCCATGGACTCGTCCCAGTGGCTGACCTTCTGGGCATCGAGGGCGTCGATATCGAAACCCGCGGGTATCAGCAGGTCCACGTCGAACCGGCCGGCCTTGGCAATCTCGATTCCCCACTGGCTGTTGTACACGAGCCGGTCGTCTTCGACGTTGAATCGCGCCGTCTCCTGGCTTCGCACCTCGCTCTGGACCGCCTGCACGCGGCCGGTCACGGCGCCGCCGGCGGACTCGAAACGGAAGGCGTGACTGATCTGCTCGACGCCGAGGCCGGGAACCGCCTTCGCGATGCTGCCCACCTCGCTGACGTAGTCCGCGAGATTCACGGGCGTCGGGTGTTGGTCCACGACCAGGTACACGGATGGTTCCGCCGCGACGCCGACCACGCTGTGCTGATCCAGGGCCTGTCCGACAACCAGCGGCTCCAGACGCACCTCATACGGCACCGCGGCGCTGACCGACTGGGTCGTTACGGTCATCGTATAGGAACCCGTCACCGGCTGGGTCAGGCGGACTTCCAGGCCATGGCCGGTCGGGTCGAACCGCCAGGCGCCGATCCACGACCCATTGACGGAAGTCACCGTCTGGCCTGGGCCGACTTCGAGAGCCAGCCGGTCCACCTGGCCCTGTGCGATCTGCAGGCGGATCTCATGGAAGACCTGCAACAGTCCCGGACTGACTGCCGCGAGGGCGAAGTCCCTTGCGTAGAAGCGGACTTCCTCGCGTGCCGCCTGTCGCTCGAGGGGACGCCACGCAAACACAGCGGGTTGGCCCGGCGCGAACATGGCCTCCACGCGAGTCTGCCCGTCCGCCTGGCTGGTCGTCAGCCAGACCGCCTGCGGCGCTTCGACCGACACGTTGACGTCGGGAATGACGAGGTTGACGCGATTGGTCAGGGCAACGGGCAGAGCCAGCTCGAACCGTCGCTGCTGGTCCTGGCCCGCAGGCGGTAGAGCCGCGAGGAGGTCGGCCTCGATGTCGTACAGACCCGCCTCCTGCACGCGTACGACGTGCCGGCCGTTCTCGGTCGCCAGACTCACATGCGCATCGGGTTTGACGGAGGAAACGAGGACTGCCGATTCCTCGACGAGAGGGAACTTCCAGGCTCGGTCCGCGCGGACTTGCAGATGGTATTTGATCTCCATGTTGTCCGCGCCCGCCGTGAGCGAGCATTCGACGCGCTCGACCAGCGAGCCGGCCGCGACGGGTCTGCGCGAGGATCCGAGTTGGGAGCAACCGCTTGCCAGGCAGACCATCAACAGGACGGACGCGACAGGGACGACGCGTACGAGGGCCGGTCGCCTCCGCCACGCCCGATACGCGAACCAGGCCGCAGCCATCGCCGGCAACCCCCACGTGGCCAGAGCCTTGAGCACAGGCCACGCAGCCGGAATCTCAGCGGCCATGTAGATCAACGCCGCGACGATTGCCGCCAGGGCTGCTCTGCGCAGCCGCCGGAATCTCAAGGCCAGGATCCCGGTCACAACCACCACGATGGCTACTGCCGCCAGGTCCGAGATACGTAATGCCTGACGCCAGGCGGGAACCAGTTGCGTGCTGATGCGAAAGGTCTCGTCGGGATCGGCGCTGACCGCCTGCGCGTAGCTCAGCGATGTCACCGTGGGGACGGGAGCCATTTCCGCCATCCATGCCTTTGCGCCAATCCAGACGAGCACGACCAGCAGAGCCAGGACGACGAGATCGGGCACGTGCCGGCGCCTCACGATCGCGCAGACGATCACGAGGATCGCCGCTACCGCGAGGAACGCCGCCAGCGCATCGTCCGCCATGGCCCGGCGGATGCCCCTTTCCCACGACGGAACGAGCCGGTCGATCCAGCCCGCCAGGCCCATTCGGCCCTGTGGACGGGGAAGCGCCTCCATGTTCCCGCCGGCGGGGGAGATGGCCCATCGATCCGGCACGACAATCCGCCAATCCGCATAGGCGATGGGCACGGTGCAGCTCGGCGCCGCCAGATCGACGGTGCGTTTCCACCACGTTCCGGCCGGGTGTGCCTGTCCATACTCCAGGAGGACGGTCGCCGGGTCGTTGGGGTTGGCCTGCCGGCGCAGCGGGACCAGCAGCCTTCCACTGGCCTGGTCGTGCGAAACCGCCAGACGGACCGGTTGTTCCGCGTTGCCTGGCGACGATTCGACCTGCGACACCGCCCAGACCCGCGCATCCGCAGGCATCTTCAACGCGAGGAACTGCCCGGTCGTGTTCTTGACCTTGTATCGGACCGTCGTCACCGATTCGATCCGACCGTCCGGACGGATCGCGAGCGTCGTTTGAAGATCTGCGATATCGACGACCACAGGCAGCAGTTCGCTTCGTTGATAAGGCTCGATGGTCAGCATCGCTGAGTGGGGCTCTGCGATGTACTTGTAGACCGCCAGGATCGGACTGCTCGTGAGCATGCGATAGTCGCCCGGCAGCTCGTCCATCGCGATGGTCAGCAGGGGGGCCGGCTCCTGCAATTGCAGCTTCAGATCGAGGTGGCTGGTCACGACGACGTAGCCGGTCTGCGTCTGAACGCCTGGGCAATGGAGGGCGCCGAGCTGGATCGGCCGGTCGGGAGCGTACCGCTGCGTATAGGTCGCCGCGAGGCAGTAGTCGCCGAGGACCTTCTGATTGAGCTTGACCGTCCAGGTGTCGCCCTGGTGGTCCCATCGTCGCACGTCCCGCCCGACGAACTCGACGTTCTCGAAGCTCTCCGGCAGGCGGAACCTCAGCTCGTCGATGGGCGAGCCGGTGATGATGTAGTTGACCGTCGCGGACCCGTAGGCGAGGGCCTCGCCCACGGACTGGAGGTGGAAGACCTCGGCGCGGACCTCCGCGGGCCTGCGCCGGGCCATCAGTGCGAGCGTCCAGTCCACGTCGCGAAAGCGGTACGCGTACTGCGCGCCGGAGACGCGCAGCGGAACAGACGCGGTGTGGACCTCGCTGAGATTGCCGATCTGGGGCTGCTCGATCTCGATGCCCGCCTCCGCCGCGACCACGACGTAACCCCGCTGCGTCTTGGCTCCAATCACGCGAAGCGAAGGGATCTCCTGCCGCTCTTCGAGCGGGCCGCGTCCCAGCTCCATGCGAAGGTGGAGCAGGGTCCGTCCGATCACAGGTTCCTTGAAGACCACGCGAACCGACGTCTGCCGGCCGGTCGAGGGGCCCTCGGGCAGGTGGTAGTCGCCTACCTGGTTGCCGTCCACCGCCGCGACCACCAGGGAAGCGGACGCCGCGATCTCCAGTTGACGCAGCGGCGCATCGCGGATGTCGAGCTCCAGTTCCGCATCGACAACCAGGTCGTCCTCTTTGACGCGCGCGATCACCCGTCCGGCCACCTCGTACGTGGGCACGATGGCGTCCACCAAGAGAGCCAGACGGTATCGGCTGCCGGCATAGGTATAAAAGAACGCTTTGCCCAGCGGGATTGTCCTGGGGGGGGCGTCCTGCGCCTGGACGTGCGGGAAGACGGCGGCATCGATCTGGGTCAGGCCCGACGACTCCTGCACGACCAACTGCAGGGCGCTGTTGGTCCCGACAGCCAGATGACCGCCGGCGCGGAGGTCCCCGGTCGGCTCGATGGCCGGGATCGGGACGGCGGCAGGCAGGCTGCCGATCGCGCACTCTGCGAGGATTTGCAGACGATACTCTCGATCCTGCTGGCGGCTCAATTCCACGCGGAGAGCCCGGACTCCGTCCGCCGGCTCGCCGAGCGTCCAGGTGCGAATGGAGGAACCTCGCACCGCAGTGATGCTCAGGTCGGCGGGGACGTTGAAGGTCAACGTTTCGAGCTTGCCCTGGGCGATTTGGAAGTCGAACAGGGTATCGACCAGCGTGAGTCCCGCCCGCACGTCCACAATCGCATTTGCCTGGCTGGACAGCACGAGCCTGGCGTCGGCCAGTTGCACCTGCGGCTTCCACCGAATCTGCAGCGGACTGGGAGGACCGAGCAGGGCCTCCATCACCAACTGGCCGCCTTCGATCCGGCGTTCCACCCGCACGGCGCCGGGCAGCTCGACTTCGAGATCGGGTTGACTGCTGAGCAGGCGAATCCGGCGCAGTCGCCCGCCGGCCACTTCAAGGCTCGCTCGACGCCAGGGGCTGTTCGGATCTGCGACCGCGCGGGCGACGAACGTCGCGGCCACCGCGTGTCTGCCCGACCCCGGCCAGGCGACGCGATACACCCTGTCGTTGGGATCATAGTCGAGCCGGCCGCTCGTCATGGCTGGTTCGATCTGCTGCATGACCACGTCGCCGCGAACCAGGAGGATCGTGCGATTTGCCTGCTTCGTGCGGGCTTCGAACGCGACCGTCACGGCCAACTGCGAGCCGTCGATCCGGCACGTGAGCTGAACCTCGTCGATCTCCACGCCGTCGGAAAGGTCCGCCGACGGCGCCGCCTGCGGCTCCGCACCCATGCCCGCCGTCGCAACCACCCAAACCATCAGACAGACTCGCACCTTGTTCCGCACAGTCATACCCTTTCCAAGATCGCGGACGATGTGTCACAAACCCAAGCGTCTCTATCCAGATAATACAGCGAGCCGAGGCCGCAGGGGTGTAAAACCCCTGTAAAACCGGGCCTGGTTCGACCGCGCCGGGCCCCCGTGTTCGTAGTGACGCCGTAAGGCGTTATCTGCAAATCTCTCGTGTAGAAGATATGCCCTTACGGGCACACTATGAACACGCTTCGCATCCAGTCGGCCGTTCAGGGCTGGGGCTGCGTCTGCGCCGCCCTCGGCAGATTCTCCGCCTGGTGCGCGAGGGCCGCGAGGGCCTGCACGCTCTGATCCAGCGGCAGGGCTCCGCTCACTCGATCCAGGACATCCTGAATCTGCTGCAACGACGCGTCCCTCGCGTGTTCGGACTGGCGAAGCCATTCCGCGAACCGCGCTGCGCCCGCCGCCAGGAAGAAGCGAGGGTCCTCTTCGACCGTTCGACGTCGGATCAGGGAACCCGCCAGCGGTCTGGAGATCTCTTCGATCTGTCCAGTCTCGCTGTTTCGATAGCGGACGAACACCGCGCCCAGATCGCTGCCGAACTCGCCCGCCGGGGAGTCTATCAGTTCCATCTCGTACAAGGCGGTCGAGCACTGGCCCGATCCGACCTCGCCGGCATCCACCGTGTCGTCGCGGAAGCGTCGATCCTCGATGTCCCGGTTCTCGTACCCGATCAGGCGGTACCGCCGGACGCGGGCAGGATCGAACTGCACCTGGATCCGCGCGTCCTTTGCGACGGTTTGCAGCGTCGCGGCCAGTTGGCCGACGAGGACCTCGCGAGCGCCGTCGGAAGGATCGAGGAAGACGTATCGGCCATCGCCGCGATCCGCCATGGCCTCCAGGAAGGCATCGTTGTACGCGCCGTACCCGACCCCCACGCACGTGAGCGTAATCCCCTGTTGGCGGTCCTGTGCCACCTCCGCGAGCACGTCGTCCGCTTCGGTCTGGCCGACGTTGGCGACTCCATCCGAGCAGAGCACCACCTGGTTGATCCGGCCTGCGATGAAGGCCCTTCTCGCCAGGTCGTACCCGACCTTCAGGCCCGCCAGGAGATTCGTCCGTCCGGCCGGCTGAATAGCGTCGATGGTCTGCCGGATTATCTCCTTCTCCTTGGCAGGGACGGCCTCCAGGTGCAGCCTTGCCTCATCGGCACAGGTAACTAAGGAGATCCGGTCGGCATCGTCGAGCTTGTCCACCAGGAGATTCAGAGCCGACTGCACCAGAGGCAGCCGATCCGGCTGGCCCATCGAAGCCGAGGCATCCACGACAAAGACGATATGGGCGGCCCGTCGCTGGTCCCGACCCACCGTCCGCGCCTTCACCGCGATCTTGAGCAGCGTCAGGTCCTGGCCCGCCGGAGCGAAGGGCGAGGGAGCCCCTTCCGCATATACTGCGAAGGTCGCACCATCGCGCTGCGGATAGGCGTAGTCGAACGCATTGATGAACTCCTCCATGCGGACCGCGCCGATCGGCGGTAGGAATCCGCTGCGAATGTACCGTCGGCACAGGGCATAGGACGCGGTATCCACGTCCAGGGCGAACGTCGATTGGGCGTCGCGCTCCGTCATGACCCACGGATTCACGGGCGTCACCCTGAACCGCGATTGGAACGACGGAAGGGCGGTGTCCAGTCCCGGCATGTCCTCCACGACCAGCGATTCTTCGCGATCTGCAATGACAAGCTGGTCTGATTTGGTCGCGACAAGAGGTGTTCTCTCCGGCTGCTCCTTCCTGGCACTCTCTTCGTAAAACCACAGAGCACCCGAGTCCTTGTCGGCCTGCGGCTCGATTTCGTAAAGACGGCCAAGGACCGGCGTGTCACCCAGAGCAGGCACGCGCTCGTCCGCTCTTGTCCAACCGCTGAGGAGACTGAGATCCGTGTCGCCCTTTCTATCGCTGACGGGAGCGGGCTGAGCCGGAATCGGCGCGGGCGTAGTCACAGGCGGTACGACGGCATCCGAATACTCATAGGACACGATCTGCCTGGAGTAGCTCTCCGGCGCTGCGCTCGTGGATCTCGGCTTCTCCTCAATGCGGTCTGCAGCGGGACCGCTGACTCTGGATGACGACGATGTTCCGTCTGAAGGAGGCACAAGTCCCTCTCCGCTCGTGACAAGTCCATGGGGGGTCCCTTCCCCTTCGCGGCCGTCAACGCGCCGATCGCCAGCCGCTATGAGCATCTTGACCGCCTCATCCGCACCAGTATCTCCCCACACCTGCCCTCGCAGTCCCGCCTGAACTTGCCCTGTGCGGAGTTCGCTCGCGCGCTCCAGTTCGGCTGTTTTCTTGCCCAGACTCGTCAGCGGCACTGCCCGATAGGCATCCCCAGCAACGGCCCACCTCCCGTCGGTTACAGGCGTTTTCGAGGACGGCTGCTCAGATGGCTCGGCGGCCACGTCTGACAACGCCAAGACGCCATCGCTCGGGGGTTCGCCATCGGCATCGCTGCGAGAGATCACGGTTCCATTCGTGATCCCGCCCACGATGCCGCCGCCATGGGCGGGACCGTTCATTGGCTCAGACGCCATCCCTCCCATGCCTCCACTCCCCTCGGACCGCGTTGTGTATTGCGATCCGCCGAGGGGAACCTCTCGATTGCCGCGCACCGCGCGAGTTCTCTGTGGAGCCGTCGCTCTGGGATCATGCACAGCCACCGCAGCCGATTCATCCCCCCTGACCGACGTGGAGCTTGCTCGGTACTCCAGATGCCGCGCTTTGTTCAGACTGGGGATCAGCAGACCTATCAGAACCACGCCGACCACCAGAACCGCCGCAACGGCTAAGATGCTGCGTCGGATGGAGATCCGCATCCCACTCCTGCGGACTCCCGCGAGTTGTCTGAGCTTCTTGAGTCGATGTTCGGCCAGGATCGGGTCCGGACCCTCGTTCACCGCGTCGCAGGTCAGCTTGACCGCCATCCGCATGTCCGCCAGGCGGTCCCGCAGATCGTTGTCGGTCTGGAGATAGCTCAGAAGCTCGGCCTTGGACGACTCGTCGAGGTCGTCGAAAACTAGTGCGGCCAACAGTTTCTCTGCTTGTTCTCGGTTCATATCACACCACCCCTGCGTTTCGCAGGCGTTGGGCCAGCGTGCTCAGGCCCTGGTTGAGCCGGTAGTTGACGGTGGACAGCGACACCCCGATTACCTCCGCCACCTGTCGGAGCGACATGCCCTGAACCACTTTGAGCAACACGACGTGCCGATACAGGTCGTCGAGCTGGTTCAACTCACGAAGGACCACCTGGCGGGCCTCCTGACGCATCATCTCGCCGAGGGCATCCATCTCGTGGGCTTGTTCCTGGGCTGCAACTGCAGGGTCCGCCGAGACGTGGGCTGCGCCCTGGCGCATCCGTTTGCGGAGTGCGTCGAGAGCAAGGTTGTGGGCGACGCGGAACAGCCAGGTCGTGAGGTGCTCGATACTGCCCGGCCCGTGGGTACAGACCTGTTTGTGCAGGCGGATGAACGTCTCCTGCACGATGTCCTCAGGCCCCCCGGGATCGCCGGTGCTGCCCAACATGCGACCGACGTACCGCAGGAGCGGGCCCTGGTAGTGGGACACGACCGCCATCAGGTTGTCGGCCTGCGGCAGCGGAGGACCCGTGCGTTCAGTCGCAGTAGTAACTGTGCATTCGCTCATCGCAAAAGGACTTCCCCTTCGTCACATCTATAGACGAAAGATGTCGGTCCTTGTACTACGAAAAGCCGGTCCTGCGCGAAAAATGTGGTGTATCAGGGGCCGACCGCCGGAGCGGAACGGTACAGTCGGATATCGTCGATGAAGAGAGTGCCCTGACCGGCAGCGACTCCAATCGTCAGGCTCTTGACGGCTCCGAGGCCGGCGTTCGACGGCAGGTCGATGTTCCACTGCTTCCACTCGGTCGAGGCCAGATCGTTGGCGCTGCCTTGGTATGAGACCTTCTTATTGTTGATCTTGACGTAGAGTTCAGCGGGTCCATTGGCCGTTGTGCCGCAGAAGAACAGGACCAGCGTCTTGACACCGCCCCGCGTCCAGTCCCGCGCCGGCTCGAAGGTCCGCGTAGTCTCGGAAAGCCCGTCATAGGACAAAGGCATGGACCGATGGCCGCCGTGCACAACGGTGTACTCCATGATGGAGCCGAGCCCCGGGTCGTAGCCGACGATGGCGCCCGTGCCGTTGCCGCTCTGGCCGTCGGGGAAGAACTCGTCGGGCAGGAAACCGAGCGAATCGACCCAGGTCTGGAAGACTTGTCTCGGCGAGAGTTGCCCGTAGCTCTCGAAATCGTCGACGACCAGATACTGCGACGTGGAGAAGCTCCAGACCGGGCTGCTCCAGACGCTGGGGCTCTCGGCCTCGTTGACCTCGACCACTTTCCAGTAGTAGGTCGTGTCCGGCTGAAGGTCCGGTGCGTACGTCGCCTCGCTCAACACGTCGACGGGAGTCGTGCCGTCGATCACCGCCTGCAAATCGGTGCCGAGATAGACCTCGTGCGAAGCCGCTTCTCGTCCCGCTGTCCAACTCAGAGTCGCATCGGGAGACACGCCCACTGACCCATCGGCCGGATGGGGGTCCTGGGCCACAACGGGAAAGCAGGAGAACCGCACCTCGCTCAAACTGCACTGGCTCCCGCCTCCCCACGTGCTGGTGCAGGTGATCCGGACGAACCGGGCGGCGACACCGTGGAAATCCACCGTGGTGTTGTACGTGTAGTCGGCGGTTCCGGGAGCCTGGGCGAATTCAGGGACATCCGCCAGCGCCGTCCACGCGAAGCCGTCCGTGGAGTATTCGATCGTCGCGGTCTTCACACCCCAACCCAGAACGAACCACTCAAGCTCGCTGTTTGAGTTCCAGACCCTCATCTGATCCAGCTTGTAGACCATGTCGAACTCATACTGAATCCAGACCGGCGGCTCTTGGCCGGCCTTGCTCACCCACATGTTCGTAGACAAGGTGTCATGCTGGTCCGAGGCGTTGAGACCCGATCCATCCACCGTTCTTTCGGGCCCCGAGCCGGCGCTCAACGAGCTGGAGGCTGTGGTCACAACATCCTCCACATGGTAGGAAGGAGGATTCATTTGGCCCTCGAACGCGCCGATATCATAGGCGGAACCGACCGGACGCCGCGTGCCGACGAAGTCGTCAGGGACAATCGCCAATGTCCGGCCGGCATCCTCGCCGGGCGAACCCGGCATCAGATGGTAATCGCCATTGGCCGCGTCCACGAATTGCGGATCGCCCGCGATATTGCCGTTCACGCCGAGGATGGCAGCGCCGGCGGGATTGAGCGGCTCCAGACCCGAGTTGGAGAAGAACAGGTTGTTCTCAAGCACCGTGGCATCATCGTAGTCGCTTCCGTAATTGAAGAGGGCGAAAGCGGTGCCGCCGCTGGCAATGGCGTTATTGGCGAAAATGCAGTTCACGATCTCCTTCGTTGCGGCGGCATTGGCGCTGTTCCCGACGTTGATCATGAATCCGTCCGGGTTGTTGCTGCCGACGAACGTGCAATTGTAGATGAGGGTCCGCTTGTCTGCGACTCTGAGTTCGAAGTTGCTGGGGTAGATTCCGGCGGCGGTAACCACATCCACCCCATTGTGGGCGAAGACACAATTGACGATCTCGATCTGGCTGGCCCCGTCGGCATCGTCAATGACCGACGCGCCGTTCCGGGAGCCGCACCGGGTGAACAAACAGCGGTGAATCCTCACATTGTTGCCGGCCCCCCTGGCGCTCCGTATCCTCATGGCGCCGCCGCTCCCAACCGCGCTGCAACTGTCGAATACACAATCCTCGATGACGACCGTCGAATCGTCACGGATGCACAACGCGCCGCCGTCACGGGCCGTGCCGGCCTCGTAGCCGCCTTCGAATCTCGCGGTGCAATTGTAGAACGTGACGCCGCGAAGAGTGCCCCGGCTTCCATTTCGAATGTACATGGCGCCGCCGTTTTCAGTGTCGCCATGTTCGCCGGTCGACGAGTTCTGGATGACCACGTTCATCAGAGTCCATTCCGAGGCGCCGTTCATGGTGAACGCACCGTTCTGGTTCCGGTAGAGCCGCGCCATGTCGATGATAGTCGGAGTCACTGCGGGATCGGAGGCGGTGAAGGAACTGTCATAGCTGCCGATGAGCGTTTGGCCGCTGCGGACATTCATGTTGTTCGGTTCATGGACGTAGGTGCCGCCGGCGACCCGGATGGTGAGGTTCGCGTCGGTGCGCGCCAGCGCCTCGGCGATCGTCTTGAACGGCGCAGCCTGGGCGCCGTTCCCCGTGGCGGCAACCGAGCCGTCGACATAAACCGTCGTCTGCGCCAACGTGCTGCCGGCCAGACAGATGGTGATGACAATATGGGTCGTCACGGACTTGGGTAGAATGTGATTCCAGCTCATCGCGTGTCCTCCTGTACCTGTCAAGCGGTCGAAGGACCGCTCTGCATGGGCCGAGTCTGCCGCAAACGCTCTTCGAAACCGACGGGGGTGCTGGCCCGGGGGCGTGGCGGGCCCATGCTCTGACCGTGTCTGTCCATCTCCCGGCAAACGAGCATCCGGTCAACCTGCCAGCGAGAACCTCACCGTTGCCGGCGTCCGTTCCGTTGTCATACTCCGGCATCGAGAATCCAGTTCAAGTATACCAGATCGAGGTCTCGATTACCAGGGTGAATCCTCCTGTATTTGCCAAGTGCCAATGAGACCACCCCGACCCGGCGGCACACAGGTCTTCAGTCATTGCTCATCGCGCAAGTTCTGTCTTCACAATTGGTTACGGCGCCATTCCCAACCGGGATCATAACCTCGATAAGAGACCGGAACAAGCACAACGAATCACTGTAGGCGATGCGTGAGGGGCCACAGCCATCATGTGCCGCAGCGCCATAGTCCTCTCTCCGCCGGTCCGGACGAGATGGACCCCTTCACCCCAGCACAACTACTGCACCTATTCAGCCGGGCCCTGGACCTGCGTGGCCAGGGAATAGAGGTCCTGGAACGGCAACACACAATACTCCGAGGTGACATATATCCCCTTCTTGATTTCCGTGAAGGCAACGCGCCCATCAAGAAATGCCACGCTATGATGGTCCGCCGATCCGTGCCATTCCGCTTGCTCTTTCCATTGCGGATAGAGAAACGGTGCAGGGTCCCATTGGTTCACCCATCCGTAGTCCCCGATCAGCACCAGACGTGTGTGGCTCGCGGCTCGCGTCATGTTGAGGTGGGGCAGCCTCGCTGCAATCGCGAGATCCAGTTCTCTCGTGCGATCGCTGTAGGATTTGCAGTTGTCGGGCCCAATGAGGAACGGATTGGTCTGGTAGCTCGTTCCGTGAGCCCGGTATACCTTTTCAAGGAAGTAGCTATCCGGAATACCTCCACGATCCGCAGGGCAATGGAACACGGCAGCGGTGTGCTCGGTGATCCCATTCGGATCGGGCAGGCCCACCCAGGGATTCAGCGGACGCGGCCACCAGCCCTTCTCGTCTTTCAGACCCCGCCATCCGCCGTAGTTGACGTTCGCGTTCGGCCTTTGGTAGAAGCGGCCCTGATGATCGTTCAGGTACGCGATCCAGGCCGTCGCCAGCGATCTGACATTGCTGCCGCAGCGAATCAGCCTGGCGCGGGATCGAACCCGGCCCAGAGAAGGCAGAAGAACGGCAACCAACAACGAGATGATTGCCAGGACAACGAGCAATTCGATCAGCGTAAAACCTCTGCCACCCCTTCCTCTCGATATCGCTGTTCGACGGCGTTTCATATCGTGCTCTCTCTTCAATTTGGCGCTCATCCGTCTCCGTTGGACAATTCGGAGGGCTTTGGCCGGCCGTCGCTCGTGCCCGATCGATCAGCGGGCTGGGTGTCCGGAGCCACTGTGCTTCTTCCCAGGAGGTCCTCAATCCGGTATGGCCCATATAGATCGAACGAAGCCGCCGGACCATTCGTCTGCTGTGTGTCTCGCGACATGATGTCGGCAATGAAACGCGCGGCCTGTTGTGCTATGGCCTGTTGCTCTTGTGCCATCTTCAGCGCTTGTGCCGCGGTCTTCCGGGCATCGCTGTGGGCTTGCTCGGCTCTCCTGTACATGAAGAAGCTGATACAGGCGGAGTTGCACAAAATGACCAGCACCAGCGTGACGACCGCAGTCGTGTACCGATGCCGCGCGACGATCTTGCGAAGCAGATAGATCGAGCTGATGGACTTGGCGACGATAGGCAGGCCGTCGAGCCATCGCTGCACATCCTGTTTCAATTCGGCCGCCGACTGGTATCTGTGGTCGGGGTCCTTCGCCAGGGATTTGAGGATGATCGCTTCGACATCGGAATTGAATCGACTGATCGTCTGCCTCGGTCTTGCAGGCTCTGCATACTGGATGTTCTGCAGGGCCTCGATGATCGTGCCGAGCACGTCGTAGGGCAGCCTGCCTGTGCACATCTGATAGAGAATCACGCCGAGCGAGTATACGTCCGTCCGTACATCCACTAGGTCGGATCGGCCCGCAGCCTGCTCCGGCGACATGTACGCCACGGTCCCCTTGATCTGGCCCGTGATCGTCGGCATCACAGTGCCGTCGCCGGCAGTACTGAGATTCGCGGCTGTCTTGGCCAGGCCAAAATCCAGGATGTGCGGCTCCCCTCGCTCATCCACCAGGATGTTGGAGGGTTTGAGGTCGCGATGGATGACGCCGCGATGATGGGCGTGGGCCATCGCGTCGCAGATCTTGCCGAACAGAACCAGCTTCTCCCTGATCGACAGGGTCCTGGACTGCACGTAGCGATCGAGCGGCTGGCCGTGGATGTAGTTCATGCTGAAGTAGTACTGGCCCTGGGAAATCCCGCTGTCGCGGATGGCGACGATGTTCGGGTGGTTCAGGCTCGCAGCGAGTTCCACTTCCTGTTTGAAGTACTGGCGAGCCTTGGCCGAGCCCGTCAAACTCGGCAGAAGAACCTTCAGAGCGACTTTCGCCTTCGTCGCCTTGTGCACCGCTTTGTAGACCACCGCCTGGCCACCCTGCGGCAGTTCTTCGAGCAGTTGATAACCTTCAAAGGTCACTGACGAGTTGGAGGACTGGTCCCGGTCTCCCGACCGAGCCTCCGACGGTTGCGGCATGGACAGGGTGGGCACATCGTGGGGATTTGGGACGGGCGGCGTCTTCTCCGTCTGCGGTGTGGCGTTCCCGATATCGCCGGGGCCGTCCGTCGTGTCCGACGAGCCGGCACGTGCCGATTCGACACGGCGTGCGCACTGCTCGCACTGGGCTATGTGAGCCTCAACGGATTGCACCAGATCGGGAGAACACAACTGCCGAACGTAGCAATCGATGATCTCCTGGCTTGGACACCGATCCATGCTGCGGACTCCAGAATCATCATGCTTCTCGTTGACAAACCTCTATTGCTTTCCGAAACAAATCCGCCAGCTTCGCGGGCATCCACGTCTGGCGAATCAGTCGCTCGAACGAGTCCCCGAGCGACTTGTACGAATACGTCGTCGTCTTGACATCGTGGAACACCAGCGCACTGGCGGTTGCGGCGAAGTAGATCGTGGTCAAGGCGGCGTGCTCGCGTTCAGAATCCTCCGATGCCGCTCGTTTCTTCGCATGGTCCCTGATCGCCTTGATTGTCGCAACTGACGTCCGTGGGTCCAGAAGCAAACCCTCGACCGTCCGCCGGGCATTTGGCCCACGCTTGCGGGCCAGGGGGCGCAGAAGTCTCGACCACGGCGGCTCATTCCCGGTTTCAGGATTCCACGTTGCTCCCAGGCGAGCCTGGAGCAGCTCACCCATCACCTCATCCGAATCGTCCCCTCCGCCGTGCTTGTCATCCAGCGCCATGCCAAGAAGACGAGCCGCATTCCGTGGGTCCAGACGCTCGGTGAATTGCCCCTGCGGGGGATGACTCCGGCTCCTTCCTCGGTTCGTTGTCTTATCCTGATCGCACATAGGGAATCCTATTCTACTATTCTGTACGCGGGATGGCAGGCGCCATTGCGCTACCTGGAGAGGATTACCATCAAATCGCGGATTTCCTGGTCCACCTCATCCTCGGACGCAACGTATTGCCGAACCCGATCCTTCATCGCCGTCTGGAACCGCTTTCTCACGGTGACGATCATGTTCTCGGCCTTGACCGCTGTCGGCACGCCGTACTCTTCGCACAGTTGACTCAGCGGCGGGGCTTCCTGGTTGGCGAGGAGCGGCTCCACGACCCGCCGGCAGAACAACTGCCAATGGATCTGCTTGTCATCCTGCATGCATCGGCTCTGGATCTCCGCCAGGACCTCTCGCAGAAGGTCACAGGCCCAGGCATGGGTGAATGCCTCCTCCGGCCTCATGTCTCGGGCCACGATGGAAAGGGCGTCGTCGGCATCGTCCGGTAGAGAGACCTTCATCGCAGGCCGGCGTTTCGCTGCCGTCTGCTGTCGGTGCACGCTGATCACGTACCGATCCAGGGCTGTCAAAAGCAGCGTGCGGAACCGTCCCTTGGCTTCGTCGGCCTGCTCGACCAGATGGCGGCCCATCACAATCTCCTGGAAGAAGCCCTGTGTCAGGTCTTTGGCTTCCTCATTGCCGTGGCCCTTGCGCCGCAGGTAGCAGTAGACAGGCTTCCAGTAGCAAGCCATCAGGTCAGCCAGAACAGCCTGCTGTTCGTCCGGATTCAAACCCGCGAAAGCGTTGATCTGCGACCATTGCGTGGCCAGAAATGTGCTCCTTGAACCGCCGATCTTCGTTCTGTCCGAGCCTCTCATTGCATGGCTCCCGTCCAGAGGATCGATACCGGCAGCGTGGAGCCGGTGCCGGCTACGTCGGGGATCTCCGTGGCTTCGACCGTCTCCGCTCCCGCCGGGACTTTGGCCAACAACGCGGTGTGTGTGAACTTCGCCGGCAACCACGGGAACGCTGCGGCTTCCTCCGTCGTGTGGAAGCCCGTCACCCACAGCGTGCCGCCCGACGGGTCCTCTGTGGTCGATGTCGCCAACGGCATGCCCTCGATCAGCACCGTCCGTACTAGCGAGAGGTCCGTTGTCGACAGGCCGTACAGGACCACGCTGCCCGGATGCTCCCGGTCCTGCTGACCCGACACCAGGTACAACGTCTTGCCGTCGTGCGAAACGTGCAACGCCGCCGGATCGGCCACCTTCGCCGGGCTGCCCGGGTCCAGCAGGCTCAATCGCGCCAGCACCGTACCATCCGATCCGTACTTCCACAGCAGGCAGCTCTCGTTCAGTCGGTGCGCGTTCAGGACGTACACGTTGCCTGCGCCATCTACCTCGATCTCCCGCAGGTGGTCCCGGTGTCGGTTGTCATTCGCCGGCGCCGGATCGTTGTACAGTCTCACCACGCGGTACGGCGGGTCCTCGCCCTCCAGCAACTCCAGTTGTGCTGCACAGACGTAGGCCTCCCCATCCTCGGGCTCGACCACCACCGGAACGACGTACGCATAACCTTGCGAATCGAACCCAACATCCAGGATCGGCCGGCCGAAGCTGTTCGGCCCCTGCCCTTGAATCCCGATGTACACCATCGCGGAGCCCTGGGCAAGCTTGGCGGGTGGGACGACGCACCGGACGGGGTCTGCGATCTCCAGGACTCCCTCTTCCGTACTGATGACGTACACGTCGTCTCCCACGCCCCGCACGATCTTTACAGCGCTGTCCGTGGGCAGACCCGCCATGGTGAAATCGCTCACGCAGGCCCCCTCGCTGTCGAACAGACCGTAGCTGTCCGACCGCGTACCCTTGTACAGGACCAACAGGTCCGTCGGCCAGGGACCCACAGCCACCGATTCTACAGATGATCCGGCCGGAGACCCCCCGGTGGAGATCCCGCCGCTCGTATTGACCAGGGGCAGCGGCACCCGGCACAGACTCCCGCAGTCCACCCGCGTCAGATCGCTCAACGCCCAGATCAGCGAGTAGATGTCATGCGCGTCCACGTAGCCGTCATGGCTGAAGACCCCATCCAGGCAGTACCGACTGCCCTCGCCGCCTGCCTCCAGTTCCGCCGTGCTGCCGCAGGCCGCCATGACGAGCAGAAGGTCCTCGGAATCCACCGTCTTCGTGAAGTTCAGGTCCAGGCAGTACCCGCTGCAATGGACCTGGACGCTCAGCGAATCGAACACCGCCGAGCCGCCGGGGTCGCCGGACGCCAGACAAATGCTCCCCCGGATCGATTTGGGACTCCCCGCCATCGCGCCACCGCCCACAAGCTCCAACTCCACCCAGGTCCCATGGCTCAGGTCCAACCCTTCGACGAATGCCCATTCCTCGAAGACGCCGAACCGTCCGCTCCCGAACGAGCCGGGACAACCTTCCGGCGGCGCAGGCACCCGCCCGATCTCGACGTAATGCTTCGACCACGAGGGGTCGTCGTGAGCCAGCAATTCCGGCACATCCGACAGGTACACGACGATCTCCGTCGCATCGGCCGTCTCGAACAGGTACTCGAACCGCACCAGCACCCGCGCGGCGCTGCATCGCCCGAACCGACCCTTCGCCCGTGCCGGCTCCCCCTCGACCACCTGCATCCGAACCATCCCGTTCGGATCGGGCTCGATACCGGTCACCCGCTCGACGAACATCGCCTCCGGCGTATTGTTCGTCGCGACCCGATAGTAGAACTCAATGGGATCGTCCACGTCGATCTCCCCGGCCGAGAACCCGAGTACCGGCCCCCCCGCCCGCTCCACAAACACCGCTTCCAGTGTGTAGTCCCCATCCACAAGGACCGCTGTCTTCACTGCGTTCACGTCCTCGACCTTGCCGTTCTCCACCGCCGTGCCCGACCACGTCAGGAACTCGTAGCCGGCGTCGGCCGGCACCGCCTCGACGGCCAGGATCGTCCCCTTCTCGATCTGGAATTGCCCCTCGCCGGGCGTGAGGACGGACCCGCCCGGCAGCGCAGAGACCGTCAGGGTCCTCGGATCGGCCGCCGTGAAGCGCCACACCGGACCCTCGTGTATGGTCGTGCCGTCGGCCTCCACCTCGTCTACCCGCCAGTAGTACGTCGCTCCGGGGAGCAGACTGGAGGAAATGGCATATTCCGTAGTCGCGAAACGCCCGACCAAGGCACGCGAGCCAAGGGTTGAGATATGGCTGAAGTACAGGTCGTGATAAGCCGCGGTCCGACCCGCCTTCCACCGGAGGATGGGAGACACGACGCCGCCAGCCCCGTCGGCGGGTTCCGGCGACCAGGCGATCAAGGGAGTGTCGTGCGTGAGTTCCAGGCCGGGATTCAGGGCCCTCAGCAAGGACAAGTACGTGGAATAGGCGTCGGCGTCCAGTGGATTGCCCGCGAGGTTCAGCACCCGCAGCGACGTCAACCGCAGCAGCGGGGAGAGGTCCGTGATCTGATTCCCGCTCAGGTCGAGAGAGGTCAGATTGAAGGCATATTCCAGACCCGTCAGATCGAAGATCCCGCTGCCTGTGCAGATCAGTTCCGTCAGATGCAGCATATCCGTGGGCGTCGGGTCTGTCACACCCAGGTGTGCCTCGACGCACGCCTTGAGCTGCGGATCCCGGAAGAACACGGGTCCTTCCGTCTCTCCATCGCCGGTCAACTCGATGCGTACGTCTTCCAGGCCCCAACTCTCATCCGCTGCGCCTGTGAGCCCGGCAGAGAAGACACACCTAATGACCGCATCCGCGTGTGGCACAGGAAACTCAAGTGTGTAGACGGAGTCGGCCGGGTGTGGGCCTCCCCAGGCGTAATCCCACACGTATCCCAGAGTGCTGATTTCGGCTGCGCCTGTCTGCGGTGCGAATCCTCCGTTTGGGTAGTTTCCCGGATAGGATTGACGGAAGACTGCGTAATGCGGGTCGAAGAAATAGTGATTGGTGAACGTGGTGTGCAGCAACTCCCTCCCGTCCGTAAGAGCAAAGGACCACACGTCGGGACCTATCACGATACCGGCAGGCCCTGGAACTGCCATGTCTCCATCCCATGTATTGATGATGAACAGGTCGAATGTAATTCTGACGCCTGAATGGGGCGGCAGGTTCTCCAGAGTCAGTGTGACGGCACCGTTGCCGAATTGGCCGAGGAATCGCCGGGCGCCAACGGGCGTCATATCAGTCTCTTGCCTCGACCACTCGGGACCGACTGCGCCTTCAAAGTCTTCGGAGTAGGCGATGGTCCAGGAGTCCTTCGCTGTCTTGAAGTTGGCAATCACGGAGTAGTTGCCATCCACGACCACCGTCGTCTTGGCGGCGGAAGGGTCCGCCACTTTCCCCAGATTGACTGCCGATCCGGTCCAACCGGCAAACTGATACCCGCGAGTCGAGGACGCCTCGATCGTGATCACTGTCCCCTGCGTATACTCGAATACCCCCTCGCCCGGCTTCACAACGGAGCCTCCCCTCGTGGCGGACATCCGGAGAGTCCGCGCCACTGGAGGATCGTACAACAACTCAATCCCCGGGTTGTTCGCCAGGATCTGCGGGATGTAGATGGCATATGCCTGGGCGTTCAATGGATTCCCGCGCAGGTCCACGAGTGACAGATTAGTGTGGTTGGCAAGTGAGGAGATGTCGTCAATCCGGTTACGAGCCAGACAAAGCTCGTGGATATCGCTCAATTGGGACAGCACGGAAATATCTCTGATCAGGTTTTCCTGCAAATGGAGCACGCCAAGGCGCGCGAGACCTGCGAGTGGAGAGATATCGCTAATCCGGCCGCCGTAGCCCATCCAAAGCAGTTCGAGATTTGTAAGGCTCGACAATGGCGAAAGATCTGATGCCGTGCTTCCGTGAAGCATAAGTGTCGTGAGCTTCTTCTTGCCGGCAATGGGACCGACGTCAGCGACAGGATTACCATTGAGATCTATTCCCTCCAGTTCCGTCATAGCCACCATCGCGGAAATATCTGTGATTTGCTGGCCCTCAGCGGCAAAGCTGCTCAGTCTGGTCATATCCGAGAGAGCAGAGATGTCACTTATGCCATCGTTGTACCCCAGCCACAGCATCTCCAGATTCGTCAGTCCTGACAACGCGTCTACATCTCGTATCTTGTTTCGCTTGAGAACCAACCGGGTCAGGAGGTCGAGCTTTGCCAGCGGCGCGATATCCGAGACCTCGTTCCCTTCAAGGTAGAGTTCCGTGAGCTTTGTCAATTCGGATAGCGCAGTCAATTCGCCGATCCCATTACCCGTGAGATCGAGATACGTCAGTCCTGTGAGATTCGACAAACCAGAAATGTTCTGGACATCATTCTCATTCAAGGCGAGCATCTCGAGTGTTGCCAAGTCAGCCAGCGAGGAGATGTCTGTCACCTGATTGTGCCCAAGGAACAGGTATCTGAGTTTGCCCATAGCTGCCAGAGGGGTTAGGTCGCTGATTTGGTTGATTTCCAGGTGAAGAGCCGCCATTTCTAAGAGAGTGGCCAATGCGGAGATGTCACGAATCTGATTGTTGGTGAGAACGAGATCCCAGAGATCGGCCATTTGGGAGAGCGCGGATATGTCGCCGATGGTGTTGTTATCAAGCCATAGGCTTACGATGGACGTGGCATTGGCCAACGGAGTCAGGTCGCTAATTCGATTGCTGCCCATCCAAACACTGTTTAACTTGTCAAGTTCAGCCAAGGGAGACAAGTCGGCGATCCCGTTCCATCTCAAATGCAAGTCAAGGATGTTGGTCGCGGACTCCAGGCCAACCAGACTCACTATGCCATCCTGCTCGGCCTCAAGCAGTTCCAAGTCCAGCATATCGTTCTGGGTGATCGTTGCTCCGGCGGGCATTCCGAGGGCTTCGAGGATCGCCTGGCGGAGGTTGGCGTCCGGAATGTTGACCGTCTGGGCAGGGGCAACAGACAGACAAGTGAGACACGACACAATCGCGACCACACAATACCGCGTCATCGTTTCGCTCCTTTCTCGCCAAGCCGCTCATGGGGCCGGGCGTATCCCCCCGGACAATTCTCCCTCCGTAGACGATCTGTGTGAATCCAGCCAAGACTGAGAAGATCCTCCGTGCGCCTGGCACCCACAGTATAAGCGAGCCGGCGGGTTTTCGCAACGGAAACCCTATGCTCCCATATGAGATTTCGGTTAGAGACAATACACGAGCCCGGATCCGTCCCGGATGAGCGCGAGATCTCGCAGAGGACGCCTTCGGCTCGCGAAGACAGGCGGCTCTGCCGGCCGACCCTCGACGCTCAGGTCGAAGTGCGTGGGCCGTTGGCGTTCTCCCGCCTTCTTGAAGCGGTGCCATACCATGGTGTCCTCGTCGGAATCGCTCTGAGCGAACAGGAGGACGGTTCCGCCCAGACGAATTCGGTCCCGATCCTGGAGGAGGGTCGCGGCGGTGATTCTCTCGCCATTGACGAACACGCCGTTCCTGCTGTTCATATCCGCAGCCAGGTAGCGGCCGGTCGCGGAGTCGAAACGGATCTGCAGGTGCTTTCGCGAGACCCGGTCGTCGAGGACCTGAATCGGGAGCGATTCGGCCCGGCCGATGACGTTCGTCCTGCGCCCGAGAGGGTATCGGTCGCCCCGACGCGGACCCGACGCAATCACAATGCTTGCCATGTTGCCACCTCGTTCTGACATTGGGTTCCTTGTCTTCTCTGACCATCGATACGCAATCTCAGACGCGGCATTGCGCAGAGCCATCGGGGAATCCAGGAAAAGGGCACGGAACCTTTGCAGGGTTGAAGGAAGGCAAGTTCTGAGAATGGCCCGGAGAACCCGCGTATGGTGCGAATACTATCCGAGCGCAAGTGTCTTCGCAGACTTGCTGTGTGGCACTACCCGGCGAACACTTGCCTGCCGCTTGACAAGCACGCGATGATATCGGGCAGGTCAGCGAAGGAATCCACCACGTGGTGCGCCCCGGCGGCCAGGAGTTGCCTGCTGGCTTCCGCTATTCGTCGTTCTCGCTCGGCCGGAGGCAGGGCGCTCAGTTCCGCTTCCGTCAGCCCGACGAGGTTTCCGGTCCGGGTCACGCCGACCGTCCAGACGCCGGCGTTCAGGCCGTCTTCGATATCCGCGATCGTGTCGCCGATCTTGACCACAGATGTCGGCGGATAGACGTCGAGGGTTTCCATGAGCCGGAAGATCATCCAGGGTGCGGGACGGCCCTTGGGAACATCGGCCGCACAGATCGCGGCGTCGGGAACAAAGCCCCCCTGGGCCGCCTGTTCCAGCACGATGCGGAGCATCTCGTTGTTGTATCCTGTGCTGACGCCGATCTTGATTCCCTGTGCGTGCAGCTTCTCGACCGTCTCCACAACGCCGGGAATCACACGGCTGTACTTGGGCAGTGCCTCCAACGTCATCGGGATGAACTCTTCGTACAAATCGTCAAGGTCCTGCTCGGTCCAAGTCCTGCCGTGAATGCTGGTCCATTGCCGCGAGATGCTCGGCATATCGAGCATCGCGCGGATGTGGTCGCGCTTGTGGATTCCCATGGGTCCGCGGGCTTCCGCCGCGGTCGCTCGGATGTTGTGACGGGCGAATAGTTCCACGAATGCGCCCGCCGGAGCGCAACTGCCGAAATCCACCGTGGTCCCCGCCAGATCTGAGATCACAGCTTTGATCGGCATGTCACGAGTTTGTCCCTTCGATTGCATCGTGTATTCCTTTCATTCCTATCGGCGCAGCCGACAGTATTATCTTGTTGACCGCGTCTCGATGCCCATCGCTCTGAGTGCCTCGGCGATGGCAGCGAGCAGGTCCCTGACGTCGGATTCGAAGATGCGGCCGATATTGCCAATCCGGAAACAGTCGGCGTCGCTGACCTTGCCGGGATAGATCACATACCCCCGGGCGTTCAGGCGGTCGTAGAAGTCGGCGAAACCGAAACGCTGGTCGTGTGGATATCGGAACGATGTGATGATATAGCCTTGATCCTCGGTTGCAAGGTACTCTTCGAAGCCGAGTTCTCGCATGCCCGCGACGAGCGCCCGGTAGTTCGACTCATACCGTGCGGCCCGACCCGCAACGCCCCCTTCCGCTTCCAACTCCAGCAAAGCCTGGTGGAAGGCGAGGATCGCGTGGGTCGGCGGCGTGAACCGGAACTGGCCGTTGCCCTCCAGGCCCGCCCACTGGTCGTAGAGGTCGAGACTCAGACTGCGGGCATAGCCCTTGGTCTTTTGCAGGGCATCGAGCCTGGCCAGCACGAATGCGAAACCGGGAACGCCCTCGATGCATTTGTTGGCCGAGGAGACCAGGTAATCGATGTGACATTCCGGCAGGCTCACAGGGATCGCCCCGAAGCTGCTCATCGCATCCACGAAGTACTTCACTCCCGCCGCGTGCGCAATCGTCCCGATCTCGCGGATCGGATTGACGATTCCCGTCGTGGTCTCGCAATGCACCACCGCGATCATGCTGACCGACCGGTCCGCGGCAAGCTCGGACTGAAGCCGGTTCAGGTCGGGCTTGTGATTCTCGGGACACTCGACGACGTGGGTCTCGATGCGAAGGATGGAGGCAATCTTCGCGATGCGTTTTCCGTAGGCGCCGTTGACGACGACCAGGAGCTTGCCGCCCTGAGGGATCGTGGACGAGACAACGGCTTCGAGACCGAACGTTCCGCTGCCCTGCACGGGGATCGCCGTGTACTGGGCTTCAGTTGCTCCCCCCAACTCCACAAGGCGACGCCGCATGTCCCGGACGATCCCGATGAACTCGTGGTCGCGCGAGCCGAGGTCCCGCAACATAGCCTGTTTGACCGTCCGACTGGTCGTCAACGGTCCCGGCGTGAAGAGTATCCGGTCTTTGGAGCCTGGAAGAGGCGCACTCGTACTCATGGTCACAGCATCTCCTTTACAGATTTCGCAGATGTAGAATCCTCATCGTCGTATCCCCAAGGCGAGCAGACCGAAGGCCAGACTCGCTGCGCCGAGCAGCGCGAGCCCCGAGGTCAATCCATAGGTGTCGAGCCACCAGCCGAGCGGAAACCCCGCCAGGGCCGCACCGATGTACATCCAGCCGTCCATAATACCTGCGCCCGTTCCCGAGAGCGACTGGCCCAGCACGTCGCCGGGCAGACAGAACAGGGGTGTGTGCATCCCCTGGATCAGGCCGCCCGCGAGGAACATGGCGGCGCCGAGCCACAACAGGCCCATCGGCAGACCCAGAATCGGGGCGCCCAGCGACAAGAACCCCAATGCCCCGCCGGTGACGATCAGACTCAGGACGATGGTCTGCCGCCGACGGCCGGCGAAAACCCGGTCGGAAAGGACACCCAGGGCGATCGCAAAGAACATGCCTCCCCAATCCACGAGCGAGCCGATCAGACCGGCCTTCGTGAGCGTCAGGCCGAAACCGCCCTTGTTCGCCGGGGTCTCCAGGACCAGGATGCTCCAGTGTAGCAGGCCCCAGCGAATCGCATTGGCGCCGAAGGCCACGGCGTAAGGCAGGATCATCTGCGGATGCCGGAAGGCCCGCCAGTACTCCGTTCGCCCGATGCGGGCGCCTGTATTCGAACTGCCCCGTGTCCGCGTTGGCAAGCACAGGCCCACCGCTTCCGGCGAACTTCTGCCGAGCCACACAAACAGAAGGGCCATGCCCAGGAGAAACACCGGTGGAATGAAGAACGCGGCCCGCCAGCCGTATTGCGTCACAGACCAGGCAGCAACGGGAAGAACCAGGGCGCCGCCCAGATACGGAAAGAAGTTGTATACGCCCATCCACCAGCCCCAGCGACTCTCCGGGAACCAGTTGCACAGGATGCGACAACCCGGCGCCCAACCCATCGAGGAGAAATACCCGTTGATCGCCCAGAAGACGATGAACAGGATCAGGCTGTTGCCCAAGCCGAAAAGAACATTGGCTACGACGCCGCCGAGGGCGCCGATCAGCATGACCGCCTTCGGGCTGTACCGGTCGCCCAGGAAGCCATTGATGAACTGGCCCAGTGCATAGGTCAAGGTGAACGCGGTCAGCGCCCAGCCGAACTGCGAGTGCGAGAGCCCGAAGGCCTCCTCGATCGCTCGCGTGGCCGGCCCGATGTTCTTCTTTCCAAAGTAGTAGAGCAGATACAGCGCCGCCATGCTGAAGAAGGCGAGCATCGGCCTCAGGCTCATGGCTCGTTCCCGCGAGGCCGGCCCGGTCGTGCGAGGGTCCGCAATGGTCTGCAACGCTGTCGGCATAGGACGCCCAGCGTAAGCGGACTATGTTAACTGCCGATTGAGATATGATTAAATTCTCGTTGAGACCGCCGCCATGTGAATGGATTGTGCGGCAGACGGAAGAAATGAGGAATTCACTCCGCCCTAATCTCCCCACAACACTCGCAGGCATGATAGGGACAGTCCGCTCGCTGCATTGGGATCGTCAGGCGAGTGGTGGGTGAACAGGCATCCCATAGCGCAAGTCCGAAAAGGAGGAACAAGATGTGCAAACGACTGTTGTGGTTGTATCTCATGGTGGCCGGTCTGGCTCTGTCGAGCGGAGCGCCGGTTGCTGCCCAGACGTCTCTGGTGCTCGACAGTTTCGAGCAGTATACGGATGACGTGTCGTCGCGGATCTTCGACGCCTGGGTGGACGGCTGGGGCGACGACACAAATGGTTCGGTCGTGGGCCATACAGACAGTCCGTTCGCCGAGCAGGAGATCGTCCATGGCGGCAGCCAGTCGATGATCTTCCGGTACGACAACAGCGGCACGGCCATGCTCTCCGAGGCCCGGCGGACGTTCGATCAGCCGATCGATATTACAGACGGCGGAACTCTTGCGGTCCTGACGATGTGGTACCAGGGGCAGCGCGGCGCTGCGGGCGGGGCGAGCTACGATGCGACCGCTGGAACCTACAAGGTGACCGGCGCCGGAGCCGAGATCGGCGAAGCACACGATGAGTTTCAGTTCGCCTATACGCAGCTCATGGGCAACGGACGCATCGTCGCACGCATCGACAGCATGGACAACAGCAATGGCTCGGCCCTGGCGGGTGTCATGATCCGCGACAGTCTGGAGGCCGATGCCATCCAGGCCACGATCGCGGTCACCCCCACCGATAGCGCCGTCTTCGCATTCCGCACGGCGGCCGGGATGAACACGAGCACGACGAGCACCGCGAGCAACAACTTCTCGCTGCCGCACTGGGTTCGTCTGACGCGAGAGGGCACATGGATCACAGCCGAGCACTCCAACGACGGAGTCATCTGGATCGCGGTGGCCAGTGCGGACCCGCTCGATCCTTCGAAGTTCCAATTCCACTCGATGGGTGACTCCGTGTACGTCGGCCTGGCGGTCACGGCCCATCGGGAAGACGGGGTTACCTGCACCGCCACGTTTTCCAAGGTGACTCTTGCCGGGACCGTCGCGTCCACCACTCTCACCGAGTCCAGTGAGATCGGCCTGGTCAGCAACGACCCCGAACTGCTGTACGCCGGGCTCGTGGATTCCTCGGGCAACATGGGCATCGTGTACCATCCGGACGACGAACAAGCCGTCCTGGCGGAGGAATGGACGCAGTGGTCGATTGCGGCCGGCGAGTTCGCAGATGTCGGGGTGGATCTGACCGCGGTCAGCGCGATGATTCTGGGCGTCGGCGACCGGACCCATCTCCGGGCCGGGGGCGCAGGCGTGCTGTACTTTGATGATATCGAAGCCATCCGGCGTATGCCTGCCACAGATATGGTTGTGCTGCTCGCCGAGGATTTCGAGGGGCTGTCCCTGGGTCCGAATGTGGACGAGTCCGTGGCGGGCGATGCCGTCTGGACGAGCGTCGCACCGGAGGGCTGGACCCGTGACAACAGCGGCGTGCCCAGCGCCGGGGACTCCGCCAATGGCGTCAATGAATGGGAAGGCTGGACCTTTGCCGACCACGACTGGTGGGCTCTCGTCGCCGGTGACCAGCGGCGTTCGGAGTTCGCACTGGCCATCGGGACTATCGCTGTCGCTGATTCCGACGAGTACGACGACAAGGGAGATCCCCAGGGCACCTACAACGCCCTCTTGACCACGCCCAAAATCGACGTTTCCGGCATCAAGGCGGGCGACGGCACGATTGTGCTGCGGTTCGATTCGAGCTGGCGACCCGAAGACTCGCAGACCGGCACGATCAGGGCGGCATTTGACGACGGCGACCCGATCGAGGTTCTTCGCTGGGAATCCGTCGCAAGCAGTGTCTTCTATCACGATCACATGACCAGCGAGCTGGTTGCCATTGAGATCAACAGACCGGCCGGAGCCAAGACGATGGTCCTGACCTTCGGGTATTTCGACGCCAGCAATAACTGGTGGTGGGCCATCGACAACGTGGAGGTCTTGGGCGCACCCCGAGACCGGGTCGTGGCCTTGTCGGAGGACTTCGACGGCCTGACGCTCGGTCCGAACGTCGAGGAGGGCACCGCTGGCAGCGTCTCCCAGGCGTTCACGCACACCCCACCGGAGGGATGGTCCGTGGACCGCAGCAGCATACCCGGCTACGGCGACTCCGCCAACGACGGCGTCGTTGAATGGGCCGGCTGGTCCTTCGCCGAGAAGGAATTCTGGATCGAATCGGACCACCAGAGACGCGAGGAGTTCACTCTGGCCAGCGGCAATGTCGCGGTGGCCGATTGCGACGAATGGGACGATGCCCAACATGCGAGCAAGGGTCGTATCGCCCAGGACCCCTACGATACCTACATGACAACGCCTGAAATCGATATCTCCGCCTTCGAAGCGGGCAGCGTGAAACTCACCTTCGATTCGAGCTGGCGGCCGGAATATGACGACAACTACCATCAGACGGCCAACATCACCGCTACCTTTGACGGCGGCGAGCCGATCGAGGTGTTGCGATGGGAGTCTGATCCGACGAGTTCCAACTACAAGGATGACAACTCGACGAATGAGACCATCACGATCAACTTGGACAATCCGGCGGGGGCCCGCAAGGTCGTACTGACCTTCGGCCTCTTCGATGCAGGCAACGACTGGTGGTGGGCCATCGACAACGTCGAAGTCACGGGCCTCGAGAAAGAGAAGATCCCCGTGTTCACGGAGGATTTCGAGGGGGTGTCCCTGGGTGCGAACGTGGACGAGTCGGCGGCGGGCGATGCGGTCTGGACAAGCGTCGCACCGGAGGGTTGGACCCGCGACAACAGCGGCGTGCCCAGCGCGGGCGACCCGGCCAACGGCGTCGATGAGTGGGAAGGCTGGACCTTCGCCGACCACGACTGGTGGGCTCTGGTCGCCGGCGATCAGAGACGTTCGGAATTCGCACTGGCCGTCGGGACCATCGCCGTCGCCGATTCCGACGAGTACGACGACAAGGGCGATCCCCAGGGCACCTACAATGCCTTCCTGACCACGCCTGTCATAGGCATTGTAGGGATGGAGGCCGGGTCGCTCGAATTGGTCTTCGACTCAAGCTGGCGGCCGGAAGACTCGCAAACAGCCACGATCACCGCTGCATACGATGACGGCATTCCCATCGAGGTCCTGCGATGGGAGTCGAATGCGAGCAGCGGCTACTACCACGATCACAGCACCAGCGAACACGTAATCGTCCCCCTGCAAAACCCGACGGGCGCAGCGACTGTTGTCCTGACCTTCGGCTACTTCGACGCCAGCAACAACTGGTGGTGGGCCATCGACAACCTCGTGGTGCAGGGAATCCCCGAGCAGAACACGCGGCGCGTGTTCTTCGCGAACTTCGAGGGCGTCCAGTTGGAACCCGCCCTCGATGAGGCTGTTGCGGACGGTGTGGCCGTGTGGACGGACGTGGCGCCGCAGGGCTGGGTGGTGGACGACAGCGGCGTGCCCGGAGGGGGCGATCCCGACCATGACGGCGTAACCGAGTGGGCCGGCTGGTCCTTCGCGGACAAGGACTGGTGGGCGTCCGTTGCCGGGGACCAGAACCGATCCTGGTTCACCAACGCGGCGGGCGTCGTGGCCGTTGCGGATTGCGACGAGTGGGATGATCTGGCCCACAGCGAAGGCGAGTACAACGCGTTCCTGAGCACACCTGCGATTGACGTCTCCGACGTGGACGCCGGGTCGGTGGAACTGACATTCGACTCGAGCTGGCGTTACGAGGCCACAATGGCCGCGACGATCACCGTCTCCTACGACGGCCAAGACGCGGTCGAGGTTCTGCGATGGGAATCCGTGGAGGGCAGCTCCAGCTTCCACGGCGATGCGGAGAATGAGACGGTCACGGTCGATCTGCAGAAGCCAGCCGGGGCACAGAGCGTCGTCATCACGTTTGGCCTGACCAAGGCGGGCAACAACTGGTGGTGGGCTATCGACAACCTCAAAGTCACCGGCGTCTCCGGAGGCAGCGAGATTTCATTGTTCACCGAGGACTTCGAGAGCGTGTCTCTGGGCGAGCCCGTGGATGAAGCGGCCCCCTCGCCGGGCAACTACTGGACCGATACGCCGCCGACCGGCTGGGAGGTCGACGACGACGGCGTGCCCGGCGCAGGGGACCCCGCCACGGACGGCGTCACCGAATGGGCCGGCTGGTCCTTTGTGAACAAGGACTGGTGGGTCGAGGTCGCCGAGGACCAGCAACGCTCCCAGTTCGCGCTGGGTGAAGGCGTCGTAGCCGTGGCCGACTGCGACGAATGGGACGACCAGGACCATGCGGCGGGTCTCTACAATGCCTTCCTCATCACGCCCCAGATCAACATCGCCGGCGCCGAAGCGGGTTCGCTTCAGCTCTCGTTCGATTCGAGCTGGCGACAAGAAGCCACACAAACCGCCAGCGTGATTGTTCAGTACGACGGCGGCGAACCCATCGTGGTCCTGCTCTGGACCTCGGAGGGGGGCGATCCCGCCTTCTTCAAGGCCGATGCGGTCAACGAGACGGTGACCGTCAATCTGGGCAATCCCGCAGGGGCCGCGACCATGGTCCTCGCGTTCGGCCTGACCGAGGCCGGCAACAACTGGTGGTGGGCCATCGACAACGTCGAGGTGATCGGCACATTCTCAGATTGAGTGGCCGCCCAGACAGCATTCAGCGAGCCATTACGACCACGCCATGAGCCCATAGCTCATGCACGTTCATGCAACCGGAGGGCCGTCCAACAAGGGCGGCCCTCCGGCGTTGTTGCCGGTCCCGCAAAATGCGAGCAAAAACCGCGAATTAGCATGACCTTCATACGAATCCAACACTGCGGGCTATGCTGGCAGGCGATACGAAACAGACAAGAGAGACGAGTCTTCAGGAGCTGCAAATATGAAAAAGCAGGATGCCTTCACGCTGATCGAGTTGCTGGTCGTCATCGCGGTCATTGCCTTGTTGATGGGGATTCTTATGCCCGCCCTGGGAAAGGCCAGAGAGCAGGCCAAGAAAACCGTCTGTGCTGCACACATGAAGGGACTCGGGGTCTCGCTGCGAATGTACGCGGACGACAACAACGGCAAGACGCACAATTCCCCCAATGTCGGCTTGTGGGACAACGCCTACGAAGGTCAGCCCATCGTCAAGCCGTATGGTCCCAACGACAAGAACGCGTACTGGGGCATTGCCTACCACCCCTATTCGCCGAACAAGAAGATCTTCCGCTGCCCCAGCACGAAGCGGGTGGACGACTGGCCCGAGTGGGGATGGGGAATCGCCTACCAGGAGTATTTCAAGTACTGCTCGTATGGCATCAACGGCTACATCACCTGGAACAGCACGAAGCAGCAGTACATCAAGATGGACCAGGACTTCAAGAGACCTGACGAGGTCATCGCCTTTCAGGACCACATCGAGCAGAAGCTCGACGACAACGGGGACATGTTCTACATCCGCCGCGGCGCCAGCATCAATCTGACCCAGTGGCGCAACGGCGGGACGAATGGGGATTTCCCCGAGGCGGTGCGGGAGTGCTTCCGGCACGCGGGGGTGTCCAATACCTGCTGGCTGGACGGCCACGTCAGCGGCATCGAAGAAACGACGGGCGAGGACGTTCCGGCCTACTGGTACACCGGCGTCCACACTGCACTGTAACAATCAACCGAACAGAGAAGGAATTATATCATGTATGCCAAGAGCTTCTTCATCGTCTTCCTCATGGTCGCATCCCTGTCCGTTCTGCCAGGCTGCAACCGGAAGGAAGCCGAAACCAGTTCATACCCAAACGTTTCCAATCCGCCGGAAACGGCGCCGGTGGTCGCGGCGCTAACCAGGGGAATGCGGTCGATCGGAGTGGCGAAGGTCTCCAAATCCCAGCACGTCGGTCGTCCCTGCGTAATCGTGGCCAAGACGCCCGAGCGGCGCGACCCGCCGCCGCCCCCGATGGGCATGGTTCGCCTGATGGGTCCCACCATCATCTACACGGCCCAGATCCACGACGTGTCCGATGACACGCTCAAGATCAAGGCGGGCTACCCGAATTCCGACAACGCCAAGATCATCGCGATCCCCAAGGCGGATATCCAGTCTCTCTACCTGGGCAGTTGACTCATTCGTGTTCCATGCCTGGAGATCCGCCATCGCCTGGGAAGATGATCCCCGAGATGGGAAGACGGACGTCACAGGAGGTCATAGCATGGGGGTTTGTTTCAGCATCTCCGCAATCCTGCAGATCGCACAGGAGGTCGAGCGCAAAGCGGCCGGCTACTATCTGTCGGCAGCCAGGCAATGCCGCGATGAAGAACGTCGCAACGTACACTACAGACTGGCTTCGTGGCGAAGGCGGCATCAGAACGCGTTGAGCCGCTTGCAGCAGGAGTATCCCGAAAGAACCGGGACATTCGATACGTCGGACCCCGACGACCACCTGTTGTCGAATCCGCGCGTGATGGCGGGCCTCACGTGGTCAGGCACAAGCCCCTTGCCTCGCGGCCACTCCATCCGAAAAGCAAGTCCGGTACAGATCCTCCGCGACGCCATCCGAAGATCCAAGGGGATCGTCATCTTCTATCACGGCCTGAAGGCGTTTGCCAACGCGCCGGACAGCCTGGCGATGATCGATGATCTGATCGGCACAGAAGACCGCCATATTCGTCTGATAGAACGTGTCTTGGAGCAGATGCCGACCTGTCCCGGAGACCGCCGGGAATACAGTTCCTCACGCTCAGGGAACAGTGGCATTCATGGCGACGCCTCGTCTTCCCTTCTGGCGGGTATGACCGGATGAACTCCTCCCCCTTGTCCAAGCCCAAATCATAGACTTCAGCCCATGGGGTGGTCTCTGAAGCGATAGCCGACTCCCCGGATGGTCTCGATGTAGTCTTTGCAGGAACCGAGCTTCTTGCGGAGGTAGGCGATCTGAACATCCACGGCCCGTTCCGTAACGATGTGGTCGCTGCCGTGGAGGGCATCCACGATCTGGTAGCGTGTGAAGACGATTCCGGGACGTTTGGCCAGCGTGTAGAGAATG
>Ga0209200_1000253_pt1 | contig 60982 bp, 56 predicted proteins | sample AD_UKC033_MetaG_FD_184406 | JGI IMG/M metagenome (GOLD analysis project Ga0209200, IMG submission 184406) | Active sludge microbial communities of municipal wastewater-treating anaerobic digesters from USA - AD_UKC033_MetaG (SPAdes) (version 2) | ecosystem: Engineered > Bioreactor > Anaerobic >... | reverse complement strand
GGAAGGGGTCGTCGACGGGCGTGATCTCCAGACCGGGCGTCAGCGGCTGCGCCAGCGCGGCGCTCCAGCGGCTCACGCGCTTCACCGAGTCCTCCGAACGCCAGCTCTTCAGCACGCCGGCAATGCCGGTCTTCGGCGCGTTCTTCGTCTCCCACGCCGTCTTCGTCCAGTAGCCCGAGGAAGCCGTGACGAACAGCGCGGCGCAGTCGCCCGGAATCTTCGCCGGGTAGCCGGCCGCCACCGTCAGCGGCCGGGTTTTGCCCTGCGCGTCGGCGCACAGCGCCTGCTGCACGAAGCCCGCCTCGTAGGGCACGCGCTCGGCGCCGGCGTGGGCGCCGGTGCGGTGGCCCTGCAGCAGCACATGGCCGCTGCCCTCCTTCTCCAGCCAGAGGTCGTGAGCGGCGGCCGGCAGGGCCGGCAAGCAGAGCAGCAGGGCCAATCGTATGAACTTCATTTAATTCATCTTAACAACTTTCGTGCCATTTGGTGTCCGCAATGCAACTACCTGAGAGAAAGGGGTTTTTTAAAAACGCGCGAACGCCGGGCGACAGCTCCGCTGCCGATATGATGATTTATCGAAAAGTGCCTATCCGGCCAGCGGCAGGGTCAGGGTCAGCACGGCGCCGCCTTCCGGATGGTTGGCCGCCGTCAACTGGCCGCGGTGGCGCTCCACGATGCCATAGCTGATGGAGAGGCCGAGCCCGGTGCCCTTGCCCACCGGTTTGGTGGTGAAGAAGGGATCGAAGACGTGGCCGAGCGAATCCTCGCGGAAGCCGGGACCGTTGTCGCGGAAGCTCAGCGCCACGCTGCGCTTGCGCAGCTCGGCGCGGATGTCGAGCCGCGCGCCTTCCAGCCGTTCGGTGGTGTCGATGGCGTTCTGCACCAGATTCACCAGCACCTGCTGCAGCTGTCCGGCCGAGCCGGAGACGGGAATCTGCGGCGGCACGTCCATGACGAGCCGGATCTTCGAGCCGGAGGCCTTCACCACCCAGTGCACCGAGCGCTCCAGCACCTCGGCCAGATTGAAGGTTTCCTCCTCGCCGCGGTCCTGCGCCGAGAAGCGCTTCAGGCCGGCGACGATGTCGCGCGTGCGCTCGGCGCCCTCGATGGTGCCGTCGATGAGCGGCTGCATGTCTTCCATGAGGCGGTCGATGCGCAGTGACTTGCGCAGCTCGGCGATCTCCTCCGCCGGCCGGCCGGCATGGATGGCCTCGAGATATTCGCGCATGCGGCTGCCGTAGCGCTGCAGGGCGTAGACGTTGCCGAGCACGAAGCTGATCGGGTTGTTCAGCTCGTGGGCGACGCCCGCCACCAGGCGGCCGAGGGAGGCCATTTTCTCGGAGTGAATGAGCTGCTGCTGGGCAAGCTTCAGGTCCTCGTGCGCCTGCCGCAGCTGCTCGTAGGCGCGGCGCAGGTCGCCCACCGGGCGTCCGGTCATCACCATGCCGACGAACTTGCCGACCGGCGACAGGCGCGGCGTGCAGTTCACCGCCACCGGCATCTCCGGCGCGTAGCGGCATTTGAAATGCAGCTCGCAGTCGTGGATGCGCTCGCTGGTGAGGTCGCGCAGGAAGCGGCGCGCCTGCTCGCGCGAGGCCTCGTCGGCGAAGAGGTCGATGAGCGGCGTGCCGCGCAGCGCCTCCTCGCTCTTGCCCACCAGCTCGGCGAGCGCCTGGTTCGCCTCCTGGATGAGGCCGTGGCGGTCGCATACGACCAGCACGTCGGACATCGAGGTGAGCACGCTGAAGATGAACTTCTGCGTCTCCTCGAGCTTGGCGTTCTTTTCCTCCAGCGCCACCTCGTACTGCAGCAGGTCGGAGTACACCTCGTCCATCTTACGGATGACGTCGATCCAGACGTCCTCGCCGACGCCTTCCGGCGGGCGGTCGAGGACGTGCGCCGGCAGGGTCGGCAGATAGACCCGGGTGCCCTGGGCGGCGTCCTTGTCGGGACTTGGCATCAGCTCTTCGGCCGGCTGTGCACGTGGTAGGGGTGGTCCGGCCCGCCATGATGATGCGGGTGGCCGTGGCGATGCTGGCGGCCGGCGTTGACGTCGGCGGGCACCATATTGAGCGCGCCGTGGCGCACCCCGCGCTCGGCCATCGTGGCGTCGGCGAAGGCGCGTACCGCCTTGGTCGGCCCGCGCAGGATCACCGTCTCCATGCAGTGGTCGTGGTCGAGGTGGGCATGCATGGTCGACACGGTGAGGTCGTGATGGTCGTGGCTGTGCGCCGTCAGCCGCTCGGCGAGGTCGCGCTCGTGGTGGTTGTAGATGTAGGACAGGGCGGCGATGCAGTCGGGCGCCTCCTCGCGCTCGAGGCGGCTCGCCTCGAGCCTCTGGCGCAGGATGTCCCGCACCGCCTCGGAGCGGTTGCTGTAGCCGTGGCTGCGGATCAGGCGGTCGAATTCCTTCGCCAGCTTTTCATCCAGGGAAATGGTGAAGCGTTCCATGGCCTCTCCTCAGGGGGTCCGGCGCGCCGGAAGGGCGGCGCCTGCCCGCCTATGTTACAGAGGTTGCGGAAAATTGAGCGGCCGTTCTACCAGTAATTCTCGAAGGCCATCTGGCCGGGCACGTTGCGGCGGCTGGTCTGAAAGCCGAGCGCCGCCAGCTGTCCGCGCAGTTCGCGCGCCATCTCCGGATTGCCGCACACCATGACGCGCGAGTCCTCCCGGTCGACCGCCGCACCGGCGTGCGCCTCGAGCCGGCCGTCGGCGAGAATTCGCGGAATGCGCGCCGACAGGGCGCCCGTGCCGGGCTCGCGGGTGACGACCGGCACGTGGTGCAGCTTCGCCCGGGCGCCGGCGAACAACTCCTCGCGCGGGAGCGCGAGGATTTCATCGCGATAGGCCAGTTCGGTCTCGCGGCGCACGCTGTGCACCACGACCAGGCGCTCGAAGTCCTGCCACACCTGCGGCTCGCGCAGAATCGACAGGAAGGGGCCGATGCCGCTGCCGCTCGCCAGCAGCCACAGGTCGCGGCCCGGCGCCAGCTGGTCGAGGGTGAGGAAACCGTAACTCGCCTTCTCGACGAGGACCGTATCGCCGACGGCGATTTTGTCCAGGCGACCGGAGAAGGCCCCTCCCGGGACCAGCACGGCAAGGAACTCCAGGTGCTCGTCGTAGGCCGCCGAGACGACGGAGAACGGGCGCCAGACGGTCTCGCCGCCCTCGCCTTCCAGTCCGAGCCGGGCATAGTGGCCCGGCGTGAAGCGGAAGCCGCGGTAGCGCGTCAGGCGGATGCTGAGCAGCGTCGGCGTCCAGCGGCGGATCGACAGCACGCGTTCCGCCGTCCATTTCTCGCCGCGGGGCGGCGGTAGGGGCTGCGGATGCCGACGCAGGCCCGATTCCAGGACGGCGCCCACGCCTCGCGCCTTAGTGCGAGCAGCAGGTGGCGACGGCGCGCGCGGCATTCTCGTCCGCCCTGCCGATGCGCACCCGCCACACCTGCGGTCCGGCCTCGAGGTAGTCCCAGGTGAACTGGCCGCGCGACTCGGCCTGGAACTGGTAGAACAGCGGCTTCGGGTCGTGGTCGTTCACCAGCAGCAGGGCCTCGCCGGGGAACAACGCGTCGAAGGCGCCGAAGATCATCGGATGGCGCTGGCGCGGCGGGATGTCACGGACATCGACGGTGGTCTTGCAGGCTTGCTCGTCGCTCATGGTCGGTCTCCTGTCGGCTTGCGTTCATAGATGCATATAACTTGCATCTTTAGCGTAGCACCGATCCGGTCTATAAGCAATATTTTGATTACATCTTTTTGGCCGCCTGCCGGCGCGGCGGTCCGGCTGCCGCCTACTCGCGGCGCAGCTGGTCGGCCTTGTCCTTGATGTTGCCCCAGTGGTCGGCGTCCGGCAGCGCGTCCTTCTTCTCGACGATGGCCGGCCAGAGCGCCGCCAGCTCGGCATTGAGCGCGATGTACTCCTTCATGCTGTCGGGCACCTCCTCCTCGGCGTAAATCGCATCGACCGGGCATTCGGGCACGCACAGCGTGCAGTCGATGCATTCGTTCGGATCGATCGTCAGGAAGTTCGGCCCCTCGCGGAAGGCGTCGACCGGACAGACATCGACGCAGTCGGTGTGCTTGCAGTTGATGCAGGCTTCGGTCACGACGTAGGTCATGGGCGTATCTCCCTCTCCGTCAGGCAGCGGCGCCGGCACGCTGCACGGTCACCTTGGCCGTCACCACCGGACACTCGCCGCCGGGCTGGCACGGCTCGGCCGGCTTCTTCACGGGGGTGAAGGCCGACCAGCGGCGGCGCACCGGCCCTTCGCTCGTCGTGCCGAGGTTGGCCGCCGTCGGCGGGATCGGCTTGCCCTCCGCGATCAGCTTTTCGATGCGGCGCAGACCCAGCAGCGCGGCGCCCATCGCTCCGTTCAGCTGGCCGAGCCCGTCCGGCGCGATATTGAACTTGCCCTTCAGGTTGTCCTCCAGCGCCTTGATCATCGCCGCGTTGTGCACCATGCCGCCGGTCAGCATGAATTCGGGCTCCAGGCCTACCCGGCGCATGAGCTGGATGGCGCGCGATCCCAGCGAAATCATCGCGCCCATCATGATGTCCTCGGCCGACACGCCCTGGGAAAGATGGCTGATCACTTCCGATTCGGCGAATACGGCACATACGCTGCTGATCTCGACCGGCTTGGTGGCGCGCAGCGCGTAGGGGCCGATGTCGGCCGTCGCCAGGCCAAGATAGCGCGCCGTCTTCTCGAGAAAGGCGCCGGTGCCGGCGGCGCACTTGTCGTTCAGGCGGAAGGCGCGCACGCGGCCTTCGCCGTCCACGCGGACCGCCTTGATGTCCTGGCCGCCGATGTCGAGCAGCGTGCGCGTCCCCGGGAAAAGATGCACCGCCGCATGCGCGTGGGCCGTCAGCTCCGTCACCTGGGTATGGCGAAACAGCACGGTATGGCGGCCATACCCCGTCGCGGCAACGTAGGTGACATCCTCCCGGGTGACGCCGGAGTTCTTCAGCAGTTCGTCGAAGACGCCTTCGGAGGCCTGGTTGAGCTTGAAGCCGGTGCGCCGCACCGCCTTGCCGACGACCTGGCGCCGGTCGTCCAGCAGGATGGCCTTGGAATAGGTCGAACCGATATCGATGCCTGCAACGTACATGATCATGCCTCCTCTGCCATGGCCGGGGCCGCTTTCGCCCCTTCGCCGAACATCCGGTCGTGCGAGAACAGCGCGGCGCCCAATGCACCGCAGAAGTGCGCGTCCTGGCTGACATTGATGGGCATGCCGAGCTGCGCCTCGAGCAGCTTCACCATCGCCTGGTTGCGGCTGACGCCGCCCGTGAAGGTCACTTCTGGCTCGATGCCGACGCGGCGCGCCAGCGACACGCAGCGGCTGGTGATCGCCTGGTGCACGCCCATCAGCACGTCTTCCGGCAGGATGCCCTTGGCCAGGTGGCTGATGATCTCGGACTCGGCGAACACCGTGCAGGTCGTCGTGATGCGCACCGGGTTGGTGGACTTGAGCGCCAGCGGCCCCAGCTCGGAGAGCGGCATCTCGAGGGCGTAGGAGGCGGCGCCGAGGAAGCGCCCGGTGCCGGCGGCGCACTTGTCGTTCATGGTGAAATCCTCGACCTTGCCGTCGGGGCCGACGCGAATGGCCTTGGTGTCCTGGCCGCCGATGTCGATCACCGTGCGCGTCAGCGGAAACAGCGTCACGGCGCCGCGCGCGTGGCAGCTGATCTCGGTGATCTGCTCCTTGCCGAAAGTGATCTTGTAGCGGCCGTAGCCGGTGCCGGCGACCCAGACGACATCGCTTTCCGCAGCGCCGGCGTTGTCGAGGGCGGCGCGAAAGGCGTCCTCGGCCACCGTCACCATGCTGGTTTCCATGTCGAGCAGGGCGCGCCCGACGATGTTCCTGTTCTCGTCGACGATCACCGCCTTGGTCTGCGTCGAGCCGACATCCACTCCAGCTACATATTTCATGCGATCTCTCCTTCTCAGGCGCTGACGGTCTTGCTGCGGGAAAGGGGGGCGCCGCCGGCGCGCTGCTGCAGCGCCTCGAAGAAGGCGTCCACCCGGTTCTTGATCTGCGCGTCCGACCAGTAGCGCGGATCGATCAGGTCCGATTCGATATACAGCGTCGGAATGTCGAGGCGCTTGTTGAGGAATTCCCGCGTGTCGGCCATGCCGGAGGAAACGAAGCGGCAGCTCTTGATGCCGTGGAAGACGATGCCATCGACCGCGTAATCCTTGATCTGCTGGGCCAGCCGTTCGTGGGCGAAGAACTGGTTGGACAGGCCGCGGTGGGCCGCCATCGCCGTCACCTCGGCCAGGCTCTCCAGCGGGCGCGAGGTGTCGTAGCGCATGTCGGCGGCATCCATGCCGCCGGCGGCGAAGGTCAGGTAGTCGGAATAGGCGAAGACGCCGCCCCAGGTCTCGAACAGCTCGACCAGCCGGCGCATCGAAACGTAGCAGGGCGTGCCCGAGAAGAGCAGGCGGAAGCGCTCCTCCGCCACGCGGCCCTCGCCGCGCGCGACCTTGGCCCGGGTATGCGCTTCCAGCCGGCGCATGAACTCGACGCCCTCCTCGGTGCCGCGATGCACGTTCATGATGCCGATGTAGGTCAGGCCGTCGAGCATGGCGTTGTAGGGCGCCGGAACGTTCTGGTTGAGCGCCATGACATTGTTCCAGTGATCAACCTGCTTGTTGACCCGCTCCTCGACCTCGGCCAGCCTGTCCATGTCGAAGCGCTTGCCGGTGATCTTCTCGCATTTCTCGATGAGGTCCTTGAACTGCGCCTCGATCCAGCGCGTGTCGGCGGCGTGCTGGGCATCGCCCGGCCGCGCCTGCCAGCCGGCGGCGCGCTGGCCGGGCAAGTCGAGCACGAACACCGGCGTCTTCAGCCAGCGCTCCCAGATTTCCGCCCACTTGATGAAAGTGCCGCACATGTTCGAGGAGACCGCCAGGTCGGCCTTCGGGATGAGGCCGGCCGGGTGCTCGTTTTCCTTGAGGATCAGTCCGACGTCGGCCTTGACGTAGGAGCAGACGTCCGGCGAATAGCCGTAGTCCTCGGACAGGCTGATGTATTCCTGCGAAGTCTTGCGCACGCCGGTCTGCAGCGAGTTGATCTCCGGAAAAACCAGCTCGAAGTCGAAGGTGCGCAGGATCTCCACGGCATTGCCCATGACGAAGACGTTGGCGACCGGGGCCTTGCGTTCGTTGGCGGTGGAGAGCCGGGCATACCACTCCTTCATCAGGCGCGAGCCTTCCTCGCGCATGGTTGAACTGGCGGCGTCCGTGGCGGGTTGCGTGGTCGTGGTGCTCATGATCTCGTCTCCTTTATGCGATCGCGAACAGCAGGGATTCGGCGAAGGTCTCCACCTGCATGGCCATCTGTTCGAAGGAAGTCATCTTTTCCTCGAATTCGAGCACCAGGTAGGGGATGTTCTCGGCATCGAAATGCTTGGACCAGGCAATCTGCTCGTCGAGGCCGGGCTCGCAGAATTTCGCCGCCGTCAGGATGGCGCCGTCCGCCTTGGCGTTCTTCACCATGTCCAGCAAATAGCCCTCCTTCGGCTTGTTCTCGTCGTGCTGCACCGGGCTGGCTTCGGAGCGCACGATGTAGCTTTCGGCGAGCGCCCAGATCGGATCGCCCGTCTCCGGCACGTCCTCGGTAAACCAGCGCAGGCCGACCAGCAGATCGTCGTCCACGATGTAGCAGTTGTCGTCCATGGCTTCCAGCATTTCGATGGGCGGCTGCTCGCAGAAACCGCCGACGAAGACGATGCGCGGCTTGTCCTGCGCCGGCAGGCTGCGATGGCGGATGGCGTCGAGGGCGCGGGAGAGCAGCGCGTTGTGCTCCTCGCAGGGGATGCGCGTGCGCGCGCGCATCAGCAGATAGGCCTCCGTGCAGCTGACTTTCCACGGTTCGTCGCGGCGGATGCGATACAGCTCGCGCAGCAGGCGGCGGTTGACGTTGTAGATCTGGATGCTGTTGCGGATCGCCTCGTCGTCGATGGTGTGGCCGATCTTCTTCTCGATTTCGCCGCGCAGGCGCTGGTACTCCGACGCGATATAACGCGCCGCGCCAGGCGAATTGACGTTCTGCGGCAGATAGAGGATTTGCGACAGCTGGTCCGGCAGGTTGCGCGCCCAGATGCCGGCCAGATGCTTGGCGGCGTCGCAGATCGGATGGGTGACGAAACCGGCCATGTCGCCTAGGGTGCCGTTCAGGCCCAGCTCGGTGGTCGAGCGGCAGATCGAGCAGATGAAGGAACCCATCCGCGCATCGGCATATTTCAATTCCAGCTTGTTGCCGCCACCGAGAATGTTGACCGGCAGCAGCTTCGCCGCATGCACGATTTCTTCCGGAAAATACACCGGAAAGTGCCCAAGGGTGCCGATGTAGCCTTCCGGCAACTCGCTCTTCGAAGGAATGTTGTAGTCGCGCGCCGCCGCATTGCAGCGCTCGAGAACAGTGGTCAGCTCGGCTTCGTGGTCGTAGGCAACCTGCGCATTCATAGCTCGTCTCCTAGGGCTGAGTGAGTAATGTAATTATATGCATAATTAAGCTCACTAATGCAATATGCAGCATTGACCTACGTCAATTACCCGATATTGTAGCCTCCGAATAACATTATTGTGCGTATATTTAATTAATAATGCAATTTAATGCACAGTACAAACCATGCATGGATCGAAGGAACGGACGACGTGCTGTACGGCGAGGTTCCCCTCGCCCGCCGGCGTGCCGACCAGGGCCTGCTCGAGCGGGCCGGGCGTGCCGTCTGCATCGCGCGGCGAGAAGTTCCAGGTGGTGGGCGAGACGATCTGGTAATTGGCGATGCGGCCGCCCTCGATCCTGAGCCAATGGCCGAGGCTGCCGCGCGCCGCCTCGACCAGGCCGACGCCGGCACCTTCCTGCGGCAACTCGCCCTGCGCGCAGAACGGCTCGCCGGGGACGAGCTGCTGCGCCCAGCGCTCCATCTCGGGCAGGATCACGGCGATCTCCAGCAGGCGCGCCACGACGCGGCTGCGGACGTTGGCGCCCTCCCCCGCGACAAGGTCGCGCGCCAGCGGATGCCCGGCCACCGCCTGGCGCGCCAGAGCCCCGGTTTCCATCGGCAGGCCGGCCAGGCGCGGCGCCTTGCACCAGGTGTAGCCGGCCGCCTTTTCGTCCCGCGGCCGCGTCTCGCCCCGCGCCGGATGGCGCGTCTCGCCGTCGAGCCAGGCGTGGGAAATGTCCTCGGCGATGGCCTGCGCATCGAGCGCCTGCAGCTGCCCGTCCCAGACGCCGCCCGGCAGGAACTGACTTTCCGCCTGCGGATAGTTGCCGTAGCTCATGAAACGGTCGACGCCGCGGCCGAGTCGCGCCAGCGCGAGGTCGTCGGCGATCTCGAGGAAGGCGCCGAAGTCGCCGCGCGGCCTCTCCGCCGCCCAGCGCGCCAGCGCCGCCGCGGAATCGAGCGCGGCCACGGCCTCCAGCGCATCGTTGAAGAGCGCCGTCTCGGCGTGGCGGCGGAAGTCGCGCAGCAGGCCGAACAGGCGGATCTTCTCGGAGGCCTCCAAGGCGCGGGCGACGCCGCCGGGCTGGATGGCCAGACTGTGCGGCCATTTGCCGACGAGCGTGCCCATGGCACCCAGAAAGGCCGTGCGCGACGGCAGGACCTCCGCGGCGGCGCTGCCGCGCACGGCGCGGAAGCGCTCGGCCGCCCGCGCGTGCCAGGCGCGGCCGGCGTATTCGGCGCGGGCGAAATCGGGCATGAAGAACAGATAGAAGTGGGTGAAGTGGTCGGCGACGTTCTCCACCGCGTGGGCGAGATTGCGGGTGATGCGCCCGTTCGGCGCCGGCGCGAGGCCCATGGCGTCGGCCAGCGCCGCAGCCGCGGCCATCGACTGCGACACCGAACAGATGCCGCAGATGCGCGGCGCGAACATCAGCGCGTCCATCGGGTGCTTGCCGCGCAGGATCTGCTCGAAGCCGCGATACAGCGGCGAGCCGGCCCAGGCCTCGGCGACGACGCCCTCCTTCACCTCCAGCGTGACCTCGAGGTCGCCCTCGACGCGGTTGAACGGTCCGACGATGATGCGCGTCATGCCTTGCTCCGGAAGCCGCGCAGCGGCTGAACCGATGTCACCCCTTTCCTCGGGGAAGGGGCCGGGGGATGAGTCCTCATTTCAGTCCTGTCTTCTTCACCGGCGGCACCACCACCTGGTGGTCGGCGACGGCGTTGTCGCGCACGCGCTTCGGCGTCGCCGACTTCGACAGCGCGGCCAGCGCGACGAACCAGGCCTTCGGCATGTCGGTGGGCAGGCCGATCGGGATGCCGGCCAGCTTCGGCGTCTCGTGGAAGGGATGGCCCGGCTCCTCGAAGCCCGGCTCGGTGCAGGAGATGCACGGCGCACCGCCGCGCGCGCAGGAGCCGCCGCCGCTCCACAGGCGGATGTTGCAGTCGGCGTGGGCTTGCGTGCCCTTGCAACCCAGGTTCTCCATCAGGCAGCCGAGGTCGGAAGGCTTGTGCGCGCTGGCCTTGAACTCGTAGTACTCGTTGCGCGTGCAGCCGTGGTGCACCAGGTGGTCGGCGAAGAAGCGCGGCCGGCCGAGGCTGTCGAGATCCTTCGCGCCGAAGGCGCCCAGCGCCAGCGCCGCCAGCGTCTCGGTGATCCAGTCGGGATGGCAGGGGCAGCCGGCGATGTTGATGACCGGCAGCCCGCCGCGCCCCTTCCAGCCTGCGCCGAGCAGGCCGCCGGGCTGGTCGCCCTCGTACTGCAGGCCGCAGGCGTCGGTGTGATTCTCGCCCGCCGCCGCCACGCCGCCCCAGGCGGCGCAGCTGCCGACGGCGAGCGTGTGGCGCGCGACGCCGGCGAGCTTCATCACCCACTCGGCCATGGGGACACCGCTGCCGGCATGGCGGTGGAAGCGCCCGGTGCCGCGCGGACCGCGCAACAACGCCCCCTCGACGCAGAGGGCATCGAGCGCGACCTCTCCCGAGAGGCACTGCTCGAAGATGCGCGTCACCTCCGCGCCGCTCGCTTCCGACAGGCTCGGATGCCAGAGGATGCGGATGCCGACCGCCTCGAGCGCGCCGATGAGGTCGCGCGCCCCCGAGCAGAGCAGCGACATCGAGCAGCCGCCGCAGCCGGCCGATTGCAGCCAGAGCAGGTTGAAGGGAGCCTTCATCTCGAAGAAGCCGGGGTCCTGTGCGCCGTTCATGGGGCCGAGCTTGCCGTGGAAAATCCGCGCAGGCAAGCGGTCAGGTCAAACGGCTTCCAAGTTCCGTGCCAAACGCAACACGCTTACGAATCAGTCGCTTGCCGTGACGGTCCGGGCGCACGTCGGATGCGTCGCGGCCGAAATGCCACCGGCAGCGGAAGACCGCGTTGCAGCGCAGGATTGCTATAATCCGCCCCCTCATGAACGCACCCAACCACCCCGCCGACCTGCTGCGCGACGTGCAGCGGCGACGCACCTTCGCCATCATCTCCCACCCCGACGCCGGCAAGACCACGCTGACGGAAAAGCTGCTGCTGTTCGGCGGCGCCATCCAGATGGCCGGCACGGTGAAGGCGCGCAAGAGCGCGCGCCACGCCACCTCCGACTGGATGGAGGTGGAGAAGCAGCGCGGCATCTCGGTCACCAGCTCGGTGATGCAATTCGACTACGGCGGGCACACCATCAACCTGCTCGACACGCCGGGCCACCAGGACTTCTCCGAGGACACCTACCGCGTGCTCACCGCCGTCGACGCCGCGGTGATGGTGGTCGACGCCGCCAAGGGCGTCGAAGCGCAGACCATCAAGCTGCTGGAAGTCTGCCGCCTGAGGAACACCCCCATCATCACCTTCGTGAACAAGCTCGACCGCGAGGTGCGCGAGCCGATGGACCTCATCGAGGAGATCGAGTCGGTGCTGAAGATCGACTGCGCGCCGATCAGCTGGCCGCTCGGCATGGGCAAGACCTTCCGCGGCGTCTGGCACCTGCTGCACGAGCAGTTGATGCGCTTCAAGCCGGGCGAGGAGCACGCCGGCGGCGAGACCGAACTCATCGAAGGCCTCGCCAACCCGAAGCTCGACCAACTCTTCCCGCTCGAGATCGGCCGCCTTCGCGACGACGTCGCGCTGATCCAGGGCGCCAGCCACCCCTTCGACATCACCGCCTTCCTCGCCGGGAAACAGACGCCGGTGTTCTTCGGCTCCGGCATCAACAACTTCGGCGTGCGCGAGATCCTGCAGGCGCTGGTCGAATGGGCGCCGCCGCCGCAGCCGCGCGACGGCGGCACGCGCATGGTGCAGCCGGCCGAGGCGCCCTTCTCCGGCTTCGTCTTCAAGATCCAGGCCAACATGGATCCGAAGCACCGCGACCGCATCGCCTTCTTCCGCGTCTGTTCGGGCCGCTACACGCCCGGCATGAAAGTCAGTCACCGCAGGACGGCGAAGGAGATCAAGCTCGCCAACGCGCTGACCTTCATGGCCAACGAGCGCGTGGCGAGCGAGGACGCCGTCGCCGGCGACATCATCGGCATCCACAACCACGGCCAGCTGCAGATCGGCGACACGCTGACGCAAGGCGAGGCGCTCGGCTTCAAGGGCATCCCCTACTTCGCGCCGGAACTCTTCCGCGTCGCGCGGCCGCGCGATCCCTTCAAGTCGAAGCAGCTCGAGAAGGGCCTGCAGGAGCTGGGCGAGGAAGGCGCCATCCAGGTGTTCCAGGCGGCGGTCGGCAACACCCTGCTGCTCGGCGCCGTCGGCGTGCTGCAGTTCGAGATCGTCGCCCAGCGCCTCGCCACCGAGTACAAGGTCGACGCCCTCTACGACGCCGCCAGCATTTCCACGGCGCGCTGGCTCACCTACCCGGACGAAGCGACGCGGCGCGACTTCGAGCGCGAGCAGGCCGGCGCGCTCGCCAGCGACGTCGACGGCAACCCGGTCTTCCTCGCCACCAACAAGTACAACCTGCAGGTCACCCAGGAGCGCTGGCCCAAGGTCGGCTTCCACACCACGCGCGAGCACGGCCAGCGCGTCAGCCACGGCTAAGCTCCCCGCCATTCCCGCCAAAGCGGCATTCCACCCCCGCTCCCGACTGCGGGAGCATGAAAGTCAGTCCCCGCAACACGGCGATTCCGCCCTGGCCTCCTTGCACAAAAGACTGATTTTTTCCTGAAGGCTCAACTCCGGCTGGCGTGTTCCACGCCGCCGATGTCGCCGATCAGCTTCAGCGCGCGCTGCAGCTGCGCCACACCGCTCACCTCGATGGTGAAACTCATGCGGGCGGCGCCCTGCTTCGACTGGGTGCGCACCGCCGTGACATTGATCTTCTCGCGCGAGAGCACCTCGGAGATGTCGCGCAGCAGGCCCTGGCGGTCCTGCGCCTCGACGACGATGTCGACCGGGTAGAGCGCCTCGGCGCCGCCGCCCCACTCGGCGCCAATGACGCGCTCGGGGTTGCGCGCGCTGATGTTGCGGAAGTTGGTGCACTCGACGCGATGAATGGAGACGCCCTTGCCGCGCGTGACGAATCCGGCGATGGCGTCCGGCGGCGCCGGCTTGCAGCAGCGGCCGAGCTGGGTGAGCAGCTTGTCCACGCCGACGATCAGCACGCGGCTGCCGGAGGCCCCCGCCTTGCTGCGCCGGGTCTGGATGACGGGCTCGGGCGGCGCTTCTTCCGGCGCGCCGCGCAGCACCGTCTGCAGCTGGCGCTGGCCGACTTCGTTGCGCGCGGCGGCGAGGAACAGCGCGTCGGCGCCGGCGAAGCCGAGCTTGCGCGCCAGCTCGTCGAGCTTGGCGCCGGTCTGGCCTTCGCGCTGCATCTCGCGCGTGACGATGGCGCGGCCCTGCGCCAGCAGCTCGGCCTCCTCCTGCGCGGCGAACCACTGCCGCGCCTTGGTCTTGGCGCGCGCGGTGGCGAGGTAGCCCTGCTCCGGCTGCAGCCAGTCGCGCGAGGGGCCGCCCTGCTTGACGGCGACGATCTCGACCGTCTGGCCGCTTTCCAGCGGCGTGTTGAGCGGCACCAGCGCGCCGTTCACCTTCGCGCCGCGGCAGCGGTGGCCAAGGTCGGTATGCAGGCGGTAGGCGAAGTCGACGGGCGTCGCACCGCGGGCGAGGTCGAGCACGCGGCCCTGCGGCGTCATGACGTAGATGGTGTCGTCGAGGGCGGCGCGCTTGAACTGGCGCACCCACTCCGAGGCGTCGCTGATCTCGTCGCGCCAGGAGAGCAACTGGCGCAGCCAGGCGATCTTGTCGTCGTAGCGCGCATCCGCGCCGCTCTTCTCCTTGTAGCGCCAGTGCGCGGCGACGCCCAGCTCGGCGTGCTGGTGCATCTCGTGGGTGCGGATCTGCACTTCCAGCGCGCGCCCGCCCGGACCGATGACGGCGGTGTGCAGCGAGCGGTAGTTGTTGCCCTTCGGGTTGGAGATGTAGTCGTCGAACTCCGTCGGGATCGGCTGCCAGATGTGGTGCACGATGCCGAGCACGGTGTAGCAGTCCTTGACCTCGTCCACCAGCACGCGCAGCGCCCGCACGTCGTAGACCTCGGCGAAACCGATGTTCTTCGACTTCATTTTGCTGTAGATGCTGTAGAGGTGCTTGGGCCGGCCGACCACCTCGGCCTTCACGCCGGCCGCCGCCATCTCGGCCTTGAGCCGCGCGATGGCCTCCTCGATGAAGGACTCGCGCTCGACGCGGCGCTCGTCGAGCATTTTGGCGATGCGCTTGTAGGTGTCCGGCTCGAGAAAGCGGAAGGCCAGGTCCTCCAGTTCCCACTTCAGGTGCCAGACGCCGATGCGGTTGGCCAGCGGCGCATAGATGTCGAGGCTCTCGCGCGCCACCTCCTCGCGCGCGGCGCCGGGATGGTCGGCGAGGTAGCGCAGGGTCTGCGTGCGGCTGGCCAGGCGCAGCAGCACGACGCGGATGTCCTCCGCCATCGCCAGCAGCATCTTGCGCAGCACCTCGGACTGCGCCTTGGCGTCCTGCGCGCCCCCTTGCGCGCCCTTCTCCCGGCGCGTGGAGAGCTGCAGTCCCTTCAGGCGGCGCAGGCCGACGGCCAGGTCGGCGACCGGCTGGCCGAAAGGGGCGGCGAGCTTCTCCGCGGCATCCTCGAGGAAATCCGGCGCGGCGAAGAGCAGCGCGGCGAGGCGCGTGTCGAGGTCGAGCTTGAGCGAAGCCGCCACCAGCGCCATGCCGAGGGCGTGTTGCCAGATCGCCTCGCCCGTGCCGAGGGCGAGTTCGCCGTACAGGTCCCGGGCGTAATCGGCCGCCCGCGCCAGCGCCTCGCGCGCCTCGCCCGGCAGGCCTTCGGCGAGCAGATCGAGCGGCGCCTCGCCGGCGCCGGCCTGGGCAATGGAATGGGTGACGGAGACCACGTGCGGAAAAGGGCAAAGGCTGTGGGTGAATTATCGCCGAAAAGCGTCTCCTCTCCCCAGCCCTCCCCGCCGGCGGGGCGAGGGAGCGTTCATGCCGCCGTGTCGTGGGGACTGACTTTTGCGCTACTGCCCCCTCTCCCGCTGGCGGGGAGGGATGGGGAGAGGGTGGAAGGTCTAGCGCCGCGCGGCCTTGCGGGCCGGCTTCGCCGCCGGCTTGCCGGGCAGCTCGCCGCCGGCCTTTTCCACCAGGCTGTCGAGAGCGTCGCCCAGGGTCGGGCGCTCCTCGCGGTAGTAGAGGCCGAGCGCCGGCGCCGCATCGTCCATGGCCATGCGCATCGCCGCCAGGCGATCCGATGGATCGTGGTCCTCCGGCAGGTCGCGCACCTGCATGCCGAGGTTCTGGTAGGTGCGGTGCGTCTTGTCGAAGGTGACGCAGGGCGAGAGGATGTGGAGATAGGAGAAGCCGCGGTGGGCCATCGCCTGCGTGATCATGCCGCGCAGCTGGTCGGGCCGGCCGGCGTAGGCCTGCCCGACCCAGCTGGCGCCGTAGGAGAGCACCATCAGCAGCGGGTTGAGCGGCCGGTCGGGGTTCTCGTAGGGGCTGGTCGGCGTGCGGAAGCCGGTCGCCGAAGTCGGCGAGGTCTGCCCCTTGGTCAGCCCGTAGATGCCGTTGTCGAAGAGCAGGTAGGTGATGTCGACGTTGCGCCGCGCCGCGTGCGGCACGTGGCCGCCGCCGATGGCGAAGCCGTCGCCGTCGCCGCCCACCGCCACGACCGTCAGCGCGTCGTTGGCCGTTTTCACTCCGGTGGCCACCGGCAGCGCGCGCCCGTGCAGGGTGTGCATGCCGTAGGTGTTCACGAAGAACGGGAAGCGCGAGGAGCAGCCGATGCCGGAGACCACCACGGCGTTCTCGTTGGGGATGTTCAGCTCGCACAGCGAGGCGGCCACCGCCTCGACGATGGAGAAGTAGCCGCAGCCCGGGCACCACGTCGGCAGCGTCTTCGAGCGGTAGTCGAGCCGCCCGCTCTCCTCGACTTCCTTGAGTTTCTCTTCGAGATATACAGGTTTGATGTCGCCCATCTCATTTCTCCTCAGGCCGCCTTCTGCGCCGCCTTCTTGCCCGCCAGCCGGCGGATTTCCTCGAGGATCTCCTCGACCTTCATCGGCTCGCCCGGCACGCGGGCAAGGCGCGTCACCGGCCGCGCGACATGCGCCTGCAGCAGGTTGGCGAACTGGCCCTGGTAGTTGAGCTCCGGCACCAGCACCTCCTTGCAGTCGGCCATGAAGGCCGCCACGCCGTCCGTCGGGAAGGGCGAGAGCATCACCACCTTCATCGCCGCGCAACGGATGCCCTCGCCGCGCGCCTTGAGCATGGCCTCCAGGCACTCGCCGAAATTCGAGCCCCAGGAGATCACGCCGACGTCGACCGGCCCCTCGTCGCCGAAGCGCTTGAATTTCGTGAAGTCCGGATGGTTCAGCGCCAGCTTCAGCTTTTCGTGGCGCTTGCGGCTCATCGCCGTGTGCAGCTCGGCCGAGTCGTTGGGCCGGCCCAGCTCGTTGTGCTCGAGGCCGGTGACGACGTGCATGCCGCCCTTGTCGCCGGGAATGGCGCGCGGGCTGATGTCGTCACCGCCCAGCGCGTAGCGCTTGTACGGCGCGCCAGCGGCCGCCTTGCCCGGCTTGCGGTTCAGGTCGGCCTCGAAGGGCGGCCGCGCCGGGAACACCACCGTCTCGTAGCGGTTGGAGAGATACAGGTCGATCAGCACGATCACCGGCGTCTGATAGGCCTCGGCCAGCTCGAAGGCCTTGCCGCCGCAGCGGTAGCAGCCGTCGACGTTGGTCGGCGCGATGACGATGCGCGGCGCATCGCCGTGGCCGCCGTACACCGCCATGTGCAGGTCGGACTGCTCGGTCTTGGTCGGCATGCCGGTCGACGGCCCGCCGCGTTGCGAGACGAAGACCACGCTGGGAATCTCGCCGATGACGCCCATGCCGAGCATTTCCGCCATCAGCGACAGGCCGGGGCCGGAGGTCGACGTCGCCGCGCGCGCCCCGGCGAAGCCGGCGCCGATGACCGCGGAGATGGCCGAGATCTCGTCCTCGGTCTGCAGCAGGCGGCCGCCGCGCCGGGGCATCTCGCTGGCGAGGCGCTCCATGATCGAAGTCGCCGGCGTGATCGGGTAGCCGAAGAAGGTGTCGATGCCGGCATCCAGCGCGCCGCGCACGATGGCGGCGTTGCCGTTGATCATCTCCACCGTCGCCCCCGCCACCACCGTGGACACCGGCGGGCCGAAGACGACGTCGTCGAGCTTGAAGGTCTTCGCGGCGTAGTCGAGGCCGGCCCGGAAGGCGGCTTCCGACGCCTCGGCGGCGGCGGCCTTGTTCTTGAACTTCTTGCCGATGGCCTTGCGGAAGCCTTCGACCGGCAGGTTGAAGAGGCCGGCGATGAAGCCGAGCACGACGATGTTGCGCGAGCGGTTGGCGCCGGTGCTCTTCTCCGACAGCTCGCGGATCGGCACCGGATAGGGCAGCTGCCCGGGCCCGACGTGGGCGCTCATGTGGCCGCCCTCGGGCAGCCTGACGATGGAGCCCTGCTCGTAGATCAGCGCGCCGCAGTCGCGCAACTCGCCGGCGTGCGGGATGGCGTGGCTGTCGTCGAGCGAGACCATCACGTCGGACTTGTGCTTGAGCGAGTAGGCCTGCTCGGTGGTGATGCGCATGCGCGCGATGCACTTGCCGAAGCCGCGGATCTCGGGCGGATAGACGTCGAAGCTGATGACCTTGTAGCCCATGCCGGCCAGGGCGTTGCGGAGGATTTCTCCGGCGGCGATGGTGCCGTCGCCGGCGGAGCCGACGATGGAAATCTGAATGTCTGTCGCCATTACTCGTATTCCCAGAAAGGAGACTGGATCCTGCCGTCGTCCGAGATGTGCAGCTGCTCGTCCTGCGCCGGCACCCACGGCTCGTCGCCGCCGGTGATGTTGCGCGCGGCGAGGTCGCCCATCGCCCTCACGTTCTTCCAGCCGTAGAAGAAGCGGTAGCGCTTCTCGGCGTCCGACCAGATCTGGCAGACGTCGCCGGCGGCGTAGATGCCCTCGCCGGTGGTGCGCAGGGCCGGATTCACCAGCAGGCCACGCTCGATATCGGTGCCGGAACCCAGCATGAACTCGACCGAGGGCGACAGGCCGAAGAAGGGCATCACCACGTCGCCGTACAGCTCGGTGCCGTCCTTGAACAGCACGCGCCGCGCCGAGAGGCCCTTGGCGCCCTGCTCGATGGAGGCGATGCCGCCGGCGTCGGCCGACTCGACCACCTCGACGCCCATCTTTTCGAGGGCGGCGATCAGCGCCGGACGATCCTCCTCGCCCACCTCGTGCGGCCAGAAGGTCTGCGCGCCGGCCACCAGCGTCACGCGGTGGCGCGTGTCGATGAGGGTGCGGGCGAGGTCGAGGCCGATCATGTCGCCGCCGAGCATGATGACGTGGCCGCGCGCCGGCACGACGGAGGCGGCGGTGACCGCCTCGGTATAGCTGGCGAAGGGGTGCATCAGCGGCCGGAACTCGGCCAGCTCCTCGGGGATGTAGCCGCGCCCGCCGGAAGCCACCAGCAGGGTGTCGAAGCGGATCTCCTCCTTGTGCTCCAGCGTGATGCTGCGCCGGCTGCCGTCCACCCCGGCGACGCGGCTGCAGCGGCGCACCTCGATGCGGTAGTCCTTGTAGTACTCGGCCGGAAAGGCGAGGAACTCGCGCCAGTCGCGGTGGCCGCGGAAGACCTTGGGCAGGTCGTAGCGGTTGTAGAAGAGCAGGCTCGACAGCGTCAGGATGGTGACGCGGGCGTCGGGATCGCGCTCGCGCAGCGTCTCGGCCGCCTGGCTGCCGGCGACGCCGCTGCCGATGACGACGTGGTGGCGTGCGTTCTTGGTATTTCCCATCTCAAACCTCGACTTCCGTCAGTTCGCAGCGCGAGATCGAGATGCACTGCACCGGGCAGGCCTTGAAGCACTGGCCGCAGCGGATGCACTCGTTGTTGTCGATCCAGATGGCGCCGACCTGGTTCCACTCCTTGGTCTCGAGCAGCTTGCCGTAGGCGCCGTCCTCCTGCAGCTCGACGCCGCGCACCAGCTTGATGCAGTTGCGCGGCGCCACCTCGATGCAGGCGCGGCAGAAGATGCAGCGGTCGACGTCGATCTGGTAGCGCAGGTTGCAAAGATAGCAGCGCTTGGCTTCCTCGAAGGCCAGCGTCTCGTCGAGGCCGAGCTCGACCTCGTGCTTGCCGTCCTTCATGCGCTCGCCGAGCGGCGCCGTCGGCATGTGCTGGCGCGGGATGAAGTCGAAGGCGCGCTCGCGCAGCGGCTGCTCCACCGGCACGATGCGCACCACCTGCCGGCGCCGCTCGCGGCCCATCAGCCAGGCGTCGATGCGCTTGGCCACCTTGCGGCCGTGGCCGACGGCCTGGATCACGGTGGACGCGCCGTTCACGTAGTCGCCGGCGGCGAAGATGCCCTTGTGCGAGGTCATGCCGTCCTCGCCGACGCGCACGTTGCCCCAGCGGTCGAGTTCCAGCTTCGTGCCGAGGAAGTCGTTCACCGTCTGCTGGCCGATGGCGATGATGATGGTGTCGCAGGGCTCGATGAACTCCGAACCCTCGATGGGGATGGCCTGGCGGCGCCCGCCGGCGCGCCAGCCGCCGAGGCGGTTCTGCACGAACTCGATGCCGGTGAGGCGGTTGCCCTCCGCCGTCAGCCCGACCGGGGTGCGCAGGCCCTTGATGCGCACGCCTTCGCGCTTGGCCTCGAAGATCTCCTCCTGCGTCACCGGGATGTATTCCTCGGCGGTGCGGATGTGGATGGTCACCTCCTGCGCGCCGAGGCGCGCCGCGACGCGCGCGCAATCCAGCGCGGTGAAGCCGGCGCCGACCACGGCGACGCGCTTGCCGACGACCTTCTTCACGCCGCGGTGCATCTGCACGAGGAAATCCAGGCCGTACTCGACGCCCTCCATGCCGCGCAACTCGCGCTTCTCCCACTCGCCCTGCAAGGGCAGCGGCGAGGCCGCCATGCAGCCGGTGGCGAGCAGCACGGCGTCGAACTCCTGCTCGAGCTTCGCCATCGGGATCTGTCCCTCGCCGTTGCCGATCTCGGCGCCGGTGCGCATCTGCACGCCGAGGCGCAGGGCGTTGTGCAGCTCGATGTCGAGGGTGTCGCGCGGCAGGCGGAACTCGGGAATGCCGTAGCGCAGCATGCCGCCCGCGCGCTCCTCGCGCTCGAAGATCACCACGTCGTGGCCGAGCAGCGAGAGGTCGTGCGCCGCGGCGACGCCGGCCGGCCCGGCGCCGACGATGGCGACGCGCTTGCCGGTGGGCGAATACAGGCTCTCGGTGATGCGGTGGCCGGCGTCCTTCATGTCGGCGGCGACGCGCTTCAGGTGGCAGATCGCCACCGGCTCGCCGTTGCCGGGCCAGCCGTGGCGGCACTGGTCCTCGCAGGGCCGCGAGCAGATGCGGCCGAGGATGCCGGGCAGGACGTTGGCTTCGCGGTTGGTTTCGTAGGAGCGGCCATACTGGCGCTCGATGATTTCCCGGATGTAGACCGGGACGTTGGTGCCCGCCGGACAGGCCGTCTGGCAGGGCACGTTCTGCCTGACCCAGCCGATGTCGCGCGGATCGTCGGAGAGGTATTCACGCTGCGCTGCCGGCGGTCCTCCAGGCTCGCCGGTCGGCGGTTTGATCTCGCCCATTCCATCCTCCATCGTTGTCGGGGCGCCAAGGCCTGTCGGCACGAGCGCTCTTCCCGCCATTCACGGGCATAATGAGGACATAAGCAATCCTGCGGTTTGACCTCGGTCAATTACCTGCCGGTTAGAATGGTTCTCATCCCCTGACAGACGCCGCCTTGTCCGCCTCCCCTGCCCCTTCGCGCGCCTTCGCCTACCTGCTGCTGACCCTGACCGTGCTGTTCTGGTCGGGCAACTGGGTGGTCGGCCGCTGGATCCGCGGCGACGTGCCGCCGATCGCCCTGTCCTTCTGGCGCTGGGCGATCGCCTTCCTGTGCCTGCTGCCCTGGGCCTGGCCGCATCTGCGGACGCAATGGCACGAACTGATGGCGCACTGGAAGGTGCTGGCCATGCTCGGCCTGTTCGGCGGCGCCTGCCACAACGCCCTCACCTACATCGGGCTGGCCCATACGACCGCCACCAACGGCGTGCTGCTCGCCTCGGCGACGCCGATCATGATCATCGGCCTGAGCTGGGGGCTGTTCGGCAAGCGCCTGCGGCGAGCGGAATGGCTCGGGGTCATGGTGTCCTTCTCGGGCATCCTGGTCATCGTCTCCCACGGCGAGCTGGCGCGGCTGCTGGAACTGCGCCCGAACGAGGGCGACCTGTGGGTGCTGGCGGCAATGCTGTTCTGGGCGCTATACACCGTGCTGCTGGCGCGCCGTCCGGCCGGGCTGCACGCCCTCTCCTTCCTCTCGGCCATCACCCTGTGGGGGCTGGCCGGCCTGATTCCCTTCTACCTGTGGGAGATGGCCTCGGGGAAACTCATCGTGCCCGGCGTCCCGGCCTTCGCCGCCATCGCCTACGCCGGCATCTTCCCGGCGGCGCTCGGCTTCATCTTCTGGAATCGCGCCGTGGCGGAAGTCGGCGGCAACCGCGCCGGACAATTCATGCACCTGATGCCGGCCTTCGGCACGATCCTGGCGGTAGTCTTCCTCGGCGAGCAACCGGGGCTCTATCACCTCGCCGGCATCGCGCTGATCCTGGCGGGGATTTTCCTGACCACCCGCGTGCGTGCATGAAGCAGGCGCAGCGATGCTCGACACTCTGAAAAAGCTCTTCGGCCAGGCCGAATCGCTCCACCCCGCAATCACCGAGGGCGAGTGGGCCAGGATCGAGGCAGGCCTGCCGTTCCTGCGGCGCCTCGGCGCCGCGGATCGCGCCCGCCTGCGCGAAATGGCGCTGGCGTTCATCGCGCAGAAGGAATGGCACGGCGCGCAGGGCTTGCGACTCACGCCCGGCATCCAGCTCGCCATCGCCCTGCAGGCCTGCCTGCCGGTGCTCGAGCTCGGCCTCGATTCCTACCGCGGCTGGGTCGGCATCGTCGTCTATCCGGGCGACTTCCTGATTCCGCGCCGGCAGATATCGGAGGACGGCGTGATGCACGAGTACGACGACCAGGTGGCGGGCGAGGCCTGGGCCGGCGGCCCGGTGCTGCTGTCCTGGTTCGACCGCCCCGAGGAAGCCGACGGCATGAACGTCGTCATCCACGAATTCGCCCACAAGCTCGACATGCTTAACGGCCCGCCCGACGGCCTGCCGCCGCTGCACGAGGGCATGAGCCGGCAGGCCTGGGGCGACGCCTTCCTGCCGGCCTACGAAAATTTCTGCGACCGCGTCGACGCCGGCGAGGACACCTGGATCGACCCCTATGCGGCGGAGAGCCCCGCCGAGTTCTTCGCCGTGACGAGCGAAGTCTTTTTTGAGGCGCCGGACCTGCTGCGCGCCGAATACCCGGCCGTCTACGAACAGCTGCGCCAGTTCTACCGGCAGGATCCGGCTGCTGCCCTGCGGTAGAATGCCGGCATGGACACGTCGCACGCCCATTTTCCGCCGCACCTGACACCCTTCGAGCGCGCACGCATCGACGGCTTGCTGGCGCGCCTCGGCGCGGAACCGCGACTCACCCGCGTCGTCGTCTTCGGCAGCCGTGCGCGTGGCCGCTCGCGGGCTGACTCGGACCTCGATCTGGCCGTTTTTTTCGCATCGCCGCGCAGCCGCGAGCTGGAGCACTGGCTGGACGCGCAGGCGGCCTCTGCGGAGGACGTCGACGCCCCCCGCCTCCAACTCGTGCCCTTCTTCACCGACGAACCGCCGAGCCGCCTGGACACCGCATTGCAACGCGAGGGCATCGTGCTATGGACGAAAAACTGAAGCTCGCCGAAGCCGAGCTGCAACTCGTCGCTGAGAATCTCGCCGCAGCCCGGCTGGTCGCCGACAACCGGCTCTACCGCAACGCGGTCACCGACCTGTATTACGCCGCCTATCATGTTACGGTAGCACTGCTCGCCGCCCATGGCATCGAGACGGCCAGCCACGACGGCGTGCAGACCCAATTCGGGCTGCATTTCGTCAAGACCGGCGCTCTCGACAGGAACGCTGGCAAGTTTCTGGGCAACCTCTACCATGCCCGCTTCACCGCCGACTACAAGGGCTATGTCGATCTGGATCGCGTCGATTACGAAGAGGCTGCCCGGCAGGCCCGGCTGGTTGTCGATGCCGTCACGGGCTACCTCGCGCAGCATTTTCCCTCGCTGGACCTGAATTCCGTCCGCACCCTGTCCGGCCGCCTCTGAGCGGCAGACTTGTCTCAACGCGCCTTGCAAAAGCGCCTGCTCATCCTCTACCACACCCAGGGCGGCCGCACCGGCGCCATGGCCGAGGCCGTACTGCGCGGCGCGCGCCGCGCGACGGAAACCGAGACCGTGATGAAGCGCGCCGGCGAGGCGACGCTGGAAGACCTGCTCGACTGCCAAGGCCTGATCGTCGGCACGCCGGAGAACTTCGGCTATATGGCCGGCATGGTGAAGGATTTCTTCGACCGCACCTACTACCCTGCCGAGGGCAAGACGGTCGGCCTGCCCTACGCCCTCTTCGTCAGCGCCGGCAACGACGGCACGGGCGCCGTCGCGCAGATCGACCGCATCGCCACCGGCTACGGCTGGAAGCGCGTCGCCGAGCCGCTCATCGCGCGGCAGAAAGTCACCGACGCCAACCTCGCCGCCTGCGAGGAACTCGGCGAGGCGATGGCGAGCGGCGTCGCGCTGGGGATCTTCTGAATGCCCTTCGCCTACTACGCCCGCCTCTCCGTCGCGCGCCGCCGCATCTATGACTGCAGCGACGCCATCGAGCGCATCGACCTGCCCGATGCGGCGGCGCTGCGGCCGCTGGTGGCGCCGCTGGAAACCGCGCTGAAGTCGGAGCAACGCGCCGAGACTGAGCGCCTGTGCGCAAGCATTGCCTCGGGAATCGTCGGCCAGCTGGGCGCGCCGCCGCTGCGCGTGGCGGTGCTGGCGGTGCGGCCGAGCAGCGACTGGGGCGAGCTGCACGGCCTCTACCTGCCGGAGGACGAAGGCAAGGTCGCGGTCGTCAAGCTGTGGATGCGCACGGCGAAGAACCGGCGGGTGGTGGCTTTCCGCAGCTTCCTGCGCACCCTGCTGCACGAGCTCTGCCACCATCTCGACTACGAGTTCTACCGGCTCGAGGAGACCTTCCACACCGAGGGCTTCTACAAGCGCGAGTCGAGCCTGTTCCACCAGCTCGTGCCGAAGCCCCCCGTCGTTCCCGCGGAAGCGGGAACCCAGTGACGGCCAGGCGCATGGATGGATTCCCGCTGTCGCCGGCATAATGACGATTGCCTCGCCGTCCCGCGGCGACTGACTTTCCTTCGGGCGCGATGCGTTTTCGCGGGGATATACTTGGCGCGGGCGATGCAAGGCAAGGGAGCCATGGCGTGAAAATGCGGGCGATGACGATCGCGCTTTGCTGCGCGGCCACGGCGACGCAGGCGCAGATCAACGCCGGCGCGCTCCCCGCGCAGCCGGGCCTGCCATTCGTGCTGCACAAGGTGGCCGGCTTCGAATACCCCTGGCGCATCGCCTTCCTGCCCGACGGGCGCCTGCTCGTCACCGAGAAACCCGGCGCCCTCTGGCTGGTGACGCAGCAGGGCGAGAAAACGCGGATCGCCGGCGCGCCCGCCGTCCTGCACCAGGGACAGGGCGGCCTGCTCGGCGTGTTTCTGTCGCCGCATTACCGCAGCGACGGCAGCGTCTATCTCACCTACGCCGAGCCGGGCGCAGGCGGCTCGGGCCTGGCGCTGGCGCGCGCACGGCTGGAACTGTCCGGCAGCGAAGCGCGCCTCGCCGACCTGCGCGTGCTGTGGCGCGAGATGCCGAAGGGCCGCGGCGGGCAGTTCGGCGCCCAGGTCGCCTTCGCGCCCGACGGCCGCCACCTGTTCCTCGCCGTGGGCGAGCGCCAGCGCATGACGCCGGCGCAGGATCCCGATTCGGCGCTCGGCAAGATCCTGCGCCTGACGCTCGACGGCCAGCCCGCGCCCGGCAACCCGATGGCCGGCCGCGAGGGCGCGCGCACGGTGACGCTCATCGATCCGCCGCGCGACACCGAGGCGGCGAAGGATGCGCCCGTCGTCCGCGCCTACCGGCATGCCGGCCCCAACCTGGCGCCGGCGGAGACCTGGACCTCGGGACACCGCAACCCTTACGGCCTCGCCTTCGCCCCCGACGGCCGGCTCTGGTCGGTAGAGCACGGGCCGCGCGGCGGCGACGAGCTCAACCTCATCGAGCCGGGCCACAACTACGGCTGGCCGCTGGTCTCTTGCGGCATGAATTACGACGGCGTGCCGATTCCCGCCCACGACGCGCGGCCGGAGTTTGCCCGGCCCGTCCTCTACTGGACGCCGGTCATCGCGCCAGGCAATCTCGCCTTCTACCGGGGCGCGATGTTCCCGCAGTGGAACGGCTCGGCGCTGGTGAGCGGCCTGGGCAGCCGCTCGCTCAGCCGCATCGTCTTCGACGGCAAGGGCGGCGCCGCGCCCGCCGAGCGCTGGAACATCGGCTTTCGCGTCCGCGACGTGGCGGTGGCGCCCGACGGCGCGCTGTGGCTGCTCGAGGACGCCGCCGACGACGCCGCGCTGGTCAGGACCGTGCCGAAGTAGCGCCCGCGCCGTCCCGCGGCAACTGACTTTTGGCGCGGCGGTGAAGCAGCGGTTATCCTTGCAGCGCATTCTCGACAACCCTGTTCGAAACCATCGTGCCTGATTCCCCCACTGCACGCGAAAGACTCGCCGTCCGGCTTGCCGCCGGCGCGATGGCCGGCTTGTGCGCCCTCTGGTTCCTGTCCGTTCCCGCGCAGGCCGACGAGACATGGCCCGCGCCGGCGAAGCTCACGCAGGCCGAGAAAACGGCGCTCGACGCCCTGCGCGTGCCGGGCGCGCTGGATCCGCGCCTGAGCGTCCCGCCCGGCGCGGGAAGCCTCACCGCCGGCCTGAAGGCGAAGGGCGCCTATTTCGACCTGCCCTTCGGGCTGGGCGGCGAGCGCATCGAGGCCGGCTACGCGGCGATGCGGCGCGGCGACATCGACGCCGCCCTGCGGCTCCTGGAAGAAGGGGAAAGAGATGCCGGGCCCTGGAGCGCCATGCTCGCGTTTCGCCTGAGCGGCCTGCGCGCCGACCTGCTGATGCGCGTCAATCGCGCGCTCGACGCCGACGCGGCGCTGGCGCGTTCGGCGGCGAAGGAGCAGGACATCTGGTCGAGGCACTGGATCACGCAGGCGCGGCGCGGCGATGCCCTCGCCCGGCGCGGCGACAATGCCGGCGCCGAAGGCGACCTCGGGCGCGTCGCCCTCGCCTTGCGCGACTGGGAACTGGACACGGTCTTCGAGCAGATGCCCGACGTGCGCGACCTGATGCTGCGGACCGAGGCGAAAATCCGCTCCCACATGGGGCTCGCCTCGCTCTACGCGCGCACGGGCGACTATCCGCGCGCGCTGGCCTGGGCCGGCTCGGCGGAGGCGCATTTCCAGCGCCTGTTCGCGCTCGCCGGCGGACCGCACGGAGCGATGGTGCCGATGGTGCCCGACTTCTACATCGGCCGCGGCGAGAACCTGGCCTACCTCGGCGCCGGCATCCTGGCGGTTCGCGCCGACCCCGCCGCGGCCGAGCCGTTCTTCGCCGCCGCCCGCGCCTTCTTCGAGGCCATCGGCTATCCCTACGGCGACGCCATGGCGGCGGCCCTGCGCGCCCAGGCCCTGCACGACGCGGGCTTGCTCGACGCCTTTCCGCCAGCCGCGGCGCAGGCCGTCTCCGCGGCGGCGCGAACCGGCCTGTGGGAAATCATCTGGCGCATCGAGGCCCTGCGCGGCCGCTGGCTTCTTGCGGCCGGCAAGCGCGATGAAGCCGAAGCGGCGCTGCGCAAGGCGCAGGACGCCGTCGAACTGGTCTCCGGCGGACTGGCCTCCGACCGGGCGAAGCTGGCCTTCGGCGTCGGCAAGGAAGACATCACGCGCCTGCTTGCCGCCATCGACATCGAAAAAGGCGATCCTGCCGCCCTCTTCCGGGACCTCGAGCGCGGGCGCGCCCGCGCTTTCGTCGACCTGCTCGCCGGCCGCCGGCTCGCCGAGGGCAGGGAGGCGGAACTGGTGCGCGACATCCGCGCCCTCGACCGGCGCATCCTGCACCAGCGCATCGCCGCCGCTGGCGGTTCTGGAGCGGCGCCGGACGGCAACGCCGTCGAAGCCGCCCTCGTCGCGGAGTGGAAGGACAAGAACCGCATGCTGCGCGACCGGGATCCCGAACTTGCCGCGGCGCTGTCGATCACCGCCCAGGAACTGGCGGCCGTTCAGTCACGGCTGAAGGAGGGCGACCTCCTCGCCTACGTCATCCCCGGCAAGCCGCGGGAACGGCTCGGCCTTCTGCTCGTATCCGCGACGGCGACGCGGATCCTGCGGCTCGTCAGCACTGCCGACGATGTGGCGACGCGCCTGAAGCGCTTCCGCGACGCCGTCGAGGACAACGACCCCAAGGCGCAGCGCACGCTGGCGCAAGCGCTGTCCGCCGTGCTCGAAATCGGCGGCTGGGGCGCGAAGAAAACCCTGTATTTCGTCCCCGACGGGCCAACCCACTTCCTGCCCTGGGGCGCGCTCGCCATCGAGGTGCCGGTCGTCGTCCTGCCGACGGGAGGCTGGCTGCTGCGTTCGCCCAGGCCCCTGGCCGACGCCAAGGCGGCCACCGTCCTCGGCGACCCCGACTTCGCCGGCAGGCTGCCGCAATTGCCCGGCGCGCGCGAGGAAGCGCACGAGGTGGCAAAAGTCTACGGCACCTCGTTCCTGGCCGGCGAAGCGGCGACGGAACGCAGGCTGCGCGAGGAAATCGGCAGCGGCGTGGGCATCCTGCATCTGGCGACCCACGGCATGTTCGACGCCGACGCACCGTTGCAGTCGGCGATCGTGCTGGCGGGACCGGAAGAGGCTCACAAGCTGACCGCGGCCCGCCTGCTCGAGGCGCCGCTCGCAGCGAGGCTGGTGATCCTCTCGGCCTGCGAAACCGGCGCCGGCAAGGTGCTCGCCGGCAACGACATCCTCGGGCTCGCGCGCAGCCTGTACCTGGGCGGCGCCACCACGGTGGTGCACAGCCTGTGGCCGATCGAGGACGCCAGCACGCTCGAATTCATGCGCAGTTTCCATGCCCGCGCCCGCGACGGCGACTACGGCCAAGCCTGGCTGGCCGCTCGCAACCGCTTGCGCAAGCTCGGCCATTCCCCCTCCGCCTACGGCGCCTTCGTCCTCGGCGGCACGCCGGGAGAGTCTCGTTAAGCATGCGGCCCCGAGGGAAGATCGCGGGCGGCGCCGTCCCGCACGGACTGACTTTTGCGGCGGAGCGCGCCGTCAGGCGGCCAGCTCCAGGGCGAGGGCGACGGCGCCCGGCAGCGCCTGCGCCCAGAGGATCTTGCGGCTGGCGGTGAGCGCGCCGAAGACGCCGGCGACGACGACGCAGCCGAGGAAGAACACCTTGATCGACGTGCCGCCCGCGCCGAGCCACAGTCCCCACGCCAGGCCGGCGACGAGGAAGCCGTTGTAGAGGCCCTGGTTCGCCGCGAGCGCCTTCGAGGCCGCGGCGAACTCCGGCGTCAGGCCGAAGGCGCGGCGGCCGAGCGGCTTGTCCCAGAAAAACATCTCCAGCACGAGGAAATACAGGTGCAGCAGCGCGACCAGCGCGACGGCGATGTTGGCGGCGACGTCCATGATTTCCTCCTCAGTGCTTGCGCCCGGTGAAGGCGTCCATGCTCTTGCTGATGCCGAAGAAATCCATCAGCGCGTCGAACCATGAAGTCGGCAGCAGGCGCAGCGGGAAGGCGCAGCGCACGAACCAGGGCAGGATCACGCGCGACTCGCCGCGCTCGATGGCGCGCACGATGCGCGCGGCGACCGCCTCCGGCTGCATGATCGGCAGCAGCAGCGGAAAGCGCGTGCGCACGCCCTCGAACATGCCGGTGGAAATGAAGTACGGGCAGACGATGGTGGTTCGCACCGGCGCGCCGTCGTGCCTGAATTCCAGCCGCAGCGACTCGTCGAAGGCGATGGCGGCGGCCTTGCTCGCCGAGTAGTCGGCCAGCCGCGGCACGGCGGCGATGCCGGACGCCGAGGCGATGGTGACGATGTGCCCCCGGCCCTGCGCCAGCATGCCGGGCAGGAAGGCGCGCGCGAGGCGGAACGGCGCCAGCGTATTCACCGCGAAGGTGCGCTCGATCTCCGCGTCCGTCGCCTCCAGCAGCCGCTTGCCGTCCACTATGCCGGCATTGTTGATCAGCACATCGACCGCGCCGTTCTCCGCCAGCGTGCGCGCGGCGGCGGCCTCGATGGCCTCGCGCTCGGCGAGGTTGCAGGCATATGTCGCCGCCTGCCCGCCGGCGGCGGCGATCTCCGCCGCCACCGCCGCAAGGTGCGCCTCATCCACATCCCACAAAATCACCCGTCCGCCCCGCGCCGCGATGCGCAGCGCCATCAAGCGGCCGATGCCGCTGGCGGCGCCGGTAATGAGCACGCGTCGATTCCGGAAGTCGGACATGGTTTCTCCCTGCGGGAAGTTCGGCTACTGGCCGCATTATGGCGCAGGCTGAGCAAACGCCGTATTGCGGAGACTAATGGGATGGTCTGGCGATGATCGCCCTGCGCGCGCCCCTCTCCGCCGGTGGCGATTACCAGCTGCGCATCGCCGCCGACGGGGCCGCGCCCGTCACCGTGCTCGAGCCGCGGCTCGATGTGCGCCGGGCGCCTTATTGATCGGGCGGAATGAAGCTTGAGGCTCCGTTCGGACTGAGCCCTTCGCAAACTCGGAACAGGTCTGTCGAAGTCCTTCAACAAGCTCAGGGCAAACGGCTCATGCATCCTCGAGACGCCGGGTACGGAAGCTCGCCGACGACCTGCTGCACATTGACCTGAAATAGATCCGGCTCAGTCCGGCCCGACCGGATAGCGGCTCGGAATGGCAATGCGGTTCCAGGCGTTGATGACCAGCGCCAGCCACTCCACCGCTGCGATCTCGGCCTCGCTCAGCACGGCCGCGGCAGCGGCATACACGGCATCGGGCACCTGCCCCTCGGCGATCCGCGTCACCGCTTCGGTGAGCGCCAGCACGGCCTGCTCGCGCGCGTCGAAATAGCTCGTCTCGTGCCAGGCGGGCAGCACGCTGATGCGGTCATTCGACTCGCCACTGGCCAGCGCGTCGCGCGTGTGCAGGCGCACGCAATAGGCGCAGCCATTGATCTGCGAAGCGCGCAGCTTGGCCAGATGCGCGAGCCCCATCGACAAGCCTGCCGACTGCCACAGCGTGATCGCCTGACGGTCGAGATCGGCCACTGCCTGATAGAGTTTCGGCGCAGCCTTCGACAGATTCACTCTTGCTTCCATGATGTTCTCCTTTCCTTGCGCATGCGCGCTCACAGGCGCCCGCGCTGCTCCAGATAATGCGCCCACAGCAGGCGCGCCGCTACCGCCCGCAGCGGGCGCCAACCGAGCGCGATGCGGTCGACCGTTGCCGAATCGAGCCGCTCGCCGGCGCCCTCGAGCTCGCTGACGGCCCTTTCCGGCGCGAGATCGCGCGTCGGCCAGACATCGACCCGACGCAACGAAAACAGCAGATAGGTGTCGGCCGTCCACGGCCCCACGCCGCGCAGGGCCAGCAGCCGTTGCCGCGCCGCCTCGTCATCGAGCCGGCGCAGGGCGGCCGGATCGAAGGCGCCATCGACCATGGCTGTGGCAAGATCGCGCCCATAGTCGGCCTTCTGGCGGCTGAAGCCGATGGTGCGCAAGTCAGTATCCGCGAGGGCGAGGAAGTCTTGCGGCCGCAGCGCCGGGATAGCCCTTTCCAGCTTGGCGAAGGCCGCGCGCGCCGATTCGATCGACACCTGCTGCGCCAGGATGGCGAGCATCAGGCCCGCGAAACCGGGTGGATGCGTCCACAGGGGTGGCAAGCCCCAGCGCCCGACGAGCGGCGCGAAGCGCGCATCGCGTTCGACGAGCGCCGCCACCCCGCCGCCGCCTGGTTGCGCGCCGTCAGCGTACGTAAAGTGTGCAAAGAAAACCGGGTCTTCAGGAAATCGTGTGGGTACAAATGTCATAAATCAGAGGGGTGGCAGCATGCAAGTGAGGATTTTCAGGCGCAGGTATTCCTCGTCGCGCAAGCCGTATGCCCGTCGCTGGATGACACGAATCTTGTTGTTGAGCCCTTCCACGAAGCCGAGCGAGACCTTGTTCTCGGGCTTGCAGTAGGCGGCGATCCCATCCCAATGGCGATCGATCATTTCGGCGAACTTCTCGTAAGGTCCAAGGCGCTGCCATTTCAGGCTTGCCCGCCAGTTCTCGAAGAAGCGCCGCGCCCAGCCTTCCCGCTCGTAGCTCCAGAGCTGGCCGAAGGATTCCTTGAGCAGGTAGGCAGTATTGAGCCGCTTGTTGGCCGCCAGCAACTGCTTGAGCGCGCGCCGGCCGTCCAGGGAGAGGTTCTCCCGGTTGGAGAGCAGCGTGTACTTCTGGCCCTTGATGTAGCGGCGGTCGGCGCCGCTGAGCCGCGCATATTCGCTCTTGCGAACCTTGTCCAGCGCCTCGTTCAGATGGCGCATCACATGGAACTTGTCGAACAGGATCGCCGCCTGTGGAGCCTGTTCGTTCGTCGCATTGCGAAACGGCTTCCACATGTCCATCACTGCCAGGCGGATGCGCCGGGTCTGCTTCTCACCCAGCCAGGCGTAGAACTGGCCCATGCTGACCTGCGAGCGATCCTCGCCGCCGAACCAGATTGCCCGGCCGCGGACGAGGTCGCTGACCACGATGCGATAGGTGTGGCCCTTGCGGATCGAGATCTCGTCGATGCCGATGGCCTTGGGCCCGGGGCGGCCCGCCCGGGCGAGTTGGGCGCGCATGTACTGCATGTCCAACGCCTTGACGCTGTCCCAGTCAAGATGCAGCTCCTTGGCCACGTCCCTGACGGTCTCCTTCGCGCAGCGCCGGCCCACGTAGTAGGCAAAGCGCTTCGTGTAGAAGGGGCTGTCGGCCAGAAAGTCCAGCCGTTCGCTCCTCACCGCCTGGCAGCGCCGGCAATACACGCGCCGAAACTCGAATTCGAGATAGACGCGGTATTGCCCGCAGGCCAGGTCGCGCACCCGCCGCGTCCGGCTGTCGTACCTGCTCGCGTGCGCTCTTCCGCATTCCTTGCAGACCGTTTTTTTGAGCGGCGCACGAGCCGAACGACGCGTGCGAACGGATCGCCGAACACGCCGCACACTTCTTCCCGCGGGCGGAAACCGGCAAACCGGTATGCGTCCAGAAGACGCTTTCTCTTCGTCGAATTAGCCATCGGAAAATCATGCCAGATTCGGAGACCCTATAAAATGGCCAAAACCCAGTATCCACGCGGCTTCCAGACCGATCAGGTGGCCGTTTTTACCCACACGATTTCCTGAAGACCCAGAAAACCTTTCGTCGCAAAAGCACGGAAAAAAGCATACTCGCCGTCTTGCCGGCGCTGACTTTATGGCCTCCGCGCTCCAAGGTCGCTGGCGATGCAGCGCCGTTCGCGGCAAGCAACAGGTCAAAAGGCCGCCCCGCCCGCCGACCATCGCCCGCAAAGCCGCATGAATCCTTGCGTTTGTCAGCCAATAGTACAACTGGCGCGATGCTGCGCTTTGTGAAGGATTGTAGCCTTCCGGGGTGAGAGAGGGAGCTACAACGCCCGGGCAGACGGCCCTTCCGGCCGTCTGCCCGGGCGTGTCGCTGCCGCGACGTCAGCAATGCGAATACTATCGCCGTCCTGTAGCGACTGACTTTTCTCCGAGCCGACCGTTGCACACTATACGTTCTGTACATATAATGCGATGTACTGTACGTATGGAGTCCGTCATGCACAAGCTTTCGATTACCGCCCTGCGCCAGAAGCTGTTCCAGGTGGCCGACGAGGTGCTGGAGAGCGGCGTGCCCGTGGCCATCGAGCGACGCGGCAGAACGCTGCTGCTGGTGGCCGAAAAGGCCGGCAAGCCTCGCCTCGCCGCGCTCAAGCGCCGCAAGCTGGTCAAGGGCGATGCCGCCGATCTGGCCAAAATGAAGGTGGGCGAATGGCGCGAACCGAAAAACCTGGGCTGATCCACCTCGACACGCACATCGTCTGCTGGCTGTACGAGGCCAGGGTCGATCTGCTCTCCGAGCCCGCCCGCGCCGCCATCGAGCGTGGTCGTCTGTTCGTCTCGCCCATCATCGATCTCGAACTGCAATACCTGCATGAGATCGGTCGCATCAACAAGGGACCGTCTGCGGTGCTATCGGCCCTCTCCGCCGAGATCGGCCTCGCACTCGACCCGCAGCCTCTCGAAAAGATCGTTAGCCGCGCCCGCGACCTTCACTGGACGCGCGATCCCTTCGACCGTCTCATCGTCGCTTCCGCCCTGCTGGCCGGCGGCCGGCTGGTCACCAAGGACACGCTCATTCGCAAGCACTGCAAGGCGGCGCTTTGGTAACCGCTTGCGCCGTATCCAGGCGACCGACTTTCAGCTGATCCGCCCGATGAACCCCGCCATCGCCTCGAGCGCGGCCTGAGGCTGTTCTTGCGAGGCAGCGCCGGGTTGCGTTAATCCCGAATGGCCACTATTATCTTCCCAATTGGACGCAAATAATTTCCCATTCGGAAGCATCAGACAAACCATGCCAGAGCCCTCTGCAAGCGCCCCGCTGTATCCCCGCTTTCTTGTCCCGCGCGTCGAGGAAGCGCTGGCCGACACGCCGGTTGTGCTGATCGGCGGCCCGCGCCAGTCCGGCAAGACGACGCTGGCGCGGCAACTCGCCGCCGGGCGCGCTTTCCTGACCCTCGACAACGAGCCGACCCTGCTGGCGGCGCAGGCCGATCCGGTCGGGCTGGTACGCAGCCACGACGCCATGGTCATCGACGAAATTCAGCGGGCGCCCGGATTGCTGCTGGCGATCAAGGAGTCGGTAGACGTTGACCGGCGGCCAGGTCGCTTTCTTTTGACAGGCTCGGCCAACCTGATGACGCTGCCGCTGGTTGCGGACTCCCTCGCCGGGCGCATCGAAAACCAGGTGCTGCTGCCCTTGTCCCAAAGCGAGATGGTGGGTGTGGAGGGCTGCCGCGACTGGATCGACCAGGTGTTCGCCGGCAGGGTGCCGCATCCCGCCTCGGGCCGGGAGGTCATCGCCGAGCGCGTCCTGCGCGGCGGCTATCCGGATGCGCTGACAAGAGCGACGCCGCGCCGTCGTCAGGCTTGGGCGCGGCAGTACATCGACATGCTGCTCCGTCGCGACATCCGCGATCTCGCCCGCCTCGACAAGGTCGAGCATTTGCCGCGCCTGCTGGCAATGCTGGCTCAGGTGTCGGGCCAGCTGTGCAACTTCACGCAACTGGGCGGCCATATCGGCCTCGATCACAAGACGGTCGGCAAATACCTGGCCGTGTTCGAACAGTTGTTTTTGATGCAGCGTGTCCCCGCCTGGTCGGGCAATCGACTCAGTCGGCTGGTCAAGACGCCCAAGCTCCAGTTCATCGATTCAGGGTTGCTGGCTGCATTGCTGGAGGTTTCGGAGATTTCACCGATCCACCACCGCGCCCGGTACGGCCAGTTGCTGGAAAGCTTCGTGTTTGGGGAACTGCTCAAGCATTGCACCTGGTCGGACCGCCGCTACGTGATGTGCTTCTATCGTGACAAGAGCCAGCGCGAGGTGGATTTCGTTCTGGAGGATGCCATGGGCAAGCTCATCGGCATCGAAGTCAAGGCGGCGGCCAGCATCGGCAATGCGGACTTCGCCGGCTTGCGCCAGTTGGCCGCCATGACCGCAGATCGATTTGCCGCCGGCATCGTGCTCTACGACGGCGACGCCACCCTGCCCTTTGGCCCGCAACTCTGGGCCGTGCCCATCGGCACCCTGTGGCGGGCGCGCTTCAGATAAGCCGCCTTTTCGCCGTCCTGTACGGACTGACTTTCCCTAACCGATCCGCTCGATGAACCCCGCCATCGCCTCGAGCGTGGCCTGGGGCTGGTCCTTGTGCGGGGAGTGGCGGCAGTCGGCGAGCATGAGGATTTCGACTTCGCCTTTCGCCTGCCTGCGGATGGCCTCGACCTGTGCCGGGGTGCCGTACTCGTCGTCGGCGCCCTGGAGGGCGAGCACCGGGCAGGTCACCCGCGGCAGGTATTCCTCGATATTCCAGGCGCGGAAATCCGGGTGCAGCCAGATGTCGTTCCAGCCCCGGAACGTCTTCGCCGGATCGCGGTGGTACTTGCCAAGCTTCTGTCCGAGGTCGGTGGTCTCGAAGCTCCCCTTGGCCTGGGCGATGCTGGCGATGGAGATATCCTCGACGAAGACGTGCGGCGCCATGAGGATGAGGCCGGCGACTTCGCGCCCCGCCCCGCCGGCGTGGATCAGCGCGATCGAGCCGCCGTCGGAATGGCCGACCAGCACCGGCTTGTCGATGCCGAGCTTGTCGAGCAGATCGGGCAGCGCGACCAGCGCCTCGTCGTGCATGTAGCGCACGCCGAAGGGTTCGGCGAGGAGATCGGATTCGCCGTAGCCGTAGCGCGAGTACACCAGCGTGCGGCAGCCGGTGGCGGCGGCGACCTTGGCCGGGAAGTCGCGCCACATCGCCACCGAGCCGAGGCCCTCGTGCAGGAAGACCAGCGTCGGGCGGTTCAGCTGGTGGGCGGGAATGAGCCGGTATTCGAGGTGGTGGCCGGCGGCCTGGATGAAACCGGATTGCATGCCTTGATAAAACCCTTAACCACAGAGACACAGAGGCACGGAGGAAACCCTCCCAACGGAATTTCTCTGCGTCTCTGTGCCTCTGTGGTTCATGGTTTGGACTTTAAACGCCGAGGAAGCGGTGCATCAGCTCTTCGTTGTCCGTCAGCTCGCTCGGCGTGCCGGCGAAGACGACGCGGCCCTTGACGATCACCACGCTGCGGTCGGCCAGGTTCATCACGGCGCCGTAGTTCTTGTCGACGATCACCGTGGCGATGCCGCTGGCGCGGATGGTGCGGATGATGTTCCAGATTTCCTTGGCGATCAGCGGCGCGAGGCCTTCGGTGGCTTCGTCGAGGATGAGGAGGTCGGGGTTGGTCATCAGGGCGCGGCCGATGGTGAGCATCTGCTGCTCGCCGCCGGAGAGCTGGGCGCCGCCGTTGTCGATGCGCTCGCCGAGGCGCGGGAAGGTGGCCATGACGCGCTCGAAGTCCCATTCCTTGCGGCCGTCGACGCCGGCACGGGCGGCCATGACGAGGTTCTCGCGCACCGTCAAATTCGGGAAGATGCCGCGCCCTTCCGGCACGTAGGCGATGCCGGCGCGGGCGATGGCGTGCGGGGCGGCCTGGGTCATGTCGCGGCCGCGCACTCTTACGCTGCCCTGCTTCGGCCGCACCAGGCCGAGCATGGATTTCAGCAGCGTGGTCTTGCCCATGCCGTTGCGGCCCATCAGGCCGATGCACTCGCCGCGCTCAACGGAAAAATCCACGCCATGCAGGATGTGGCTGACGCCGTAGTAGCTGTGCAGGCCGGTCGCTTCGAGCAACAGCTCTGCCGACGGGCCGCCCCGAGGCTGAGCAGCGTTTGACTGCGAGCGCAGCGAGCCGGCATCACCCCCTTCCGCGGGAAGGGGGCCGGGGGGAAGGCCCACGTTGTTAGCCATGGAGGTTGTCCTCCCCGCCCAGATAGGCGAGCTGCACGGCCGGGCTGCTGCGCACCTCGGCCGGCGTGCCGGATTCGATGACTTCGCCGTTCACCATCACGGTGAGCCGGTGCGCCACGGCGAAGACGGCGTCCATGTCGTGCTCGATGAGCATGATAGCGTGGCCTTCGCTGAGCTGCTTGATGAGCTCCACCATGCGCTGCGATTCGTGCGGGCCCATGCCGGCGAGCGGCTCGTCGAGCAGCAGCACGCGCGGGCTGGTCGCCAGGCACATGGCGATCTCGAGCTGGCGCTGCTCGCCGTGCGAGAGCGTGGCGGCGACGCGGTCGCGGCGGCGGGCGAGGCCGGCCGCCTCCATGGCCGCCTCGGCCTGGCGGTTGATGTCCTGAAAGCCGAGTGCGCGGCTGAAGGTGCGCCAGGCGTGCGGCGTGCGCGACTGCGCGGCGAGACGGCAATTCTCGAATACCGAGAAGGGCAGGAAGATGTTGGTCTTCTGGTAGCTGCGGCCGAGGCCGAGGCGCGAGATGCGGTGCGAGGGCAGCCCGGCGAGGTCGGCGCCGGCATAGCGGATCTCGCCCGAAGTCGGCGCCAGGTCGCCGGAGAGCAGGTTGGTCAGGGTGGTCTTGCCGGCGCCGTTGGGGCCGATGACGGCGTGCACCTCGCCGATGCGAAGATCCACCGAGACCTTGCTCACGGCGACGAGGCCGCCGAAGCGCCGCGTCAGGTCGACGGTGCTGAGGATCGCCTCAGTCATGCTCGGCCTCCGCGGCTTCCTTCCTTCGTCCGAACTTCTGCAGCAGGCCGGAGAGGCCCTGCGGCAGGTAGAGGGCGACGAGGATGATCGTCACGCCCATCGCCAGCTGCCAGTGCTTGGCATAGGCGCCGAACCAGGCCTGGTTGGAGAACAACTCCTGCATCATGACGAAGGCGAAGGCGCCGATGGCCGGGCCATAGAGCGTGCCCATGCCGCCGAGGATGACCATCATCAGCACGGCGCCGGACTGGTGCCAGGAAATGATCTCCGGGTTCACGAAACCGAACTGCACGGCGGCCAGGTAGCCCGACATCCCGGCCAACGCGCCGGAGATGACATAAGCCGCCAGCTTGTACCGGAAGGCCGGGAAGCCGAGCGCGCGCATGCGGTGCTCGTTGACCCTGATGCCGACCAGGGCATGGCCGAAGGTCGAGCCGAGAATGCGCCGCAGCACGAGATAGACGGCGACCAGCAGCACCAGCACCAGATAGTAGAAGTGATCGAGCTTCTCCAGGTCGAGCAGCGCCGTCTCACCCAGTTTCAGGTGCGGCTTGTTGTAGATGTAGATGCCGTCCGAGCCGCCGCCGAACTTCGTGTCGTGGAAGACGAAGAACAGCATCTGGGCGAAGGCCAGCGTCACCATGATGAAGAAGATGCCCCGGGTGCGCAGTACCAGCGCGCCGGTGACGAGGGCGAAGGCGGCACAGGCCGCCATCGCCGCCGGCAGCGTCCACCACAGCGAGGCGGCCTCGTACTTCGGCACCATCAGCGCCAGCGCGTAGCCGGCGAGGCCGAAGAAGGCGGCATGGCCGAAGCTCACCAGGCCGGTGTAGCCAACCAGGAGATCGAGGCTCATGGCGAAGATGGCCATGATCATGATCTTGGTGATGAGCTGAGTGTAGAAGGTCGAGCCGGCCAGCGGAAAAGCCGCCAGTGCCACGACGGCGGCGATCAGGATGGCGTTGAGCATGCGGCCGTGGGCGTGCATCACAGCTTCCTGAACAGGCCCTCGGGCCGCCACACCAGCACGGCGGCCATGAGGAGGTAGACGATCATGCCCGCGACTTCCGGCACCAGCACCTGACCGAAGGTTTCCGCCAGCCCGATCAGCAGCGAGGCGACCAGGGCACCTTTCACCGAGCCGATGCCGCCGATGACGACCACAACGAAGCAGATGATCAAAACGCCGCCGCCCATGTTCGGAAACACCGAGGAGAGCGGCGCGTTGATCATGCCGGCAAAGGCCGCCAGCGCCACGCCGAGGGCGAAGATCAGCGTGTAGATGAGCCGGATGTTGATGCCAAGCGACTGGACCATGTCGCGGTTCGAGCTGCCGGCGCGGATCATCATGCCGAGCCGGGTGCGCGCAATGAGCAGGTACATGCCCAGCGCCAGCAGCAGGCAGACGGCGGAAATGACGAGGCGATACACGGGATAGGACAGGTTCTCGGTGAGCGGGATCGAGTGCTCCAGCAGCGCCGGCACCGGCACGCCGTGCACGTCGTCGCCCCAGACGATGCTGCGCATCTCCTCGAAGACGAGGATCAGGCCGTAGGTGAGCAGCACCTGGTAGAGGTGGTCGCGCTCGTAGAGGCGGCGGATCAGCAGCCACTCCAGCGCCACGCCGAGCAGCACCGTCAGCACCACGCCGAGCAGGATGGCGGCCGACAGGCTGCCGGTCATGCTCGCCAGCGACCAGGCAAGATAGGCGCCGACCATGTAGAAGCTGCCATGGGCGAGGTTGATGATGCCCATGATGCCGAAGATCAGGGTCAACCCGGAAGCGACGAGAAACAGCAGCAGGCCGTATTGCAGGCCGTTCAGCAGCTGGATGAGGAAGAAGGCGAAATCCATTGGGCGGGGAAGCGGTGAGCGGCGAGCTGAAAAAGCCCTCGGCGGTACAACCGCCGAGGACCATGCAGGACAGACGGTTGGCTTTACCGCTTACTGCTCACCGCTTACTGCTTCCGATTTTCAAGCCTTGCAGCCGCGCGCCGGATCGGCCAGCGCCTTGAAGGCCACACCCTGCACCAGGTTCTGCTTGCCGACCACCTTGCGCAGATACATGTCCTGCACCGGGTTGTGCGCCTTCGACAGCGTCCAGGTGCCGCGCGGGCTGTCGATCTTGGCGGCTTCCATGGCCTTGATCATCGCCGCCTTGCTGGAAATGTCGCCTTTGACCGCATCGAGACCGGCGGCCAGCAACTGGCCGGCATCGTAGCCCTGCACGGCATAGACGTCCGGTTGCAGCTTGTAGGTCTTGGCGTAGGCCAGGCGGAAGGCATTGTCCTTCTTGGTGTTCAGGCTGTCGGCGTAGTGCAGCGTGGTCTCGACGCCCTCGGCGGCGTCGCCCACCGCCTCCAGCACGCCGTCGGTGAGGAAGCCCGAGCCGTAAAGCGGGATCTTGCCCTTGAGGCCGGCCGCGGCATAATCCTTGAGGAATTTCGCCGCGCCGCCGCCGGCGAAGAAGGCCACCACGGCGTCCGGCTTGATGCTGGCGATCTCGGTGAGCAGCGCCTGGAACTCGACCTGCGGAAAGGGCGTATACAGCTCCTTCACCAGCTTGCCGCCCTCCTTCTCGAAGCCCTCCTTGAAGCCGGCCATCATCTGCTCGCCGGCGGCGTACTTCCAGGTGATGAAGACGGCGGTCTTGCGGCCTTCCGCCTTCAGCACCTTGCCCAGCGCGTAGGTCGACTGCCAGTTGGAGAAGGAGGTGCGGAAGATGTTCGGCGCGCACAGGGGGCCGGTGACCTCGTCGGCGCCGGCGTTGGGGTTGATCCACAGCGTGCCGGTCTCGCGGATCACCTTGGCCATGCCCAGGGCGACACCGGAATGCACGGTGCCGATGACGACATCGACCTTGTCGCGCTGGATCAGCTTGTTGGCGTTCTCGGGCGCCTTCGCCGGGTTGGACTCGTCGTCGACGACGATGTACTCGATCTCGCGCCCGCCCAGCTTGCCGCCGCGCTCTTCCACGGCCAGCTTGAAGCCGTTGGTGATGGCCACGCCGAGCGCGGCGAAAGTGCCGGTGTAGGGCAGCATCAGCCCGACCTTGATTTTTCCGGACTGTGCCTGCGCCAGGCCGAAGGGGGCCAGCGTGCCGACGGCGGTCGCACCGGCCACGGCGGCCGTGCCCTTGAGAAACTCGCGGCGATCGAATCCTTTTTCGTTGCTGCTCATGTTTGTCTCCTCCAGGTTAATTATTGGACGACATGACCTTGTTGCGATCATGGTTCAGCGGCGAAAGTCTAGCCCGGTGGGGTCAAATCCGTGTCATGGCTTCGTCAAATCCTCGTCAAATCAGCGCCAGCAGCACGCGCGTGCCGCCCCCGGGACGCAGCTCGATGCTGATGCGCCAGCCGGCCTGCTCGCAGATGCGCTTGACGATGGCCAGGCCCAGGCCGAAGCCCTCCCCGGCCCCGCGCACGTCGCCGCGGCGAAAGCGGCGGAACAGCTCGGGGAGTTGCTCCGGCGCCATGCCGCGGCCGGTGTCGGTGATTTCGACCGTGCCGCCACTCGTGCGCAGCGCAATCGAACCGCGCTCGGTGTAACTCACCGCATTCGCCAGAAGGTTCGACAGCACCACATGGAGCGCCCGGCGCGGCACGCGCAGGGGCATGCTTTCGGGGGCGTCGACCACGAAAGTCAGTCCCTTCGCCACGGCGCGCTCGCGTATGCCCTCCGCCACTTCCTCGACGCATTCGCGCAGATCGACCTCGCCGCGGATGCCGTCGGCCTCCTCGCGCGCCATGAGCAGAAATGCGTTGACCAGTTCGGCCAGGCGCGCCGCCGCCGCATCGATCTTCTCGAGCCGCTCGCGCGCCTTGGGCGCGAGGCCGGCGTCCTCCAGCATCAGCTCGCAGCTGGTCTGGATGGAGGTCAGCGGCGTGCGCAGCTCGTGGCTGACGTCGGCGGTGAAGGCGCGCTCGCGCTCCAGCAGCCGCGCCATGCGCGCGTGATAGGCATCGAAGGCGGCGGCCAGTTCGGCCACCTCGCGCTCGGGATAGAAACGCTCGAGGCGGCTCTCGCCGGTGCGGCTGTCCAGCTCGCGCACCCGCCGCGCGAGATCGACGACGTGGCGCGTCAGCCAGCCGGAGGCCCACAGGCCGATCAGCGCCGTCACCAGGGCCGTGAAGGCGGCGCCCAGCACCAGCGCCACCGTGAAGGCGCGCGCCCGTTCCTCGTGCAGCGACACCGAATAGGCAAGGTAAAAGCGCATGCTGCCGATCTCGCGCACCTCGACGCGATAGCGGTCGGCGCCGCTCGTGACGTCATGGAAGCCGGGTTCGAGATCGCGCAGTTCTTCCGGCAGCTGTCGCTGCTCGTCGGGACCGCGGGTGGCGTAGCCATGCACCAGCCAGCTGGCGCGAAACCACTTGCGCAGCGACAGCGCCTGGGTGTCGGCGCGTACGTCGAAGCGCTGCAGCTTGCGATAGGGCGGGCCGTCGATCGACCCGATGCGCTCGTATTGCTGCAGCAGGCTTTCCATCTCGTCGGAGACGATCTGGTCGATCAGTTGCGCTTCCTGGTGGCGGTTAAGCTGCAGGATGGCCACGGCATGGATCAGCACCAATATCGCGCCGACCAGGGCGAAGGTCAGCGCGAAGCGAAGGCGAAGGCTATGCCTGACCGACATCGATCGAGGCGAAGCGGTAGCCGACGCCATGCACCGTCTCGATCGGCGAATGGCCGTGCGCATCCGTGAGCGCGCGGCGCAACAGGTGCATGTGGCTGCGCAGGGAGTCGCTCTGCGGCTGCTCGTCGCCCCACAGCGCCTGCTCGAGCTCGGCCCGCGAATACACCCGGTTCGGCGCCGACATCAGCATCTCCAGCAGGCGCAGGCACTTGCGCGAGAGGTGAACCGGGCGGCCATCGACGGCGACGGCCAGGCTGGACATGTCGAACTCGATGGCGCCGAACACCAGCCTGCGGTCGATCACGCGGCCACGGCGGCGCGACACCAGGGCCTTCAGGCGCGCCTCGACCTCGCGCAGGGCGAAGGGCTTGACGAGATAGTCGTCGGCGCCGCAATCGAAGGCGGCCAGCTTGTCGTCGAGCACGTCGCGCGCGGTGAGGATCAGCACCGGGACGTCCTGGCGCGCATCGCGGCGCAGCTTGTTGCACAGGCGCAGGCCGTCCATGCCCGGCAGGCCGAGATCGAGCACGATGGCGTCGAAATCGCATGACGTCGCCAGGTGCATGCCGCTGACGCCATCGCGCGCGATGTCCACGGCGTTGCCGCGGCTCTCGAGGAACTCGCAGAGGTTGGTGGCGATATCGAGGTCGTCCTCGATGATCAGCACGCGCATGGCAGGCCCACTACATGGAAGCCGCGCAGAGGCTGAACCGTCGCCACCCCTTTCCTTGGTGAAGGGGCTGGGGGAAGGGCTCTCATTCGCGCAGCTTGAAGCGCTGGATCTTGCCGGTAGCGGTCTTCGGCAGCTCGGCGACGAAGTCCAGCCAGCGCGGGTACTTGTAGGGCGCCAGCTTGTCCTTGACGTGCTGCTTGAGCTGCTCGGCGAGCGCCTCGGAAGCCTCGATGCCGGGCTTGAGCACGACGAAGGCCTTCGGCTTGACCAGCTGGTCGGTGTCGGCGTGGGCCACGACGGCGGCCTCCAGCACCGCTTCGTGCGTCATCAGCGCCGCCTCGACCTCGAAGGGCGAGACGTAGATGCCGGAGACTTTCAGCATGTCGTCGGTGCGGCCGCAGTACTGGTAGTAGCCGTCGGCATCGCGCGTGTACTTGTCGCCGCTGCGCGTCCATTCGCCCATGAAGGTGTGTCGCGACTTCTCGCGCTGGTTCCAGTACATGACGGCCGCCGACGGGCCGTTGATCTGCAACTCGCCGATCTCGCCGTCCGCCACCGGCTGGCCGTCCTCGCCGATGAGGCGGATGTCGTAGCCGGGCACCGCCTTGCCGGTGGTGCCGTAGCGCACCTCGCCGGGCCGATTGGAGAGGAAGATGTGCAGCATCTCGGTGGAGCCGATGCCGTCGAGGATCTCGACGCCGAAATGCTCGGTCCAGCGCTTGCCGATGTCCGCCGGCAGCGCTTCGCCGGCCGAAGTGCACATGCGCAGACGCAGTTCCTCCTTCTTCGGCAGCTCCGGGCTGACCAGCAGCGCGGCGTAGAGCGTCGGCACGCCGTAGAAGATCGAAGGCTTGTGCTCGCGCAGGCGCCTGAACACCGCCTGCGGCGTCGGCCGCTCGGCCATCAGCACGGCGGTGGCGCCGACCGACATCGGGAAGGTCAGGCCATTGCCGAGGCCATAGGCGAAGAACAGCTTGGCGGCGGAATAGACCAGGTCGTCCTCGCGGATGCCGAGGATCGGCCGCGCATACAGCTCGGCGGTCTGGATCAGGTGCGAGTGCAGGTGCACCGTGCCCTTCGGCGAGCCGGTCGAGCCGGAGGAATACAGCCAGAAGCACATGTCGTCGCAGGTGGTCGCCGCCGGCTCGAAATTGGCCGAGGCCTTGGCCATCAGGTCGGAAAGCTGCAGACGCCCCTTGCCATCCTGGCCCGAGACAATGACGTGCTGCAGGTGCTTGTGCTTGCCGACGATGGCCTCGAACTGCGGCCACAGCGCCTCCGAGACGACCAGCGCCCGGGCGCGCGAGTCGCCCAGCATGAAGTCGTAGTCGGCGGACGTCAGCAGGGTATTGGCGGCGATCGGCACGACGCCGGCCTGGATGGCGCCAAGGAAGGCGGTCGGAAAGTCGATGGTGTCGAGCAGGCACAGCATGACGCGCGATTCCTGCTCCAGCCCGAGGCCGGCCAGCACGTTGCCGAAGCGGTTCACCCGCTCGGCCAGGTCGCCGTAGGTATAGCTGCCGGCGTCGTCGATGAAGGCGGTCTTGGCGCCGCGCCCGGCCTGCAGGTTGCGCTGGATCAGGTCCCAGGCGGCGTTGTAGTCGCGCGGCACCGTGACGCGCGGCGGTGAAAAACGGTGGTCGGCCGTGGAAAGCTGCGGCATGTCCTGCTCCTCCTTTTTGTGGGCCGGCCCGCGGGCCGACCGCCGTCACCGGGCCGAAGCCCGGCCTACTTGGTGAATTCGATCGCTCCGCCCGGCAGCAGGTAGAGCACGATGGCCTTGCCGCCGGTCACGGTCGGATGGTGGGCATGCCCGGCCGGATAGACCAGCCAGCCGCGGCCGACGCCGTCGAACTTGGCGCCGTCGTCGAGCGGCATGATCATGTCGATCTCGCCGTTGGGGTGGCGATGGTGCGGGCCCCGGATGTCGTCCATCTCGACGACATCGACACTGAAGCCGTGGATGGCCTCGCAGGGCTTGATGACGCGCCCGAACTTGATGCCGCCCGCCTCGCGATTGCACATCCAGCCGGCGGCGATGGCCGCCTTGCAGGCTTCGAAGATGCGTTGAAACGCTGCGCCATCGGCCGGAAACTCGGCATTCAGGCGGGCCCCGAGCTGACCATCGAGGGGCTGACCGGCGATGCGCCCGGTGATCCCGGCGATGAGGGCCGTGAAGTCTTCGACAGAGATATTCCCCATTTCAGATGAACTCCCGACAATGGTTTGCAGTATAGTGCCACCATCCCGGTTGCAAAACTGTAAACCGGCATTTCACGCAGACCCGAGAAATACTTGGCACTCTGTCATCGTGGCGACGATTGGACAGTATATTGCATATCAGTAACAGATCAAGTGCTATATTTCATTTTCATATGCTAGTATGCGATCCAATACCAAGCCCCTGATGGCAAGGGAGAAAACTCAATGACGGCCGAATCCGCCCAGACCCCTGCCCAGTTGCCACAGGACGACCAGGCCTATCTGCAGCAACTCGGCGCACGGGTGCGGGATGCCCGCACGCGTCACGGCCTGTCGCGCAAGGCGCTGGCCGCCAAGTCGGGCGTATCGGAGCGCTATCTGGCCCAGCTGGAAAGCGGCCAGGGCAACATTTCCATCCTGCTGTTGCGCCAGGTCGCCGCCGCCCTCGACACGCCGCTCACCGAACTGCTCGGCGAACGCGATGGCCACCCCATCGAACTGACCCTGCTGGTTCAGTATCTCGAGAAGCTCTCGCCCAAAAAACTGATCCAGGCCAAGGCCATCCTGTCGAGCGCCTTCGGCGAACAGGACCCCCTCGAGCGGCGCCACCGCATCGCCCTCATCGGCCTGCGCGGCGCCGGCAAGTCCACCCTCGGCAAGGGCCTCGCCGAGCACCTCGGGGTCTCTTTCATCGAACTCGACGACGAGATCGAGCGCGAGGCCGGAGTGCCGTCGTCGGAAATTTTTTCGCTCTACGGCCAGAATGCCTATCGCCGCCACGAGAAGCGCTGCCTGGAGCGCATCATCGAGCACCACGAGCATGTCGTCATCGCCGCCGGCGGCGGCCTCGTTTCCGAGGCGCCCACCTACGAACTGCTGCGCAACGCCTGTTTCACCGTATGGATCAAGGCCAGCCCCGAGGAACACATGCAGCGGGTGATCGCCCAGGGCGACTTGCGGCCGATGACGGGACGCGAGGAGGCCATGGCCGACCTGCGCCGCATCCTCGCGGAAAGAAACGAACTGTACGGCCTGGCCGACGCTATTATTGACACCTCAAACAAAACAGTTGACGCAAGTCAAGAAGAGTTGCAAAATATGTATAATATTTCGAGTTAAAGCTTTCGCCTGCACTTTAGTTCATCTGTGTCGGCCGGAGCAGCAACCCCAACCCGGAGGCACAGAGAGATGATCACCTACGATACCGACCCTTCCCGCTACGCCCACTGGCGCCTGGCCTTCGACGGCCCCATCGCCACCCTCACCCTCGACATCCAGGAAGACCGCGGCATCAAGCCCGGCTACAAGCTGAAGCTCAACTCCTACGACCTCGGCGTCGACATGGAACTGCACGACGCCGTGCAGCGCATCCGCTTCGAGCATCCCGAGGTGAAGTGCGTGGTGATCACCAGCGGCAAGTCGCGCATGTTCTGCTCCGGCGCCAACATCTACATGCTGGGCCTGTCGACCCACGCCTGGAAGGTGAACTTCTGCAAGTTCACCAACGAGACGCGCAACGGCCTGGAGGATTCCAGCGAGCACTCCGGCCTCAAGTTCCTCGCCGCGCTCAACGGCGCCACCGCCGGCGGCGGCTACGAACTGGCGCTCGCCTGCGACGAGATCGCCATGATCGACGACCGCTCCACCGCCGTCAGCCTGCCGGAAGTGCCGCTGCTCGGCGTGCTGCCCGGCACCGGCGGCCTCACCCGCCTGGTCGACAAGCGCAGGATGCGCCGCGACCTCGCCGACGTGTTCTGCACCACCTCGGAAGGCGTGCGCGCCGAGCGGGCGAAGGAGTGGAAGCTGGTCGACCACATCGCCAAGCCGCAGCAGTTCGAGGAGATGGTCAAGGCGCGCGCCGCCGAACTGGCGAAGCAATCCGACCGCCCCGGCGGCCAGGGCATCGCCCTCACCCCGCTCCAGCGCAAGGACGACGACAAGGGCTACCACTACACCCACGTCGACGTCGAGATCGACCGCGATGCCCGCACGGCGACCCTGACCGTGACGGCGCCGATGGGCCGCCAGCCGGATGAGCTGGAGGAAATCCTCACCCAGGGCGCGCGCTGGTGGCCGCTCGCCATGGCGCGCGAACTGGACGACGCCATCCTCATGCTGCGCACCAACGACCTCGACGTCGGCCTCTGGCAGATCAGGACGCGCGGCGACCTCGCCGCCGTGCTGGAAGCCGACGCCACCATGGCGAAGTTCAAGGACAACTGGTTCGTGCGCGAGACGATCGGCATGCTGCGCCGCTGCCTGCGCCGCCTCGACGTCTCCTCGCGCTCGATGTTCGCCGTGCTCGACGAGGGCTCCTGCTTCGGCGGCCTGTTCTTCGAGCTGGCGCTCGCCGCCGACCGCAGCTTCATGCTGAAGATCGAGGACGACTTCGCGCGCGCGCCGAAAGTCGCCCTGTCGGAAGCCAACTTCGGCCTCTACCCGATGAACAACGGGATGTCGCGACTGGCCACGCGCTTTGCCGGCGAGCAGGCGCCGGTGGAGGCCGCCCGCGCCACGCTGGGCAAGATGCTGGAAGCCGGCCAGGCCGCCGAACTCGGCCTCGTCACCTTCACGCCGGACGAACTCGACTGGGACGAGGAAGTGCGCATCGCCATCGAGGAGCGCACCGCGCTGTCGCCGGACGCGCTGACCGGCATGGAAGCCAGCTTGCGCTTCGCCGGCAGCGAGACCATGGACACGCGCATCTTCGGCCGCCTCACCGCCTGGCAGAACTGGATCTTCAACCGCCCGAACGCGGTCGGCGAGGCGGGCGCCCTCAAGGTGTACGGCACGGGCGCCAAAGCGAAATTCAACTGGGAACGGGTGTAGCTCGGATGTAGGTCGGGCTTCAGCCCGACAACGGTCCTCGAACACCCCCTGTCGGCCTGAAGGCCGACCTACGGACAAAACCGCAACAGGAGAGAAACAATGAGCATCGATTACAGCCAGAAGATCCCCAACAACGTCGACCTCGCCTCGAACAAGACCCTGCAGCGCGCACTCGAGCACTGGCAGCCCGCCTACCTCGACTGGTGGAACGAAATGGGTCCGGACAAGACCACGACGGCCGAGGTGTACCTGCGCACCGCCATCAGCGTCGACCCGAAGGGCTGGGCGCATTTCGATTACGTGCGCATGCCCGACTACCGCTGGGGCATCTTCCTCGCCCCGCAGGACGCCGGCCGCAAGATCAATTTCGGCGAGCACATGGGCCAAAACGCCTGGCAGGAAGTGCCGGGCGAGTACCGCTCGACCCTGCGCCGCATCATCGTCACCCAGGGCGACACCGAGCCGGCCTCGGTCGAGCAGCAGCGCCACCTCGGCATGACCTGCCCCTCGCTCTACGACATGCGCAACCTGTTCCAGGTGAACGTCGAGGAAGGCCGCCACCTGTGGGCGATGGTCTACCTGCTGCACGCCCACTTCGGCCGCGACGGCCGCGAGGAAGGCGAGGCCCTGCTCGAGCGCCGCTCGGGCGACGCCGACAACCCGCGCATCCTTACTGCCTTCAACGAGAAGACGCCGGACTGGCTGTCCTTCTTCATGTTCACCTTCATCACCGACCGCGACGGCAAGTTCCAGCTGGCGGCGCTCGCCGAATCCGGCTTCGACCCGCTGGCGCGCACCTGCAAGTTCATGCTCACCGAGGAGGCGCACCACCTCTTCGTCGGCGAATCCGGCATCAGCCGCATCATCCAGCGCACCTGCGAGGTGATGGCGCAGCACAAGACCGACGATCCGGCGAAGCTGCGCGCCATGGGCGTCATCGACCTGCCGACGCTGCAGAAGTACCTCAACTTCCACTACAGCGTCACCAGCGACCTCTACGGCGCGGAGATCTCTTCGAACGCCGCCTCCTTCTACACCAACGGCCTCAAGGGCCGCTACGAGGAGACCAAGCTCGGCGACGACCACCGCCTCGACACCGCCGAGTACCCGGTGATGGAAGTCACCGGCGACAAGATCATCACGCGCCACGTGCCGGCGCTCACCGCGCTCAACGAGCGCCTGCGCGACGACTGGGTGAAGGACGTGCAGGGCGGCATCGACCGCTGGAACAAGGTGCCGGAGAAGCTCGGCATCCCCTTCCGCTTCACGCTGCCGCACAAGGGCTTCCACCGCAAGATCGGCATCTTCGGCGAGCTGCACCTGAGCCCCGAGGGCAAGGTGATCTCGGAAGCCGAATGGACGCACAAGCACCGCGACTGGCTGCCCACCGAGGAGGACCGCGCCTTCGTGCAGTCGCTGATGGGCCGCGTCGCCGAGCCCGGCAAGTTCGCCAACTGGATCGCCCCGCCCGCGCGCGGCATCAACAACCAGCCGGTGGACTTCGAGTACGTACGCTTCAACTGACAACGTAAAACCATGAACCACAGAGACACAGAGGCACAGAGGAGAGCAAAAATGGAATCTTTCTCTGTGCCTCTGTGTCTCTGTGGTTAAGGGTGTTGGATTTTGGAGGCTTCAATGAGCACCGCCGAACTCGCCAAGCAGCACCTCATCGACCCGGGCATCTGCATCCGCTGCAACACCTGCGAGGAGACCTGCCCGGTCAAGGCCATCACCCACGACTCGCGCAATTACGTGGTGAAGGCCGAGGTCTGCAACGACTGCCGCGCCTGCGTGCCGCCCTGCCCCACCGGCGCCATCGACAACTGGTTCCCCATCGCGCCGGGCAAGCCCTACACCCTGGAGGAACAGTACTCCTGGGACGAGCTGCCGGCGCCGGCCGCCGTGGTGGCGGCGACAGCCGCGGCCGAACCGGTGGACGTCGCCCGCCTGACCTCGGAAGCCACCGCCGGCCAAGGCGGCCCGGTGGCCGCGCCGTGGTCGGCGGAGAAGCCGGCGGTGAACCTCTACAACGAGAAGGGGCCGATCACCGCCACGGTGGCCGGCAACTTCCGCCTCACCGGCGACAAGGCCAGCGCCGACATCCGCCACATCGTGCTCGACTTCGGCGGCGTGCACTTCCCGCTGCTCGAGGGCCAGAACATCGGCATCGTGCCGCCCGGCACCGACGAACAGGGGCGGCCGCACCACGTGCGCCTCTACTCGGTCGCCAGCCCGCGCGACGGCGAGCGGCCCGGCTATCACAACTGCGCGCTGACCGTGAAGCGCGTCACCGAGGACCACGAGAAGAAGCCGGTGCTGGGCGTCTGCTCGAACTACCTGTGCGACCTGAAGAAGGGCGACAAGGTGCAGGCGATCGGCCCCTTCGGCGCCAACTTCCTGATGCCCAACCATCCCGGCAGCTCGCTCATGATGATCTGCACCGGCACCGGCTCGGCGCCGATGCGCGCCATGACCGAGCGGCGGCGCCGGCGCATCGGCCTCAAGGAAGGCGGCTCGCTGATGCTGTTCTTCGGCGCCCGCGCGCCGGACGAGCTGCCCTACTTCGGCCCGCTCATGAAGCTGCCGAAGGACTTCATCGACATCAACTTCGCCTTCTCGCGCGTGCCCGGCCAGCCCAAGCAGTACGTGCAGGACCGCATCCGCGAGCGTCACGACGACGTCTGGCGCCAGCTGAACGACGAGAACTGCTACATCTACCTGTGCGGCCTGAAGGGCATGGAGAAAGGCGTCGACGAAGCCTTCCGCGACATCTGCCGCCAGCACGGCGGCGACTGGGACGCGCTGCTGCCGCAGTTAAGGGAAAAGGGCCGCTACCACATCGAGACGTATTGAGCGAGACGTACTGAGCGGAAAAGTCAGTCCCCGCACACGGCGGTATCGCGTTCCAGCAATCGGTCTGCGGCAGAAAGTCTCCCAACAGCTGCCCAAAGGCATAAAATAGTGCGTCCGAACGTCAAACCACCATGGACGCCAAAAACATCCATCTTAGAGATCAACCCGCCTACAGCCTGACTGAAGCGGCGCGCTACCTCAAGCTGCCGGTCGCGACCCTGCGGTCGTGGGTGGTTGGGCGCGCCTATCCCAGGGGCGAAAGCGTCGCCACCTTCCGGCCGCTGCTCAAACCTGCACGCAAGCAGCCTCCGCTGCTTTCGTTCTACAACCTGATCGAGGCGCATGTGCTGCGCTCGCTGCGCACGGAGCACGGGGTTGCCATTCGCGAGCTGCGCAGGGCGATTGCCTACGCCGAGCGCACGCTCAAGATCGAGCGCCTGCTGCTGAACAGGGACTTGCGCACCTACGCCGGAGAGGTTTTTCTCGAAGAATACGGCAAGCTCATCAACCTCAGCACTTCCGGCCAGATCGCGATGCGACGGTTGCTGGAAGAGCATCTGAAGCGCGTCGAATGGGATCAATGGCAATTTCCGGTGCGCCTGTACCCCTACGTTTCCGCCGAGCCCACGACGGAACGGCCCATCGCCATCGATCCGGACATTGCTTTCGGCCGCCCGGTCGTGATCCGCGCCGGTGTTTCCACCGAAGCGATTGCCGGGCGCATCGACGCCGGCGAAACGGTTGAAGCCCTCGCCGAGGACTACGACCTCAAGCCGGAAGAAATCGAAGAAGCCGTCCTCTACGAACGCGCCGCTTGAGCCGCGTCTACTTCACCGACCGCGACCTCGGGAAGCAATTTCCCGCCATTCTCGCCGGTGCCGGCCTGCACGTCGAACGGCATCACGACCTGTTTCCGCCGGGCGGTTCCGACGAGCAGTGGCTTGAGTATTGCGGAACGCAAGGCCGTATCGCCATTACCCACGACCAGCGCATCCGCCACAAGCCCAACGAACGCGAGGCGGTCATGCGGCATGGGGTGGCGCTCCTGATCGTGATCGGAAAGGTGCCCTACCCGGAACTGGCGAGGCATTTCGTGGCAACCCTGCCGAAGATCGAAGCGTTTCTCGACAAGCACACGCCACCGTTCATCGCCAAGGTGTATCGTCCCTCGCCATCCGATCTGGCGCGCAATCCTTCAGCTGCCGGCGAAGTCCTGTTCTGGTATCCGAAGTAGCCTCGACTCACGCGGGAGGGACTTATGGCCCCGATATTCCCCCAAGGGGACTTCCTTCGGGGCGTCGCGGCCATAGGCCGCTCCCACAAAAGTCAGTCCCCGCAATACGGCGGCTTCACCTCCACCACCACCTTCCCCGTGGTGTGGCCGGCCTCGACATGGGCCAGCGCCTCGCGCGCCTGCGTCAGCGGGAACACCCTGTCGATGATCGGCCTGACACTGCCTGCCTCGATCAGGCAGCCGATCTCTCCCAACTGCGCGCCGCTCGGGTGCATGAACAGGTACTCGTAGCGGACGCCGTTCCGTTTCGCCAGGCGCAGGGTCTTGCGGCTGAGGAAATCCAGCAGCACGCCGAGGAGCGGATTCAGCCCGAATTCGCGCACCAGCCGGCTGTCCGGCTTGCCGGCGATGCTCACCAGCACGCCGCCGCGCCTGAGCACGGCGAAGGAACGGTGCCGGATGTCGCCGGCCTGCGTGTCGAAGACCAGGTCCTGGCCGCTGACGACGTCCTCGAAGCGCTGCGACTTGTAATCGATGACGATGTCGGCGCCGAGGCCGCGCACCAGTTCGGCATTGCGCGCACCGGCGGTGGTGGCGACCGTCGCGCCGGCGTGGCGGGCGAGCTGGAGGGCGAAGCTGCCCACCCCGCCCGAGCCGGCATGGATCAGCACCTTCTGCCCCGCTTTCAGGCCGCCGATCTCGAACAGCGCCTGCCAGGCGGTGAGGCCGGCCAGCGGCACCGCGGCCGCCTCGATGTGGCTGAGATTCGCCGGTTTCAGCGCCGCATCCGCCTCGGCCACCACGGCGAACTCGGCGAAGGCGCCGATGCGCTTCTTGTCCATGCGCGCGAACACCGCGTCGCCCGGCCGGAAGCGCGTCACGCCGGCGCCGACCGCCTTCACCGTGCCGGACAGGTCGTTGCCGAGGATGAGCGGAAAGCCGAAGGGGATGATCGGCTTGAGCAGGCCGTCGCGGATCTTGAAGTCCACCGGGTTCACGCTGGCGGCATGCACTTCCACCAGCAGTTCGCCCGGCCCCGCCTGCGGCGCCGGCAGCTCGCCCAGTTCGACGACGTCGCTGCCGCCGTAGCGGCGGATGAAGGCGGCCTTCATTTGGCCAGCAGAAATTCCTTGACGATCGCCACTTGCGCTTCATCCAGGAACATCGGCGCGTGGCCGACGCCGGGGATCTCGGCAACCGTCGCCTTCGGGCCGCGCGTGCCCATCTCCAGACAGGTCTCGTGGCTGAGCAGGTCGGACTCGGCGCCGCGCACCACCAGGGTCGGGCAGCGGATGGTGTCGTAGAGCGGCCACAGGCTGATGTCGTCGTCGCTGATGTCCTTGCGGAACGGCACGGCGATGCCGGGATCGTAGAGGAACTCGAAGCCGCCGTCGGCCGTCGGCCGCGTGACGTGCTCGGTGAGGTGGCGCCACTGCGCGTCGCTGAGCTTGCCGAAGGGCGCGCTGACCTGGCGGACGTAGTACTCGGCATCCTGCAAGCTGGCGAACCGCGGCATGGCGCCGACGTACTCGCCGATGCGCTTCACCGCTTCCGCCTTGATCAGCGGGCCGACGTCGTTGAGCACCAGGCGCGTGATGGGGCTGTCTTCCTGCGCGGCGAGCGCCATGCCGATCATGCCGCCCATCGAGGTGCCGACCCAGTGCACTTCATCGACGTTCAGGCGCGCGATCAGCGTCACCATGTCGGCGACGTACTGCTGCAGCTGGTAGTGCTCCTTGACGCGCAGCCAGTTGCTGCGGCCGCGGCCGACGACGTCGGGACAGACGACGCGGTAATGGCCGCTCAAGGCCTTCGCCAGATAGTCGAAGTCGCGCGCGTTGCGCGTCAGTCCATGCACGCAGACCAGCACGCGCGGATTGGCCGGGTCGCCCCACTCGACGTAGGCCATGCGGTGGAGCCCCCCGGGGCTGAGGCACTGGACGGTGTGTTGGCGCATTTCTGTCATGAGCGTCTCCTTTGACGGGGAGTTTAGCAGAGCGCTTGCCCTCTCCCCCAGCCCCTCTCCCGCCTGCGGGAGAGGGGAGATTCTCGGCTAAACTCGCAGGCATGAAACTGACTCGTCGCCGTCTGCTCTCCGCCGCCCTCGCCGCCTGCGCCGCGCCGCTTTTCGCGCAGCAGGCGCCGGCGCTGCTGCCCGCGTCGAAGGGCCGGCGCGCGGTGGTCGTCGGCGGCGGCTGGGGCGGCCTCTCGGCGGCGCGCCACCTGCGCGCGCTGGCGCCGGAACTCGAGGTGGTGCTGCTGGAGCGCAACCCCTCCTTCTTCTCCCTGCCGCTGTCCAACAAGTGGCTGGCCGGCCTCGTCGACGGGACGCTGCTGTCCCACGACTACCGCGCCGCGGCACGAACCTTCGGTTACGCCTTCCTGCAGGCCGAGGTCACGGCCATCGACCGCGAGCGGCGCCGCGTGCACACCGCGGGCGGCACGCTCGACTACGACTGGCTGGTGCTCGCCGTCGGCATCCGCCACGACTACGCCGCCTGGTTCGGCGAGGAACGCCGCGCCATCGAGCGGGCGCGGCAGGATTTTTTCTGCGCCTGGACGCCGGGCGGCGAGTTCCGCGCCCTGAAGGCCAAGCTGGAGAACTTCAAGCGCGGCGACCTGGTCATGACGATTCCGCCGCCGCCCTACCGCTGCCAACCTGCGCCCTACGAACGGGCGCTCGTCATCGGCCATCTCTTCAAGGCGCGCGCCGTGCCGGCGAGACTGACTTTGCTCGACCCCAACCAGGTGCCGCAGCACTTTGCCGACGTCTTCGAGGCGCAGTACAAGGACCAGATCGCCATCGTGCCGCATGCGCGCATCAAGTCGGTGGATCCCTTCGCGAAGACCCTCGCCACCGAGTTCGACGACATCCGCTTCGACGACGCCCTGCTCATGCCGCCGCAGCAGGCCGGCGACCTCGCCTGGCAGGCCGGCCTGATCGGCCGCGATGCCGCGGGCAAGCCCACCGGCTGGGCGGCGCAGGACCCGCTGCACCTCCATGCCGCCGGCGACGAGCGGGTGTTCCTGGCGGGCGACCTGATCGACCGCGCCTCGCCGCTCTTCGGCCATTACCCGAAGAGCGGCCACCTGGCGGCGCGCCTCGGCCGCATCGCCGCGGCCGAGATCGCCGCGCGCGCCCGCGGCGGCGCAGCGGAAACGCTGCTGCCGGAGAGCAGCTGTTTCGTCACGACGCGGCTGTCACCGCCGGAATCGCTGCGCATCGGCACCCATTACCGCTTGCGCGGCGACGGGCTGATCGTGCAAACGACGAAGCAGGACGCCGACTTCAACCCGCGCGGGGAGGATGTCGACTGGGCGAAGGGGATGTTCCGGGAGTTCCTGGGTTACATGCCATGATCGGCCCTGTAGGTCGGCCTTCAGGCCGACATCGGCGGCAGTTGTCGGGCTGAAGCCCGACCTACGCCTAGTGCCGCGCCCAGACTTTCGTCCGGCCGTCCGGCAGCACCAGCAGGGTGTCGAAGAACTCGCGCCGCGGCGGCGCGTTCTCGCGGTCGATGATGGTGCAGCCCTGCTCGCAGATGAAGTCGGCGCCGGACGCCTCGCGCCCCGGCGCGCCCATCGGCAGGCCCGGCACGGCGATGCCGCGCGCCTTCGGTTTTTCCTTGAGCAGCTCCCTGATGTCCCCGGCCGGCACGTGGCCCTCGACGAAATAGCCCGCCACGCGCGCGGTCATGCGCGAGGCGACCTCGGCCGGCACCTTGAAGCGGCGCTTGACGGCGTCGATGTCGCCGGTCTCCTGGACCGTCACCTTGAAGCCGTTCTGGCGCAGGTACTCGGCCCAGTCGATGCAGGCAAGGCAAACCTTCGGCACGTAGAGCTCCACCGGCGGCAGGGTTTCCGCGCGCAGGGAAAAAGACGCCGCGAAAGCGGCCAGCACGGCGATTTTCTTCAGCATTCCCGCATTCTCGTCGAAACTCATTGTCCGTGCCAGTAGCGGCGGTGCGCCTCGCGCTGCAAAGTCAGTCCCGGCGGCACGGCGTCGAAGCGCACCGTCACGGCGCCGTCGCGGTCGGTGCGCAGCAGCCGCGCGCCGGTGGCTTCGTGGCGCTGCCAGACGGCCGCATTCGGATGGCGGAAGCGGTTGCGGTAGCCGACCGGGAAGATCACGGTCTTCGCGCCGACGGCCGCCAGGAATTCCGGCGAGGAGGACGTGCGGCTGCCGTGGTGCGGCGCCAGCAGCACGTCGGCGCGCAGCCGCTCGCCCTGCCGCCGGGCCAGGGCCAGCTCGGTTGCGCTTTCGATGTCGCCGCTGAGCAGCGCGCTGCCGTGCGCCGAGCTCAGCTTCAGCACGCAGGACATGTCGTTGCTCTTGCGCTTCGCCGCATAGCCGGCCGCCTCGGGGTGCAGCATCTCGAAGCGCACGCCGTCCCATTCCCAGGCCTGGCCGTCCTCGCAGGGCCGGTGTCCCGTCGTCTCGCGGAAGGGATGGCCCTCGGGCAGCGAACTCGTCGTCCAGGCCACCGGCAGGCCGTCGAGGAGCGACAGCGCGCCGCCGGCATGGTCCTGGTCCTCGTGCGTGAGGACCAGCGCGTCGAGGCGGCGCACGCCGGCCGCCCGCAGGTAAGGCAGCAGGATGCGGTTGCCGCTGTTGGCGTCGGGCGAGAACTGCGGTCCGGTGTCGTAGATCAGGTCGTGGTTCGCCGTCTGCGCATGCACGGCGAGGCCCTGGCCGACGTCGAGCACGGTGAGGCGCAGCTCGCCCGCGGCCGGCCGCGCCGGCTCGACCAGCAGCAGCGGCAGCATGAGGAAGGCGCCGTTGAGCCGCGCCGGAAAGCCGCGCGGCAGCAGCAGCCAGGCGCAGCCGAGCAGCGCCAGCGCGACCGCCCAGGGCGGCGGCGCGGCCTGCTGCCAGACCGCCAGCGGCAGTTCGGCCAGCCATTCGATGAAGGCCATCAGTCCGGCGAGGATCTGGTGCGCCAGCAGCAGCAGCGCGTCGAAGGGCAGCGCCGCGGCGACCAGCGCCAGCGGCGTGATGACGAAGCTGATGACGGGAATCGCCACGGCGTTGGCGAGCGGCGAGACCAGCGAGAATTGCTGGAACAGCGCCAGCAGCGCCGGGACCAGGCCGAGCGTCACCGCCCATTGCGCGCGCCCCCACTCGGCCAGCCAGTGGCCGGCGGCGAGCCGCCCCGCCGAGACGTAGAAGAGCAGCGCCACGGCGCCGAAGGACAGCCAGAAGCCGGCCGAGAGCACCGCCCAGGGATCGGCCAGCAGCACGACCAGCAGCGCCAGCGCCAGCACGCGGCTGCCGGCGGCGGCGCGCCCGAACCACAGCGAAGCCGCCACCACCGTCAGCATGACCAGCGTGCGCTGCGCCGGCACGCCGAAGCCGGCCAGCAGGCAATAGGCGCAGGCCGTCGCCCAGCCCGCCGCGGCGGCGGCCTTCTGCGCCGGCAGGCGCAGCATCAGCGCGGGACGGCGGCGCCAGAGGAAGGATGCCAGCCAGGCGCCGAGCGCCGCCACCATGGTGACGTGCAGCCCCGAGATCGACATCAGGTGCGAGATGCCGGTGCGCGCGAAGAGCTGCCACAGCCCGCCGTCGATGGCGCGCTGGTCGCCGACGACCAGCGCCGCCAGCACGCCGGCGTAGTCGCGCTCGGGCAGGGCGCGCAGGATGCGCGCGCGGATCAGCTCGCGCAGGCGCTCGACGGCATAGGCCGGGCGCGGCACGAAGGCCGCCAGACGGCGGTTGCCTTCGTCCGTGCGCACATAGCCCGTGGCGCGCACGCCGCGCTCGAACAGCCAGGCCTCGTAGTCGAAGCCGTCGGGATTGAGGTTGCCGTGCGGGCGCTTCAGGCGCACCGTGAATTGCCAGCGCTCGCCGGCGTGAACTTCCTGCACCTCGTCGCGCGCGCCGCCCGCCTCGTCGCGCCCGCCGCGGTACCAGGCCAGCGAAATTTTCGCGGGGACGGCGGCGCCGGCCTGCTCCACCGCGAAATCGAAGCGCACGCCGTTCTCGTAAGCCTGCGGCAGGCCGGCGACGACGCCGGTGACGCGGATGTCGCGGCCCTCGTTGTCGGCCGGCAGCGCGTCGGCGAGGCGCGCCTGGCCGAGCAGCGCCGCCCAGGCGAAACCGGCCAGCAGGGCCGCCAGGCAGATCCATGCCGCCCGCCACCGGCCGCCCGCGCGCCAGGCCGCAAAAGTCAGTCCCGCCAGGACGGCGGCGAGCCCGGCCAGCGCCGCGCCGCCGGGCAGCGCCGCCTGCTGCTGCAGGAACCAGACGCCGGCGGCGAAGGCGAGAATCGACAGGCGCATGGCCGGATTGTACGGTCAGCCCGGGCGCCGTGCCGCCGATTCGCTACAATGCGCCTGAACCGCCCCGAACGCGATGCGCAAGCACCTCCGCAAATACCTGCCCGACCACGAGGCCGTCCGCGGCAACCGCTGGCTGGCGCCGTTCGAGAACACCCTGCTGCACCCGCGCCTGTGGCACCTCAACCGCCATTCCGCGGCCGGCGCCGTGGCGGCGGGCCTGTTCTGCGGCCTGATTCCCGGGCCATTCCAGATGCTCGGCGCGGCGATCTGCGCGGTCATCTTTCGCGTGAATCTGCCGCTGGCGCTGTTCACCACGCTGTACACCAACCCGTTCACCATCGTGCCCCTGTATTTCCTCGCCTACGGCCTCGGCCGCCTGGCGCTGGGCGGCGCGGGAGGCGAGTTCGTCGCCCCGCCCGACTGGGGTCCGGAAGGAATGTGGGCCTGGGTGATGGCCCTCATGGAGTGGATGGCGCACCTCGGCAAGCCGCTTGCCCTCGGCCTGGTGCTGCTCGCCGCGCTGCTGGCGGCGACCGGCTACTTTGGCGTGCGCATGGCCTGGCGCAGCTATCTGGTGTGGGCGTGGCGCAAGCGCCGCCGCGCGAGGCGTCAGGCCACCTTGTAGCGCCGGATATCCTGCTGCAGGCCGGCGGCGAGGCGCTCCAGTTCGTGCGCCGTGGACGTCGTCTCAGAGACGGCGGCATTGTTCTCTTCCGCCATCTGGGCGATCCGCTCGACGTTCGACGCGATCTCGGTGCTCGCCGCGCTCTGCTCCTTCAGCGCCAGCGAGATGTCGCTCACCGACCGCAGCACGCGCAGGGCGCCGGTCTTGATCTTGTCCATCGCCTCGCCGGCGCGCGTCGCCAGTTCGACGCCGTCCGCCACCCGCTCCACGCCGGCGCGCATGCTGGCTACCGCCTGGCGCGTGCCGCCCTGGATCGCCTCGATCATGGTGGCGATGTCCTGCGTCGACTTGGCGGTGCGCTCGGCGAGCTTCCTCACCTCGTCGGCCACCACGGCGAAGCCGCGGCCCGATTCGCCGGCGCGCGCCGCCTCGATGGCGGCGTTGAGCGCCAGCAGGTTGGTCTGGTCGGCGATGTCCTTGATGACGCTCACGATGGCCGAGATCTGGTCGGAATGCTGGCCCAGCTCCTCGATCAGTTTCGCCGACTGCTCGACCGACTCGGCGATCTGCTTCATCTCGACGACGGTGCGGCCGACCACCTCGTGGCCTTCCTCGGACAGCCGCCCGGCCTCGCTGGAAATGGCATGGGCTTCGCGCGCGTGCTCGGCGATCTGGTCTACGCCGACGGTCGTCTGCTCGACCGCGGCGGCCATGCTCGAGGCCGATTCGCTCTGCTTCTGCGACCCCTCGTTGATCTGCAGCGAGGCGGCGGCGAGCGAGGCGGCCGCCGCCGAGACGTTGCCGGAGCCGGACTGGATCTGGCCGATCAGCCCGTTGAGGGCGACGGCCATGGCATTGAATCCTTCGCCGACGACCGCCATCTCGTCATGCGACGCGAGACGGACGCGCGTGGTGAGATCGCCCTGCGCGACCCGCGCCGTGCCGGCCGCCAGATCCCGCACGCCGCCGACGATGGCCAGGTAGGCGCCGGACGAGAGGTAGGCAAAGACCAGGATGATGGCGACGGCGACGCCCAGGCTGAGTGCAATCTGGGCCTTCAGACGGTCCATCCGCTCGCCGATCAGGCCTTCCAGGGTCGGGAACAGCGTGTCCTGCAGCTGCGCATAGCCGGTATCGATCGCCGCCGTCGCCTTGGCGTAGAAGACGTCCGGCGGCGTGACCATTTTTCCGGCCACGATTTCCGACTGCGTGACGGACATCACCTCGCCGACGCCGCCGAGGAATTTCTGCTGAAAGGCCTCGATCTGGGGCTGAATGGCGGGGTTCCGGCCGCCGGAGCGGTTCAGGTTCGCCAGAAGTTCCGAGAGCATCTTGTCCAGCACGCCGAGCCGGGCGACGAACTCCAGCCGCTCCTCGTCCGTCGTCGCCTTGCGGCTCAGGGCGGAGACGCCGGCGGCGCGGATCTTGCCCATCCGTTCCAGCGTCTCCGGCATGGTGACCACCGCCGTATTGACCAGATAGAGCGAATCGAGGGAAGGATCCATCACCAGCCCGCTGGCGTCGGCGATGCCGCTTTTCAGCTGCAACGTCCGCTCGATGAGCGAGCCGTGGGCGGACCGGTTCGCCGACGCGGCGAGGTTCGGCCAGCCGCCGGCGAGATCCCGCCATTCCTGCTTGACCTTCTCCCACTCGTCCTTCGCACCGAGGCCGGCGCCATACGCCGCAACCGCGGCATCCACCGCCTTCTCGATCTCGGCGATTTCCGCCGCCTTGCTCTTCGCCTTCTCGCCCAGCGCGGCATTGCCGCCCAGCACGCCGGCGCTGATGCCGCGGTGCTGCTGCACCGCCTGCACGAAGACGAGCAGCGGCTTGACGATGGCGACGCCGTC
>Ga0209200_1000247_pt1 | contig 61666 bp, 39 predicted proteins | sample AD_UKC033_MetaG_FD_184406 | JGI IMG/M metagenome (GOLD analysis project Ga0209200, IMG submission 184406) | Active sludge microbial communities of municipal wastewater-treating anaerobic digesters from USA - AD_UKC033_MetaG (SPAdes) (version 2) | ecosystem: Engineered > Bioreactor > Anaerobic >... | reverse complement strand
CGCGAGGTTCGGAGTTCCGCCTTCAGGCGGGTCAAGACCGCGTAAACGCGGAACTCCAAACGGACCCGGCTTTTGTCCGCCTCCCGGTCGCCCGGGGCTACGAGACCCTCGTCGATCCGGACATCGCAGACCTGCTGGCGGGCCGGCGCCTGCACCTCCTGACGGGCTACGCGGCCACGTCCGCGCGCGGGCGTTCCGTCCGCGTGCACCAACTGGTGATGGGGCGCCCGCTCGCTGGGGAGATCGACCACATCAACCGCGACCGGCTCGATAACCGCCGGTGCAACCTGCGGATCGTCCCCCACCGCGTCAACATGGTGAACGTCGAACGGGCACTCCTACCGCGTGATCGCCGATCCGGCGCCCGCCTGTCGGCGCGATTCACTCCCTTGCGTCTCCTCGGAGTTCGTATGAAATCCCGCTCCCGAATCAACGTGTTTGGCGATCTGATCTGCCCTGCCTGTGCGGCGCAGCTCATCACCCCGCCGGGGCGCTGCCTGCATTCGGGGTCCGCCCGCTGTCCCCTCTGCGACGCGCCCTTCCACGTCGCCCCCGCGACGGCCAGAGCGGCCAATCGGCGTGCCGAGGCGCTCGGCGCGAGGATGGCAATGGAGGTGCTTGTTCATGACCAGCGTGCGTAAACCGGCCGTTGGGCCTAACCCCGTGGCGCGGATCCAAGGGATGAAGCGCTCGCGCGATCCGCTCCGGCGCCAGTGTGGACTGTTCCTGGAAGGCTTTGGCGAGACGCTGCGAACGGAGGGCGCCTTCTACCTGCGGTTTTGCACGCTGGCGCCGATGCAAGTCGCGGCGTTGGAGGCGCTGTGGGGGATCTCGGGCGACCCGTGGCGCCTGTTCCGCAGGCTCTGCACGTTCTTCCGCGTCTCTCCCGCTCCGTCTGGGGCTCGGAAAAAGCCAGATCGGGCCTGCCTTCCTCAACGGGATCTCGCGGAGCCTTCCCAGAGCAGCTTGAGCAGTTCCTCTCGCTGCGAGAAGTCCGGGACGACGAGGTGAGCACCGGCCTTGATGAGACGAGCACGCTTGTCGAGGTTCAGGCCGAACCGACGGACCTCGTCGGAGGCGATGCCGATGGCTAAGCCGCCGCGTTTGCGGCTCTCTCGCAGCTCGACGGGACCATCGCCGAAGACGGCCAGTTCCGGACCACTGAGGTGGTTCTCGCTCAGGATCCGGTCGAGGACCATCTTCTTCGAGCAACTGTCGATATCGCCGACGGCGCCGTAGATGCCGCCGTTGAACAGGTCCGCGTGCCCGAGGACCCGGGCCTCGCGGACCACGTCCTCATGGTCGGTGCCGCTGGCGAGATAGAGCGTGACGCCTCGCTCACGCAGGGCCCGGGCGAACTCCACCGCGCCCTTGACGGTGAAGTCGGTCACGTCGAGCTGGCCGCGCTCCAGGCGGGCGATCCGCTCGTTGACCATTTGCATGAGGGCTTCGTTGTAGATGCGTTTGTAGCCGAAGCGGTCGAGGACTTTGTCGGGCGGCACGATGCCGAACTCGCGGACCATCTCGACCAGGCCTTGCATCTGGACGATGGTCTGGATGCCGGTGGACTTGTCGATGTACTCCGAGACGCGGTGACAGACCTTCTGGTAGAGCCCCTCTTCCGCGGTCTCGAAGCGATCCCCGAGGATGGCCTTGACCATGACGGGCGCCATGATCTCCTCCCAGCCCTGGCGGAGCGTGCTGATCGTGCCGTCGTTGTCGAAGACCGCGTACCGAATGGCCGAAGAAGAAGGTGAGAAGTTGGGAAGGTCAGAAGGTCGGACAGACGGGTGGTCATCCGGGCGTCGGTCGCTTGCCGCCGACTTTCCGACCTTCTCACCTTCTGACCTTCTCCCCTTCTGCCTTTCGCAGATCTCGATTTCCGTCCCCGGCACGTACTTCGCCTTGCGCGGGCTCTCCGCCAGCTCGGGCTGGTAGATGAAGTCGGGGTCCTTGGCGACCGCCAGGATCTCCTCGCCGGAGGCGGTGCCCGTCTGGAAGAGCTTCTGCACGGTCACCGCGGCGGCAAAATTGGCGAACTGGGCCGCCTCCGTCGGCGGGGCGCCCGCGCCCAGAGACAAAGCCAGTGCGCTGGTGACGGTGTCCCCCGCGCCGACCGGGTCGAGCTTCTTGAGCAGTTGGATGCCGGGAATCTCGTGGACGCCCTGCCCGTCAACCGCGAGCATTCCTCGCGAGCCGCGAGTGAGAAACACCGGCTTGTTGAACTGGCCGTAGAGCTTCTGCGCGTAGCCCTTGACCTCATCGAGCGTCGGGCTTTCGCCGTGGGCGAACTCGACACCGTTCAGACGGGCCGCTTCCCGATCGTTCGTCTTACGGATGATGTGTTGGAACTTGTCGCCGAAATGCCGGGAATCGAGCAGGATGACCTTGTTCGGGAACTCGGCAAACAGGCGATTGGCCTGGTCGATGAACCCGAGGTTCGTGATGCTGCCGGGGACCTGCTGGTTCACGATCAGGGCGTCCGCAGTCTGCAACGCGTGGCGAATGCCCTTCAGGAGGGCGGTATCGGTGGCCTCGCTGCGACGGTTGAAGAAACCGAAGTCGATCCGAGGCTCCTCCACCTCGTCGAGGTAGGGCTTGCCGAAGGCAACGGTGTCGTAGTTCTCTCGCTGAATAACCAGGTGCGTCGTGTCCACGCCCAGGTCGTCGAACTGGCGGCGCAGCTCCCGGCCGAAGAGGTCGTCGCCGACGACCCCGACCACCTGGATGGCCTTGGGCTTGAGGGCCGCGAGATTCGCAACGACATTCGAGGCGCCGCCCAGCGAGTAGTAGTGTTTGCGGACCGAGCGGGCCTGCAACCCCGTCTCCTCGGAGACCTCGGAGCCCTTCGGGTCCAGGATCCAGTAGGCGTCCAGGCAGAAATCGCCATAGACGGCCACGCGGGTGTTCTCGATCTTCGACAGGATTTCTTTGATGCGGCGCTGATCCATACGCGGTTACAGTCCCTCGATGATGTGCTTGTACAGGAGCGGAAACGTCTGTTTCTGGTCGCCCTGAATGTAGAGTCCCCTGCCGCCGAAGGCCTCGGGGATGCGGGTGACCACGCTCTTCTGGTCGCGGAAGTAGTAGCAGGGCGCCGCTTCATCCCTCATCTGGCGGGGCTCGTGCATCCGCAGGTCGAAATCGGCGGTGAGGATGCCGTTCGGCACGCGACCGACGTTGGAGGCCATCGAGACCGCCTTGAGCAACACCTCCGGGCCGGTGACGGCGCTGCCGATGTTCAGGACGACGCCGCCCTCGGCCAGCTTGGCAACCTCGTTCGTGTAGAGCAGGAAGTCCCGACCGGAACAACCGCCTTTGGCCTGGCCGTCGAAGCTCGGGTGCTGGTCGATCACGTCGGTCCCGATCCCCACGTGTACGGTGAACGGAACGCCCCGGCGGTAGCAGGCGGCCAATACGCTGACTTCGGGATGGGTGAACTTCGACGGCGCCTTGCTCACGCGGGCAAACACCTCCCGGCGGAACGACTCATCGCAGATCGTTCGACCGAGCGACTCGCCGTAGCCCAGCTTCTGCTCGTTGCCCACGGACAACGCTGTGTTGATGCAGGCGAACTCGTACGCCATGCCGAACAGGCCCTTGTCCAGAGCCGCCGGCACGTTTTCGCTCGTTTCGCCAATCAGGGCCAGTTCGAAGTCGTGGATGGTCGTGGCGCCGTTGCCCGCGACCAACGTGACACAGCCCCGCTCGACCAGATCGAGCAGCAGAGGCCCGAGCCCGTTCTTGATCAGGTGCGCGCCGGTGAACAGGATGACCGGCTTGTCTTGGCGCCGGGCGGCAACCATCGCCTCGGCCACCGCTTGAATGTCCCGGCGGACCTCCTGCGGCACGTCGAGCGACAGCCCTTCCACATCCTCCGGACGGAACAGATCGCCCAGCTTGACCTTGTTGCTCCGCGTCCCCAGCGGGTATGTCCTGATCCGGCTCGGATCGAACGCGGTATATCTGCCCTGGTATTCCATAGAGGACTCAGCCGAGCAGCCTTTCCAGACGCTTGATGCACTCGACCAGGCAGCGGATCGTGTGGTAGTTCACCTTCCACGAATGGCTCATGTGCGTCCATCGGACGGGTTGGCCCTCGCGGTTCAACAGGGGCCACCACTCGCCGACCGCGTGGTTGATCATCTTGTCGAAGACGAATCGGTGCACATTCACGTACGCCGGCCAGTAGACCTTGGTCCCGAACCGCAGGCAGCCCTCCAGCATGCCGATCATGACCTCTGCCTGCTGCCAGAATTCCTTTTCCGTGTCGTAGACGCCGCCGGCGTGGGGACCCTCGGTGTAGACGCCGCCGAACTCGGGGTCGATGCCGTTCTTCATGCCGTGGTCCATCGCCTTCTTGATGACCTTCCGGTACTGGTCCCAGTATGTGGCACCCCCGCCCCCGGGGGTGGCCCCAGCCGAGGGGGGCTGGGTTACATTGCCGAGCACATCGGCGGCGTGAGCCAGCAGCCAGGCGAACTCGACGTTGTGCCCGGCGGAGGTGTTGTCTTCAGCGTGGGCTTTCTGGCCGCCCTCGGCAAACCGGTCCCAGCCCCAGATGACGTCGAACTTGATCTGCGGGGCGACCTTCCAATCGACCCAGAACTGCGGGATGCCGGTGGCGTACCGCTTGTGCAGGATCTTCTTGAGGAGAATGTCGATGTCTTCGAGCAACGTCCGGCGATGGATTTCCTGCTTTGTGCACTCGTACAGGCTCGTGAAGGCTTCCATCAGGTGCATGTGGACGTCGAGGGTCTTGCGGTCGCCGCCTTGGGAACCGGGGCCGCACAGCGTCCAGTCGCGTTCGAACATCTCCCAATACCCGCCGCAGCTCGTTTCGGCACAGTACTTCTTGACGAGGTCGAACACCTTCTCCGCATACTCCCGCCCGCGCGGATCGCCTGTGGCCATGGTGTACTCGGCCAGGCCGTACATGGCGAAGCTCAGGCCGTAGAGGATCTTCTTGTCGATGATAATCTCGCCCTTGCGGTTGGCCATCCAGTAGAAGCCGCCGTACTGCTTGTCCCAGAGCTTGTCGAGGACGAAGTCCACGCCGTGCCGGGCGAACTCGGCGCATTGGCCGTTGCCATAGCCGGCCCGGTGCGCCGCGGACATCGAGTAGATGAACCGCATCTGTCCCAGCATCGACTTCTCGTCGGTCCCGGAGTCCTTGCCGTCCTTATCGAAATGCGTGATGAAGCCGCCGTACTTGTCATCCTTGGCTCGATTCATCCAGAACGGCAACAGCTCCGTCGTGAGATGGTGTTTGCATTCGTCCAGACACGTCGCTATCTGTTTCTTATCCACGGCCATTCCGTAGTCCTCCTATTCTCCTGGGCACGACCTTGGGGCGGACACCCGCCTTAAGCCCGTTATCATAACACGCGCGATGGAACGTGCAAGACCACACCGGCGGAGAAACGCTGGAGCAGACGGTGGGAATGACGATCAGGCATGAGAACAGGCGTCCGCCGTGGCGGGCGAAGCCTCCTTGAGCCAGGGTCTTCGGGAACCCACAAACAACTCGGCCCCGGCAGCTCTCCCAGAAACCGGGAGATCCGCCGGGGCCGAGGTCAGCCACTTGATGTGCTCGGCTACTTCCTGAAGGCATTCCACGGGGTCTGGCCGTCCCAGTCCCAACCTCCCGCATCCACCTGTATGACCCTGGTCCTGTAGGAGCCGGAGGGAGCGTTGGCAATTTGGAATGTGAGCGAGCCCTCGGAATCCGTCGTGCCGGACAGGGTCCTGTAGACCCGTCCGTTCCGATAGACACAGATGGCGACGAAGGCATCTGGCACGGCATTGCCGAGGTCATCCTGCACCTCCAGCATGACGACCAGGTCATTCGCCGACCAGAAACTGCCGCCCAGACTGTACGTGATGGACACCACAGACACAGTGCTCCCTGTAGTCGGCGTCGTGTTGTTCACCGTAACGACCACGGAGTCGCTGGCGGTCTGCCCGCCTGCATCCGTCACGACCGCCACCAGCGTGTGACTGCCATTTGCGACGGAGGTCGTATCCCATTTCGCCGACCAGCCGTCTGCGCTGGACGTATCCACCGCCAGGGTATCGCCATCGACGAGGAACGTCACCTTGGCGACGCCTTCATCGTCGTCGGCCATGGCGACAAGCGAGATCTCGCCCGACACAGTCGCAGCGTCCAGAGGACTTGTGATCTCCACGGTCGGAGCCTCATCGGCATTGTCCGCGATCACCGTAATCGTGTCGGTGGCGGTCTGCCCGGCGGTGTCCGTGGCCTCGGCCACGATGGTGTGCTGGCCGTCACCGGCGCCGGTCGAGTTCCAGGGCGCAGACCATCCGTCGGCGATTTGCGTGTCAACACCGATCGAGACGCCGTCCACGAGGAACTCCACCCGGACAACGCCGTCGTCGTCGCTGGCGGTGGCCGCCACGGTCACCGTGCCGGAAACCGTGCCCCCCTGGGAGGGCGACACAATCTCCACGCTCGGCGCTTCGTCGGTCGGCGCGGCGGACTTTCCAGCGGCCTGCTGTGCGTCGACCAGACCATATCCGTATCGGACATCGAAGCCCCTGGCTCCCAGGTCTTCCGCCGTGCTGAGCAACCACTCCAGAACCGCCGTGTTCGAGCCGAGTCCCGAGGCCCAGGCCAGAGCGGCCGCCCCTGCGACGTGCGGACAGGCCATCGAGGTCCCGCTCATGGTCGCATATCCTGCGTTCTTGTACGTAGAGTAGATGCTCACCCCCGGCGCAGCCAGGGCGATCTGACGCCCGTAGTTAGAGAACGACGCAAGACGATCCGCTGAGTCGGTGGCCGAAACTGCGACTACCGACGTATACGCGGCGGGATAGGAAACCGCGCCGCTCTCATTCCCCGCGGCGGCAACCAGGAGCACCCCGGCAGCGTACGCGCGGGAGCAGGCGTTCTTCAGGCTCGTGGTGCCTCTACCGCCCAGACTCATGCTGGCCACGTGGACCCCGTTGGCTGCGCACCAGTCGAGACCCTGGATCACATCGCTCGTATAGCCGCTGCCGTCGTCGCCGAGCACCTTGACGGCCCAGAGTTGCGCGCCCGGCGCAACCCCGACGACCCCGATGCTGTTGTTGCGGGCCGCGATGATGCCGGCACAGTGCGTCCCGTGTCCGTGATTGTCGTTCCAGGCACTTGGATTGGTGCTGCCGTCGGACGTGGAACCCGCGTAGTTAACGCCTCCCGCGACCGCGAGGTCCGGATGGTCGGCGTCGATCCCCGTGTCGAGGATCGCCACTCTGACCCCGGCGCCCGTATTGCCCGCGGGCCACGCGAGGTCGGCGTCGATCCGGTCCACACCCCAGGGGGTGCTCTGTCCCAAGGCCTTCAGGACGACGTCGTCCTCGACGTATTCGACGTCGGATCGCGTCTTGAACGTGCGAATCGCCTGTTCCGACAGCGTGGCGGAAACCACCGGCACGATATCGAGAGACCTGTGGACGGCTCCGCCCCCTTGGCGAACCGCCTCGGCTCGTGCGTGACGACTTCCGGGACCGTTGGTCGCCCGGAAGCCGACGAGGACTCTGCGCCCCACCGGCCTCTCTTTGCTGAAAGCGCACGGCGTCTGCCCCAGAAGCAGAACGAACGACAACGCCAGAACAACGCCACCACGGTTCGAGCTCGATCGGTGAGTCCTCCGCAGGACGATGTGATGCCCAACCCCATTTCCTATCATGGCGTGTGCCACCCCCAAAAAGCCCTCACAGCCAACCAAATACCCAACGGCCCCTCTCGCTGTGTGCCGACAGGATCATATTCCCGACCGGCAGCAGAAGTCAACCGCAAATCGTCTCGGCCGTTCTCTTCGTCCGGTTCCCCGGCGTCATGCGACCGCTCGTGCCCTCCGCAGAGCACGTTGCTGCGGCCTCGCACGACTCAACTCTTCGCTTGGTCCAGGATCAGGTCCTTGACCTTCCGGCTGGGCAGATTCAGCGCCCCGAAGGCCGCGGCGGCCGCCGCTCGCAGGACCGGATCGGTCTCTGTGGACTGGATCAAAGTATACATCGCGCCAACGACTGCGTCGGGCACCATGCACCCGTTGAGCTTGGCCGAATCGACCAGAGCATTGAATGCCGAGACCCGCACGGATATCTCGTGCCCGCCGTCCATCGCCATCTCCGCGATGGCTCTCTGAGCGTTCGGGCTGTTCAGATAGGCCAGGACCTGGGCAGCCAGGACCTGAATCTCCTGCTGCTTGTCCCTAGTGGCAGCCATCAACGCCGTCTGTGCCAGTGACAAATCGATCACCGGATTGCGGCTGACAGCCAGCTTGTGGAGCGTCTGGGCCGACCGCAGGGCGTAGCTTTCCGCCAGTTCGGGCGGCCACTCCTCGCCGGAAACACTCTGCTGGCCGCTGCGGGCCAGAGCCTCCGAGAGATTCTGGACCACCACCCGGCTCTCCGTGAACGCCTGTCTCGGTCCCGCGTTCCCGACGGCAATCGCCGCACTGTAACGCACCGCCAGATCGGGGAACGTCAGCGCCTGCAACAGCGGCTGCGTCGGTCCCAGCGTATACATCAGCGACTTCTCGCCGGCAGTCGTCGCGAGCGCCTCGACGGCGCCCAGCGCCACCGCGGCGTTGCGATCCATCACCCCGCGTGCCAATGCCTGATGGAGATACTCGGGACCCGACGTCGTCGCATAGACCAGCGCCGTTGCGTGGTTCTCGCCAAAATACTCGGGCATCGGCAAACCAGTGGCCTCGGCCTTGAAGAACGACGCCAGCCACAAACCGATGGCCAAGCCGTACTGATCGTCAGACTTCAGCGACCACTCGCAGCACCGCATCGCCATCAGCTCGTGGAAGAACTGCTGATCCACCTCGACAGGGACCACCCGATCCGCGTCGGCATCCCAGAACCACACATTCGCGAAGTCCACATCCTTCGGCGGAGCCAGAGACTCGTCGTGGTAGTAGTATCGTTCCGCAAGCTGGTGGAACAGTGCGGCGGCAGGAGTGCCCGCTGCGCGAGGATCGATCTGGCGAATGCTCTCCGAGGCCAGCGACCGCAACTCTGCGGACTGGGCCTTCTCGACGGCGTACTTGAGATAGGGCAACCCCTGGGGATAGCCGATCCTGCCCAAGGCCCGGACGATCTCGGCTTTGAGACGGTCGTTGTCCGTCTGAAGGGCCGCGGCCAGAGGCCGGATCGCCGGCCGACCGATCTTCGGCAAAGTCTCGATCAGGTCCGCCAGCTTGACCTCGTAGTCCGGATTGCGGATCGCCTCGCCCATCGCGTCGAGCATGAACGGTACAGCGTACTCCCCTGCGTCCTGGAGCCGGCGCGTCGCGGTCATCTTCCCGCGAAGCGTGGTGCTGAGGCGCTTGATTTCCTCGACGATCAGAGCAGGCTCGGTCCGTCTCAGGAATCGCCCCTTGTCCACGATGCTCAGAAGCTGCTGCGTCAGTTGGGCCAGCTCGTCGTCGTGGGCCGTCTCGGCGACCTTCAAGGCCAGCGCATAGCCCTGCTGGTTCTGCTCGACGAGTTTGAAGATCTCCGCGGGGTCGGGATTGGCTTGGAGGACCGCCTGGGCATAACCCTTGGCCAAGTCGAAGCGTCCGATCTTGGTGTAGTGCAGGAAGTCGTTCCAGTTGTCAGCGAGTGTTTGGGGTTGATTCTGTGCAAGGCCGGTTCCGATGAGGCTGCATCCGATAACCAGAACCCATGCGACGGTTCGTCCGCTCAACATCAAGACGTCTCCAAATTCCCGTAGTCCAATTATAGGACCGTGCCCGACTACGACCAGCGTGAGAAACGGTATAAAAGACCCCTACCTCGCGGCGGTTGCAGTCGGGCTATCCATCCCTTTCGTAGACGGTTACAAACAACAAGCCGTCGTAAGTATTCGGCTCCAACGCATTTATACTAAAGTTAAATACAGACGCTGTCAACAAAAAACCCCCTTGCCCAGAGCCCCCATTTTGTTGCACGCCAACGCATCACGCCCACTGCAGACCCATACAAGGCATCACCTGGGCCGATAACTGACCCAAGACAGAAACCCAGCAGCAGAGGGAGGCCGGCCGGCACGGATCGGATCGGGCCAGACTGCAGACGGTCTGCAGTGGGATCTCGCAGACACACAACTCCCCCGCCGTCATAGCCCATGTGGGTTTGACACAAGTCCTGCGGCCTTGTTCAGAACTCGTCCGCTACGAGTCCTTGTAGTGCCGCATCCGGTCGTGAGCGAGCCCTTCGCCGATCAGGGCGAACAGCAGCAGTTCCACCGAGATCACCAGGAAGAACGGGCCCAGCACAACGCTGCACGCCAAGGCGCACTCGCGCGTCGTCCGGTCCCAGACCTGCCGCTCGCTGTGACGAACCGCTGCCTCTGTAGCGAAGTAGGCCAGCACCCCCGACAAGACCCAAACTGACACCACCACCCCTGCGAGAGCCATAGTTGCATCCTCCAATACCAGGATCTTGATGGCTTCGACAGTGCGCCGTCAGTACACATCCGAATGACAAAGACTATCCTCTTGCCCCTATTATATCCGTTTGGCGCAGGAAAAGTGCGCACGACGGGGATTTTTCTGTTCATCACGGAATTGCGGGGACGCCTGTCGGAAGGAAGAAACGGACATGTCCGGAATCCGCCGCATTGCGGCGGGCATTTCCCGCTCTGGGCCAGCAGCATGGAGGTGGAAGAATCAACGATCCGGTCAAAGGCTAAGAAAGAAAGGAAGCCACAAAGAGTCCAGAGACACACAGAGAAGAGCCGTCGTGAACAAGCCAGAACGCGAGGCGTTCCAGCCTTCTTCTCTCAGTGCCTTCTGACCTTCTTTCCTCTGTGACCTCTGTACCCTCTGTGGCCAGAACCTCTTTTGGCTTTCGTGCGGGTCATTGAGAAAGACCGGTCGCTGGACGAGAGCTTGTCTTGCCGTCTCTTACTCCATCTTCATGCTGCTGGCCCAATGCGCCAAATGCCGAGGGCTTGGGGGCGGCGCCCCCAAATGAAGGGCATGCGGAAAACAAACAAGAGCATTGCGTGTCTCTCAGAGCCGTGCCGATTTCCCCGCAATGCCATGAAGAACCAACAAAGAGCGGGGAGAAGACGCTCATCCGGTCCTTGCCCTGCGAAGGCGGGAGCAAGGACCGGATGAACTGTCTTGCAGTTACTTCGAGCCGGTCGCGCGTGTCCACTCGTCTTCGGTGAGGTCCGCGCCGAGGGTCACATCGGCGATGCCGGTCCAGCCGACGAGGTTGAACAGTTCCACGCGGTTCTCATAGGAAGCGTGCGGCGGGAACCGCACGACCAGGTTTGTGAAGTCCGCGCCGGCGGTCGCCCGCACAATCGCGGTGTAGCTCGCGGGCGGCTTGCCGGCCTCAAACAAGTCGGGGCAATCGAAGCTGCTCAGCCAAACGGTGTCCAGCACGCCGGACTCGTTGCAGATCTCGACGCACCAGATCTCGGGGTAATTTTCTGCTGCAATCAGGTCCAGGATGCTCGCAGCCTGCCGACTCACGCTCGACGATTCATCCGCGACAAGCGTGTTGAGAATGGACACGACCTGCTCGCCCAGGGAGACGAGCCGTTCGCTGGCCTCGCTCACCACTGCGGGATCGCTGTCCGCCAGCAGGGCACGGATCGCATCGACGGTCATGGGAGTCGCCGACGCTCCGTCGGCCTCGACCTCCTCGAAGATCTCCGCGCTCTGAACGACGGTGCCCGCCGCATCGGCACGCCCGCCAACCAGGAGCACGCCGCCCGAGTCGAGCGTTGTCGCGGTAAAGCCCGACCAGTGAGGATCGACCGTCAGGCACGAGGCCAGCTCGAACGTATCGGTCTCGGGACAGTAGATCTCGACGGTCCTGGCGTCGCTGTTGCCGCCGAAGAAGGCGATCCGCCCGCTGGGCAGTGTCACCGCCTGGGCGCTGCTCCTGGGCAGCCCCAGACTCGGCCCCTCGACCAGCACAGAGGTGTTCGGATCGAATATCTCCGTGCTCGCCAAAAGGGAACCCGAGGTGGAGGAGGCGCCTCCGGCGATCAGAATCCGGCCGTCCGACAGTCTCACGACACAATGCGAATGTCTTGCCTGGAAGAGAGCGGTCCGAATGAGAGCGGACCCGCCTCGATTGGTGTCGTACACCTCGAGCGAACCCAGCGATCCGCCGGCGCCGTAGCCTCCGACGACCAGCACCTGGTAGTCGTTCATCAGCACCGCGGCGTGGTAGACGCGAGGCACCGCCAGGTCGGCCAGGGCGGTGAACCGCATGGCTCGCGGGTCGTAGACCTCGCACTCGCCGTTGATCGCGTAGCCCGGTCCGTACCCGCCACAGGCGAAGACCTTGCCGTCGGCCAGGGGCACCAGGACCGGGAGTCGGGCAAGACTGCCGGTGAAGGTGTCCTGCGCGGCGACGTACGCGTCGCTGGTGTAGTCGTAGATGCAATCGTGGAGGCCATCGACCAGCAGGGCTGTGCCGTCGGGGAGCGTGCCGCCCGCGAAATCCGTGAACGTCCGCGTCGCCCGGCTGGCGGTGAATTGCTCGGTGTTCGGATCGAACAGCTCCGCGTCCGTCCGACCGGCGCCGGCGAAGATCCCGACCTGGCCGTTGCCGAGTCTCACCGAAACGTGGTCGTAGCGCGCCGCATTCGGAGAATACTGCGTCGGGTGCGTTTGATACTGGTATCCCCCTTCGCTGCGGGCGACCCCTGTGACCAGCACAAGGGCCAGAACCACGATGAGATTCAGCCTGTAACCGCTCTTTCCGCCGCCAACTGCTGGACTACTCATATCACAACCTCCGTCCCCCCGGCCAAGACCGGGGCTAAAGGTGAATCATTGCCCTATAGTGCCACCTCCCTGCCCGGGCGCAACGGACATTTCCGCTGATTCTCCATCGGTACGTTGGGTTATACACTTTAGCGGACGATAACGCTATTCCAGGATCGCGCCCGCCTGGACCGCGAAGTTATCCAGCCAGGCATCCGCGCCGTCAAAGCCCAGGCCTTCGGAGCCGCCGCCCAGGATGACGTAGACCGGCTCGCTCGCCCATCGGCCCTTCAGGAGTCCCGTGACGGTCCGCCAGGCGTTCGGCTTGCCGTAGCCGGTATGGCTGAAGTACAGCTCGTCCGCAGCGGGATTGTACGACACGTAGAGCGTCCCCTCGTCCGCGGATCGCTTGCTGGTCTGCTCCTGCACCCAGTACCCGTCCCGCAACTCGTACAGGTAGAACGGGCCCGAGTCGAAGCAGCCGACTTCGAACTCCGCCCACCGCGTCACAGGCATCTCGATGCTCGGGAGCAGGCCGATGGTCACGCGCCCATCGCCCCCGCCCGTTTTGGTAAAGTGGTAGTCGACACGGATCGCGAAGTCCTGCGTCACGTCCAGCCGCCAGTCCTGGGACACATAGAACGCGTCGACATTCTGCGCCGCAGCGGACGCAGTAACCTCCAGCCTGCCATTCACCTCCTTAATCTGCACGAGCTCCGGATCGACCTCGAACACCATCCACTGTGGTCCCGCTTCACCGTCCTCGAAGTCATCCCCCAGCACCTTCTCCCACCACAGATGCGGATAGTCCCTGCCCTCCAGAATCCACCACGTGTCCTCGACTCCATTGGTCAGTTCGCCCAGGAAGTCCCATCCGGCATCCAGGAACGTCTGGGCTGTCTGCATCTCGGCCGTGGTCTTTCGTGTGCCGCCGTCACTGGTTGTCTGGCCCGAGGTCTCGGTATCCCAGAAAGAGTCAGCCACAATTCCTTCCTCACCCGTAGACCAGTCGTTGCCTCCCACCAGCCCGCCCACGAATTCTTCGCCGTCGACCGCACCTCGTGAATAGCAGCTTGATATTGCACCTGGGCGTGCAGCCCTACCTTCTTGGCCGATGTTTAACCCCACAAGCCCACCGACACACTGATCTCCGCTGACGGAACTGGTGTTGTAGCATTGGCTGACACAGCCCCCGTTGATCCCCGCGAGGCCACCAACGAGGGACAAACCGTTAACCGAGCCAGTGCTGTAGCTCGTGGTGACGTCACCATAGTTCTCGCCCACGAGGCCGCCGACGACGTCGCCCGACCCCACAACGTTGATGTCTACGACCCCGAGATCCTTAACCTGAGCCCACAAGGATAGGCTGCCGAACATGCCGAGATAGCTCCCGCCTGCAATTGTCAGATGCGAAATCGTATGACCGTTCCCAGCGAAGACGCCGTCAAAGCCAGTCCCATCGAACGACGTGCTCGCCTCGTTGGCATCCGGTGCAATGACCGCCTTGTCGAAGACTCTGCCACCCGGGAGGTTGGGGTCCAGGTCGATGTCGGCGGTCAGGACGAAGTGCTTGTCGTAATCTTCAGGCGTTTCGCCGAGAGCAATCAGATCGGCTGCTGTCGCGATCTGGTAGGGGTCGGTCGCCTCGCCGACACCACCGGCGTACTTCCGCTGGGCGACCGCGTCGAGACTGAACACGAAGAAGTCCGCGCTTCCGACCGGCGGGGCGGTCCCACCGGTCAAGTGCGCAAGGTTATCCTTCAAGGTCAGTGTTAGCAGAACGCTGCTGCCGTCGTCGGCCTTGCCTGTGAACCGGATGGACGTATCGGAGACGACCGTGCCGGTCAGGCCCGTCATATTGAACACATCGTTCGGGTTCAGGGTCCGGCTGTCGCCTGTCGCGCTGGCGTCCACCGACGTGAACGAGGCGACCCTCGCATCGGAATCAATCGCCAATCGGAACCGGCCGTCGATCGCGTAGGTCCAGTGAACACCCGCGAATCCACCCGTCTGGGTAATCGTGCTCTGCACGCGGACAAACACGTACTCGCTCGTCGCGCCAAGTGCCGCCTGTCCGGCGAGGATAAACAGGCACCCGACCCATGCACAACGCAAATCTCTCATGGTCTCGATCCTCCAATTCGAGGGCGGTCGTACGCCGCACGCGGGCACAGGACCGCCGCTGCACGTTCATTATACCAACTGAGCCAGCCATTTCCACCCTTATGCTCGCCCCCCAGGGCAATTGCATGGGGAGAATGAAGAACGGTTTGCAGTGTGCCCGTGAGGGCATATCTTCCGTGCGTTCGGAAGAGAACGCCTTACGGCGTCACTACAAACCGTGCGATCACGTCGCGTTCACCTTGCCGGGGTGTAGCAGAAGGGAACATGCGTTTGCCCTGCTCGACCCCCTCCCTCGCGACCTGTCAGGTCAGGCCCAGCTCTTTCGCGACCTCTGCGAACTTCCCGGCTGCGAAATCCAGGTCGTCGCGGGTGTGCGCGGCACAGACCTGTGTGCGGATGCGGGCCTGCCCCTGCGGGACCACCGGGTACGAGAAGCCGATGCAGTAGACGCCCTTTTCCAACATGCGTCGGGCCATTTCCTGCGCCAGGGCCGCGTCGCCCAACATGATGGGCGTAATCGGGTGGTCGCCTGGCAGGACCTTCAGGCCGGTCTTGGCGATCCGCTCGCGGAAGTAGCGCGTGTTGTCCCGGAGGCGGTCCACGAGTTCCGTCGAGCGTTCGAGCATCTCGATGGCCTTCAGGGAGCCCGCTGCAATCGCGGGCGCCAGGGTGTTGGAGAACAGGTACGGCCGGCTCCGCTGGCGGAGCATCTGGATGATCTCCTTGCGACCGGAGGTGAAACCGCCGCTGGCGCCGCCGAGGGCCTTGCCGAAGGTGCCGGTGATGATGTCCACCCGACCCATGACGCCGCGATACTCGGTCGTGCCCCGACCCGTCTTGCCGATGACGCCCGCCGCGTGGCAGTCGTCGATCATGACCAAGGCGTCGTACTTGTCCGCTAGGTCGCAGATCTCGTCGAGTCTGGCGACGTAGCCGTCCATCGAGAAGACGCCGTCGGTGGCGATCAGGCGGAACCGCGACGACTTGGCCGACTGGAGCTTCTCTTCGAGGTCCGCCATGTCGCTGTTGTTGAACCGCAGGCGCTGGGCCTTGCACAGGCGCACTCCGTCGATGATGCTCGCGTGGTTCAACTGGTCGCTGATGATGACGTCCTCGGGACCGAGCAGGGTCTCGAACAGGCCTCCGTTGGCGTCGAAGCAGGAGCCGTAGATGATCGTGTCCTCGGTATGGAGGAACCGCGTGACCGCGGCTTCGAGGTCCTTGTGGAGCTGCTGGGTCCCGCAGATGAACCGCACGGAGCCCAGGCCGAAACCCCATTTCTCGTAGCTGGCCTTCGCGGCCTGGATCACGTCGGGATGGTTGCCCAGGCCGAGATAGTTGTTCGTACACATATTGACGACGGATTGGCCGGTCGAGACCGTGATCCGATTGCCCTGGGGACTCGTGATGATCCGCTCGGGCTTCTCCAAACCCGCCCGACGAATCTCGTCGAGCTGCCCGACAAGGTGCGTCTTCATATCGCCAAACATATCCAAATTCTCCTGGTGAAAGCCCAAGCATGGTCGCAAGACAACCGCGTTCGTAGTGTGCCCGTGAGGGCATCTCGTAGCACGGGCATCTTGCCCGTGATCCGGAATCATGGGCGCTCGCGCCCATGCTACGAATAACGCCTCACGGCGTCACTACGAACAGCCGCCCGCGACATGCCCGTGTCATATTCCGTTCTTCCAGGTCAGCACGACCTTGCCCGAGTTCCCGGACCGCATCGCGTCGAATCCCTTCTGGAACTCGGTGTAAGGGAATCGGTGCGTAATCAGCGGCGCGATGTCCAGGCCGCCCTGGATGAGCATGGTCATCTTGTACCAGGTCTCGTACATCTCCCGGCCGTAGATGCCCTTGATCGTCAGGCCGTTGAAGACGACCGCGTTCCAGTCGATCTCGGTCGGAGGGAGGATGCCGAGCAGTGCGATCTTGCCGCCGTGAGCCATGTTGGCGATCATGCTCCGCAGCGCCTGCGGATTGCCCGACATCTCCAGGCCCACGTCGAAGCCCTCCTTCATGCCGAGCTTCTTCTGGGCTCCCTCCACCGTCTCGGTCCGAACGTCGATTGCCAGCGTAGCGCCCGCCTTCCTGGCCAGTTCGAGACGGTAGGGGTTGAGGTCGGTGACCACGACGTGACGCGCGCCCACCTGCTTGGCGATGCCTGCGGCCATGCAGCCGATGGGACCGGCGCCGGTGATCAGAACATCTTCGCCCACGAGATTGAAGCTCAGGGCGGTGTGGGCCGCATTGCCCAGCGGGTCGAAGCAGCTCAGGACATCCAGCGGAATCGAGGGGTCGCAGTACCAAAGGTTCGTGACCGGCACGGAGATGTACTCGGCAAACGCGCCGTTGCGATTGACCCCGATCCCACTCGGGGCATTACACAGGTGCCGCCGGCCGGCCAGGCAGTTGCGGCAACGTCCGCACACGACGTGCCCCTCGGCGCTGACCAGATCGCCCACGTGGAAGTCGTGTACGTTGCTGCCGATCTCGACGATCCGCCCGACGAACTCGTGGCCGATCACCATCGGCACTTTGATCGTCTTCTGGGCCCAGGCGTCCCAGTTGTAGATGTGCACGTCCGTGCCGCAGATCGAGGTCTTCACCACCTCGATCAGCACGTCGTTGATATCGATGCGCGGCACAGGAACGTCCTCCATCCAGAGTCCGACCTCGGCCTTGCGTTTGACCAGCGCTTTCATGTCCAACACTCCCAATCCATAAAAAAGGGAAAGCCGCCCGCGAGCATCCTCGCCGCGGAACGCCTCCGAGGAGGCCCGCTGCTTTCCGGATGCGGCGTATCATACGACGCCCGCCTGCGGTCCGCCAGACAAAACCCTCGCCCCCATGCGCTGATCCCGGGGCAACACGGGCGCCGGAAAGTATTGACTCACGGGCCTTCCGGCGGCTATCGTATACCCTCGGTTCGGCCAAGGGCCGACAGGTCGCGGCACAAAGCAGTCCACAAGGTCGCCGATGAGAACTGTCTTGATCGTGGAAGATGAGCCCGCCATGGTGCGGGGCCTTGAAGACAACTTCAAGGCCAAGGGCTACTACGTCCTGACCGCTCTGGACGGCAGGCAGGGTCTGGAGACCGCCCTGAAAGAGAAGCCCGACCTGATCCTGCTCGACATCATGCTGCCCGAGATCAACGGCTACGAGGTCTGCTCGCAGATCCGCGAGAAGGGCCTCGACATGCCCATCATCATGCTCACCGCCAAGGACCAGGAATCGGACATCGTGCTCGGTCTGAACCTCGGCGCCGACGACTACGTGACCAAGCCATTCAGCATCAAGGAGCTGATGGCCCGGGCGGAGGCCTTCCTGCGCCGGCGCAAGGACACCGAACCACCGACGTATGAGTTCGCCGACTGCCGGCTGGACGTCGCCGCCCACACGCTCCATCGCAACGGACGGGACGTGCCGCTGACGCCGGGCGAGTTCAAGATGCTGCACCTGTTCCTCCGCAAGGCCGGCTGTCCGCTGACCCAGGACGAGATCCGAGCCACCGTCTTCGGCTACTCGCACTTCATCACCGTGCGGGACATCGACAAGGCGGTCGCGAGCCTGCAGAACAAGGTCGAGCCCGATCCGTCGAAACCCCGGTACATCCACGTGATCCCCAATATCGGATACAGGTTCCAGCTCCCCCAAACCGATGCAGACGGTGCTCATAGTTGAAGACGATCCCACGATGCTGCGGGGCCTGAAGGACAACTTCGAGTTCCACGGCTACCACACGCTCACCGCTGAGGACGGCGAAGCGGGCCTCAACGCGGCGCTGAACGCCAAGCCCGACCTGATCCTGCTGGACATCATGCTGCCCAAGATCAACGGCTACGAGGTCTGTCGGCTTATCCGGCGGGAGAACCTGCTCATGCCCATCATCATGCTCACCGCCAAGGGCGAGGAATCAGATGTTGTTCTGGGCCTGAATCTGGGGGCCGACGACTACGTAACCAAGCCATTCAGTATCAAGGAGCTTCTCGCGCGGGCCGAGGCACTGCTCCGACGGGTGCGAAAGACGGAGCCGGAGATCTATGAGTTCGGCGACTGCAAGCTGGACCTGCCCGCCCGCAAGTTCAGCCGCAGGGACGAGGAGATCAAGCTCTCGCCCAAGGAGTTCCGCCTGCTGGAGCTGTTCGTCAAACATCCCGGCCGGGCGCTGACCCGTGACGAGATCCTGAACCTGGTCTGGGGATACGACTCGTTCGTCGGCTCGCGGAGCATCGACCGGTTCGTCACGACGCTGCGAAACAAGATCGAGCCGGACCCGCCCAATCCCGTCTACATCCACACGATCCGCGAGATCGGCTACAAGTTCGAGCCGCCGCAGGCGAGTCGTTCGTAGTAACGCTGTAAGACGTTATTCGTAGCATGGGCGCGAGCGCCCATGATTCCGGATCACGGGCACACTACGAGTTGCTCCGCTCCTCCTCGCCAGTCAGTCTTCGCAGACGACGCGGAAACCCACGTTGAAGATCCGTTGCCAGGGAGCATAGGCCAGGCGAAACGCACTGCGGCATCGCTCGGGCCGGTCGAAGAATGAGCCGCCGCGCACGACCTTGCGATCACCGCGGACAGCATCGGCGCCATCCGTCCCATAGGTTTCGTAGTCCGATGACGTCCACTCGGCAACATTGCCGTGCATGTCGTAGAGGCCCAAGGGATTCGGACAAAACCGTCCCACAGGAGCTGTCGCGACGAACCCATCGTTGAATCGTCGGTCGCTGAGGTCGGCGCCTTCCAAGACCGGGTGTTCGATCCCGCCGGTGGTCGCGGAGAATCCGCCCGTGCTCGGATCGGCGAACGACAGGTCGCCCGAATTCGCCCAGAGACTGAAATCGGCGTCTACGGCGCCGTAGGACAGTGGCGTCGCGGTCCCCGCGCGACAGGCATACTCCCACTGCTCCTCCGTGGGCAGCGAGAATCTCATCCTCGTCCGCTCGCTGAGCCAGCGGCAAAACGCTGTAGCCTGCTCCCACGAGACGCGGACGACCGGCTGGTCGGGGGCATTCAGTGGAATCCCCGGATCGTCGGGCCGAGCATGTCGCTTCTGGTAGGACCGACCATCGTGGTCCGGCTGAAACGCCCGGAACTGGGCGTTCGTGATCTCGCACTCGCCCATCCAGAAGGACCTCTCGATTCGGACCCGATGAGGGGGGCGTTCATCGGGCTCGCCCGCCGCGTCGCCCATGACGAACTCGCCCGCCGGGATGCGGACGAGCTTCAACGTCACGCCTTCCGCCAGTTCGACAGTCCTCTCGATCCACTCGAAGGACGGCGCTCCCGCCGCCGTTACAGGCTCACACGTGGGCAACGGCGCCGGCTCGACCGGCGTCTCGTCGTATCTCGGACAATCGGGGATCGCCTCCGGATCGTCCGGCGGGCCGCCATAGGCCTTTCGCAGTTCCATCCGGCGGGCGTGGACACCAAGGGAAATCGGGGACGCCTCGCGCCACGTCCCGTGGCATGGGGCATTCAGATCGATCCAGGTGACGATTCGGTCCCACGCCTCCGCGTCGAGCCGGATGCCTTGATGGCCCTTGCGAAGGAGTTGGACCAGCTCGCTCGTGTCCGCGTGGTACTCGCCCGGCGTCAGCAGGCTCACGTCGTCCTCGATCCCGACGCGGCGGACGTAGGGGATCAGCACCTCGTAGGCAGGCTCGAACTTCCCGGCCCCGCCCGGATCGCGGGCCGATGGCGGGTGGGGTCGCAGATCGGGCCGCGCGACCCTGCCGTCGTGGCATCTCGCGCAATGCCGATTCAGCACGGGCTGCACCTCGCGGGCAAAGTCGAAACCCCGGGCCGGACCACGCCAGGGATCGATGTCGCGCGGCTCGCGATACATCGCCCATGCCAGTTGCGAGGGCGTGACCTGGGCCGGCGTCTCGTGGCAGCCGACGCAGGAGAGCGTCTCGCCCGGCATGACCGCAAACGAGCTGCGCATCCCCTGCACCGCTTTGCCCTCGCGGTCGATGGCCTGCACCGCCACCGGCGTATTGGCGGGCACGCGGAAGGTCGCGGAGCCGTCCTCTTCGAGCGGGATTGTGCCGATGATCCGCATGACATCCCAGGGTCCCCCCCTCCCGATGAGGTTCGGACCCGCCGACCCGGGGTGACTGAAGTCGTATGCGACTATGCGGAGGCTCCGGATCGTCCCTCGCGGAACGCCAGCCAGGCCGGGAGCGGAATATACGCTGTGCAGATAGACGATGCCGTCCTTGCGCTCGAGATTCACGCGCTCCGCGGGCACGGGCGGCCTGGCCCGTTTCATGATCGGCATCGGCTCCAGGAGTGCGTAGCCCGGCTCCTCGCGGACCAGGACGAGGTTGTCGAATACATCCGCCAGATAGATTCCCCAGTTGGCCTTCGCGTGGAGCAGGCAGGCGACGAGGAAGTGCTTGTCGCTCAGAGGGTATGGGTGCAGAAACCTGGGCCAGTCGCCGTCGAGGAGATGATCCGCGATCCTCGGCTCGACGGGGTCGCCCCGTCCGGAGATCCGCCGGACCAGACCCGATCCCTCGAACCATCCCCGACTGGTGTCCACAAGGACAAGCTGGCCCATCCTGTGTACGCCGTGATGCCCTGAGAGGATGCAGACCAGCTTGTCGCTGCGACCAGGCAAAGGCCGCGGAAAGAACAGTGCGTTGGGGAACCACGAATTGCCGCCGTAGACCGCCCGCTGGGCCGTTCCGTCCGGGTTCATCGCCATCAGGAGGCGCAGGAAGAGATGGTTGACCCCCGCGCGGTCCCATCGCGAATAGAGCACCTGTCCATTCGCGAGCACACACGGGTGTAGATCGTGGTCCTGGTCGAAGCACAGTTGGCGGACGCCGGAACCGTCGGCATCCATCACGTAGAGACTCGCGACTGGGTTCACGCCGTCCCCGAACGGGACGGCCTGGTACGATGCGGTCGAACCAAACACGATCTGTCCACTGGGCAGATAGCAGGCGTCGAAGCTGTCCACATCGTCGGGCATCCGCGAGACCTGGCGCAGGCCAGTCCCGTCCACACGGATCTCCCACAGCTTCCACTTGGCTGCATCCGATTGCGTGAACAGCAGTCGGTCGGCGTCCCAGTGCAGGTCCATCTCGCCGACGTAGCCGCCGCCGGCAGGCCGATACAGGGTCGTCAACTCCGCGTCGGGTCGAGCAAGCGACAGCACGGCGATCTCATTGTCGTAGCCCTCTCGCTGCAGCGACGAATTGCACCGGTCGTTCGACGGTAGTCCCAATTCCGCGCCTGTCGTTTCGCCGGACAGGCTCCGGCGTTTGACCACGAGCACCTTCTCAAACTCGAGCAGCGGATTCGACAGCAGTGCACCGCGCCGGAGCTGACCCAATTGCTCCTGTCGCGAGCGGAGTCCCGTCGCAGAGGCCTCCAGTTCTTCGAGCCGCCGGAGGTAATCGCTGCCGTTCGGATATCTGCGCCCATATGTCGCGATGAGGTCTTCGACAGCCGCACGCAGAGCCCCGCATTGGTACTCGAACATCGCCTGCGGGGAATCGGCAACCACCTGGGCAGCCGGAATCGGCTGCGACAAAGCTGCGACCGCGAGGGCCACCAACAACAATCGTCCGACCGGCACGCTCGTACTCCTTCCGCGCAGACACCGACAGAGTGCATTTCTGGCACACGCCGGATTATACCGCACGTGAGGTTTGTCTGACCAGCCTGGAGAGAGAGCGTCAGTGACCGCCGGACGCGCCGTCGTAGACCAGCGTGTCCACAACGTTTCCGGCTCGATCAACCAGCTCGACGGTCTCGCCTGAATTGGACAGATGGCCCTTGTAGTTGCCCTGGACGAAGAGGCCCTGCCCGCCGGTGGGGCTCTGTGCTCGGCCGCGGAAGGTCCGGACGTCGGGCGAGACATAGAGCGTGCCGCCGGCAATGAGGACGGTCCCGGGCCGGAATGTGTGTTCGATCCCGCCGGTCAACCGCCAGCCGGAGAGGTCCACTGCGTAGGAATTCGGGTTCACCAGCTCGACATATTCCTCGTCCTGATCGCCCGACGGGGGATTGTACTCGAAGGCGCCGAAGCGGATCGTCACCCGCTCGGGCTGCGCATCGGGAATTCCGGGATTGCCGCCGACCGGTACGGTCGTCGTATTGGCAACGTTGTAGGTGACATAGAGCTGCGTCCGTCGCGTGGGAAAGTAGCTCTTGAGCGAACTGATAGCCGAGTCGAGGTTGCCCAGGTTCGCACGGGCCTGCGCGTAGATCTCGTCGATCCGGCTCTCGAAGTGCCTCCGAGCGAGCGGCGTGCTCGGCCCCTGGAGCAACTCGTCCATCACGGTCCGCGTCCGTCGGAGGAACATCTCCTGCGTCTCGGGCAGATTGTACATCACGTCCAGGAAGATGCTCCACTGCAGGCCGTCGTTTTTGGCGTGAGCTTTGTCGCCCAGGAAGGGATGCGACGTGTAGATCCACCCGTCGCCCACGACCCCGAACGTCCAGTCCTTGTCCCAGGGGAAGATGGACCACTCGCCTGTGCCCTCCGTGTCACGATAGAAGTAGAAGTTCTTGCGGATGTCGTCTGTGTCCTGCAGAAGGCACCGCGCGGCAAGGTAGTTGAGCATCTCGGGCACATCGAAACTGTCAAAGACGAAGATCCTCCGCTGCTCCTCGGTCGCCCCTTTCAGGCCCGCGACGACCGCCGCGATATCCGAAAAGTTCTCATATTCCCGCGTCTTCTTCTCGATGCCCGAGCTAATGTCGTTGAACACCGGCGTAAGCTGCGACCGCTGAACGAATTTGTACAGGGCGCCGCGAGGATCGAGACCGTTGCGCTCGAGGAACGTCTCATCCACCTGCTCGATGAAGATCCTCGCGCCCTCCACACTCCGATTGAGCACGGACAGCATGAAGAAGGACAGGGACGCAGGGCAGCCCGCAAGCCGATGCGTCTCGAACGCCAGCGGCTGGCGGATGTAGCTCGGATCGCTCCCGTTCTGATTCAGGTTGAACTCCTTGACCCGCCCACAATCGTCGGAGAAGCGAAACTTGTATCCATTGTTGAAGACGAACTTCTTCGACCCGGCGCCCACGGTGTATCCGCCTCGCTGGCGGACGAAGATATTGTCGTAGAACTCGCCATCGAAGAAGACCGAGGCCCGCGTCCCGCTTCGCGTCGCCGCTGCGCTCGGATTCTCGGTGAACCACCGCAGGACCGGCAGTTGGCTCGTGATCGCAGGGTCCCGGACCACCGTCCCATAGTACTGGGGCCAGTCGCCTGAATAGGGGAAGAGCGGGTCGCGCGAGACCTTGCCGTCGATGTCCTCCGCGGTCACACACCAGCGGACCATGTCGCCGGCACGATAAGGTGCGAACGGAATCACCGTGGTGTAGATGCCGTCCCCTGCGGCGGCATCGGCCCCTGTGCCGTCATCGACCATGGGCAACCCCTCCGCGGGGTAGTGCGGCGCGTAGTTCACGCGGCACAGCAATCGGACCTCGCGAACGGCCGCCAGCGTCGGAGAGACCTCGGCCGTGATGACCAGATCCTCCTGGACCGACGGAGGCAGCGGGTTCTTCGTGACGTTCCGAATCGCAGGCCCCATCTGCGCAAAGGAGCCCTGATTGGCCGCACCAGGCGTCGGTTTGAGGAAATAGCTCTCCACCGCCCCGTCCAAGTCGATCTCGTCGGTCTGAACGGCGACCAGTTCCGGCAGGATCAGCAGATCGGAACTGCTCAGGCTGGAATTGAGACCTTGGATCGCCAGGACGTTGCCGCTGGCGGCCAAGACGACCTTGTAGGGAGTGATATCGAACTCCTGCACTTGGACGGCGTCCGCATCCTCCCGATTGGAGGTCGCGCCGGAGTTCCAGGCCAGTTGCGAGGTCGCCGGCGCGCTGGCCCGCGCGACTTCCAGGCCATTGAGCCAGGCGACGAAACCGTCCTCGTATCGCATCCTCAGGAGCAGCTTGTCGATGTCCGTCGCTTCGGGCGCATCGAACGGAATCCGCACGTACACCGTCTGGTTGACATTCCGCATGGCCGCCACGTCGAGGCCGGTGTACCCGGGGTAGTCGTAGCCGATGCCCGTCGTGCCGGCCGGCCAGGCGGAATCGTCAAATGCCTTCTGCCTCCACATCTCGCCAAGGCCCGCGCCGGTCGGGATCAAGGCCTTTGCAGGCGCACCCTGAGCGACCAGGAGGGTCTCAGTCTGCGATACGCCACCGCCGCTGAGGCCATAGGAGATGTCCACGAGTTGCGGCGGATAATCGGGATAGGCAAACGCGATGGTCCAACCGTCGGGCTCGACGAGAGCAAGGGACTCCCCGTCAGCCTGGAGCGAGAAGCTCGTATGAAGCTCCCCCGCGGGGTCCTGCAGGTTCCGGCCCGAGGCAAAGACGACGAGATACCCGCCCGGCGCAAGCTCGACGGCCGGGAACCGCCATTTCGCAAGGTCGTCCAGCTTGTCCGTAAGGAACCAGCCTTCCAGGTTCATTGTCTCGGAGGTCGGGTTGTAGATCTCGATCCAGTCGGAGGACTCCCCATAGGAATCGATCAGGCTGTCCCTGTTGGACGCAACGAACTCGGTGATAATCAGGCCGTTCTCGCCCGCACAGAGGATCGGTTCCGTGCCTCGTGGACGAAATGCGTTCGCCAGGAGGTCGTCACAGAGGGCCGCCGGCACAGCACCGACCGTCAACGCCCCCAGGAGACAGGACAGGCTGACCGCACGGACCCAAAGTGCCCCACAAGCAGACTTCATCGCGCTACCAGGTTCAAACACCGCTCCTGCAAAGGGCTCCAGGCAGTCCGCGAGGCCAACGCGAGACCGCCTCGCCCAGCAGTAATCCATTGTAGCACATTTCGCGACCCGCGGCAATGTGCGATGGCTCGCGGTGACGCCGCAAAGCGATGGCTGGCGTCAGGCACTCAGGGCCCGGTTCATCCGCTCGATCGTGTCGTCGATCTGTTCCACGCTGAGCATCCCGATCGTGACCGCATCCACCAGGCCGTTGCCCCAGACATACTGGAGCGAAGCGTCCTTCTGCTCCGGGCTCGTCAGCTTGCCGGCGCCGAAGATCTTCATGCCGAGGATCATCTTGCCGTCGGCCCGCGCCTGTTTGAGAATCGGCGCGACCTCCTCGACCGAGCCATCCATGGCGGCCTCTCTACCCACATTGTTGATACGGGCCAGGATGACGTCCGTCCACGGGTGCGTGCAGGCGGCCTTCAGCGCCCCCAGATCATGGCAAGACACGCCGACGGCGCGGACTGCCCCCTTGGCCTTCAGCTCGGACAATTCATCCCGGATCCGCTCGTACTCGTTGGGCCAGTTGCCGTTCGTCATGCAGTGGATCAGGCAGATGTCGATCACATCGGAGTTCAGTTCTCTACGGAACCGATCCACTTCGGCCCGGGCCCCGCCGGAGGCGAGATTCCAGTACTCCGTTCGCGGCCAGATCTTGCTGAGCAGGATGTACTTGTCCCTTGGAACGCCGCTGAGCGCCGTGCGCAGATAGGGGTGCGATCCGTACAGATCGGCGGCGTCGAGGAAGGCGATGCCCCGGTCCAAGCCGTGGCGGATCAACTCGTTGAATGCCTTTTCGCCCAGACGGGTGTGTGCGGAAGATCGTGCCGAGCCGTTCCAGCCGGTGCCCTGGGCCAGGCGAGACGCTCGGATGCCCGTCCGTCCGAGCGTCACGACCTGCGTAGCGGGTGACGAGCCGACAGGCGTTTGTGCCGCCGAGACGAACTTCGTCCCTGCCGCAAGGAACGCCCCCAGCGACGCGCCCACGAACTGACGACGACTGAAATGGTGAATCCGACCCCTGGAAACGTGTGCGTGCCTGTCCATGAGACTCGTCCCTTTCATTGTCTGCGTGTCGTGCCCGAGAGGCAGGCAACTCCTTCCGTACCCCAAGACCGATTTGGCTGCGGCCTGCATCCGCGAAGTCCGACGACCGCCCCTCCAGGAGGTTGCAGGCCCCAGAGTCTGTCATTGTAGCAGAGCAGCGCACACGATTCAAGCAGGATGACAAGATGAGTTGACCGGATGTCTGACCCGTTCTTCTTAGAACGGCACGATAAGTATCAGGCCGATACAAACCCGAGGGGAATTTTTTTTTGCGGATAAGGCAACTTCCCCGTTGCTTTCTGCAGCCAATTGTGGTATGCGTGGAACTTGGTGGGATCGGCTCTCGAAGAGGGTCGGCGCTGGAGGAAGGGTGAGTGTAGTTTCTGGTCGGCACAGGGATGTGTTTTCTGTTATTTGGCGCGGGACGCCATCTCTTTGGGCTTGGGTTCTGCGCAGCGGCCGTCCGTGGTCACGGAAGTGCATCGCAGTCATGACAGGTGAGTGGATACTCGGCAGGTGAGCGCAACGGCACACCAGGCGCTTCACCGCCGGGAATTGTGGGCCCTTCGGTGTGTAGCCGGGGGAGGCAGAATGACTGTCTTTTTCGTGATAGGAGGATGAGTATGAGTCGCAGACTTAGTTACCTGGCTGCTCTGGGCCTGCTGATCGCCATGGCCGGCAGCGCAGGAGCACAGAACGTGCTGTTCGAGTACTGGTTCGGAGGCTCGATCAACAGCGACCTCGACAGCCTAAAGGCCGATCCCCGCTTCCCGGGCAGCCCGGACCAGAGCGAACTGCGGGACGGCATGGATCGCCCGGACTGGAGCGGGAAGGATTACTGGGGCGCCCGGGCCCGCGCGTACCTGACGCCGGTCGAGACGGGCGACTACACCTTCTGGATCGCCAGCGATGACGACAGCGAACTGTGGCTGAGCACCGACGCCGACGCGGCCAACGCGGTCAAGATCTGCAGCGTCGAGGGCTGGAACAACTACCAGGATTGGCAGGGCACCAGCGGCTCGCCGGGCCCCAACCGGCAATCGGCTCCAGTCTCGCTCGTTGCGGGCGAGAAGTACTACATCGAGATGATGTTCTCCGACGGCACCGGCGGCGGCCATGGCAGCGTAGGCTGGGCAGGCCCCGGCCTGGGCACCACTCCGACGGTCCTGACGGGCAGTGTCCTGACGCCGTTCATCCGCTACCCGGCTCGCAACCCGACGCCCGCCGACGGCGCTGTCGATGTGCTGGATCCGCTGTTCCAGTGGGTCGCCGGTGACACGGCAGTTGCCCACAAGGTCTACTTCGGAACCAGCGAGGTCCTCGGGGCCGGCGACCTCAAGGCAACCCAGCCGTTCGCCATGTACTACCACATGGACGCCATGGAACCGGGCGTGACATACTACTGGCGCGTCGATGAAGTCGATGCGGAGGGCGTCGAGTACGAAGGCGTCGTCTGGAGCTTCACCGTGATGCCCATGACGGCCCACGCTCCCAGCCCGCGTGACGGAGCCCTGTGGCTGCCGACCAGTTTCACGGCAAGTTGGACCGCCGGGCAGACTGCGGTGTCCCACGTGCTCTATGCCGGCACCGATGAGACGCTGGTCGCCGCCGGCGACGCCAGCGCAAAGCTGGCCGAGATCGCGGAAACCTCGTTCGATGCCACAGGCCTGCTCCAACCCGGCACGACCTACTACTGGCGAATCGATGAGGTGGACGCCGCCGGAACCGTGTATCCCGGCGAGGTGTGGACTTTCTCGACCTACGATCCTGAGGGCGGAGCTTTTGCGGAGTACTGGGACAACATGACCTTGTCCGGCGAGCCCAAGGTCGTCAAGATCGTTCCCACGGTCAACTTCAACTGGGGCGAGACCTCTTCTCCGGATCCGAACATCCCGATAGACGGCTTCTCCTGCCGGTGGACCGCGGCGCTCAACGTGCCGGTCACAGGCACCTACAGGCTCTATGACGCCTCCGACGACGGCGCACGCCTGTTCCTCAATGGCGTGCAGATCACCAACGGTTGGTGGGATCGCGGCACCACCGAAGACGCCAGCGCCCCTCTGGAACTGGTTGCCGGTCAGCGGTATATCCTTGTGATGGAGATGTACGAGAACGGCGGCGGCGCCACGGCCTACCTGAGATGGTCCGGCCCGGGCATCCCCAAGGAGATCATCCCGCAGGGCGGGCTGCAGCTCGTCAAGTGGGCCACGGATCCCCTCCCGGTGGTCGGCGCCGAAGGTCTGGGCGACACCCCGACATTGAGCTGGGTCGCGGGACAGAAGGCCGTCACACACAAGGTCTACCTGGGCAAGGACCAGGCCAAGGTGGCGGCAGGCGACGCCTCCGCGCTCGTGAGCCAGCAGGCCGAGACCAGCTATGTCCCGGCTGCCCTGAGCTGGAACACCACCTACTACTGGAAAGTGGATGAAGTGGCCGAGGACGGTTCCGTGACCGCAGGCGACGTCTGGAGCTTCAAGGTCGCCGACTACATCCCGGTCATCGATGACGCGGTGGCGGTCACCTATGACAACACCACGGATCCGTTCATCACCGAATTGGTCCAGGAGTACGCCAGCCCGCAGAACTGGACGAAGAATGGCGTGACCTCGCTGCAACTGCAGCTCAAGGGCAGCACGCCGAAGGTCTCCCTCAGCAACGGCACGCTCACCATGTTGGCCGCCGGCGCGGACATCTGGGGCACCGCCGACCAGTTCCGCTATGTGTTCCAGACGCTGACCGGCGACGGCTCCATCGTCGCCCGGGTCGCCAGCGTGGGCACGGGCAGCAACGGATGGGCCAAGGGCGGCGTCATGATCCGCCAGAGCGTGGACGCAAACTCGCCTTATGCCATAATGGCTCTGACCGGCGGCAGCGGCAACGGCGCCTGCTTCCAGTGGAGGACCAAGGCGGGCGGATCGGCGGCAGCCGGCCCGAATCCCGCCGCTGCGGTCGCGGCGCCCTACTGGGTGAAGCTCGATCGAGCAGCGAACGTGTTTACCGCCTTCATGTCCGCCGACGGCGTCGAGTGGACGCAGTTGGGCGACCCGCTGACGATGGACGCCAACGACATGGCCGATGCAGTCCTGATCGGTCTGGCCGCCACGTCTCATGCCTCGGGCGAACTGCGGACTTTCGTGTTCGACAGCATCTCCGGGACCGGCAACATCACCGGCAACTACGCGGTCGCCGATGTCGGCGTCGCCCAGGGCGGCAACGATGCGGCGCCAGTGTACGTGACGCTGGTGGACAACGCCGGCAAGTCCGCGAAGGTCTCCTATCCGGGCAATCCGTATCTGACGCTGACCACGGACTGGGTGGACTGGAAGATCCTGCTGTCCGGATTCTCGGGCGTGGATCTCAAGGCCATCAAGCAGGTGATCCTCGGCGTCGGGGACGGCAAGCCGGACGGCACGGGCGTCCTCCAGGTCCGCAACGCCCGAGTGGTCAAGCCGATCACAGTGAACGTTGTGAACTACAGCTTCGAACAGCCGAACCCAACCAAGAACCTGCTCTACCCCGGCAACGCCGCCTACTTCAAGGACATTCCGGGCTGGGGCACGGACGCCGTCGCCCGCACCCGTATCAGCAAGGGTGCCAATCCGACGAACGGCAGTTGGGCCGCCCTGCTCTGGGGCCGCGATCCGTCGATCTGGCAGGTGACGAACCACACGATCACGGACGGCGAGGTCTTTGTGCTGACCGTCGATGCCAGCGTCGTGATCGGCGCCATCCGGGACAGCACGAACAACCTGAAGCTCACGCTGTTCTACGACAACAATGGCAGCCGCGTCTCGCTGGGCTCGAAGAGCTTCAAGATGCCGAAAGGCCCGCAGAACTACTCGTTCGAGCTTTCGGCCGCCAGCGCCCGCAAGGGAGCGGGACATAAGCTCGGCATTGAGATCGCCAACATCAGCGACAACGCCATGGGCGTCGACAACGTGAAGCTCAAGACGAAGTAAATGGCACAGCGTCTTCGCGGTGATGTCCGGCCGCTGGGTAGCGCCGGGCGGCGCCGGAGGACTTGTACCATCGCGTTGCGTTACTATCCTCGGGGCCTGTACCGAATCGGTGCAGGCCCCTCTCTTATCCAGCCAAGTAGAGGACGATCCCGGCCAGGATGCAGATTGCCGCCGCACAGACACCCACGGCGATGCCAAAGACCCAGGCGTATCGCTTGTTGAGCTTGTTCACGACATACTTGAGATAGCGGTCGCTCGTGGCGAACGTCCTGCTCATCTGGAGGATGCCCTCGGTATTGCTGACCGTGTTGCCGTTGAGCCGGTCCAGAGTGTCCCTGAACTTCACGAAACTGGCCGCCATCTGCACGTCGGCATCCGCGGCAGCCGCGAGCTGGCGGTCAATGGAGCACAGCGTGTCGGTCTGGCGGGACGCCTCCACAGGAATCCGCCCCACCACATCCAGAAACTGCTGATCCTTTGCCGCAGAGCTGCGGAGCTGATCCAGCAACTGCGTGGTCAGCATCTTCTGGTTCTCGACCGCAGAAGGCAGGCTTTCGAGCAATTGCGGGAGTTGCTTGACGCGTCCCATCAGATCGTGGTGCTGCGACACCTGCTCGTTCAGGTGCTCGTTGATCTGTTGAAGCTGGTCGATCAGCCTGTTGAACCCCTCCTGGAGCTTCTCCACGGAGTCTCGTCGGTCCAACGAAGTCACGGCCGCGGAACCCTCAGAAGCCGGTCGCGAGGCCGACGCCCGCCTCTTGGGCAGAACCCCGCCTCGCTCGGCGTGCAGAGGCGCAACGGTCTCATCCTCCGGGGGCGCGTCCAGCGTCATCGTCAGCAGGCCGTCACCGTCCAGTTCCGCCCCGCTGTGTCCCGCTGGTTCATATCGATGGAACCGCAGCCAGTTGCTCGTTCCGGCCAAGATCTCCCGCAGTGTCATCAGAAACACCCCTTCATTACGAACTCTCTTTCGTCGCGGCGCCATCCGCCACGCGAATCCCCAACGACGGGGAATCGCGGTTAGCGGACTGTTGGCCGCCACCGATTCCATCGGACCGCGGGCGATTTTCGCTTGAGACAAATGGTCGTCGTCCCGAGATCAGACGGGAATACGGCCTTTTCAGTATCGCCAGTGCGGTTTGAAGCTCGGAGAAAGCGAGAAAACCCTCTCTTTTCGCCGCCAGTACGGAATCTGCCGTCTTTATAGGACACAACCCACCTCGCCACGGGATGGGCAATCCGCGACCTTGCATCGTCTGCAAGAAACAGTACAATGCGGGTCGAATCCGCAATCCCTTGATTCTCGGAGACATACGAACGTGAAATTACTGACGTATCAACGTAGCACAGGGGTCTCGTGCGGTGTTTTGACCGACCGTGGCGTGGTGGATGTCCCTTCGTCCTGGAAGACCGCGGACCCGCCGAGATGTGTTAGAGAGATCCTCGACCGGGGGACAGCCTGCCTCGACGAGGTCCGACGGATCGGCGAATCCACGAGGCAGGCGACGCCTCTGGATTCGCTTCGCCTCCTGGCCCCCATTCCCCGTCCGGGGAAGATCCTGGCTCTGGCCGGCAACTACAGCGAGCACATCAAGGAAGCATCCGTCCATCACGGGTACAAGCTCGGCCTGTCGGACTCGCCGCGCCGGACGACGGTGCCTCGCCCGTTCCTGATGCCCTCGACCTGCGTCGCAGGTCCCGGCCAGACCATCCCTTGGCCCGTCTACAGCGAGCAGATCGACTACGAGCTGGAACTGGCGGTGGTCATCGGCAAGAACGCCAAGTGCGTGCATGGCGAGACGGCGCTGGACTGTGTCGCAGGTTACACCATCGCCAACGACGTCTCCGCCCGTAGCGTGACTTTCAAGAAGGCCCGCCAGCAGCGCCCATGGGACGACTTCTACGACTGGCTCAGCGGTAAGTGGGCGGACGGCTTCTGCCCGATGGGCCCCTGCCTCGTAACCAGGGACGAGATCCCCGACGTCCAGAACCTCCAGATGACTTTGAAGGTCAACGACGAAGTCCGCCAGAACGCCAACACGAGTCAGATGATCTACAGCGTGGCCGACATCGTCTCGTTCCTGAGCCACCTGATGACTCTGGAGCCGGGGGACGTGATCTGCACGGGCACCCCTTCCGGCGTGGGCGTCGCAACCGGCAACTTCCTCAAGGCCGCCGACCGAATCGAGTGCGTCATCGAGAACCTCGGGGTCTTGACGAACACGCTGGGCGGTCGCCCCGCGGCGTTCTACGAACCCCTGGCCGGACCGACAACCGAAACAGTCTGATTTCCCGTCCGCACAGCCGTCGGATTCGCAGCCTGCATTCCGAATGGAGAGGGACTCGCCCGCTCAGGCGGTCGAAGCTGCTCGTCGCCCGCGCCATGGGAATGGCGGAAGACCATCCCCATGGCGCAAGATACTGCCGGCTTGCGGCGGACAGCTAGTTCTTATCGAGGGCCTTTTCCAGGTCCTCGGACATCTGCTTCAATTCGCCCTCAACCATCTCCAGTTTCTGCTTGGGTTGTTCGATGATTTCCGCTTTCGTCGTTTCGGACGTTTCCTCGTCGATCACATACGGCGTAATGAACACGATCAGCTCGTTGTTTGCCTTCTTGACATCGTGGTGTTTGAACAACTCGCCCAGGAGCGGCACGTCGCCCAGGAGCGGGACCTTCCTCTCGATCTTGCTGTCCGTCTGGAAGAGGATGCCGCCCAGCATGAGGGTCTGGCCGTTCTGCACAATCATGTTCGTCGTGCTGTTCATGACTCGCCGGTTGGGCTGGCCATTGGTCGAGTCGCCCGTCAGGTCGGACAGCAGCACGGTGACCATCATATCGACGTTCTTCTCCGGCGTGATGCTGGGCCGGACGGCGAGCGTCATGCCGACATCCTGATAGTCGTAGTTCTGCGTCCGGCTGATCCCTGTCTCCGACGTCGTGGAACTCGTCTGGAACGCGATCCTCTGGCCCTTGAAGAAACTCGCCTCTTCGTTGTCCTCGGTCCACAGCGACTGCTGGTTGAGGATCTTGGCATTGACCTTCTTCACCAGGAGGTCCAGCAGACCGGTGACGCTGGTTCCCACCTCGATCGTGGCGGAGCCTCGCTCCTGAAGATACGTCAGCTCGCCCAACGCGGTCATGCCGTTCTCGCCAACGGAGAATGTGCCCCCGGGATTCGACGACAACTGCACGCCCAGGGAGGTCATATCCTGGTGGTCCACCTCGACGACCACGGCCTTGATCATGACCTGTTTGCCCGGCACGTCCAACTGCCGGATCGTCTCTTCGATGCTCTTCTGGAACTCGGGAGGCGCCAGCACCAGGATGGACTTGCTCCTCGGGTCAGGAATGAACCGCACCCGTCCGATTACGTTGCTGATCGGCTGTTCATTCGTCATCCGCCTCGCGCCTCCCGAAGACCAAGGCGGCGTGTAGGTATCCGCGTTGTTCTGTCGGTTGCTGTTGGAGGGGTTGCTGTTGCGAGAGCTGTTCTGGTTCTGACCTTCGTTGCCACTGTCCATCGAGTAGTCGCCAATGCCCCGGGTCGTCCGCCGAATGGGTGCGGGCGTCCCCTGCTCGTTGAACATGGCGTTGAGCCGCTCCGTGAGATCTTCGGTATCGGCGTACTTGATCTGGACGACATGCGGGATCTCCGCCATCTCCTGCCGGTCCAGTTCCATAATCAACTGCTCGATCACCTCATACGCCTGGGGAATCTTGCTGATCACGATGATCTTCTTGGTCCCCGGGACCTCCTCGAAAGTCAACTGCCCATATAGCGGACCGATGATCTTCTTCTTCTGCTGCATCTCGTCAAAGCCGTAGTACAAGATGCGAAACAGCGAGTTACTGCCCTCCGAGTCCTCGGAGAACAGCTTCGTCAGCAGTCGCGCCATCTGGACGGGATCGGAGTTCTTCAGCTCGACAATCCGGGGTTTGACCTGCTCCACATCGAGGGGCACGTCCCAGTCCGCGATCTGCTTGCGGATCTTCTCCATGTTCTCCGCCGACGCGATCACCGTGATCTGTCCCATCGACGGATATGAGATGGCCTTCACGGTTTCACTCGGCTGGATGTCACGGTATCGCGAGCTGCGGTAGCCGTAACTGTACGAGGTGCCCGACTGCGATTCATACAAGCCCTCGATGTTCGTCTTGATCTGATCGGGGTCGGCGTGCTTGAGATCGAAGACCTCCGTCAGGAACTGCCCGGGCATCACGTCAACCTCGGCAATCAGCTTTTTGATCATCTGACGCAGATCGGCCCGCCCGAAGATCATGATCTGTCGCGTCTGGGAGAGCGGCTGGACCAGCACGTTGGGGCGCAGCTCGGTGCCGGGCATGTCCTCCAGAGACTGCTGAATCCGGCGGGCAACCTCATCCACATTGGCGTAGATGATGGAAACCGTCTCGTATTCCGGCGCGATCGGCTGTTCCCTGTCCATCTTCGCGATCCACTCGCCGATCTGCTTGATGGTCTCCGGCGACGCGCGGGCGATGATCCACTTGCGCTTGGGCTCGGGAATCAGAACGATCGGGATGTCGCCCACGCCGATAACCACGGACGTGGCGCCCTTGCCGCCGCCGCCGGACGACTGACTGGCAGGTCGGGAGGAGGTCCCGCTGCTCCGCAATTGTCCGCCCCTGCGACCGTCCGCGGTGCCGCCCAGGAGCAAACGGAGCACCTGGACCATCTCCGTCGGGTCTCCGCTGTCGATCTCGAAGATCTCCGTAGCGATCTTGCCGGCGCCGGGCACGTCAAACTGCGCGATGATGTTCTCGATCCGCATGAGGTTCCCCACCGTGTCGATCACCAGCAGCGTCCCGGTCGTCTCGTCGGCGCCCACGTGCCCGTACTCGCCAATCAACGGGCGGACGATCTCCGCCATCTGGGCGGGAGGGTAGTTGGCCAGCTTGAAGAGCTTCTGCACGATTTGAGCGGGGTTCTCGAAGGCCGCCAGCGGCTGATCCGGGGGAACGATCGGATGAACTCCCAATCGGGCCTCGCTAAGCGGCTTGAGGAAGATCGTGTCGTCCACGATTTCCGGCGTGAAGCCTTTCATTCGCAGGGCACTGTAGATCTTGAGCAGAGCCTTGCTCCGAGGCAGCTTGTCCGGCGCGTAGATCGTGATCTTCTGCTTCATGGCGTCGTCGCTGGGAATGACCGCCTTGCCGGTCCACTGGGCGATCTTCTCGATGATGTTCTTCATCTCGACATCCTTGAGATTGACCGCCTCCAGCGGATCGTTGGGGTCCTCCGGCACTTCGGCTTTCGCAGGCTTCGCGTCCGAGGGCTTCGCCTCGTCCGGCTTCGCAGGCGTGTTGGGCTCCGGCGCACCGGCCTGCACCTTCGGCTGGTTCGGATCCTTGTCCCCCGACTGGTTCGGATCCTTGCCCCCCGGCTGGTTCGCATCCGCAGGCGCCGCGTCGCTCTCGGGCGAGTTCGGCTCGTTGGGCGCAGACATCCTAGCACCCGCGAGGGCGGCCCCCTTCCGTTCGACGCGGGGCAGGTCCGACGCCGGCGGACGGAACCCCACCCACCAGATGATCACGCCGGCCGCGACAAGGACCAGAACCCACAAAACTATCTTTGACCGTTCCAAGGTGTCACCTCACTTCAATCCAGTGTTAGCGTTTGATCCGGCAATCCACTCTCACCGGCCGTTGGGATCCGAGCCGGTCTTCTCGTCCTGAAGTCCCGGGTTGCGGTCCTGCGCCGCTGGAATCGCCGCGGGCGCCGCCCTTCTCAGCGGTCGGCTCCTAGTCGCTCTGGCGTTCGGGTCCGCGGTGAAGCGGTCCCGGACTTTCTCTCGGAACTGCTCCTTCTGTTCCTCCGTCGCCGACTGCATCTTCTCGACGTCTTCGGCGCGTTTCTGCTTCAGTTTCGCCCGGGCCTGCTGCGAATCCTGTGACTGCCTGGTTCCTGGAGCGTGGTCCAGCGCCGCGGTGCTCTCGCGGATGCGGGTTTCATTGACCTCCGCCGCCTCGGGGGCAAGGGAGGACGAATCCCGCACCCTGGCTTGGCGAATCAGCAGACCAATGGCATACGCAGCGACGAGCGCCGCGACGACTAGAATGACGGTTGCGATGGCATTCGGTGACTTCATTCAGACAAACCTTTCCTGAACAGGGACTACTGAGGTCTCGCCTCAAATCTCTGACGCATCTCTTGCCTAGCCCGTCTTCGCTCCTCCGGGCTCATATTCTGCATTCGTTCCCGCATCTTGTTGATCTCCTCGGCGGAGGGTCCGCTCGGCGTCGGCTGCGACGGGCCGGACCGAGAGCCGGTTGCGACCGGCGCCGGACCGCGTCCGGGGCCCGGCCTCTCCCCGCGAGAGGGCGGCCCCGACCGCTCGGATCCTCCTTCGCCACCTGCGGAGGCAATGGGCGAGAACTCCGTCTCCTGGCCGTTCCAGGCGATCCGAACCTTGGTCGGCTCAATCGCGACAATCTTCGCGTCTTCCACGCTGTCGCCGGCCTTGTGCCATTGGCCGTTGATGAGGGCCTCTTCGCCCAGGATGCCGCGCACCTCGCCGACCGGATGCTGCCTCGGCGGAACGACGATGAACAAGTTCTTCTTCTTGAGTTCCTCCGCACACGCCTGGACGCCGGCCAACAGCTTGCCCACGTCCGTGACATCCCGCCCGTCCGGGTCCGCGCGGACCGCCATGGCCCGGGCTTGGGCGGACGCTGTCACGAATCCGGCGATCCGCAGAAGAATCAACGCACCCAGAAGCACCGCCACGGCCAGCAACCCGCGCGCGTAGGATTCGGTCCGGTCATGATGTCGATCATCGCATCTCATCTACATGGCTTTCCATCTGATCGATCGCCCTCTGCTTGTCACTGTCGGACATCCGGTTCCATTCCTCTTTGGCCCTGGCCTTTTCTTCGTCCGAGGCTCCATTCCATTTCTCCACCAGGAAGGCCTTCAAACGAGCGGACATTCTCACATTGAGCCACGCGAGGGGATCGTCCGGTTCGACAGGCTCCGGCGTCGCCGCCTTCGCAGGCGCCGCCTTGGCCTCGGGCTTGGGCGTCTCGGGCGCCGGCTCCTTCTTGACCTCCTTCGGCGCCGGCGGCGGCGCCGAGGGCGAAGAAACCGCAGCGCCGATCGGGGCAAAGTTCTGCTCCTTGCCCTCCCACTCGACCTTCACGTAGGTCGGCCCGATCTCGATAATCTTGGCGTCGCCTACCTTGCCGCCGGCCTTGTACCATTGGCCTGCGATGAACGCCTCGTCGCCGAGAATCCCATCCACCTGTTTGATTGGGTGCTCCTTGGGCGGTTCCTTGATGAACAGATTCTTCTGCTTGATCGCCTCGGCTGCCTTCTTCGCCTGGTCCCGGTACTCCGCCAGGCCGTTGGGCTCGTCCTCGATCCGCGCCAGGCCGGCGAGACCCTGGATCTGTTCCCGCTCGACGTAGAAGGCCGCCACCTTGGCGAAGGCCGAGACCCCGAGCAACACCGCCGCGGCCGCCAGGAGCCGCGGGACCCGCTCATCGTGATGGATGTCGCCTGTTCTCACCTGCATATCTCGATGAATCCTCTCTTTCCGCTCGACGCACGATATCACTTGACGAACGTGCTCACCGTCAGGTCGATCTGAATCTCCTTGTCTTTCCGCTTCTCCGGCGGCTCCTTCGTGTCGCACTGGATCCGCAACTCTTCCACGCCGATCAGATAGGGGTTCTCGTTCAGGTGCGACAGGAAGTCGAGCAACTGGTCGAACTTGCCCTTGCCCCTGCACTTGATCTTCAGCACCTTGTAAGGGACGCCCTTGGGCTTTCTCACCGGCAAGAACTGCAAGGGCTCCGTGTTGATGCCCGCCTTCTTCAGTTGCTCGTGCAGGCGGTCCCGGAAGAGGAACTTCTGCTGGTCCTCCACCAGGGGGGCATCGCACACAGGCACCAGCGCCGCCAGGGCGGCTTGCCGGCTCCGGTCCGTCTCGACCTCGCCGATCTTCCGCTTGGCCGCGGACAGGGTCGCCCGCGCCTCGGTCCAGCGGTCATATCCCTTCGAGCCATACGTGAAGATCAGGATGAGCACCGCCGACGCCGCCCCGAGCAGGAGCACGCGTTTCTCTCGTATATTCAGTCTTCTTGCCATCGGTCTTTCACCTGCAAAGAGCTACAGGGCAGCCCCCTTCTTCGTGAACTCCTTGTAGTCGAACGTAATCGTGAACTTGATCTTCTTGGTCTTGGAATCCGGCGCGGCGTTCGCAATCTCCGCGCCCTTGATCCCCTTCTGGGCTCGCAGATTCGCCTGAAACTTCCACATCTGTTCCATGTTGTCCGCCTGCCCGGTGAGCGTGACCGTGGAGCCCTTCTTGAAAAGCAGGCCGTCCAGCACGATCCCGTCGTTCTGGCCGGCGTTGATCTCGGTCAGCATGCCGAGGAGATCCGGCCTGTGGCGGGCCACCGTCTTGACCAGCGCCTGCTGCTGTAGAACCGCCTGGAACTCAGGCTGTTTCACCAATGCATCCCACCGCCCGGCGCTGGCGACGTCCGTGACATAGACCGTCGCGAGCAAGGCAATCAGCATCACGAGAACCGCAGCGCCCGCCAGGGCCACGGATCGCCAGGCGGAGACTGCCTTCTGCTGTCGCTGTTCCTCGAGCACGCGGTCGAAGAGTCCCAAGGCCGCCGAGGACTTCTCCAGGGCAATCATCGCAAGTCCCAGAGACGTGCGGTACTCATACGCCTCGCGTTTTCCAAAGCCCGCGGGCGTCTTGAGACGCTCGATCTGCGGCTCACTGGTCTGGGCCGGCAGGCCGGCTGCGACCAGCATCGCAACGATCTCCTGGATGGCCTGGCCCCCGTCGGAGAGGACGAGCAGCGGTCGGGAGCTCGTCTCATCCCAGCCAAGCGACGACAACATGATCTGCACGTCACGGGCAAAACGGTCTGGGATTCCCGTGGGCGGACCGGGCTCCACGCCGCGACCGGAGAACCCGACATCGGACAGTCCCACGTCCAGCACGCCCGCCCGCGTGACCAGGCCGTTCTGAACCAGGCACACCTGCGTATTCCCTGTGCCCAGGCTGATGAGAAACGCCTCTTGCTCCCGTCCAGCGAAGAACCCGTGCCAGGCCTTCGCCATCCCTTCACAGGACAGGAAGATGTGGCGAGGTCGGAAATCCTCCACGCTGCCCACGAACTTCTCCAGGTGTTCCTTCCGAACGGCCGCGATCGTGATGTCCATGTTGCCGTTGTGCGAGGGACAAGTCCGCCACGCGACCTCGATCTGGTCCGCCGGCAGCGGGAGCAGCGATTCCGCCTGCATCTTGACGATCGCTGCCGTCTCGTGCTCTTCCACTCGCGGCGTGTTGATCCGGTAGAACGCCACGCCGGTCGAGTCGAGTCCCACTACGGTCGGCGCGTGCCTCTTCGTTGTCCTGTCCCGACGGTCCCCGTGCGACGCCAGTCCGCACTCGGCCGCGAAGCCGCTCCACGTCTGGTTCTCCGCGGGCACGCTGCGCGTCCACACGACCTCCACACGGCCATCCAGCCTGCGGACTTCGACCGCCCGGAACTGACCGTCTTCCCTCGCGGCCGCGACCACGGAATGCGGGATTCTCTCGCCTTTGCTCATCAGTAGTTTGCTCCCTGATACCAATACAGGATCGTGCATGGCGATGCGCTGCGATCCACGACGCACTCCGTCCGAAAGCGCGCCCCGCTGACATCCGCCGCGGCAAGACACTGAATTGAATACACATCCGAACGGACGGTGACCAGATCGGCGACCGCCTTGAACCGCTCGGTCGTCATGGACTGCTGGCTCAGCAGATCGGCGACACTCGTGAATCCCTCCAGGAGGCTCGACCGATTCAGGACGATGGCCTGTGCCGTCTGACGGGCCCGGTCATCCCCGCCGAAGAACGCAGCCAGCACGTCCACCGACGCCGTATTGATGTTGATCTTGCCGGGGACACGGTCCTCGCCGGCGATCGTAATGCGATCCGCGATCTGCCCGAAAGTCTCTTTGTCGAGCGGCTCCGCCTGGTCCTGATTGCCGCTCGGACTCCCCGAGGAGGTCTGCGGACTGTTGTCGTTGAGCAGATCCCCAATGCTCTTGTATCCCTGCCCGCGATTGTCGACGATCCACTTCGCCTGGGGGGCCCTGATGCCCAGCCCGTCCTGAAGCTGCTGCTGATTCGCCTGGTTGATGTTGACCCGCTTGCTGCCGTCCGCATCCACGTTCCGCTCGTAGGAGTAGCAGGTCAGATAGGCGATCCAGCCCTGGTCGAGATGTTGGTCGCCGTTGTCGGAGGGCGGGCTCAGATCCCCGTCCCGTTCGTTCGAGTCGAGCAGGCCGTTGAGGTTCGTGTCCTCGCCATACAGCAGTTCTCGCGTCACCCCCTTGACCGCGAGCAGCTCGCGTACCGTCTTGAACGGCCCGTTGCGAATCTTGTACGGGATGCGCAGGTTCTCGTAGTAGCCCGCCTCGGCGCCCTCCGCCTGCGGATTGTCGTCATTGTCCCGCCAGTCCAGAATCGCGTCGGCGACCTCCGCCTCCATGTACGGCAAGGCCATGAGCTGGTCCTTCGTGGCAGTGTTGATGTTCAGCTTGGCCGCCTCGTCGATCACCCGCACGCTGTACCGGCACCGCTCGAGCGCCACATCGTTGAAATCCTCGTCGTTGTCGCTCCAGAGATCCGACAGACAGTCGCTGTCTTTGAGATCCTCATTGAGAATCGCGATCGCGTTCTCAATGCCCGCCCGGCAGGCCCACTTGCAGCGGACCTCGTCCGTGGCAGACATGGACATCTTCATATTCAACCGGCCGGTCCGGCCGACCACCGCGACGATGGCCATCATGACGGCCACCATCCAGAGCACGGCGACCAGGACGAGACCCGGCCTGGACCTCGCAGGTTTCGCCTGTGACACCCCGACACTCTTCGCGTTGTCCCTGCGGATTCTCATGGCTATCGCCCCCGTCGTCCCTGATTGCCCGTCGGGCGGGCGTTCTCGTTGCCCGACTCGTCCGAAGGTCCCGAGGTCGATTCCTGCCGGCCTTCCCGACCTTCGGATGATTCCCCCTCCTGCGCCTGCCCTGCGGAGACCTCGGCCATCCGAGGAAACGCGATCATGAACGTCTCCAGGACGGGATCGCCCTTCTCGGGCGTCGCGGTGCCGAGGGTCACCTCGACCAGCTTGGGCAGGGTCCGCATCTCCTCGGTCCATTGGTTCGTCCATTCCCGGCCGTCGGAGAAGCGAATGTAGAAGACCGCGATGCCCTCCGCGACGGGCGTCAAGATCCCGCCGGGCTCGCGTTCCTTGTCCGGGTTGGGCCACAGCCGCCGGAACAGAACCGTCGGCTCGTCCGACCCGCCCTTGGCGTCAAGCTCCCGGCTGCCTCCCAGGAAGTACTCGACCTCGTAGACGTCGCCCTCCGGCTGATCGGCCCGCGCCGGGGTCCGCCCGACCGTGTAGAAGGTCAAGAACGGCGGGCCCGTCGTATCGGAGCCCTGCGAGGCCCCGACCAGCTTGACGCTCTCCGGATTCGGATCCCGGTACAGGTTGGCCAGGTCCCTTGCCAACATGCGGGCGGCAAATCGGACCTCGCCGTTCACCTCGCTGGTCCGATTGACCGTCTGCGCCGTTTGCAGAACGGCATTCAGCGTGCCGACCGCAACGATCGCGATGAAGCTGCTGAGGGTCGAGGCCACCAGGACCTCCGCTAGGGTGAATCCGTTGTGCCGTGCCGGGATCATGGGTTCTGCGATTCCTCCGCGCCGGTCCCGTTCTGCGTTTCCAACGCAAGGGAAGCGCCGTTGAGCATGGTCTGGGCCGTCACACTGTACGGTCGCTTCCCTTCGAGCCAGGTCACCGTGATCTTCACGAGATAGAGGTTGTCCGTCCCGGTGTACTCCGTCGCCACCGCCCAGTGGTAGTCGAGATCGAACTGGTCGTTCATGCCCTCCATTTGACCGGCCTTGATGAACTCATCGATTCCCGTGAAGTCGATGACGCCCAGTTGCAGATCGATCACCGAGGCGGCCTGCTCATAGTGTCGGTGCAGGCGCGTGTTCGTCAGGGTGTTCGTACCGATAGCGCCGAGCGAGAGCACCGCCCCCGACAGGATCATGCTGGCCGCCAGGGTCTCGACCAGATTGAAGCCGCGAGGCTTCGCGCTCCAGACATTCTGCACGACTGTGTTTCTCATTCCTGCACGTCCAGATCGATGCTTGCGGTCTTGATATCCGTCATGATACCGGGGTAGAGGCTCGCCTTGCCGGTCGCGGCGATCACCGCAATCGAGTAGTGGGTCTTGCCGTCGCCGATCTGGACGATCGCCGATTCGGCGGACCCGTTCGGCAAAAAGACGATTCCCTCGTCCACGCCCCCGTTGTCGGACGAGGCCGCCCCGGACAGGTCCCATCGCACGTCTTCGAACTTCACGTCCCCCTCGAATTCGACCGGCTTGCAGAAGTAATCCCGCACGGGAACCTTCAGCGACTCGCCGGTCTGAGGATCCGTCTGGACGGTCGCCAGGAAGAAACCCCGGTTGTTCGGGTCCAGCTCGAGCTCATAAGGACGCTGCTGCTCGATGGCCACGATCCGGGCGTACCGGGCCATCAGCAGGAACTGGCGGGCCGCCTTCTCGACGAGCAGCTTCTTCTGCGAGCCCGCGTAGTATCCGCCGCCCAGGCCGCCGATCAGGGCAACGATCGACACGACCACCAGGACTTCGGTGAGGGTGAACCCGCGATGCCCTGGACACCATGGCCGATGCCGCCGCACGTTGACGTCAGAGTCATTCATTGACGATATCCGCGTTGTCGCCCTCGCCGCCCTCGGCGCCGTCGGCCCCATAACTGATGATGTCGTAACTCCCGACGTTCGTCTGCCCCTCCGCGAGGTATTGGTACTCATTGCCCCAGGGGTCCAGGAGCTGGCTCTTCTTGAGATATGGGCCGTTCCACTTGTCCTCCAGCCCCGCGGGAGGCGCGAGCAGGCATTCCAGCCCGCCCTCGGCCTCGTCCGGAAGGCGGCCGCAGTCGTACTGGAACCGCGCCAGCGAATCCTCGATGACCGCCATCTTCGCCCGCGCGATGTCCGTCTTCGCCTTGCCCATTCCTTTGAACACACGGGGCACCAGCATGGTCGCCAGCATCGCGATGATCCCCACCACCACGAGCAGTTCGACCAGCGTGAAGCCCCTTCTTCGTCGTCTCATATGCCTCATTCCACAGCCTTTCGCATGAGCCACGATACCGTCAGATTCTCTTGCTTTTCTTTCGACAGGCGCCCCCATCACGCCATCCCGGCGTTGAGCGACATCACTACAATGGGCAGCAGCGCCGCCGCAATGACAAAGCCGATAATCAAGGCCAGGACCAGGATCAACAAGGCGGGGAAGATCGCCATGAACCGATTGATCGCCGCGTCGGCGTCCGCGTCGAACGTATCCGCCGCATTCAGGAGCAGCTCGTCGAGCTTGCCCGTCTGCTCGCCGATGGCGACGATCTGCACCAGCAGCGGAGGGAAATGGCCCGACTGGTCCAGGGGCTCCGCGAGCGGTTCGCCCCGCTTGACCTTGTCGGCCACCTCGTCGACCGCGCGGGCCAGAACCTCGTTGCCCAGCGTGTCGCGAACGACCGCCAGGGATTCCAGGATCGTGACCCCGCCTTTGGTCAGGGCGCCGAGCGTGCGAGCGAATCGCCCGACGGCAATCGTCCGCAGGACCGTCCCGAGGACCGGGGTCTTCAGGCGGAAGGCATCCCATTGCACCCGCCCGGCGGTCTTCTTCCATTTGTGGAGCATCAGCAGACCGCCCACGAGGGCAGCCAGGACGACCCACCCGCCGGCGCTGGTGAAGAGGGCCCGCAGGGAGTGGCTGGACGCCAGGAGCACGCGGGTCGGCAGGGGCATCATCGCCTCGCTCATCTCCACCGTCCCGAGGATCTTGGGCAACATGACGGTGACCACCAGGACCGCGGAAGCTATGCCCAGGCCCAGCACGAAGATCGGATAGGCCGCCGCGGTCTTCATGTTGGACTTGATCTTCTCCTCGCGCGCCAGGATCATCGCCAGTTGCGTGCTGGTCTGTTCAAGAATTCCCCCTGTCTCGCCCACGCGGATCATCGACAGATAGAGGGGATTGAACACGCCATCGTGCTCGGCCAGCGCCTCGGAGAGGGCCTTGCCTCCGCTGACCGCCTTGGTCAGGTGCTCGAACATCCGCTTCATCGCGGGCTTTCGCTGCTGCTTGCGCATGAGTTCGAGGCAGTTCAGCAGGGGAAGGCCCGCGCGAACCGCAGTACTCAGTTGCGAGGTCATGGCCAACACGTCCCGGCTGGAAACGCGACCGTTGTGAAGGCGGTCGAGAAAGCCGGATGAACCGGTCGCTTCGGCCCCACTCGACGACGACTCGGCCCTTGGGGGAGCACTGTGCCCCTGGTCCTTCTCGACCAGTTCCATAACGAAGTGGCCGCGTTGCGCGAGCGCGGCCACGGCGCTGCGGCGGTCCGCCGCATCCACGACGCCCGCGACGTGCCCCCCTCCTCGATCAACTGCTTTGTAGGAAAACTGGCCCAAAGTCTACTCCGCTTGGCATCCAGGTTTCATCGGACGGCACCCAGCCTGCCCCCATGTCATCGGCCCCGGTCAGTCGTCCTCGCCGATCGTCTTGGCCACGCGGAAGACTTCTTCCGGCGTCGTGACCCCCTGCAAGACCTTGCCGATGCCGTCATGCACCATGCTGATGTGGTCGGCCGGAGCTTCTTTCATAATCTGGTCGGCGGAGGGACGCGACGCGATCTGCTCGCGGATCTTCCCGGTAATGCGAAGCAGCTCGAAGATCCCGACTCGTCCGGTCATCCCCGTCTGGTTGCAGTGGTTGCACCCGACGCCATGATAGAACTTCACGCCGGGCGTGGCCTTCACGGTCCCGTTGAGGCTCTTCAGGAGGGTCTCATCGGGCTCGTAGGACTCCTTGCACTTCGGGCAGATCTTGCGAACCAGCCGCTGCGCGAGGATGCCCTCCAGCGAGCTGGCCAGCAGGAACGGCTCAATCCCCATGTCGATCAGACGAGTGACCGCGCCGGGGGCGTCGTTCGTATGGAGGGTCGAGAAGACCAGGTGGCCCGTGAGCGCGGCCCGGATGGCGATGTCGGCCGTCTCCCGGTCGCGGATCTCGCCCACCATGATGACGTCCGGATCGTGCCGGAGGATGTGGCGAAGACCCGTGGCGAACGTCAGTCCCCTCTTGGCGTTCACCGGCATCTGGTTGATCCCTTCGAGCTGATACTCGACAGGGTCCTCGATCGTGATCATCTTGACCGTGGGCGAGTAGATCTTGTTCAACGCCGCATAGAGGGTGGTCGTCTTGCCCGATCCCGTCGGCCCGGTGACCAGGACGATCCCATGCGTCTTCTTGAGGCATCTGCAGAACCCGTCGAGGGTCGCGTCGCTCATGCCCAGATCGTGCAGACTGATCAGCGAGGCGGACCGATCCAGGAGACGCAGCTCGACTGCCTCCCCGAACACGGTGGGCACCGTGGAGACGCGAATGTCGATCTTGCCCTTCTTGCCCACGAACTCGATGTGCCCGTCCTGGGGTACGAATCGCTCGGCGATGTTCATGTTCGCCATGATCTTGATGCGAGAGATGATGGCGGCGTGCAGTCGCTTGGAAGAGGGCGTCTTCTCGACCAGCAGGCCGTCGATCCGGTACTTGATCTTCACCTCCCGGTCGAACGGCTCGATGTGGATGTCGCTGGCGCGAGATTCGATCGCCTCGTAGATAATCAGATTCACCAGGTTGACCAGAGAAGGTTCGCGAGCCAGCTCGTGCAATCTGGCGGGCGAGAAATCCCCGTTGGCGGAATCCTCGTCCATCCGTTGCTCCGCCGGCGTCAGATTGTCCAGCATTCGGGCGACGTTGCTGCCGTAGAACTTCAGCACCGCGTGCTCGAGCTGGGCGGGGTCGGCATAGAATCGCTGAATCAGGCAGCCCGTCACCAATCGCAGATCCTCTGTGACCTGCAGTTGGAGAGGGTCCGCCATGGCCACGGCCAGGCGACCGTTCTGGCGCCACAGGGGAAGGACGTTGTACTTGCTGACCAGCTCCGCAGGCACGAGGCCGATGATCTCGCCGGTGATGGACAGCGTCGACAGGTCGATCCGCTCGATCCCTGCCTGTACTGCCAGGGCTTCGTTCAACTGAGCATGCGTTACGTAGCCCAGCTCCAGGAGGATCTGGCCAAGCTGGCGGTGCTTGACCTTCTGCTCGGCCAGAGCAACGCCCAGATCGGCCTCATCGAGATAGGCTCGCTCGCAGAGCAATTCGCCCAGCTTTTTCTTTCGAATCGTACTGCCGTTTGAGTCCATCCTCATTGCATAACCTCGAACGGACAAGCCGGCAAGCCTGCAAGTCCATATAAGACAATTCTTTACGTTTCACACACCCCGACTGTTGCCGAGACACCTGCCCTGCGCCTGGCCGGCAACGAAACGCCCCTGTGAACCGGGGCCGCCGCAAGGTCGAGCCGAGACGCCCGGTGCATCATCACAGTCCCTAAGCGCTTCGTCGGGACAAGACCAGACGACGAGTCCCCCCAGCTTATATAGTCAGACGCTCTGAGATCCTGGTTTGTTACACGAAAATCGATATTCCGACCCTGCTGCGGGCGAAAGGATACCCCGACGCCGCCTCCGCCGCAAGGGCACGCGAAAAAAACAGTTGACAGTCCCAAGTGCTGCCAGGACAATGGCATACGATGCAGAGAGTCCGATGGGTAGGCTTTCGACTGGAGGGCAGGCAAGGATGCTCAAATCCAGGAAGGGAGCGGGTGGAACAGGGGCATACGTCTGTCGTTCGCCCGGCAAGTCGGCAGCAATCGAGCAGATCTTGGCTCTTGCAGATTCCCGCAAGATGGCTCCCGTGCCTGCGTCGAGACCCAGGCACGCCGATTCTCAACAAACGAGTTGTGGTCATCACGGCACGCTGGAGGTGACGCTATGAACCTGGAGAAACGCCAGCCATCCGGACGTGAGAAGGACGAGGCGTCCATCGAACTGCTGGAGAAACTGCGAGGGCAACTGTACTCCTCGAACATCTCCATTGTGCGTCAGAGCGCGTTTCGCCTGTCCTGGATGCAGGAAGACGGTCTGGAGATCTTGCGCGAGGCCCTGCTGGGCGATGCGCCCCGCCAGGCCAAGGGCGCCGCAGCCTACGGCCTTCGCAAGATGCGAGGCAGGATGCGAAAACGGGCCGAGCAGACCCTCATCGAAGGCGCCGCCCATCCCGACCCGTCGACAGCACAGATTTGCCGCAACGCGTTGACCGTCATCAAGAGGAGCACGCCCCCTGCCAAACAGACCCCGCGTGCGAAGGGCAAACCCCCAGGCAAGTTCGAGATCAGGGAGATTCGCTCCAAGACCCACGGGCACAAGCAGCACAAGCCCAGACGCCCGGGCGGGGGCGGACCCCCGCGATCCCACAGGCGATGAGATCCTACGGCAGCAGCGCACCCCCCTTGCCCGCAACGAATGCCTGGGTCACCTCCCATGCCTTTTCACGAGTGGACACATCGGGATATGTCGGCGCCCGCGAGACCCCCAGTCTCGCCAGCAGGCGGGCCGTCTCCACGCGGGCCTGCTGGGCCAGATTGGCCGCCTCGCCCAGCAGACGCATCGATTCCTGGGCGGAGTGGAAACCCATCCCGTTGTTGGCGCTGATGAAATCCCAGCGGAACTGGCCCCGGCGCAGGAGCTTCCGCGGCAAGGCCAGATCCTCGGCGGACGCGCCCGCCTGGGCTGCGGCGGCCACGTCGAAATGGGCCTGCACCAGGACCTCTTCCGCCTCGAGCTTGGCCTTCTCGGTCTTGGCTTGAATCCCCTCGACGCGAGTCCGGATCTCGTCCTCGCCCCAGCGATGGCAAACGGCGCAACTGTTCGCGATGTTCAGCAGCGGGCTTCGCACGTGGTGATCGGTGTACTTGACGCCGCCCTCGGTGCGGTACGGCATGTGGCAATCCGCACACGAGACGTTGCGGTACGCGTGAATCCCGGTCAGGTACAGCTCGTAGTCCGGATGCTGGGCCTTGATGATCGGCGAGCCCGAAATCGCATGCACATAGTCCGTGTGCTCGACCTCGTCGTAGAACGCGAGCATAGCCTCCAGCGTCGTGCCCTTGGCCCATGGGAAGACCAGGTAGTTCTTCATCCCCTCCTGCGGGTCCGTTCGGAAATAGTACTCGACATGGCACTGGGCGCACACGAGCGAGCGCATCTCCTGGTGCGTCGCCTGATTGATGTCCTTGCCCATCGCTGCGAACGCCTCTTTGAGAGCCGGACGCGTGATGCGGAGTCTCAGCGTCTGCGGATCGTGGCAATCGGGACAGCCGATCGGATGCGTCATTTCGGGCGTCAGATCGTGGAAATTGGCGGCGTAGAACTCCTTGACGCCCATCTTGTTCATCAGGCGGGGCACGTCCGGACTCTTGCACGACCAGCACGTGCCGGCCTGGAACGGCTTGGCCAGGCGGGCGGTCTTGCTCACATCCTCCACGGAGTAGTAGTGTCCCCTCGCCTGCCGATACTCCTTGCTGAACCCGTAGCCCGCAAACAGAATCACCTGCAACGGATCACCCTCGAGGTAGTCGCGAGGGTACGACCCGCCGTACTTGGTCTTGGTGTCGGTGACACGAGTCCGCAGATACGACTCGTACTCGTTCGGGTAGTTGCGGCCCCAGACCTCGCTGTCCAGCTCCCACTCGCCGACCGGCTGGACCACTATCGCCGGCCGTTGGGCCTCCCACCGCCGTTCCATGATCGAAACCGCCAGCAGCCCGAGCAGCGCGACGACCACCACGAGCAGTCCGGCTATCGCGATCCCCATCCACACGGGAAGGGACAACAGGGCTTTCCCTCGGTTCGCCTTTGTCTCGTTCAGGCTCGATTCGGCCGCCATCGTTCCACTCCTTTCTCATCCCTCGTCACACGCACAACCAGAAGCATCGTTCGTAGTGACGCCGTAAGGCATTCAGTAGCACGGCCGTCCCGGCCGTGAGAACCACGGGCATCCTGCCCGTGGCGACACAGGGGCAAGATGCCCCTGAGACGCATGGGCGAGACGCCCATGCTACAATATGCCCTTACGGGCACACTACAAACTGTGTCAATCGCCGGTCTTCATCCACTCCAGCCCCGCATCGGGCAGTCCCGGTCGGAGCATCGCGGGCGAGGCCGACAGGCTGTGGACTTCGCCGTGAATGTTCTGGTGACAATCCCAACATCGCCGCTCGCTGGTGTCGGCCAGGCGAATCATCGCGAACTGCCCGCTGTGGCATCGCACACAATTCGCCTGCACGACCGGCACCGCCCCCGCGGAAAGCTCCAACACCTGCGGCTCGGTCCGCATGGTAAACACGTAGGAATGCCGCATCCCATCGCGGGATTTGAATGCGTACTTCGCCACGAGGTTGCTGTGCGGGACGTGGCAATCGACGCAGACCGCGACCCGGCCGTGACTGCCCCGCTGCCAGCTCGCGTAGGCGTCCGTCATCACGTGGCAATTGATGCAGGTCAGCGGATCGTCAGACAAATAAGAAGCGGCATTGGCGACGCGAACTAACACAAATGCCAGGCCGGCCGCGACGCCAACGAGGCCGTAGATCCCCACCTGCAACGGCCGCGGCAGCCCGGAAAGCACCACAAACGACTTGGCAAGACCCACAACATCCATGCTGCACACACCCCACGACCACGCTGAAACCGACAGCCCAGGCGGCTGCCGATGTCGAGTCCGTATTATAGAGGCGAGTCAACGCCCCAGCCAACATCTTTCCCGTGCAGACTTTCTCGCCAGAAGGCCAAGAACAGAGACAACACCAAACGCCCCCGAGTACCCCATCCCCGTCAGAATACGCATCTTTGACAGTAGAATCCCTCTTCCGCAATGGGTATAATAGAGTCATGGTTCGCGGCGGGGAGCGGGGCCACTCTGCTCTCCTATTGCCGTTGGCCGTTTCCACGCCGAGCCGCTGTTCACGCCAGGCTCGCAGATCGGCAGGTGAGTCATGCAAGTCACGCGCAGATTCCGGGGGATGGTCGCCGTCGAGCCGTGCTTGCCTCAAGAGTGCCTGCAACCGCAGATAGACGCTGGTGAACGCGGTCAGACACTGGACGTGAGCCAGGATCGACTCATGCAGGGACGCCGGGACGCAGGGGCAGGGTGGGCTGTGCCCACCGCTCGTCAATCGAATCGGAGGCAAGATATGATCACTCCACGCAGATTCCGAACGTATGCAACAGCAATCGTCCTGGCCCTGGCCATCGTCTCCACTGCCCCGGCCAAATACAGTGGCGGGACGGGGGAGCCGAACGACCCGTACCAGATCGCCACGGCGGCCGATCTGATCGCCTTCGGCGAGACGCCCGAGGACTACGACAAGCACTTCCTCCTGACCGCCGACATCGACCTGGACCCCAATCTGCCCGGCGGGAAGGTCTTCGACAAGGCCGTCATTGCGCCGGATGTGGACCCTTGCGACGTAGATCGGTGGACCGAAGGGCCCATCTTCACCGGGGCCCTTTTCACGGGCGTCCTGGATTGCCGGGGGCATACGATTTCGCACCTGACAATCGCGGGCGGGAGCTACCTGGGCCTGTTCGGCCAGTTGGGATATGGGGCCAGGGTCACAGACCTCGGGGTCGTGGACGCCGACATCACCGGCTCAGGCACCGAGATCGGCGCGCTGGCAGGGGCCAACGTCGGCGGTTCCGTGACTCGGTGCTACAGCAGCGGCATCGTCCGTGGCGCATCCAACGTGGGAGGCATGGTGGGCTTGGAGAGTAACCCCTATTGGGGTTGGGGTTGGAGAACCATCATGGATTGCTACTCGAGCGCCGCGGTCTTTGCCTCGGCGGCGAATGCCGGCGGGCTGGTGGGACGCAGTGACGGGGGGACCATCCTCAGATGCTATTCCACAGGTCCGGTCGCGGCCGCGTCCGGCGCGGGCGGATTGGTAGGAGGCGAGTGGTACAGCGGGTCTGTGGCGGACTGTTTCTGGGACATCGAGACTTCCGGACAGGCATCGAGCGCCGGGGGCGCCGGACTGACGACGGAGCAGATGCAGACGCTTGCCACCTTTGCCGAGTGGGGCATCTGCGCGGGGGCGGGGGTCTGGACCATCGACGAGGGCAAGGACTATCCGAGACTGTCGTGGGAGTGGAAGGCCGGCCGGCCGATAGAGACGTACCTTGAGGAGTTCCTGACGGGCGACGGGACGCCCGAGAATCCCTATCTCATCTACACGATCGAAGACGTCAATACGATCGGTAAGTTCCCATGCGAGCACGACAAGGAGTTCCGGCTCATGTTCCTTCCGGGGACGGGTACCGAGGACGATCCGTACGTCATCCGCGATGCGAATGATCTCGACCTGCTGCTTCAGTGCCCCCACGAGCGGGACAAGAACTTCAGCCTGGGCTTTCTGCCAGGTAAAGGCACGGCGGACGATCCGTACGTCATCCGCAATGCCGAGGACCTCGACTTGCTCCTCCGCTGTCCTCACGAGCAGGACAAGCAATTCCGCCTGGGCTTCCTTCCGGGCACCGGAACGGCGGATGATCCGTATGTCATCCGCAACACGGAGGACCTCGGTCTGCTTATCCGCTGTCCTCACGAGCAGGACAAGCAGTTCCGCCTGGGGTTTTTGGCCGGCAGGGGGACGCCGGAGAATCCGTATGAGCTTCATGCTGCCCATGAGGTCGATCTTGTCGGCAGGTGTCCCTACGAACGCGGCGAGCATTTTGTGCTCCTGGCGGATATCGACCTGTCGGGTTTCGACGGCAAGGCCGGCCGGCCCACCATGCATACCATCGCTTCCTTCGCCGGCGTCTTCGACGGCAACCGTCACACGATCTCGCATCTGACGATCAGAAGCGGAAACTACCCCGGGCTCTTTGGCCAACTCCAATCCGGGGCCGAGGTCCGCGACCTGGGCGTGGTGGACGTGAACATCATCGGCTCAGGGTCCTACACAGGGGCGCTGGCCGGAGGGAACGAAGGCAGCGTAATCCGCTGCTACAGCACCGGCTCGGTCAGCGGCAGCGAGCGTATCGGCGGACTGGTGGGAAGCAACCACGGCAGCTTGATTCAATGCCACAGCACGACGTCCGTCGCCGGCACATCGTGTGTCGGCGGGTTGGCGGGCTGGAACTCGGGTGCCATGACCGAATGCTACAGCCACGGCGCCGCCACGGGCAGTTGGTCTGTGGGCGGGCTGGTGGGCAGCAACTACGGCAGCCTGACTCAATGCTACAGCACCGGCGCCGCCATCGGCGCGGCCACTGCCGGTCTGACCGTCGGCGGACTGGTCGGATACGACGAGGGCGTCCTGACCCAGTGCTACAGCGCCGGGCCCGTCCGTGGCCGGGATGGGTACGTCGGCGGGCTGGTGGGTTTCGGCGGATGGTCGGTCCTCCAGTGCTTCTGGGATACGCAGACCTCGGGACAGGCCGCAGGTTACGCCGGCACAGGCAAGACGACCGTCGAGATGAAGACGGGCAAGACGTTCCTCGAAGCCGGCTGGGACTTCGTGGGCGAGACCGCCAACGGCACGGAGGACCTCTGGTGGATCGAAGAAGGCATCGACTATCCGAGACTCGTGTGGGACCTTGTCAGTCCTCGCGACGGCGCCCAAGGCGTCCTGCCGTTTGAGGTCCTGCGTTGGGGCCCCGGGACGCCGGGCCTGGTGCATGACGTGTACTTCGGCGAGGATGAGGCCGCCGTGGCCGGCGCGACGACGGCCAGCCGAGATGTCTACCACGGCCGCCAGCCGGCGGAAACGGCAACCTATGAACCTGGTCCGCTCGCCTGGGGAACGAGCTATTACTGGCGAATCGACGAGGTGGATCAGGCCGATCCGGGCAATGTGCGGAAGGGCCATGTCCGGAGCTTCACGGTCACTGACATCATCATCTCGCCCGACCCGGCGGACCTCGCCGCAAACGTCGTTTGGTCCCCGGCTCTCAGTTGGAGAGCCGCCGTGCCGCACCTGCAATACGATATCTACTTCGGAAACACCCCGGACAGCGTGGCCGACGCGACGCCAGCAAGCCCGGATGTCTACCGCGGCCGCCAGCCGGCGGAGGCGACCACCTACACGCCCGGCGATCTGGCTCAGGGCACGACCTGCTACTGGCGGATCGACGCAATGGACGAGGCCGACGGCAGCATGCGGAAGGGCAAGATCTGGAGCTTCACGGTCATCGACGCCTGTGTCTTGCCCGATCCCGAGGACGGCGCTGCAAACATGAGTCCATCGCAGGTCTTACGCTGGACAGCCGCAGCGGCGGGCCGGCAGTACGACGTCTACTTCGGCGAAACCCACGACGGTGTGTCCGACGCGACGACTCTGACGCCCGACATCTACCGTGGCCGGCAGGCATCGGAGGCGACAGCCTACACGCCAACGCACCTGATCTGGGGCCAGACCTACTACTGGCGAATCGACGAGGTAGACGCGCTCTCCGGGGACACCGTCTGCAAAGGACCGACCTGGAGCTTCACGGTCGAGCCCTATGGCCATCTGCTCAGACCTGTCCGGGCCACCGCCTCCAGCGCCCAGGCCGGCATGGGACCGGAGAAGACGATCGATGGCTCCGGCCTTGATGCTTTGGATCGGCACTCGGTGTCCACGTCGCAGATGTGGCTCAGCACAGGCGTATGGCCCGCCTGGATTCAGTACCAGTTCGACAAGGTCTACACGCTGTCGGAAATGTGGGTGTGGAACTCGAACACGCGTTTTGAACTGCTCCTCGGCTTTGGGGCCAGGGACGTGACGGTGGAGTATTCTCTCGACGGCGCGGAATGGACGACCCTGGGGCAGATACAGTTCGCTATGGCGAGTGCCATGCCGACCTACACAGCCAACACGGTCGTTGATTTCGGTGGTGTGCAGGCTCAGTTCGTCAGGCTGAACGTGGAGAGCAACTGGGGTGGCTTCATTCCGCAGTCCGGCTTGAGCGAAGTCCGGTTCTTCTACGTACCCTTGCAGGCCTACGCTCCACAGCCTGCCCGGGGGCGACGGACGTGGCCCCGGACGCGGTCCTGAGTTGGCGGCCCGGCCGGGAGGCCGTCGCGCACGAGGTGTACCTGAGCAGCGATCGGCAGGCCGTAGCCGACGGCGCAGCCCTGGTCCGGATCGTGACGGAACCCAGCCTCGACCTGGCTCCCCTGGCCCTCGAATACGGCAAGACGTACTACTGGAAGGTCACCGAGATCGGTGACACGGCAACTCCCGGCGTCTGGGAAGGAGATGTGTGGACCTTCTCCACTGGGCAAGAACCTGACGGCGGACTCTGAGTCGCATCATGACCTTTGGACCATATGTCTAAACTGACGATACCCAACACCCGAGCCAGAGCTTTATGCCATTTGGAGGATTTTGACCATGAGAACGGCACTTGCAGCCTTGACGATGTGTGTGTTGGCCCTGCCTGCCTACGCCCAGTACTCCGGCGGCAGCGGCACGGCGGACGACCCGTACCAGATCGCCACGGCCGCCGATCTGATCGCCCTCGGCGAGACGCCCGAGGACTACGACAAGCACTTCCTCCTGACCGCCGACATCGACCTCGACCCCAACCTGCCAGGGCGCAGGGTCTTCGACAAGGCGCCCCTCGCGCCCCATCTGGGCCGAGACACATCCGGGATGAACAGCTTCAAGGGCACTCGGTTTACGGGTGTCTTCGACGGCAAAGGACATAGGATCCTCCATCTGACGATCAACGGCAAGGGGGATCTGGGACTATTTGGCAGGACGGGAGATAGTGCGGAGATCCGAAACGTGGGGGTCATCGAGGTCCGGATCACCGGCTCCGCTTCATACTACTATGTCGGCGGACTGGTGGGGTACAACGACGGTACCATCACCACCAGCTTCAGCACGGGCACAATCAATGGAGGAGACCTGGTCGGTGGGCTCGTTGGCTACAACGTGGGTGGTCCGGTCACCAGGTGCTATAGCACCTGCAAGGTCAGAGGCTATGAAGATGTCGGGGGACTTGTCGGATACGGCGGCGGTGCTTCCCAGTGCTACAGCGTCGGTGAGGTCATTGGCTCCCAGGATACCGGCGGGGTGGGTGGCGGCGACCTCGCAGCGGTCGCACAGGACTGTTTCTGGGACATTCAAACCTCTGGGCTGTACCGTAGCGCCGGGGGCAGGGGTCTGACGACCGCCCAGATGAAGACGGCCAGCACATTCGTGAACGCCGGATGGGATTTCTGGGGAGAGGCAAGCGACGGATTGCATGAGATCTGGCAGATGCCACAAGGAGGCGGTTATCCGGTTCTGGCCGTCTTCAACGGGTACACCCCGCCTGAACCTCAAGGCATGGGTACGGCAGAGAATCCGTACCTGATCTCCGATGTCCACGAGCTGGGGGCGACGGCTTACCTCAGTGCTCGAGCCCACTATCGGCTCGTGGACTCTCTCGATCTCTCCGGGATTCGCTGGGGCACGGCGGTGATCGACCGATTCGCCGGCATGTTCGACGGAAACGGGCAAGTACTGTCTCACCTGACCATCGCAGCGAGCGGACAAGCAGGGCTATTTGGCGAGCTGCAGTTCGGGGCCGAAGTCAAAGACCTGGGGATAGTGGATGCCAACGTAACGGGTCTTGGCTACGGCGTCGGTGCGCTGGCGGGATGTAACCTCGGTGATGTGACCCGCTGTTACAGCACCGGTCTGGTCGGTGGAAAAGACTGTGTCGGTGGATTAGTGGGACGAAACGGCAATGCGTACGGGTACACCGTGACCGATTGTAGCAGCAGCGCTGCGGTGAGCGGCAGTTTCGCTGTTGGTGGGCTCGTGGGCAACAATGAGGGTAGCGTCGCCACAAGCTACACCTCCGGCGTCGTCAGCGGCAATTCTTGTGTCGGCGGACTCGTCGGGAGCAACTACAGTGGCACGGTGGTCAATTGCCACAGCACCGGTCCGGTCGGTGGCGAGAATGATGTCGGTGGGCTGGTGGGCAAGAATTCCCAGAGTTTTATTGTCGCGAGCTACAGCACCGGCATAGTCGATGCCAATGAGAGTGTCGGCGGACTCGTAGGCAGCAACAGTGAAGGCAGTATCGTCACGAGCCATACGGCGGGCGAGGTCAATGGCAACAGGTATGTCGGCGGTCTCATCGGGCGCAACGACGGCAGCATTGTCACAAGCTACAGTGCCGCACCGGTCATGGGAGAGGAGTCTGTCGGGGGGCTGGTCGGCAGCAATGGTCAAGGCGGCATTTTTGCCAGCTACGCTACAGGTGCAGTCGACGGCAACGACGTTGTCGGCGGCCTCGTCGGCAGCAACAGCGGCAGTATCACAACGAGTTACAGCCGAGGCGCCGTCACAGGGACTTCCGGCGTGGGCGGCCTCGCGGGCTCCGATGACGGGATCATCGTTGCAGGTTTCTGGGATATGGAGACGTCCGGACAATCCGGCAGTGCCGGCGGAACAGGCCTGACTACCGCCGATATGCAGAATGTCGATGCCTTCCTGGACGAGGGATGGGACCTTGTCGATGAGGTTCTCAATGGCACGTGCGACTTCTGGCAGATGCCACTCGGTGGGTATCCGGAATTGTCCTACCTGGATGGGGATGGTCCATTGATGCCGGAGGGGCTGGGGACGGCTGAGGACCCGTATCTGATTCAAGACGCACGGGACTTGGGCACCGTGTGGTTTGAGCCGATGGCCCACTACCGGCTCGAATCATCGCTGGATCTATCGGGGATCACATGGTCTATGGCTGTTGTCCCGTGGTTTGCAGGGATTCTTGACGGTAATGGTTATACCATCAGCAATCTCAATATCGGGGGCGCCGGATACTTGGCGTTGTTCGGTCAACTGGCTTCTGGAGGCGAGGTAAAGACCCTTGGAATAGCAGACTGCAACATCGCAGGCGAAGGTGCGTACGTCGGCGGACTGGCCGGGAGCAACAGCGGTACGGTGACTCAGTGCTTTAGCTCCGGCACAGTCCGTGGCAACGAGAATGTCGGAGGAATGATAGGACTCAATAACGGTGTTGTGGAGGAGTGCTACGCTATTGTCGGGGTCATCGGCAGTAACGCCGCCGGCGGGCTGGCAGGGGAGAATATAGGTGGTAGTATGAGCCACTCCTATAGTGCCGGCCTGGTCACCAGCGACCAGGGTTCCGGCGGATTCGTGGGGCAGAAGGTACGTCGGTTTCCGCGGGGCGGGGGCGGATGGGACGACTCCGGGACTGTCACCGACTGTTTCTGGGACATCGAAACCTCAGGCCAGGCGACGAGCAATGGTGGCACAGGTCTGACCACGGCCGATATGCAAACGGCCGATACCTTCTTTATCTGGGGCATCAGTGGCAATGAAGGGGTCTGGACAATTGACGAAGGAACAGACTACCCGCGGCTATCGTGGGAAAATAGACCGGGCGAGCCCATTGCCACGTGGCTTTCGGATTTCTTGGAGGGTCGGGGCACTCTGGAAGACCCCTATGTCATCTACACCATCGATGACGTCAACGTGATAAAGGCGTTCTACTCTGACCAGGTAAGGTACTTCCGGCTGGGGTTCCTTGCGGGTGTAGGTACGGAAGAGAATCCATATGTGATTGAGACCGCCGAGCAGATTGCTCTGCTCGATATGTGTTGGTATGGGCGGAACGCACACTTCCGGCTGGGATTTGTCCCCGGCGCAGGTACGCAGGCGAATCCCTATTCGATCTATACCGCCGAGCAACTCAACCTGATTGGCATGTGTCGCTATGAATGGGACGCAGACTTCAAGCTGATGGCGGACATCGACTTGTCGGCCGTCGACGGCAAAGACGGAAGACCTGCGTTCAACGTCATCGGCATGGAGTATTACCCTTTCACGGGGGTCTTCGACGGCAATGGCCACAAGATCTCGCGCCTCACAGTCGCGGGCAACGAATATGTGGGTCTGTTCGGAATGCTGGGGTTTGACGCCGAGGTCAGAGATCTTGCAGTCGTCGATGCCAATGTGATCGGCTTGAGCGAGCCCTGGTTTGATACATTCGAGTGGCCCGCCTTTTATGTGGGCGCGTTGGTGGGGTACAACGATGGTGGTAATGTGATCCATTGCTATAGCACGGGTGTAGTCGGTGGGTATTCCTACGATGTGGGCGGGCTGATCGGCGCGAACACCGGCACAGTCATACGCTGCTTCAGCACTGCAACGGTCAGCGGTGATTCCAGCGTTGGTGGATTGATTGGGTACAACCGGGATGAGAACGGCGTTGTTGACCGTTGCTACAGCACCGGCGCAGTCACGGGTGACTACGCTGTCGGCGGCGTGGTGGGGGCGAATTCAGGCACGGTAGACCACTGCTACAGCACCGGTACGATCGATGGCAGCGAATATGTCGGCGGCCTCGTAGGGGAGAACAATCGCGGCATTACCAACAGTTACAGCGCCGGTACCGTTCACGGGACTGTTTCGGATGTCGGCGGGTTGGTCGGTGGCGACGTCGGGAGAGTCTTGTACGGCGTTTGGAACATGGAGACATCTGGTCTCTCGGGAAGCGCCGGAGGAGTGGGCTTGACTACTGCCGAGATGATGGACCCGTATATGCTCGGCCTGAACGGTTTTGGCAACGATCCGAACTGGATTTTGGATACCAGTAAGGATTATCCGCACCTGGCGTGGGAAGGAACGACGGGACAAGTAGTCTCGGAACCCGACGTTGACTGGCTGGAGGGAAAGGGAACCGCGGAAGACCCGTACCGGATTGACACGGCCGCGCAGTTGGTCTCACTGGGCCGCGCCGGCGCGCTCTGCGACAGACATTTCGTCCTGGGCGCGGACATCGATCTGGACCCGAACCTGCCCAATGGGCAGGCCTTCCCGCAGGCCGTCATTCCCGCCTTCGCGGGAGTTCTCGACGGAGCCGGTCACTCAGTGTCTCACCTCACGGTCACAGGCGGCACCAAGCTGGGTCTGTTCGGTCGACTGGAACGGGGAGCCAAGGTCAAGAACCTGGGAGTGACGGACGCTGCCATATCCGGATCAGGCAGATATAGCGTCTATGCAGGCGCACTCGCGGGATACGCCGATCATGCCGCCGTGACCGATTGCCACAGTACGGGGACAATAACGGGCGGCGGGCGTTTCTCGGCGATCGGCGGCCTCTTAGGCTACAATGAAGCAGGCACGGTGACCCACTGCTACAGCAATGCGGTGGTTAGCAGTACTGACCAGTATTCACCTGCCGGTGGGCTCATCGGGGAAAATCGGGGCAACGTGAGCCGCTGCCACAGTACCGGCGCCGTCAGCGGAAATGAGTCCGTCGGCGGACTGGTGGGAAGCAATACCAGGGGCGGCACTTTGAGTCGCTGCTACTGCATCGCCGTGGTAGCCGGTGAGAGCCGTGTCGGTGGACTGGTCGGCAGCAACTCCAGTCTTGTGGCCCAGTGTTACAGCACAGGGACGGCGAGCGGCGCCGAAAATGTCGGCGGTCTTGCAGGCACGAACGGTAATCGCATAGTCGATAGCTACAGCACCGGCGATGCCAACGGCACCTCGGCAGTCGGCGGTCTCGTGGGGTATAACCAAGCCGATCTGATCCGCTGCTACAGTGTTGGGTCCGTAACGGACGCTTCGGGCGGGACCTGGGGATCAGGCGGCCTGGCGGGAGGACAAGGGTATTTCTCCAAATACGTCTTCGACTGCTTCTGGGACACCGAAACGTCAGGCCTAACGACAAGTTATGGCGGCATGGGCAAGACGACGGTCGAGATGCAGACGGCCCAGATATTCCTCGACGCCGGCTGGGACTTCGTGGACGAGACAGCCAACGGGACGGAGGACATCTGGTGGATTCTCGAAGGCAAGGACTATCCAAGGCTGTGGTGGGAGCTGGAAGACGAGGCGTCGCCATAGACCAACAGTCAAGTCAGAAGACGAGGAGCAAGGCAGTCATTTCGTCGCCAGCAGATCGAGGATCATTCTTGCCTGTTGACCACTCCGGCGTTTCTGGTACACTATCGATATGAAGCAGATGAAGCCGTCAGAATGGCCGGGGGCAGTCAGGATGGCACCGTGAGGGACGCCGCCATGAAGAGACAATGCGGTTTCACGCTTATCGAGCTGCTGGTCGTCATCGCGGTCATCGCGGTGCTGATGGCCATCATGATCCCCGCCTTGTCGAGGGTCAAGAGACAGGCCGCGGGCAGCGCATGCCAATCGAATCAGCACCAGCTTGTGCTCGCCTGGATTATGTACGCACAGGACAATGACGACGCGCTCATCGGCGGCCACGACGGCTATTCCGCGTCGCCCAGCATCAAGTGCGACTGGGTCCAGTTGCCGCGGACCGAGAACGGGACCACGGTCCAGAGGGCCCAGGCTACGCTGGAAGACGAGAAGCGAGGCTGCGAGGCCGGCGCCCTGTTCCCCTACGTGCGGAACGTCGATCTGTATCACTGCCCGGGCGACCGCAGGCACCGCACCGAGATGACGCATCGCAGCTACGGCATCCCCGGCGGCATGAACGGCGACGTCGGCACGGGCGCAAGCAGTTGGCTCATGGTGAACTGGGGATATCCCTCCTACAAGAAGCTCACGCAGATCAAGAACCCCGGCATCAAGTACGTCTTCCTCGAAGAGAAGACCGACGTCGGCGGCTACAACTGGGGGTCCTGGAACCTGGAGAAACAGGGAGACCGCTGGTGGGACCCGATCGTCGTGCGTCACGGCCGGCTCAGCGTGCTCGCCTTCTCCGACGGCCACGCGATCCAGCACCAGTGGCAGCAGAAGAGCACGCTGGCCATGACGGACGTGGGTTATCCCGACTGTATCCGCTGGCCGGTCACCGACGGCACCGATGACCTCGAATTCATGCGGGCGGGCTACAATCCCGACCGATGACAGACACATCGACCCAACCCCTGTCACGGATCGGGTTAAACCCAGCCACCGGGGATCGGGTCAAAACCAGCCAGTGTTCGTTCTCATTTCGTACCCGTTCTGTTCTCGCCCTGCAAGTGAATTTGTGGTAGCCGAACCATCCGATTGC
>Ga0209200_1000245_pt1 | contig 61851 bp, 57 predicted proteins | sample AD_UKC033_MetaG_FD_184406 | JGI IMG/M metagenome (GOLD analysis project Ga0209200, IMG submission 184406) | Active sludge microbial communities of municipal wastewater-treating anaerobic digesters from USA - AD_UKC033_MetaG (SPAdes) (version 2) | ecosystem: Engineered > Bioreactor > Anaerobic >... | reverse complement strand
GTGCAACGCTTATTCAAACAGGAACCTAACCTTGATGCTAGAATTAAATACGTCCCACCTCTGATCCTGGACAATCTCTCTGTCAGTCTCGGTAACTGGAGTGGATACCATCTGCTGGCTCATCACCAGAACGACAAATCATTGTGCAGGGGCACGGGATCCTGTGCCCCTGCGCGTTGAACCGGGGTGAAAGCAATTCACCCCTACGATTCTGCCCTCTTACTCGTAACGCAGCGCTTCGACGATGGGGGTTTTTGCCGCCTGGCGCGCCGGGATCATGGCGGCGACCACGCCGAAGAGCAGCCCGACGGCGATGGCGGTGAGCACACCCAACCCAGGGAAGTAGAACTCAAGCTTAAAGCCGCTGAAGTTGAGCGCCTTGACCAGGTAATAGCTCATGAACAGCCCCACGATGATGCCCATGGTAGTACCGAGCGCCGAGAGCAGCAGGCTTTCAACAAAGACCATCTGGCGCACCTGTTTGCGCGTGGAACCCACGGCGCGCAGCATGCCGATCTCACGGGTGCGCTCGATGATGTTAATGCCCAGGGTGTTGGCCATGGCGATGAGCCCCGGGATGGCCACCATGAACACCAGCGCGTAGATCATCGTCTGCGCGGAGGAGAATACTTTCATCTGTTCTGCTTTGAACGCGGCGGCGTCGATGAGCGTGAACGAGGGGTAGTCAGCCACAAGGGCTTTGATTTCAGCGGTGACTCGGGCTTCATCGGCGCCTGCCTCGCGGTTGGCCATGATGAGCACATCACTGGTAACGTTGAAATCACGCTCCATGTCACGCTGCGAGATATACCCCGTTGCCAGCTTGGCGTTCAGGTAATCCATGCCCACGCCGGCGACGCGGTATTCCTGAGGACCTTCGGGGGTATCGAGCGTGAGCGTATCCCCAACTTTGACGGCGCTGGATGCGGCGAAGATGCCGTTGACGATGACCGCGCGGCCCGTCTGCAACGCGTTGTAGGCGGCAGCGGGGTCGCCCTGGCTGAACTCCAGCCCTGAGATGAGCGGGTACTGCTGCGGGTCGATGCCGATCATCTGCAGCGAGGCATTCTTGGCCTGGCTGGCGGCGAGGCGCAGGCTGGTAACCCCTGCAACCCCCTCGACCTCGCGGATCCCGGAGGCGAATTGCGGCGCAGCGCCCAGGTTCCCCCCGCCAAGGATCAGCGAAGAAGGCATCAGCAGGTAATCGGACCCCAGGCTTTTATCAAGGTAGCCGAAGAAACCGCTGAACGCACTGGTGACCATGCCGATCATGGCGATGGTGATGGCCAGGCCGATCATCATCGCAGAGGCGGTGATGGCGGCGCGCCCGGGCTGGCGCGCCAGGTTGCCCTGGGCGATGTTACCCTGGCGCTTGTACAGCCGTGTAAACAGCGCGCCGAAAAGGTTGGCAAAAGGCCTCACAGCCGCCGGGATGACCATGATCAACCCGATCATGAAGGCCAGTGTTGCCAGCGAGGCGAGCGCCAGTTCACCCAGCACAAGCCCTGCGAGGGAGGCGGCGAGGATTAACAGGCCGATTAGTGCGCGTTTCCTGTAGGCGCGCCTTTCCACCGCCGGTGGAGCGGGGCGCAGCGCTTCGAGCGGCGTCACCCGGGTAGCCGCGCGGGCGGGAATGTAGCCACTGGCGACCGTGAAACCGACACCGAGGAGGATTGACGCGATAAGGTTGGCGGGTTCAATCACCGGTGCGCCCAGTTCGATGCGCATAAAACTTTGGATCATTGGCGACAGCCCCATGAGAATGCTGTAGGCGATCAGGTAGCCCAATACCAGCCCCAGCAGCGTGCCGATAACACCCTGGATGAGCGATTCGGTGACGATTAGACTGAGCACGGTGCGTTTGGATGCGCCGACCGCGCGCAGCATGCCCAGGTCGCGGCGGCGTTCCGCCACCACCGTGCGGAATGTATTGAAAATAATGAAGGCCGCCATGGCCAGCGCCAGGATGCCGAAGACCCACATGATGTTCTGACCCATCTCCAGCGCGGCTGAGAGCTCGTTGCCCACCTCCACCGCGCCGATCTTGTAGGCGGGTCCCAGGGCGGTCAGGATCGCCTGTTCAACGGCAGAGCTTTCCGCTTGGGCGTCCAGCAGAATGTCAATCCCCGAGATCTGCCCGGGGGCGTGCAGGATCTGCTGGGCGGTTGGCAGCGGCACATATACTTCGTCGGTGGTGCTGGATTCCAGCTGGTTGAGGATGCCGACCACTTCAAGCGCAGCCTTGCCCTGGGCGGAGGGGATGACGAGCCTGTCTCCGACAACCAGTCCCATTTTGCGGGCAAGGTTGTAACTGATCACCGCGGCCTGGTCATCGCCCGCTGCGAGAAAACGGCCTTCTTCAACAGAGAACTTTCTCACCGTGGATGCTGATGCCAGATCAACCCCGTTGAGGGTGATGGCGGCGGAACCGGTCAACGGGTCGGTTTTGCCGCCCAGGCTGGCGGGAATCTGGATGCTGTCCATCAGCACCCCTGTAAAGGCGCGCACTCCGGTGATGCTTTTGATCTTTTCAAGGGTGTCCGTTGAAAAGGTGTTATTGGAGGAACTGGAAATGGTCAGGTCCACCTTGCCGGCGGCGCTGATCATGGTGTGGCGGAAGGCGTTCATCACGCCGGGCAGCATGGCGTTCATGCCGAATAGAACGGCTACCCCAAAGACAATTGCCAGCGTGGTGAGCAGCATGCGCTGGCGGCGGCCGGTAAGGTAGCGGTAGGCTAACAGGAACTGGCCTCTCATAGTGACTCGACTTTCTCCTTGAGCTTGCGGGTGTTTTCGGAGTTGTCTCCGTCCATGACCGTGTCGTCCACGATCCTGCCGTCTTTAAGGAAGATGATGCGGTCGGCGTAGGCGGCGATGCGCGGGTCGTGGGTGACCATCAAAACGGTGCGGCCGTAATCGGTGACCAGTCGGCGCAGGCTGGAGGCGATCTCGTCGCTGCTGCGCGTATCCAGGTTGCCGGTGGGTTCGTCTGCCAGGATGATGACCGGGTCGGAGACCATGGCGCGGGCGATTGCCACACGCTGCTGCTGTCCGCCGGAAAGTTCATCCGGGCGGTGCCTGGCGCGGTCGGCGAGGCGGTTCTTCTCCAGCCACCCCGCGGCGGTTTGTTTTGCCTCGGCCTGCTTCACGCCGTCCAGCACCAGCGGCAGGGCGGCGTTCTCTTCAGCGCTGAGCACCGGTATGAGGTTGAAGAACTGGAAAATGAAACCCATCTTGCGGCGTCGCAGCTCAGTGAGCTGGTCATCTTTCATGCGGCTGATATCCTGCCCCTCGATAAGCACGCTGCCGCTGCTGGGAGAGTCCAGCCCGCCGATGAGATGCAGCAGGGTGGATTTGCCGCAGCCGCTCGGACCCATCACGGCCACCAGCTGCCCGGCTTCAATACGCAGGCTCACACCGTCCAACGCCCTGACGGCGGTATCGCCAGCCCCGTAAACCTTGGTTAAGTCTTTAACTTCAATGATCGCCATTTTTTCTCCTTTGGCATCAGATGATTCGTGGTTGAGGGATGTTTCTGCGGCCTGCCGCGCGGGCGCAGTTCAAGGGCGGGCGCGGGCTGGCTGAGCATCTCGTCAAGACGGGTCTCGATCATGTCCAGCCAGCGCAGGTCGGCTTCCAGGTGCATGATGGCTTTGTCCATCAACAGGATCCGCGCCAGGTCGCTGCGGGAATCGAGGTCTTCACGGGCGCGGGTTACCCGGTGCAGGTCGCGGTACAGACCGGCGCGCTGCACCTGGATGAGCCGGGAGGTCTCGACAAAGTCCAGGTCGCGCGAGAGCATGAGTTTGAGATAAAAGCCGTCCTGCTGCGGCTCAGAGCGCTCGTCTGCCGACAACCAGCTCTTTAGTTCCTGCAGACCGGTGTCAGTGATGGTGTAAAACTGCCGGTCAGAGGGGGTGGCTTCGGGGGAGTCTTCGCGGATGAGACCGCTGGCGCGCATGCGGCCGAGGGTGGTGTAGATCTGCGCCGGGCTCACGTCCCAGTTCTCACGCCCGCCGGCGAGGGCGGTAAAGGCGGCGCGCAATTCGTACCCGTAGCGCGGCTGCTGGGCGAGGAGACCGAGGAGGGTGTGTCTGACGGACATAATAAATACTCTACAGTAGGCTATTATATTACCGGCTGCCCGGTTGTCAAGAGCGCGAAAGCAACAAGCAGTGACATGTTGTTTCTAAGGGGATGATTACAAAAATGAGAGGCTGCGTTTTTTGATGTAATTTTTATTTGCTTATAGAATTAAAAAAATTCATGGGTCGGAGGTTCCGGGCATGGCATATTCAGCGACGACATTTCGTAAACCGGTAAAACGAAAACCGCGCTTCGCTGCAATACTGGCGGGTTTTGGGATTTCTTTTGTCCTTGGGCTGGTGGTTGCGCAGATCACTTCGTTCTTATACGCCGTGCTGGGGCAGGGCGGCGGGCTGGAATGCATCCGTTTTCCGTTGATGCTGTTCATCATCGCCATCAGCGCGGTGGTTTCGTTCTATGCCACCCGGCTGGTAAACCAGAAGATCAGGGGATAACCCTGATCGCGGCATTGAGACGAAGAAAGGCGCAGCCAATGAAAAAAGCATTCCCAGTCCTTCGATTCATCCCGCTTCCATTTTTGCTGCTTTTAATCCTGCTGATCACAGCACCTGCAGCTGCTGATGCGATGACCAGACCTGAAAGCCAGCTGGATGACCTGCTCTACGACACCATAGCAGACGCGGCAGGCGCTGTGGGCGGCGATTTTTCAATCTCCACTTCACCCGGGTCGGCTGGCGCCAGGTGGGACATCGCCTTTCCGCTGATGCCTGATACGATCATCTATCGGCATGACATGGTGGTCAGCCTTACCCAAAACCCAGACACTTACTTAAACGGCAATGCCTCTTTTTACGGTATGCCGGCCTATATTGAGGATGTCGGCATGAACGGGTCGTGGATATTCTGGTCGCCCGGCAAGATCTCAGGGACCGAGTACTACCTGGAATTCCACACTGAAATGGCCACCTTCAGGCCGACCGAGGGGATCGATTACCTGCCTGCCAGTGTAATGGCCGAGGCGCTCCACCAGGCTGCCCTGGACAACGGGTTGTATGACCTTGTGCAGCCTGGTGTTGAAGAAACCGCCCCGCCGGAACAGGTCATCGTGGAACCCACCCTGGAGCCCGAAACAGGGATCATGATCGAAACTGAAGAGCCTTTGCCGCTACCAGAGTCACCAGCGGAAGACCCGGATGGGATAGAAACGGGACCCGAGGTGGTTGTGATTCCTTATGGTGAAGAGGAATTGCCCGGGGATGCTGACAGCGTTGAAGGGACCTTCGAAGACGCCTGGCAGTCGCGCGAGACGCGCGGGCTGCGCTCACCAATCCTACCGCTGCTGGGCGGCTTGATCGGGGTGGGGGTCTCTCTGATTGCCGGGCAGGGCGCGACTGTCGGGGCCGTGACGGCGCGGCCGGTGAGTGCCCCGCCGTTCATCCCTCCCGCGGCACCGCCTGCTGTACCACCGCTGCCTGAAGCTCCGCCGCCGCTGACGGCTGAGGAACTGCACACGCAGGAGATGCGCAAGCAGGGCATGGTCTACTCAGACAGCGCCGGGTGGCAGACGCCTGAACAGGCGCGGCAATCGGCAGCCTGGCAAGCCAACGACCGCGCCGCGGTAAAAGCGCAAGACGCCGCCTGGCGGCGTGATTACGAGAAAGAACGCCTGGACCTGCAACAGAACCGCGAGGAGATGGAAAAAGCCGGTAAGGACCTGGACGCTGAACTGAAGTTGACGGATTTGAAACTAAAGATGCATCAAATCCAAAGGGAATTGCTGGCCAAGCATCATTACGTGTTCAATCCGAACCAGGCAATCCCGGTGTGGGATAGCATCACCCAGTTCAAGAATTACGCGATGGACACGGTTTTCAGGACAAAAGGATTGACCTGTGAAGGTTATGTTGATGAAACCAAGATGCGCATCAAGCAAGCAGTTAAAGAAATTTACGGTGAAGAGACGGTGGTTGAAACGATGAAGTTCGACGAAAAGTCCAGCATCATGCCGCGAAAAGGCTGGTTCAGCCCGGGAGCGTGGAAGGACTGGTGCGATGCTTTTGTTGATGACAATCATGTGCTGACGCGCATCACTCTGCCGGACAAAACCGAGCTGGGCGCTGATTTTCACCAGTACAATGCCAGGAAAAGAAACGAGATCATCATGCCTTATGAAGAGAGCCGCAAGGTATGGAAACCGTATATGGGTGAACACGAGTTCTCGGAAACGATTTTTGAAAAATACTAAGGAGGCCGGGATGAGCATTCAAACACAGGCGGCGATCGAGAAAAAGGCCGGGGCTTTGAATCAACCGGACTTCGATCCGCAGCACCCGCAGGAATGGCTGCTGGATCTGGGCGGGCGGAAAGCCCTCTTTCACCCTGGAATGAAACAATGGTTATGGTTCGACGCCCTGCACGAAGAGTGGGTGCCGGCAGGCTGCGGCGCGGGCGAGGGCATCCTCATGGCTTACGGAAAAACCGGCGGTCTTAAAAAGCTGCCCCAGCCTGGCGCCGTGGAGGATTGGTGCGTGTACTTTGACCTGACCACGATGCGGGGGCCGGAGCCTGCCGGCATGCTTTATGAAAAGCTCGCCGCTGGCGCGGTGCCCCTGGAAGTAAAAGTTTGGAGCCCGTGCGCGGTGGAGTGGCTCATGCCCCACAGTGATGAGAACGGGGAGATCGTGCTTTCCAACGAAACCGGGACCCCCGTGCTGCGGCTGATCCGGAGTGGGTTCTCACCAGTGTCTGCTGCCTAGTTCTCGCGTAAAGCTGCTTTAAGAACTGCCGCCGGGTTTCTACTGATTCCCGGCGCTGAAGTTTACAGGTCCGGATCTCCGCCCAGGTAGGCGCTGATGACCGTGGGGTCGTGCAGCAGGTCATCGGCGCTGCCCTCCAGCGCAACACGCCCGGTATCCAGAACGTAACCGCGGTCGGCGATGGAGAGCGCCATCAGCGCGTTCTGCTCAACCAGTACGATGCTGGTACCGCTCTCGTTGATCTCGCGGATGATCTCGAAGATCTGCTCCACCAGGATGGGGGAGAGACCCATGGAGGGTTCATCCAGCAGCAGCACCTGCGGGTTGGCCATCAGGCCGCGCGCAATGGCCAGCATCTGCTGTTCGCCGCCTGAGAGCGTGCCTCCTGCCTGGTTGCGCCGTTCCCGCAGGCGCGGGAAGCGCGCGAACATGGCTTCCATGCGCTCCTTCACCGCGGCGCGGTCGCGCTCGCTGTATGCGCCCATTTCAAGGTTCTCCCACACGCTCATCGAGGCGAAGATGCGCCGCCCCTCGGGCACGTGGATGATGCCCCGGCGCACGATCTCCTGCGGGGTGATGGTGCTGATCTCCTGCCCGCGGTAGGTGATGCTCCCGCTCGACGGGCGCAGAATGCCCGAGATGGTGTTGAGGCTGGTGGATTTACCCGCGCCGTTGGCGCCGATGAGCGCCACGATCTCTCCTTCATCCAGGTTGAAGCTGACCTCTTTGAGGGCGTGAATGGCACCATAATGCACGTTGATGTTGGCAACGTTGAGGATCATGCGCTTTTCCTCCCGCGGAATTTTCTGGCCAGCGCCGCCCCGCCCGGCCCCAGGTAGGCTTCGATGACGCGCTCGTTCTTTTGGATCTCTTCGGGTTTGCCCTCCGCGATCTTCTCGCCGAAATCCAGCACAGCGATGCGGTCGGAAATGTCCATGACCACGTGCATGTCGTGCTCGATAAGGATGATGGTGACGCCGAACTCCGCGCGCATACGCCGGATGAGGGCGATCATCTCCTCGGTCTCGCGCGGGTTCATGCCGGCGGTGGGTTCATCCAGCAGCAGCAGGCGCGGCCGGCCGGCCAGGGCGCGGGCGATCTCCAGCCGGCGCTGGGCGCCGTACGGCAGGCTGCCCGCCAGCTCGTTGGCGTGCCCGCGCATACCCACAAAATCCAGCCATTTCAGTCCTTCGCGGATGGAGAAATCCTCCTCGCGCCTGAAGCGCGCGGTGCGCAGCACAGCGTCGAGCCAGGTTTCTTTCAACCGGGTGTGAAACCCCACCATCACGTTTTCAAGCGCGGTCAGGTTGGTGAAGAGCCTGATGTTCTGGTAGGTGCGCGCCACCCCGACAGAGGCGATGGCATCTGTACCCCTGCCGCAAATGGAATCACCCAAAAAGAGCACATCGCCGTGCTCGGGGGTGTAAAAACCCGAAATGCAATTAAACAACGTGGTCTTGCCGGCGCCGTTGGGACCGATGATGGAGAAGATGGCGCCCTCCGGCACCTCCAGGCAGACGCGGTTCACCGCCGTCAGCCCGCCGAAGACCTTGGTCACATCGCGGGCGCTGATGACATTATCCGTCATGGCGCGCCTCCCGCGGAGTGTCGTCCGCAGTTTCTTTGGGGATCCTGTACTTCGGCCGCTTTGAGGGGATCATCCCGTTCGGGCGCGAGAGCATCATCACCACCAGCAGCGCGCCGAAAGTGAGCAGGCGGTAATTGGCAAACTCGCGCAGGATCTCCGGCAGCCCTTTGAGCGCGAAGGCGCCGAGGATGGTGCCGGGGATGTTGCCCATGCCGCCCACGATGATGAGGCTGAGCACATTGATCGAGGCCATCAGCGAGTGCTCCTCGGGGCCGGTGAACTGGTTGCGGCTGGCGAAGATCGCGCCGGCCAGACCGGCGAACGCCGCTCCCAGCGCCAGCGCCAGCAGTTTGTAGCGCGTGGTGTTCACGCCGGTGGCGCGGGCTACCGTCTCATCCTCGCGAATGGAGAGCCAGGCGCGCCCGGCGCGCGAATACTGCAGGCGGTTGTACACAAAAGCCGCCAGCAGTACCGCGGCAGCAATGAGGTACATGAACTGGATGTCGGAGTTGAAAGTTCTGCCGAACAGCGTGGGTCCGCTGATGTTTTGAATCCCGCGCGGTCCGCCGGTGAGGTCGGTGAGGATATCACTTTTCAACAAAATACGGATGATCTCGCCGAAGCCCAGGGTGACAATGGCCAGGTAATCTCCGCGCAGGCGCATGAGGGGCAGACCCAGCAGCACACCCGCCAGGGCAGCCAGCGGCACGCCCAGCAGCAGCGCCGGCCAGAAGCCCCACATCAGGTTGTGCGGGACGGGTGAATTGAGCAGCGCCATGGTGTAAGCGCCGATGGCGAAGAAGGCGATGTACCCCAGCACCAGCTGGCCGGAGAGGCCGACGATGATGTTCAACCCCAGCCCGAGCACCACATAGAGGCCCACCGTGCCGGTCACGTAATTCCAGTATGAACCCCACTTAAGCGGTAACAAAATGACAACTGCGGCGAGCAGTATCACGCCGGCGGCAAGGAAGACCGGGCGGTATTTGCCGCGCAGGTTGCTGTTGAGGCGGTGCCGCAGCCCAGTGAAAGCAGCGCTGACTTTGCCAAGAGCAGCCTTTACCTCTTTGAGCCCGAAAACCCCGTTGACCAGCCCGCCGAGCGCACCGCCTGTCGCGAATACAGCGGCAGTGGCCAGCGACCCGCTGAGCGGCGCGAGGTTGAAGAGCGTGATGCGGATGAAGTCAAAGGAAAGCACCGCTAGGTACTGTCTGAAATCCACACGGTTGACCAGGAACCAGGAGATGACCAGGCTGAAGCAGAAGGCGAGCGCGCCGCTGGCGACCCCCGCGACCGCCCCGTGTGCCAGCGAAACCGGTAGGCTATTGGCCTCGCCCTTGCGGGCGGCGGTGAACCCGGCCCACAGCGCCAGCAGCAGGCTGTAGGTGATCATAAAGCCCGGGGCTGGCAGCGCGTTGATGAGCTGCGCCCCGCTCAGGCGCGCCAGCAGCGTTCCGACCAGGGTGTTGAAACCGATCAGCACCAGAAAGACGTGAATGATGCCAAAAATGATGCCCGTGCGGGCGCTGCGGGTAATGGGCGTTTTCATACTTTTTCCTCCGCGAGCACCTCGCCCAACAAACCTGACGGGCGGAAGATGAGGATGATGATGAGCAGCACAAAGGCGATCACATCCTTCAGCTGGAAGTCGATGCCGAGCGCGGCCGGTCCGAGCGATTCGATCACGCCCAGGAAAAGCCCGCCCAGCATGGCACCGGGCAGGTTGCCAATGCCCCCCAATACGGCGGCGGTAAAGGCTTTGATGCCGGGGATGAAACCAACGAAGTAGTACACCAGCCCGTTATGGATGCCCCACATCACCCCGGCGGCACCCGCCAGCGCGCCGCTGATGAGGAAGGTGCGGCTGATGGTCTTATCCACGTCGATGCCCATCAGCGCGGCGGTTTTCTTATCCAGCGCGACCGCGCGCATCGCCCGCCCGAGGCTGGTCTTTTGCACCACAATGTAGAGCCCGGCGAGCAGCAGGAAGGAGAGCACAAAGGTGAAGACCCCGGTGTAGGGGATGATGACATTGCTGCCATTGATCAGAACGCTCCAGCCGCTGCCGCGGCGCATGACCTCAGGGTTGGTGACATCGCGCAACTGCGGGCTGAAGAGTAGCTGGGCGGCGTTTTGCAGAAAAATGGAAGCGCCGATGGCGCCGATGAGCGGCACAAGCCGGGGCGCTTTGCGCAGCGGTCGGTAGGCGATCTTCTCCAAAAAATAGCCAGAAGCCGCTGACACGCCCATCCCCACAATGAAGGCGATGAGGATGGCGAGCACCGGGAAGGCGTTGGAAAAGTTTTCGCCGGAGGAGACCCGGATGGTTTTGAGGGCTTCGAACACAAAAAAACAGCTGTACGCCCCCAGCATCATCACTTCGCCGTGGGCGAAGTTGATCATGAACAGGATGCCGTAAACCAGTGTGTACCCGATGGCGATGAGCGCGTACACACCGCCGATGATCAAACCGGCGATCAGCAGACGGGTCCAGGTTTCAGGACCGTATTCCTGCTGCACAAAAAGCACCTGGTACAACCGGAAAAGAACGAAGATAACAATGAGCGCGCCCAGCAGCGGGCGCAGCACCTTGATAAAGAGATTGGATTTAAGGGTTACTTTTCTAAGATAAGGCTCATTCATGGACCCGGGCTACTTTCATTTCAGGATGGTTGGTCGGGGAGGATACCCTCCCCGACCTGAGGAGAGAAAGATGACTATGGAGCCGGGACCCAGGCGCCATCCTTGACGACGACGAACATGGGCGGGAGGGTGTTGCATTCACCACTGGCGTCACACGAGTATGTACCGCCAACACCCTTGTAATCGGTCAGCGTGCGCACGGCCTTCACCAGGGCGCCGCGCGGCACGTACAGGTTGCCGTTGTCGCCAATGACGGCCACAGATTTCACCGCCTGGATCAGCGCGGCGGTGGCATCATAGCCGTTCCAGGTGTACGGAGAAAGCGAACCGGCTTCCTTGCCGAATTTTTCGAGGTAGGCGGCGTCGAAAGCCGCTTTCTCGGCGGAATCAGGAGGAATAGGTGCGATGGTCGCGAAAGCGCCTTCGCCGTTCGGGCCCGTGCGGCTGAGGAAATCCGCGCCGTAGGTGCCGTCATCACCGAAGAAGAGCACCTTCTCAAGGCCGGTCTGTTTCATCTGGTTCACGATGATGGCGCCTTCCGCGGTGTAGCCGCCAAAGTACAGTCCATCAGGGCTCTTGGCTGCCACCGCTGAAAGCACGGGGGTGTAATCCGTCTCGCCCTTGGTGATGGCTTCGGTGACCACAACTTCGCCGCCGAGCTCAACAAAATGGGCAGCCACGGCTTCAGCCAGGCCTTTGCCGTAATCGCTGCCGTCGTGCAGCACGGCGAGCTTTTTCACATTCAGCTTGTTGAACAGGTACTCCGCGGCCGGAGGTCCCTGGCGGGCATCTGTGAAGACGATACGGTTGAACACCGTGGAGCCAAGTGTGGTGAGTTCCGGTAAGCTGGCGGATGGCGAAAGCATGGGGATGCCGACCTTCTCGTAGATGGGCATGGCGGCTGATGTCGCCCCGGAGTAAATGTGACCCGCAACCGCAACGACCGCGGGGTCTGAGGCGAATTTATTGGCCACGGCCGCGCCGCCTTCGGCAGTACCGCCGTCATCTTCGGCGACGAGCTCGAATTTGAAGCCGTTGAGGTCGCCGAAATCATCGACGGCGATGAACCCGCCGCTTGAAATATCGATGCCGTAAGAGGCATCACCGCCGGTCATCGGCGCGCCCATGCCGATCTTGATGACCTCACCGGTCTTGAACACGGCGCAGCCGAAGGCGTCGGCGGCGCATGCAGCGGGGGCTGCGGCGTCTGCGGCCTGGTCGGTGGCCGCATTAGCCGGTTGGCAGGCTGTGATCACGAGGGAAAACAATACGATCATTATTATGTATTTCAGGGCTTTCATGTGACTTCTCCTAGTCTGTATCGATTGTGAATGATGTTGTTCTGGTTCAATGATTTCTTCAAAATGCCTGTGTTGCACCTCCTCACTTGAGCAGAAGAAAAAAACCACCTGGTTTGGGTCAGGTGGCTTTGGGTATTTCTTCTTGCTTTCTTTGATTACGATAAGATCTCTGCCATCCTAACCCGAAAAACGCTCGCATAATAAAGCATGACGGCGAGCATCATAAAGGAAAGCATAATGGAGATGGCGAATGTAGATGTCATAGGCGGGCTGCAATAATTAGACATATTACAGCTTTGACCGGTCAAAGTCAATAGACCTTACAAAATCCTTAGGTTGGTTCCTGCCCGCCGTATTATCGGCGATTACTTGTTTCACCGATCCCGCGTGATGGAGCGCGTCCAACGGGTCACGCGGTTCCCGCCGCTATCCTTTGAGACGTAACTGGCGTAGTCGGCGCGTTCCAGCAGCTGCGCGAGGGTTTTACAACTCTTGTTGAGGCTGGCAACGCCCACGCTGATGGAAAAAGCCAGGGATCCGGCGTTCGTCTCAAAAGCCGCGCTGCTCACGTTCCGGCGCAGACGCTCGGCTGCCTTGAGAGCGGAAGCGGAGCTGGTTTCAGGCATGATGACCATGAACTCGTCCCCGCCGTAGCGCGCCAGGATATCCGACCGGCGCAGGGTGGCGGTGCACAGTTCCGCCAGTCGGCGCAGCACCTGGTCTCCTACGGTGTGACCGTATGTGTCATTGACCTGCTTGAAATCGTCGCAATCCACCATCACCGCCGAAAGTTCGCGTTCGTAGCGCTGCGACCGGTTGAATTCCGGTTCGCCAAGCTCGATCAGTTTACGGCGGTTGTACAACCCGGTGAGCGGATCGGTCACCGCCAGCTCCTGCACCTCGTCAAAAAGGCGGGCGTTCTCAACGGCGATGGCTGCGTTGGCGCCAAGCAGTTCCAGCAGTTCCAGGTCAGTATCGCTGTAGGCGTACGGCTGGTAACTTTGGGCTGAGACCACCCCTACCAGGCGTGAACCGATCTTTAGCGGCACCACCAGGATGGATTGGGAGATCTCATCCTCCTCGGGGTCCCCAATGACAATTGCGCCGGTCTCCTCAACCATGCTTTCTTCAAAGGTGTTAAACAGGATGGATTTACCGGTTTGCAGCACCCTGCCAAAAAGACCCTGCCCAAGCGGACGGCTGGAAAGCTGGGCCGGTTCACCACGGTCGACCATGTAGACATCTTCGATCAACCCCTCGCTTTCATTTACCAGCGAGATACTGAAGAACTCCGTTTCCATCAGTTCGGAGGTGGCCTCGTGAATGGCGGGGTAGATCTCTTCAGAGCGGAGGTTGGTGCTGATCACCTGGCTTAACTTGTAGAGCGTTTCAAAGCGGTTGGCGGATTGCAGCGCGTTTTCATACAGGCGGGCGTTCTCAAGGGCGATCGCCACCTGGTCTGCAAAGGCGATGACCAGGCGTTCATGCTCAACGGTGAATAAACCGGGCTGATGACCATCCAACGACAGGATGCCGATCGGCTGGTTCTGAATCTTTAGCGGCACACCCAGCCACGAATGAATGATGTGGTTGTTACCCGATACCTGGTTGAAATGCGGCACCTGTTCGGGAATATTGGTGAACATACCGGGTTTGTTATCCAGGAAGACCACAGCTCCCGGGTTGCTGCGGTCCAGCGAGAATTCCAGCCCCAGCACCGACTGGATATCCCTGAAACCGTGACCGCCGACGATCTGCAGTGCGCCTTTCTTATGCAGCAGCACCGAAGCGCTGTCGTACGGCACCACCTGGGCCAGCTGCTCCAGGATCAGGTCGATGGCTTTTTCCTGGCTGAGAGTGGATACGACCACAGCCCCTGCTTTTCGGATGGTCTCCGCCTCCTCTGCGCGGCGCTTGGCCTCTTCGTAAAGCCTGGCGTTGCGCAGCGCCACCGTTGCCTGCTGCGCGAAAAGGTTCAGCAAGCGGATATCATTATCGGTGAATTTATGCTCACCATGCACGTATCCCACTGCCAGCACACCCAGCGCTTCACCGGAGGCGGAGTGCATGGGTACTGCCAGCCCGCTGTATAACCCCCGGTTTTCATATTCCGGCAGCCTGCCGCCCCAGTGCGAGTAATCCATCACTGACATGGGTTTCCTGGTTTGCACCACCTTGCCCATAAGACCTTCACCGCGCCTGACGACCATACCCACTGTGCCCGGGTTAAGGTTCTCTGATACCAGGATGCGCAGCGCCTGCGCCTGGGGGTCATAAAGACCCAGCTCGCCGACTTCAGCCTTAAGCAGGCTCATGGCGCGTTTGACGATCTCTGTCAAGAGCACATTAGCATCCAGTTGCGAGCTGATATCCGTCAGCGTGGCGCGCAGACCATCCATCTCTTTAATGCGCCTCTTCTCTGAGCTGTAAAGGCGCGCATTCTTGATGGCAAGAGAAGCCTGCGCGGCGTAAACGCTCAACAATTTGGCGTGTTCATCGGTATAAAAACCGGCTTCCACCTTGTCCAGCGCGAAGATGGCGTCCACCCTGCCGTCGTTGATGACAGGCGCTCCGAGCCAGGCGCGGTAATCTCTTGACACGGGGGTGGTTAGAAAAGCCGCGTCCTCCAAGGTATCGGGGACGATGACCGGTTTTTGCGTTTCGAACAATCTCGCCAGGTTGGCGGTGGTCTCGATCTTGAACCGCATTCCCCTCAGCCCGGCAAGGTCTTTTTTAGCGGAAGGCTCATAACCGCGCAAGCGGGTCACCACCGAATAGCCGTCTTCTACCAGCATCACGTTGCCGCCATCATAGGGGATCAGTCGCGAGAGCTGGTCCAGGAGCAGGTCGAGGATCTCGTTGAGGTCCAGCGAGGTGGTGAGGGCGCTGCCGATATCGCGCATGGTTTCAGCCAGCTGGCGCTGGTCGTGCTCGCTTTTAAAGAGCCTGATGCGCTCAACGGCGACCGCCAGGGAATCGCACATGGTGCGCAGCAGGCGCATCTTATTATCGTTGACCGGTGTTCCTGCTTCTTCGATGAAATTCAATATCCCCAATGGCTGCTTGTTGATGTACAGGGGAAACGCGTAATGGCTGCCCTCGCTGGTAAGGGTGCTGCAGCGGCAGTCCTTGATGACGCGTGGATTGGTGAGGCTGCCCTCCAAAAGCCGGGTCAGGCATTTCGTTTCACGGCTGTGCAGATGCTCGCTGGAGAGCAGGTTGTTTTCATCCAGGGGGTGATATTCAAAGCGCTGGTGCCCTGAAGGTCCGAATCCCAGCAGGTAAAGCCAGACGCTGGCGCTGCGAGTGAGTTTTTTAACAGTTTCCAGTACTGGCAGCACGGCGTGCCGCAGCGAGGTCGCCTGGTTCAGGGCTTCACTGACGGTGCGCAGGGTGGCCAGTTCTTCAGCGCGCAACTGGGCGTTCTCAAGGGCTGAGCGGGTGGTGTTTTCGGCGCGCTTGCGTTCGTGAATATCCTGCAGGGTGACGGAGTAGGCGGTCCCTCCTGGCGCTGAGATAGGGGTGATGTTCATCTCAACAGGCAGGTAATCACCGTTCGCCTGAAGCAGTGTTCCCTCCTGGTTGGGTATGGGTTGGGTGCCGGCGTTATCAGCGCTGCCATTACCCAGGTCGGGCGCGAGGGGGATGATTTCTCTCAACGAGTACGAACGCAGCTGACCGGGCGTATATCCTGAAAGCCTGATGAACTGGTCATTGCACTCCAGGATCCTTCCTTCACCATCGAGCAGCAAAATGCCGTAGCTGGTATTTTCAAATATCGCGCGATAGCGTTCCTGGATTTGCACCCTTTCCGCCTCTTCGCGCCTGCGCAGGGTGATGTCCCGCATTACCACCAGCGAACCCGCGGTAGTTTTGCCGGCATCAATGAGCGGAGAGATGCGCATATCGTAAGCGTGTAAGGCGCTGCCCCGGCCGAGGGTGATCTCATGCGGGTAAGCGGCTGTCCAGTTACTGCCAAGGTCAATGCCCGCGCTGGTTTTGATCACTTCAGCGAAGGACACACCAATATTGTCCTTGAGCTGCAGGATGGGAATATTGGCCGCGGCCGGGTTCAGGTCGAGGATCTCACCGTGCGCGTTGAGGGTGATCACGGCATCGCTCAACTGGCTGAGCAGTGTACTGCCCGCCAGGGGGATGGCGTGGAGAACGCGGTTGCCAAGCAGGCTGTAGGTGATCACGATAATGGCGATGAGCAGGGAGATCAGGGTGATGTTGGCCGGGGAGTTAATGATCCAGGCGGGCAGCGACAACCCGGCGGCAAGAATGATCACCACCGCGCCGAACAAAAGGATGCCAACCCGGCCGCGCGCCCAGCGCGGTGAGCGCAGGTAAGTGAAAAGCAATAATATCGCCGCGGAAAGCATTAGGGCCAGGCAGTACGTGATCAGCACCCAAAACCATGGGCCGTGACCACGATTAACAGACATCGGCAAGGGTGAGTTTCCGCTGGCGAAGTTGATCTTGCGGAAAAATTGATGATAGTTATTGGTGGCAATGATGAGAATATTAAGGGTGGGCACCACGTAGAATAAAGACCAGACCGGGCGGCGCACGGCAGCCGCGCGGCCGATAAACACCATCGTCATGACGAAGAAAACCGGCGGCAGAAAGCCCGCCGGGATGAATTGCAGATCGTCCAGCAGGGATTTGATCATCACATCTTTGACCAGCAACTCGACCAGGTATATGATGCCCCAAATCGCTCCCAAAGCCGAGAGTATTGCCAGGTGCTGCGCGCCGTTGATGCGCCGGTGATACCAGGCGTAAGCCGTCACCACCAGTGCTAATATCACCGCGGCGGCTGTGAGAATAAAGTTTGTGTAGATGGGTGCATCAAATACCGGCATTACTGTCAGCCCTGAGTGTGCCTGTAATGAAGATCGTAATGAAAGTGAAACCAGTTCTTCTGATTAGATTATAAGAGGTGTGTTCTCTATGAACAGGGCTGTAAAGCAACTGAAAAGAGATTCTAAACTGGAGCGGACCCCCGTTAAAAAAATCGCACCTGGCGCGATTTTCGTTACCACGCGCCAGGTGATGTTGCAAACGGTCGTTACTACCGCCCCCGAAGGGGCGCGCCGGGCTACCCGGCGACCAGTGCGCGCAGGCTTTCCAGCTGACCGGCGCTGCCCAGTTTGCCGTTCTTGTGGGCGATAAATTTGGCGTACTCTGCCATGAAGATCTTGCCGACAGGGCGCAGGTCGAAGTTCTCGGGGTGCTCAAGGAAGTATTCGCGGTGAACGCGCGTCCACACCAGGCGGCCGTCGGTATCGATGTTGATCTTGGTCACACCCAGCTCAGCGGCGCGCTTGAACTGATCGGCGTCAACGCCTTTGGCGCCCTTGAGGCTGCCGCCGGCCTTGTTGATGCGCTCCACCTCTTCCTGAGGAACGGAACTGGAGCCGTGCATTACCAGTGGGAACCCGGGCAGCTGCTTCTGGATCTGTTCGAGCACGTCAAAGTGCAGGCTCTGCGAACCGCTGAACTTGAACGCGCCGTGACTGGTGCCGATGGCGACAGCCAGAGAGTCGCAGCCGCTGCGCTCGACGAACTCGCGCGCCTGGGCGGGGTCGGTGAGCATGGCGTTGGCTTCATCCACCTGCACGTGTTCCTCCACACCGCCCAGTTTGCCCAGTTCAGCCTCAACGACAATGCCTTTGGCATGCGCGGCTTCGACCACGCGGCGGGTGATCTCGATGTTCTTTTCAAAAGGCTCGGCTGAGGCGTCGATCATCACCGAGGAGTAGAACCCGCTGTTGATGCAGTCGTAGCAGGTTTCCTCGTCGCCGTGATCAAGGTGCACCGCGAAGATGGCGCGCGGGAAGACCTGGTCGGCGGAGCGGATGAGGCCTTCGAGCATCACCTTGTCGGAGTAGGAGCGGGCGCCCTTGCTGATCTGTATGATGAATGGGGCCGCGCTATCAAGGTTGCCCTGGAATAGCCCCATGGTCTGCTCGAGGTTGTTGATGTTGTAGGCGCCGATGGCGTATTTGCCGTAAGCGGCTTTGAAGAGTTCTTTCGTGGTAACGATCATGGAATTCTCCTTGTAACTCCCCGGGGGGAGGGATTTTTTCAGCAGTAATTATAACCCCGATCATTCGTGGAGCCCGCCTCTCGGCTGCGGGGGGTTGGCGCAATCGTTACTGGTTTAAGCAGGTGGGATTCTATTGATTTTTCCGGCCTGCGCCGTAACGATTAATACCCTCTCCCTTAACCCCTCTCCCATTTTCCAGGGGAGAGGGGCAGGGGTGAGGGTTTCCTCAGTCTTCCACCACGTAATCCGGCAGGTCTTCCTCATCCACGTCGCGGGCTGAGACGACCCTGCCGCGCACCGAAACGCCGGCCTTGTGCACCGCTTTGCGGTCGCCGCACACCAGGTAATGCCAGGCGGGCAGGTCCTTGCCCTCTGCCAGCAGGCGGTAGGCGCAGGTTTCCGGCATCCAACTGAGCATACCGGCAAGTTCGGGCGTGAGGGTCAGGCAGGTGGGCACGAGCGTTGAGCGCTCAGCGTAGCGCGTGCAGCGGCAGTGGTAGATCTCGAGGTATTCGCAAACCACGTTGGTGAGGTAGAGGTGACCGGTGTCCTCGTCCTGGAACTTGATGAGGCAGCAGCGCGCGCAGCCGTCGCACAGCGACTCCCATTCTTCACGGGTCATTTTATCCAGCTGTTTGGTCTTCCAGAAAGGCGGGGTCATGGGTGATTGGCAATCGGGGCTCGTTGCATTGAGCCCCGACGCTAATTGCTTATGAAATCTTCAATACTTGCTTCAAGCGCGGCAGGTCAAAATCGACCACAATTTTGCCGTCAATGTCGAAGGTTGGAGTGGTGCGGTTGCCGCCAGCCCAGCGTTCCACCTGATGGGCGGCGCCGGGGGTGCTGATGATATCCACCTCGGTGTAGGGCAGTTGGTTTGCTGCCAGCCAGGCGCGCGCGTCTTTACAGTCTGGGCACCATTTGGTGCAGTACATCACGATGCCGCCGCGGGGCAGCGCTACCGGTTCGGGCTCCGGCGGTTCGGGGCGGTCGCGTACCTGGGGGTCGATCGCCCGTATGGCGCGGCGCAGTTCATTGTTGGAAGGCTGGTCGTCGATGTCGTGCACGTCCACATAGCGGATGACGCCCTGTTTATCGATGACGAAAATGGCGCGCTCGGTCTTGCCGTCATCGCGCAGCACGCCGTATTGCCGGGCAACCGCGCCGTGCGGCCAGAAATCTGAAAGCAGCGGGTAAGTGATACCGCCGAGGTCTTTGGCCCAAGCCGTGAGGCAGGGCACTGAATCAACGCTGATACCCAGAACCTGGGTGTCCAATCCCGCGAAACTTGCCATTTCGGCTTCGTAAAGCGGGATCTGCTCAGTTCATATGGGGGTCCAGGCGAGCGGGAAGAAAGCCATGACAACATTCCTGCCGCGGTAGCTGTTGAGGCTCACGCTGGTGCCCAGCTGCGAGGGCAGGGTGAAATCAGGTGCGGGAGTTCCGGTTGTAAGCGCCATTTTCAATACCTCCAGTAGTGCATTGTATCATATAAGACAAAAATAGTAGGAATTAGATTGACAGGCCGCGTGAAAACCACAGACGGCGCGACACACAGGTAAAACCGGCGGCTTGCGCTGCCCGCTGCATGCCTAGGTTCTCGCTGGAGGTTCCCAGGCGTACAGTGCGCGCGCCGCGCGCGTATAACCCGGCCAGACCGGCGCGCAGCAGCGCTGTGGCGATGCCCTTGCCCTGGTGGTCGGGATGAACATAGACCGGATCTGTGTACCCCTCAGGCAGGCCTTCACCCGGCAGCTGTTCGATCCCGCACACGCATCCCCCGGCGAGGCTGCCATCAGGAGCAACCGCCAGCAGGTCCAGCTCAGGCAGGTATGCTTCTGTGTTCATCATCGCCAGGCGTTCGGCCAGCGTAAAATCCTGCGAATCGAAGGCCTGCTGGTGCAGCGCGAGCGCAGCTTCTGCTTCACCATCACGCAGCGGGCGGATGCGGTAACCCGAAGGCGGAGGGTGAGGGATAGGAGGAGAATCCATGTGGATCTCATATGCCAGAGATTCCAACTCCTGGCGCTCAAAGCCGTGCCGGGTTAAAAAGCGCAGCGCGCGTTCGTCTTCCGCGCGGCAGGAGGAATCCAGCGTGTTTTCGCGCAGATCAGCACCGTAGCGCGCGCGCATCAGTTCCTGCGCCCAGGCGATCACTTCGTCTTCCAGTTGATCTGTGTGGAATTCTTCGCGGGCTTCAAAAGTGAGGTTGTTGTACGGGAAATGAACGAAAGCGTAAGCGCAGGGCTCCTTACTTCCGTTCAGCCACAGGCGCGAACACCGCGCCATCGCCGCGTCCTGAAAGAGCTCATCGAGATCCACCGCGGTGGGGAAGTCGTGCTTCCACTCATCGCGCCTGGCGGTGAGGATCAGCTGTTTGATGGCGTCGGGGTCGGCTGCCGAAGGCTCAAGCCTTGTATTCATGAGAATAAGTATATCCCCTTTGAATGGTTCAGGGCTGCAAGCCCGGCAGGGTAAATACCTTGAGCGTGCCCGCACCGCCGATCAGCAGGTAATTGCCTGAGACCTGCAGCCGCGTGATGCGGGCAAGAGTGGTCAAAGAGAGACGCATATGCACCTCCGGGTGATTCAGCGTAATGGTAGCAAAAAGGAGGGGGGATTGCTATGGGGATGAACAAATAGAGAAAATTGGAATTTGTTCTATCGAATTCTATGAATAACCCAATTACGTAGAAAATCACTTACCTGCAACAGCCCACATATTTAACATGAATTCAAAATACCCAAATTTTACTTTTTCCATATGAAAACCTGCTTTACCAAAGTACCAACCGATTAGTGGGAGTGTGTAAGCAAAGACATGTTCATCAATCTCTTCTTTACTAACTAATGAGAGTTTGGCCATGAACCTTAATAGGTGATCAGACCACGCTGCAGGGGTTGTGAGGATTAGGAGACCGTCAGGTTTCAACACGCGGTGACACTCAATAAATAGCTGTACGAGATTGGAAGGATCAAGATGTTCGATAACAGCTAGAAGTGTAATGGCGGAAAAGAAGTGGTCTTCGAACGGTAAAACTGAGGTTTCATTTAGATTTAATGAATACCATGTAATGTCATTAATCAATCCGGATTTTGGCAAGTTTTCAATGGCAAATTTTGATTGAAAATTAGTATGAGACAAAAAGTATGGGTAACTCCCACAACCAATATCAAGAATCCGCCCATCTCTCAAACCAGCAGGGATTAGTCGGTTAGCCTGAGAGGCTCGATTCTTCGCCAGATATGATTCCAGAAGACCATTTCCTCGTGTCAAACGGTTGGGCTTCTTTTCATTCATTTGATAATTCTCCAAGAGTTCATGTTGACCTTTTTCCCCCACATAAAAATTTATAAAAGTAAAAACGCATTTGTTTTGAGGAGAATTTCCCTTGTCAACAACAATCCTGATTATTGAGAGTTAAATAAAATAATCGTACCCGATCATCAGAGTATACTTCCTTTGCACAATTTGGCAAGAATCTATCTAGTAAAAAACCAAGAGCTCTTTTATGATCACCGTAAAGATCATGAGAGTGCAAGTAAAAAGAAATATCGGCATTGCTTAGAAAAATATGGGTGATATTCTTTTCCTTTAACCACACTATTACTTGATCAAGATTGGGCTCTTCGTTTACCAGAACGGTCCAAACCGAAGGTCCGACATCTGGATAACATTTATTGTCGCAATAGTATCCACGACCATCCCATGGCATCAGTACCCTGGCGCTGCTTGGGAGATAAGTATTAACATAAGCCATTCCATCATAGTTGTTTATGATCGCGGACAAGAATTGGGATTTTGTTTGGGAATTAGCGAGGATATTAAAAGGTTGAATTATCATAAATAATCGAAGCATGATGACAAATGATGCTATCAACATTCCACCGATAAGGCCTGTTTTTATTACTCGATCCAAACGTATCTTTCTTGTTCTTCCTGTTATCGATTCCACCATATTGCTTATTATGATGCTGAGAGATGGAAAAAGAGGTAGGAGGAATCTATTTTGTTGTGATCCTAGAGCCCAGAACACGAACTGCACTAAAGTAATGTTCGAAAGCACATCAATCAACCAACGTGAGATTGAAGGAATACGCTTTCTGATAAATGGATACACGATGGCAAGCATGAATACTGGACTTGGTACCTCAATTTTCTGCATAAAAGTACCAAACTTAGTGAACTGAAGGAAGATGTTGAATGGAAGAAATAAGTAATCAAACCATCCCTTGCCGGTTCCAAAACTGTAAAGATAATCCATCACAAGATCCAATTCGAGAGGATTTATTGTGTGCTGTGGTAGATAGAATGGAAAAACAGGATTTCCAGTCCAGAAAAAATTTTTTAGTAACCAGGGTGAAACTATAAGAAGCGAAAAGAAACCGAACAGAAAACCATTGAGCGATATCTTTCTGATCCCTGTTCTTGCCCTTTCGTTTTTGGAACTAAACCAAATAAAACATAATCCAAGAATACCCATTGAAGATAGGGAGAAATATTTCGATGCTATCGCCAATCCTTGCATGATTCCTGCTAGCAGTAATAACTGCGAATTCTTCTTTACTACCCATACCAGAACCAATGAGGTGGCTAGAAATTGAAAAAGAACCCAGGTGATATCTGTGTGGGCAAAGGTACCAGATATCAGCAGAAAAGGGGTGCCAAACAGGATGGCTGCTGGCAGCCACCCGCCTGAAGCTGGAACAAACCGCTTTCCAAAAGCATATGTGGCTAAAAGCTACAATGACAGCGTTGAAAAATGGATAAGGCGAGCGAAGATATCACTTCCCAAACCCATTCCCAGCATGTACACCATCTCCCAGGTGGCCGGGTAGAAAGTGAACCAATTCTCCGGGATGGGGTATATTCTACCCGCATCTAGAAACAACCTGGGTCCCTGCAAGTGATACATTAAGCCATCATAATCATAAGGCGGAGTAAGTGTCTGTAAGAATGCGAGCAGTAAGGCTAGAAATCCAATTAAAAAGAAAGACTTCTTAATGAAAGAAAATTTCCACCATTTTATTGGTAATTGTTTTACGGTAGAAATCCCCTCTGTGAGAAAACCCGCACACCTCTTGAACGCGATAATGGCAACAATAATCAACAGCGCAATGTGGTGGATAGGTTTGAGGCATCCGAGCAAGCCCATGAAGAATTCGGCATATCCGATCACCGCCAGCCCCAGTGGAAGGCCGATTACAGCGCGTTCAATAAATGTCCAATCTTCAATCTTGAAAGGTTTTATGATGAGCTGCCCCAATCCGGCGGCTAGAAAAAGCACAACACCGGTGAGGGAGATAGCAAATACAGCATCGAGAAAGCCGCCTGAATCAAGATCGTCAAGGTGAGGAGCTGGTTTAATATTGGGACTGTTTATCAACAACAGTCCCAGGAAAAGCACCAATATTAATAAAACGATGATGAAGGTTTTTCGATTTTTCAAAAAAATGGACGCTCAGAAAAGTTTCTTGTCTTTATCGTTCTGATAATACCAACTGATTAGCCGAAGCCCCCGCTCTTCTCCGCCGCGGCGAGCAGCGCTTCAGCCAGGGCGCGCGCCTGGGCGGCAGTGAGGTACAGGTGGCTTTCTTCGTTACGCAGGATCCTCTCGCTTTCCGCGCAGTCCTCGGTCACCTTCAGGCAGATGTTGTCCTCCAGGTCGGAATCATCACACGCGTAATAGATCTCCACTTTCAGGGATTCGTCTAAAAGAAGGATCGGTTTCATCAAGAGCCTCCTCGTGTTCTCATTGCTAATAGTATATGCAAAAGCTGCGTGGCTTTCAACTGTAACTGCTAAATCAATCAATCGCTATCCTGCGGCGGTACTGGGTTTAACACTGCCAGGTGAAAAAAAGGAGGGCAATTGTTATTGGTATAATCTTATGAACACGGAGTATTGAAACATAACAAATAATCCCTTCCCACACACCAGGTTTCCCGCCTCGATTTCTCATCTACTTTCGGTAATCATCCTTGGTTTTTACCCGGTTGTCTATTATTACACCCGAAACGTCGCGCTGGTGCGGTTATCCAGCCTTGGGCGCACATTATTGGTCCTGTTATTGGTAATCCTGTTTGTGTATTTGACCGCATCTCTTCTCAACAGGAAGAATAAAGTTGGTGCTGTGAATTCCGCCATTGTGTTCCTTGTTTTCTTCCACACGTATGGAATACTGTACGAGGAGATCAACAGAACCGAGCTGATTAATGTGTCGCATATGGTTTTGTTGCCATTGTATTTTTCTCTCGCTGTGATTTTCAGTTATCTGGTCACAAAGCTTTCATCTCAACCTGCCCTTTCCCTATGGAGGGTCATCAGCCTGGTAATATTGGCATTAACTGTGGTCAGTGTAATTCGCGTCGTTCCGCATGAGGTGACGAAATACAACCTGCGCAAACAGCCTGCAGCCCAGATCAGCGTCAATGCGCAACCGGTCAGTGAGACACTACCTGACATTTATTACCTGGTGTTTGATGAACTTGCGGGATTCGAATCTATGCGGGAGTACTTTCACAACCAGAAAGCTGATGAATTCAAGACTTTCCTCAAGGACCGGGAATTTCACGTTTTCGAAGAAAGCCGTTCCAGTGACATCTGGTCGATCCATCAAATTGCCACCCGTTTAAACTACTTTGATTATGAATACAATAAACGGCACGAGGAGAGGTGGCTTTATTCCATCACCAATAACAAGGCCTTCGCCCTGGTGGAATCCAAAGGATACACGACAGTGGTTCTGGAACAGTTATCCTGGTTTTTTCCGACAATGCCGGCTTTCAGAGCGGATCACGTTTACGATATTACCATGTTCGAGACAGTAGCACATCACATTCTGTACGACGATTTCTTAATGATGGTAGCTGATAAAACCATGTTCTATCCACTCAATCACGAGAAAGACCACATAGAGACGAAGTACAAGGCAGTCAGGCAGTTCAACGATTTTGCCATTGAAAGAGTCGCGAACCTGGAGGATATTCGGTCACCCCGGTTCGTCTATATGCATTTGTTGATGCCTCATTGGCCTTACCTTTACGATGCAGATGGAAACCCTGTACACCATGATAATTACCGTGAATTTGATTATTATGAGGGTTACTATGAATACACGATTAAGGCCATTGAGAATATGGTCATCGGGTTAATGGAAAATGCTGACCCAGAGAACCCGCCTGTAATTGTGCTCCAGTCCGATCATGGTGTAAGAGTAAATTATCTTGATCCTGGTAATGTTGATTATCCGGAGGAATTCGGGCGCGATATTTTTTTCGCGATGTACACGCCTGGGATGGACGCCTCTCAGCTGCCAACTAATATCGATCCGATCAACACACTTCCAATTGTGTTCAATCATTACCTCGGAGAAAACATACCCTTGCGCTGAATGATGATATAAATGGGTTTATTATCACAATAAACCAATGAATCATCTGGAGATACCATGCCTATCATTCTCTTTAAACTGAATTACCTCGACCCCGGTTCGGGCAGCCTGCTCGTTCAACTGCTGGCCGCCGGACTGCTCGGCGGTATCGGCATCCTGCTCAAGATGTTCTGGGGAAGGCTCAAAGCCTTCTTCAAGGGTGAGAAATATGTTCCCCCGCAACCCGCAGCGGACAGGGAAGAAGAGAAAGACACACCCGAAGAATGACCGCCAATACTGAACGCCTCGGGGGTTCGTTTCGCGACCCGAGCGGCTTTATCTTTACCCGCGGTGGTGTGCTCTACCGCCAGGTGAATAAGGCCTATCAGAAGGCTTATGACAGGTTGATGAACGGGGGTGTTTACGACACCCTCACGCTCAAAGGCATGCTCATCCCCCACGAAGAGGTGGATGAACCCGCCGCCGATCCCGCGCTGGCTTACCGGGTCATCCGTCCGGAGGTGGTGCCTTTCATTTCTTATCCCTATGAATGGAGTTTCTCGCACTTCAAAGACGCCGCGTTGCTGACGCTTGCCAGCGCCCGCGTAGCGCTGGAAAAGGGCATGATCCTAAAGGACGCCAGCGCTTACAACATCCAGTTCGTGGGCGGCAAGCCGCTGCTTATCGACACGCTTTCTTTCGACCTTTACCAGGAAGGCGCCCCCTGGGATGCCTACCGCCAGTTCTGCCAGCACTTTTTAGCGCCGCTGGCGCTGGCCTCCATGGTGGATATCCGCCTCACCCAGCTGCTGCGCGTCTACATTGACGGTATCCCCCTGGACCTGGCGGGCGCGCTGCTGCCCGGCAAGACCAGGCTGGGGCTCGGCGGGCTGGCGGTGCACATTCACCTGCACGCCAAAGCACAGCAGCAGTACAGTGATAAACAGGCGACTCAGGCCGCGGCGCTCAAATTGAGCAAGCCGGCGCTGTTGAACATCTTCAACGGATTGGAAAAGACCATTGAACCGCTCAAGTGGGAGCCGAAGGGCACCGAATGGGGGGAGTATTACAGCATCACCAATTACACGGATGATTCTCTCAAGACCAAAGGGCAGATCGTGGGTCAGTTCGTTGAGCTTGCCGAACCACGCACCGCCTGGGACCTTGGCGCCAACAACGGGCTGTTCAGCCGCGAACTCTCACGCCGCGGGGTGGAGACTGCCGCCAGTGATATCGACCCCGCCGCGGTGGAACAGAATTACCTGGCGATAAAGGCGGGCAGCGAGACGCACCTGCTGCCGCTGGTCATTGACCTCACCAATCCCAGCCCGGCGCTGGGCTGGGCTCACCGCGAGCGCAGCTCCATGCTGCAGCGCGGACCGGTGGACCTGGTGATGGCGCTGGCGCTGATTCACCATCTGGCCATCTCAAACAACGTGCCGCTGCCGGTGGTGGCCGACTTCATGGCCCGCGCCGGGCGCTGGGCTATCGTGGAATTTGTGCCCAAGAACGATTCACAGGTGAAGCGCCTGTTGGCGACGCGCAAGGACATTTTCGATAAGTACACCGAGGAAGGCTTTGAAGAAGCCTTCGCGTTATATTTTACGCAGGAGCGCAAGGTGCCCATCCCGGGCAGCCAGCGCACGCTGTACCTGTTCAGGCGCAGGGATTAAATCGTTGGGATGATCAACGCTAGGGGCTCGATATATCGAGCCCCTACACTATCAAAATGGGGTATCAATGCCACCCCCGATTTTTTTGTCATGCGATCAATATGCGTAGGGGCGATTCATGAATCGCCCCTGCTTCTAACGTAGGATATTTGCCATCTCCAGCGGGATGCCCTTCTCCGGCGCCAGCACCAGTTCAATTGCGCCCTGCCCGCAGTGCGAGGTGCACACCCCGCAGCCCATGCATTCCTCCAGGTTTACCACATTGACCCCATCCGCCAGGCTGAGCGCGCTGAATTGGCAGTAGTCCGCGCACTCTCCGCAGCCGATGCACAGGCTCTCGTCCACCCGGGCGGTGTAACCGGAGGAGGCCAGCATGGGTGTGCCGTTCTGGTGCGCCTGCATGGCCCCGCAGCAGCAGGAGCAGCAGTTGCAGATGGCGTAAAAGCGCTGCAGCACAGCTTCTTTGAAGAACGCGTGATGCACATGCCCGCGCGCGTCCTCGGCTTCGAGGATGGCGACAGCCTCCGCGCTGCTGATGGCGCGTGCGCGCTGCGGGTGATGTTTGAGCACCATGCTCACGAACGGCTCGCCAACGATCAGGCACACATCCAGGGGCAGGCAGGGGTGCTCGCGCGCCGCCCGGCAGGGGCAATCCAGCGCCGCCAGATGATCGGGGTGGTCGAGGATGAGGGCGCGTGCCAGCTTGTAAGGGAGGACATGCTCGAGGTCGGGCACGCTGATGTTCTCCTTCACGCTCACCAGCTCACGGGCAGTATTTAAGGGCACCACCTTGCCGTGGTAGGTATCGGCGAAGGAGACGGCGCCGGGCTTGGGCGCCGCCGGCGGGAAGAGCCGGTTGAAAAAGGCGATCACCCCCGCGCCGAACCTGCCCAGCCGGTTGGAGCGTGTGCCGGTGGCGATGTACAGGTACGGGAAGCGCATGTAAAAAATCCCGTGCAGCTTTTCGCGCAGCGGGTAATCCTTGAGCTGGCGGGCGATCTGCCAGAACTTGCGGGTGGGGCTTGTAGATGTCATGGTTTCATCACCCTGGTACTGTGCATATTAGAACCCCTGAATTGGTTGGAAGGTTCAGCGCAATTCCAGCGAGAACACCGGGCGTATCTCGCCCACCTGGATGCGGCGCCAGTTGTACTGTGCGCGCGGGGCGAAGTCGTGCAACGCCTCCAGCTGCGCCGCGTTGAGCACGCCCAACTGGCGCACTGCTTCCACCGCCGCGGTGGAGCGCGCGCGTCCGCCGCCGTCGTGGGCAATGGTGGCGATGCGCTCGCCGCGGTCGATCTGCGCCAGGTCGCCGTCGCTGATCTTGAGGGTGATGCCCAGGGCGCCGCTTCCGGCTGCGGGCAGCACAGCCAGCGCCTGGTAGCCCTCGGCGCCGCCCTTGGTGAGCACGCGCCCGCGGCAGGCACTCATCAGGCTGGTGTCGAATGTATCCGGTCCGGCGACTATGTCAGGGTGGCTGGTCATGGCTTTAAAGATGCGCTGCAGCGCGGCGCGGCGCGGTTCGGGTAGATTGGAGGGGTCAGCCAGGCGCGCAAAAGCAAAGGCCGCGGCGCGCAGGGGCACGGCGAACACCGGCGCTGAGCAGCCGTCGGTGCCGAGGATGATCTCTTCCAGCGGCACGCCGGTCATCTCACTGAAGGCGCGCAGGATGCGCTGCTGCACCGGGTGGCGCGGGTCGATGTATTCCTCTATTGGTTCGCCGTAAAGCAGCGCCTGCGCCAGCATGCCGGTGTGTTTACCGGAGCAGTTGTGGCGCAGCGTGGAGTTCTCTTCGCCGTTGCGGAACATGCGTTCAGCGGTGCGCGGATCGCCCGGTGTGTGTGTGCCGCAGAGCAGGTCTGCCGGGCTCACCCCCAGCTTTCGCTGGATGCCGCTGATGACCGCCACGTGCTCATCGGTGCCGCTGTGAGAGGCGCACATCACCGCCAGTTCGCGTTCGTTGAGGTTAAAGCGCTCCATCCCGCCGCCTTCCACCAGCGGCAGCACCTGGAAAGGTTTGGAGGAGGAGCGCAAATAGACCACCGCGTCAGGGTCTCCCACCGATGCCAGCAGCGCGCCGGTGGCATCGCAGACCGCGATAGCGCCGTAATGGATGGATTCAACGATACCGCCGCGCGTGGTTTCGACCAGTGGAACGTAATGAGGGAAGGGCATAAGGGTTCCTTGTGTTTTTTTTGATCATTTCCCATTTTACACCCGCCGTCGCCGCGGCATGACCTTCATAAAAACCACATCAGAAATTCACAAGTTCTTCACACCTGCAAAGTATCCTAGGGGCGTAAGTTAGAGAAAAACTGGAGGGTTTACACGAATGGAAAATAAACGAGGCGTTTCAAGCCTGACAAGAAACAACTGGATAATGGACGCGGGTCTCTTTTTGACCGCGCTGGTGACGGTGCTCTCGGGGATCTACTTCCTCTTTCTGCCCGACGGCGGCTTCATGGGCGGCAGGAACCCGTGGTACGGGGTGCGCATCCTCTTTTTACGCGAAACCTGGGAGTGGCTGCACACCTGGATCGGCCTGGGCATGGTGCTGATCGCGATCGTGCACATCATATTTCACTGGAAATGGGTGAAGAGCATGTTCACGCGCATTGTCAACGGCAAAGCCGGTGAAATGAGCGGGCGCGGCAGGTATAACCTTGGGCTCAATACCATGACGGCGTTGAGTTTTCTCATCTCCGCGCTTTCGGGGTTGTATTTCCTGTTGACCCCCGGCAGCGAGGGCGGCAGGAACCCTGACCCCATGATCATCTTCACGCGCACCGCCTGGGACATGATCCACACCTGGTCGAGCGTGGTTTTCATTTTGGCGGCGGTCCTGCACTTCGTCATTCACTGGGGATGGATCGTCAAGGTGACCAAAAAGGTCTTCCGCTTCAAAACGGAAGGCGCGTTACGAACAAATAACAAATTGGAAAAATTAGGTGTAAAGGAGTACACAATGATCAAGAAAGCTTTAGGAATCACATTACTGCTGGTCGTCATCGGCGTGCTGGCCTTCGGGGCGATCAACCGCACACAGGCAAAGAGCGAAGAAACCACCGCCAGCGCTGAAAGCGGACTGCTGGGCAATGGCTACGGCAACGGCAATGTCAGCGGCCAGGGCAATGAAACAAGTGCTGTCATTCCGCCGGCGCCGGTCAGCGAAGAAGAACACACTTACGGCTACGGCGAGCCGCTGCTCGAGACCCTGCCAATGGGCGAACTGAACCAGGCGGAGCGCGACGCGCTGCTCTTCATGTACGAGGAGGAAAAACTGGCGCGTGATGTTTACACGGCTTTCGCCGCGCTGTACACCCAGCCGATGTTCAGCAACATTGCCTCTTCTGAACAGACGCACATGGATTCGGTCAAAGGGCTGCTCGACCGTTACGCCATATCGGTGCCGGTGGCAGATACCGCTGGTGTGTTCCAAAACACTGACCTGCAAAAACTGTACGATGATCTGACCGCGCAGGGCAGCCAGTCGCTGTTGGAGGCGCTCAAGGCCGGCGCGGCCATCGAGGAGATCGATATCCTTGACCTCAAGGAACGCCTGCAGCAGACCGACCAGCAGGATATCCGCACAGTCTTTGAGAGCCTGCTGGCTGGCTCTTACAACCACCTTAACGCGTTTTCCTCCGTATATGCCACGCAGTCAGGCCTGGCTTACACACCGCAGTACATGAGCGAAGCGGAGTGGGCGGAGTTCCAGTCCTTCCTGGCGCAGAACAGACTTTACTCCGGCACCGGCGGGCGGGGGCGCGGCAACGGCGGCGAGGGCGGCGGCCGCAAGAAGTAACTTTCAGCTTTAAAAGAGGCGGGAGCGCGGCTGCGCTCCCGCTTTTTTGCGGCTGGTCGCGGGCTGTGTTTCAGGGGAGTTATTTTTCCACTTTTACTACCTGGATGGGGTAGGGCAGGTCGATGCCCTCTTTTTCAGCCACTTCCTTGAGCGCGGTGACCACATCAGAGTGAACTTGCAGCGGGTTGCTGCTTTCACGGTTAACCCAGAAGCGAGCCACCAGGGTCAGGTTGGAATCTCCCAGCTCCTCCGCCAGGATGGTGGGGGCGGGGGTATCCAGCACGCCCGGTACTGCCTGGATGGTCTCGAGGAAGATGCGGCTCGCGTGTGTGATATTTTCAGAGTACCCCAGGCCGATGCGGATGGTGCGTCGGTTGTGGGGCAGGTCGGTGAAGTTGAATATGGCGGCATTGAACACGTTGATGTTCGGCAGGATCACCACCTCTCCATCCAGCCCCTTGAGGATGGTATCGCGGGTGTTAATATTGATCACACTGCCCTTGTGACCGGCGATCTCCACATCGTCGCCGAGCTTGAAGGGTTTACGCAGCAGCAGGATGACGCCGGCGATGAAATTGCGCGTGATGTCCTGCAACGCGAAGCCCACGATGAGACTGACAATGCCCAGACCGGCAATGAAACCGGTGATATCAAAGTCCACCTGGTCAAGCGCGATGATCGTGCCGGTGATGATGATCAGCCAGCGCGTCAGCTTTGTGAGCAGCTGCACCAGCGACTCATCGGTGATCTTTAACCTGACCCCCCGCTCCACCCAGCGCGACGCAGGCCTGGCGATGAGCAGGGAGAAGGCGAAAACCAGCAGAGCGACGATGAGATGCGGGATGAAATCCAGCGCGCGCTGCAAAAAACCCTGGAACCACTGGTTAAAATCCATGATCGCTCCTCTTAAACGGTGTGCTGATTATTTTTACCACATTAAGGGAATGTTCATTTTAGCAGCGCGTGTATACTATGAAAATAGACTTAACTGTGGAGGGTTTCGGATGACTGAAGAAAGCACGATGCACATACTGGGCATCAGCGGCAGCCTGCGCGACAGTTCTTACAACACCGCCCTGCTGCGCGCCGCAGCGGAACTGCTGCCGCCGGGAATGACGCTGGAGATCAGCGACCTGGAGGGCGTCCCGCCCTTCGACCAGGACGAGGAGAAGCCCATGCCTGATGCGGTCGTGCGCATGCGCGAGAGCATTGCCGCGGCTGACGCGGTGCTCATTGCCACGCCGGAGTACAACAGCTCGATCAGTGGGGTGCTCAAGAACGCGCTCGACTGGGCTTCGCGCGGACCGCAGGCGCCCTTCAGCGGGAAGCCGGTGGCGGTGATGGGCGCCAGCACGGGGGCTTTCGGCACCGCCCGCGCGCAGATGCAGCTGCGCCAGGTGCTCACCCACATCGGGGCGCTGGTGCTGCCCAAACCCGAGGTGATGGTGGCGCGCGCCGGCGAGGCTTTTGACGCTAATGGCCGGCTTCTGAGCGAACCCACACGCGATTTTTTAGGCCAGCTGCTGGCGGCTTTGGCCGATTGGACGCGCCGGGTTGGGCGGTCATAAGGAGCCCGGCGATGCTTTCAACCCGGAGGGGAAACATGAAGTTTTACGCGCTGCTCTACGCTGCCACGCTGGCAGCCTTTTTTATCATCGACATCATCTGGCTGGGGCTGGTGGCGAAGAACCTGTACGGCAAATACCTGGGATACCTGCTCGCGCCGCGCACCAACTGGGCGGCCGTGATTATTTTTTACCTGCTCTTCGTGGGCGGCATCCTGTTTTTTGTAGTGCTGCCGGGGCTGCAGAGTGGCGACCTCAAGGCCACGCTGATCCGCGCCGCGCTCTACGGGCTCATCACCTACGCCACCTACGACCTCACCAACCTGGCGACGGTGAAAGATTGGCCGCTTAAGATCACCTTAATTGACATGGCGTGGGGGACGGTTCTGAGCCTTTCAGTGAGCTACGTGAGCTACCTGGTGGGGAACTGGCTGCGGTGAAAGGGTGCAATCTCCCCGCCAGGCGCTGACACTTGAAACAGCCAGGTTACCCGGCGATGGGCAGATACAGGTCCAGCACGAACTCAATATCCGGCAGGTCGCATGGCACGGTCTTTTCCAGCCACTGGTGGGAACCGAATTTATAAGCACTCCCTTCGAGCCATTTACTTAACTTCTGCCAGGTGCTGCCTATGACCCCGAAATCTCCTTTCGGCACAACACAGCGCATCACCGCGTAAAGACCGCCGGCAAAATCCTTCGTCTCCACCGCGTCCGTGGGTGTGAGGTCACCCGGTTCGATCCCCATCCATAGTTCATAACCGTAGTTCGGGCTGCCAGGGGAAGGGTTCGGATTGTTGAAGCCGAAAATCGGGTGCTTTTCGCTTTCTTTCAGGAACCCCCGCGGCTTTGCCCATTCGGTGAGTTGGTTCCATGCCAGCGCTTCAGGGCTGGCGCCAAAACCCAAAAAGCTGACCACGCGCATCGGCTCAAGTTTTATGATGCGTACATCTCTGTCACTCATACAGGTCTCCTGTTTTTGAGAAGAGAATATGAATTAAATCGAATACAACTGGGTCATTGACACCCCTTGTCAGGGATTGCATTTATTGAAATCACCCCCCGAACATGGGCACGCGCAGCTGCACCTCGTCGCCGTCCTGCAGCAGCTGCAGGCGGCCCGCCATATCATTATTTATGATCACCTGGGCGTTGCGTAAAAAGGGCAGCATGGCGGGGTAGCGCGCCGCCAGCAGGTCAAGCATCTCCGCGGCGGTGGCGGGTTCGGGCAGTTCCAGCGCCACCAGCGACGCGCCGGAGAATTCCTTCAGCGGGGAGAACAGCTGCACATTGACCTTCATTATCTGCCTTCCTTAACCCGAATTATAGTCCATGCCGCGGCGGCAACGCGGTTAAAATAGGGGCATGATCTCCATCAGCCTTTCCAACGTCAGCCTTGTTCTGGGCGCGCGCACCATCTTCACTGACCTGTTCTGGGAGGTGCAGCACGACCAGAAGATCGGCCTCATCGGCCCCAACGGTGCGGGCAAGTCATCGCTCTTTAAGCTGATCAGCGGCGAGTTCACCCCCGAGCGCGGTGGCGCGGTGGTGCGGGCGCGCGGGGTGAGCGTGGGCTATTTGCCCCAGGAACCGCAGCTGGCTCCCAGGCGCAGCACCTTCGAGCTGGCGCTGGCGGGCAACCCGCGCTACACCGAAGTACAGCGTGAACTGCAGGCGCTCGAAACCAGCCTTTCTGACCCGCTGGTGTACGGCAGCGAAAAGAAGCTGGCCCGCGCGCTGGAGCGTCAGCAGGCGCTGCTCGGTGAATACGCTGCGCTGGGGGGTGAGCAGTACCCCGGGCGCGTGCGCGAGCTGCTCAGCGGACTGGGACTGAAAGGCGCTGAACAACATAAGCCTGTTGGTGTGTTGAGCGGCGGGCAGAAGAAGCTGGTGGGGCTGGCGCAGCAGCTGCTGGCGCGCCCCGATGTGCTGCTGCTGGATGAACCTGACAACCACCTCGATCTGGAAGGCAAGGTCTTTTTGGAGCGTTTCATCCAGGGTTACCCCGGCGCGGTGGTGCTCATCTCTCACGACCGCTACCTGCTGGACGCGGTAGTGACGCACATCACCGAGATCGAGGATGGGCGTCTGAACACCTTCGAGGGGGATTACTCCGCGTATATTTTGGATAAGCAGCAGCGCCTGGCGCGGCAGTCGGAGCTGTACCACGTACAGCAGCGGCAGATCGCGCGCATCGAGGCTGCCATCAAGCGCTATGCCATCTGGGCGCAGACCTACGATAACGAGAAGTTCGCCAAGCGCGCCCGTGCCATCCAGAACCGGCTGGATAAGCTGGACCGCGTTGAACGCCCGCTGCTGGAGCGCCGGCGCATGGACCTGCGCCTGCAGGGCTGGCGCGGTTCGCACAAGGTGCTGGAGTTCAGGCAGGTGGGCAAGGCCTTCGACGGCAAGCCGCTGCTGCAGGATGTGAACCTGGTGCTTCACCACGGCGAGCGCGTGGGCATGATCGGCAAGAACGGCGCGGGTAAATCCGTGCTGCTGCGGCTGGCGCTCGGCCTGCTTGAACCCGACAGCGGCGAGGTGCGCGTGGGTCCGAGCATCCTCCCCGCTTATTACGCCCAGGAGCACGAGACGCTGGATCCCGCGCAAACGGTGCTGGACGCCATCCGCCTGGCGGGCAACATGGGCGAGAACAGCGCGGTGGCCTTCGCGGCCAAATTCCTCTTCAGTTACCGCCAGACGGCGCAGCGCGTGGGCGAGCTTTCAGGCGGCGAGCGCAGCCGGCTGCAGCTGGCGCTGGTGGTGCTCTCAAAGGCCAACTTCCTGCTGCTGGATGAACCCACCAACAACCTGGATATTGCCTCGGCGGAGGTGCTGGAGGACGCGCTGGCGGAGTTCGAAGGCACCGCCCTCATTATCTCGCACGACCGCTACTTCCTCGACCAGGTGGTTGACCGCATCCTGGTGGTCGAGGATGGGCAGGTGCTGAGCCACCCCGGCGGGTACAGTGACTATCTCAATACGGTCAGGTCTAAGGTCAAGGGCTGACCGGAATACCGGGCATAAGTTGTACAATAACCAGTGTCCATGAGAAAGGACCTTCCCATGAAAAATATCCCGATCCTCATCAAGATCGCCCTGGGCTTCATCCTGCTCGGCGCGCTGATCTGGATGGTCATCGGCGTGCTCATCGCCGCGCGCCTGCACCCCGGCATGTCCTCCTCGGATCCGCTCATCCATTGGGGCATGGCGGCAGCTTCGTTCGCCGCCTTCGTGGTGCTGGTGGTGCTCGCCTGGCTGCTGGCGAAACGCCGGCGCCTGGCCTACTTCATCACGCTGGTGGCGTTGGCGGTGGTGATGCTGCTGACCGTCTTTGATCAAATCGGCTGGGCGGACCTGGTGGCGCTGGTCATCTACCTGGTGCCCTTTGTGCTGCTGCTCATCGGGCGCAGGTGGTTCCTGCAGCCGAACTCATGATGGCTGCAAAACCCGCCGAACGCACCCTTGAAAAGGTTCTAAAAACCCTTTTCACGGGGCAGCTCTGATCACGCAGCAATCCGCTTAGGATCAAAAAAGGCGGGTTCAGAAACTGAACCCGCCCTGCCAGAATTCAAACCTACAACGCGCCGACCACCGGGTGGGGGGTGTAGGGCGCTTCCAGGTATTCGATCTCGTCCCCGGTTAATTTCACCTCCAGCGCCTTCACGGCATCTTCGAGGTGATCAATTTTCGTCGCGCCGATAATGGGCGCGTTTACCGGTTCTTTTTGCAGCACCCAGGCGAGGGCGATCTGCGCGCGCGCAACGCCGTGCTTTTCTGCCAGCTCCGCCACGCGACCGATCACCAGGGTGTCATTTTCTGCTGTGGCGTCGTACTTCTTTTTTTGGATCTGGTCGGTTTCGGCGCGCAGCGTGCCCGCCGCGGGTCGCTCGCGCGTGAGCCGGCCGGAGGCTAGCGGGCTGTAGGGGATCACGCCGATCTTCTCCGCGCGACACAGGGGCAGCATTTCACGCTCCTCCTCGCGGTAGATGAGGTTGAGATGGTTCTGCATCGAAACGAAGCGCGTCCAGCCGTGTTTTTCGGCGCTGTACAGCGCTTTCTGGAACTGCCAGGCGTACATGGCGGAGGCACCGATGTAGCGCGCCTTGTCGGCTTTCACCACGTCGTGCAGCGCTTCCATCGTCTCTTCAATGGGGGTGTGATAATCCCAGCGGTGCACCTGGTACAGGTCCACGTGATCCATCCCCAGGCGCGACAGGCTCTCATCGATCGCGGTCATGATGACCTTGCGTGACAGCCCCGATTGATTCTGCCCATCGCGCAGCGGGAAGAACACTTTTGTGGCGACCACCACTTCATCACGTTTGACGAGCTCCTTCAAGGCGCGCCCGAGCACCTCTTCGCTGGCGCCGCTGGAGTAGACGTTGGCGGTATCGAAGAAGTTGATGCCCAGATCAAGCGCTCTGCGCAGGATGGGGCGGCTTTGCTCCTCATCCAGCACCCAGGGGTGGATCCAGCGCGACGGGTCGCCAAACCCCATACAGCCGAGGCAGATGCGCGATATATCCAACCCGGTGTTGCCCAGTTTTGTGTATTGCATGGCTGTCCTCCTGCGTTCGGGTTCCGGTTTTGATTGATCCGGTGTTATTGATCGCCGGGCGGGGGCTGCAGCTTATCGCGGCGGCGCTTGGCCAGGTAGAGCAGCCCCAGCGCGATGACGATGCCGATGAGCCAGCCGTACGGCGGGAAGGTAAGCTGCACGAGCGTAATTACCACCGCGGTGAAAACCGCCGCCAGCAGCCAATCCGCCAGGTGCATGTTTGAAAAGAGGGAGGGTTCTTTATCCATGAAAAAGTTCAGCTCCAGTATCAGTAACAATGGTACTACAGATTCTCAAGTCTCCAGCTGACCAATCCATCCGCATCCGGCTCGCGCACGGGGGTAATTCTCAATAGAGGCCAGCGCTTTTTTGTTCAATCACCGCTCTTTTTTGCTACAATTTCATTAGGGTTTTATCGGGCCACAACCACCTGGCAGCAGCGCCTGTGAAAGGAAGGGATCATGACCGGATTGCTTGATTGGCTGAAGAGGAACAATGTTCTGGCGGTCATTCTGGTGCTGGTGGTCGTCCTGCTGGTGATACTGCTGGCCATCGCCTTCAGCCTGGATGGGGGGCGCGCAGGGGCGGCGCGCGACGCGGTCGATGCCATCAGCGCCATGAACCAGCCGGAGCTGGAAGCGGAGAAACTGCGCCAGGAGGTGCGCCAGCTGGCCATCGAAAACCAGGACCTCAGCAGCCCCTGGAAGCAGGTCTCTGCCTACGCCACCATTATCACCATCGTGGTCGCCCTCGTTGGCGCCTTCGCCACCATCTGGAAGCAGATCGCCGAGCAGCGCCAGGAGCGTGAACAGCGCGAGACGGAAAGCCGCCGCCGCATGGATGACAAGTTCACCTCAATCGTCAAAGACCTGGGGTCGGAGAACCCGTCGCTGCAGGTGAGCGCCGCCGTCTCGCTGATGACCTTTTTAAGGGAGGAGTACGCCGCTTTCCACGAGCAGGTGTACCTGGTGCTGCTGGCCAACCTCAAGGTCAAGCACGAGGTGCAGCTCAACCGTCTGCTCATCCAGGCTTTCACGCAGGCGCTCAGGCTGAGGCTGGCGCGCCAGCCACTGACCGAGGCTGAACCCCTGGACCTGACCAACACCAACCTCTACCGCGTCGACCTGGAGGGATTTGAATTGCCCAACACCGATATCGCCTTCGCCGATATGCAGCTGGCTAACCTGCGCGAGTCCAACCTGTTCCGCGTGAAGGGGTACCAGGCGAACCTTTCAAAGGCCAGCCTCACGCGCGCCAACCTGGGCGAAGCCCGCCTGGCGGAGGCCAACCTCTCCGGTTGCCATTTTCACGAGACCAACCTGGTCTCTGCCACCATGAAGAAGGCCAACTTGAATGGCGCCGAGTTCTACGAGGCCAAACTGCAGGCGGCGCGGCTGGATGAGGCCAACTTAACCGGCGCGCGCTTTGAGCGTGCTGATCTCAACGACACCTACTTCCTCGGCGCGAAGCTCCCGGATGACACGCTCAAATCCATCCGCAAGGCTTTTCACTGGGAGAAGGCGCATTTTGACGAGGAAACCCGAGCCAGGATGGAGAAGTTCGCTACCGAGTGAGCGGGAGATGTTATTAAAAGGTGCTCGCAGGAGCAAGCGCCACACAGTCCACGCCTTTCGGCGTGGTCAATCCGACGCCACCCGCTGCGAGCAAATTCATTGTACGGAATTTCAGGGTGAAAGTCAACCGATGGCTCTTTTGGATGGCGATAACTGGTTCTGACACGAAGGGCATTGGGATGTTGTGCTGAGTTTGAGAATTCAACGTGGGGCTTGATTACAGTTACCGGCTCTATTTTCACCGCCAGGACCTGTGGGATGTGCTGCAGGGCATCGCGGACATCTCCGCGCGCAGTGCGCTGCCCACGCTGGTGGTCTTCCCGGATAGCCTGCGCGCGTATTCCATCGAAGGCTGGGGCGATAAGAAAAGGATCATACCCTGGGATGACGCACAATTCGGCTTTAACGTTTCCATCTTTTTTAACAGGGACGAAGCCATTGTGGATTATCTGTGCCGTGTCAACAGCCGGGAATTAGACCCCGCGCTCCTGGAGAATCCTTTCGGTCTGCCGGTAGGAACCATTTACATTAACGTATACAATGACCTCAACCGCTTTGAGGAGAAGAACTGGGATCCGGATATCGTGCTTATCGACCTGGGCACCACCGGCACGCGCATGAGCACACTGTTTATGGAGTCGGATTCGATCCGCGCCAGGTTCCAGGGGCTGCTGGAGCAGTACCACGGAATCTGCGGGGTTTTTAATATGGAAGATTATGGTTATCTCATATGGCACAAGGGGGTGCGAATTGACCGCCGCCTCCCGGACCCGTACATGTCTCCGGCTGAGATCGAGACGTTTTTAGCCAGCGAGGGGAAGGAAAACCCTTGAGATTTATCAGGCAGACGGTTGTGATTTTTCGAATGTTTATTAATTCAAGCTCCGGTACTGGTGAGCTTTTCCCCAATAACTGATTACTCGTTACGATTCACTGCTTTTCTTGAGCTTAACCCCCTCGTTGGCGATGTCATTCTCCTCCACATAGCGCCGCGGCATGGCCAGCGAGTTCCAGCCGCCGGCCTCCTGCAGCACAAAGGGATCGGTGCCGTGGCGCGCGGCGGAGGTGGCCCAGTAATGGCGGCAATCGTGCGCCGAAAGCCCCGCGATGCCCAGGCGCTCGCCCAGCAGGCGCACGCGCGCGGTAATGGCGCGCTGGCTCATACCGGGCGTTCCGAGCTCCTCGTTCTTCTTGCTGCGCCGCAGCAGCAGCCCGCCGGGCAGCAGTTCGCCGTTGCGCAGACAGTCCTTCACCGCCTGCAGCGTCTCGCGGGTCAGGCGGTGCACCTGCTCCTTGCTGACCTTGGGGCGGTAAAAGCGCAGCACGCCTTCGACGGCGTCAAGGTCCGGTACCGCCAGCCCGGCCGCTTCACCCACGCGCAGACCGTGGTCGAGCAGCAGGCACATCAGCAGGCGGTCTCTGCGCCCTTGCGGGGTGGGGGGCTGCTCCTTCAACTGCTGCGCCTGTTCAGGTGTGAGCTTGACCGGCTCCTCCTTTTTGAAACCAATGCGCCTGACCGGGCGCTTCTGGTCGATGCGCACCTGCTCGCGGTAAGAGTAGCCCTGCACGGCGCGGATGAGCGCGTACTCCTGCGGGGTCACGGTGCCGCACTGCATGGCCATGCGCGCGTAGGTCTTCACGCTGGAGAGGTGCACGTTGATGCTCTTGATGGCGTAGCCTTCTTTCAGCTGCCATTTCACAAAGGCTTCCACCAGCCCCCAGGTAACCGGCCGCCAGGCGCCGGGGTCGTTGGCCAGGTCGCCGGTGCGCAGGTCGATGAATTCAAGGAATTCATGGAAGAGCGCCAGGTCGGCGTCCTGGCGGCGCAGCGTCTCCTCGGCGCGGCGTGAACGGTAGTCGCGGAAGCGCGTGAGCGCGGCGGCGTGGTTGGCTTTAAGACCGATGAGCTGGGCAAGCTCTCCCGGCAGCAGGGGCTGGATCTCTTTTTCCTCTGACATTAATTTGATTGTACACGAATTCGATCCGGAAAAAACTTACGGTAATGACTTTCAACCCGGGTGAATTAATTGGTGAATCCGTCCACACATAGCAGCGCGTTAGCCCGACTTAATAAAAATGCAAACTCGCGAAAACCTATTGAACTTGCCCCTCAAAAGTTGTAATATGAATCATTATATCTCTCTCAGGGATTGACTAAGCATCGTTATACCCGGTCAGTAATTAAAGGAACTGATCACGAGAGGCTAATCAGGGACCGTTAGCTTCAATAAAACGCAACCTGATTCCGGATCAGTAAGAATCCCGCGCAGGCGGGAACCCGCAAGTGACTCAACGCAAAGGACGCGAAATTCTGTATAATGAAATACCACTCTTGCATCGCACATTTACCGGTAGTTTATTGTTACCCCGCCGTTATCATTGAGCAGGTATCCATCGGTTTCTTGGAGAGCGTCGTATGAGCGTAAGGCCGGCAGCACGAACAGGGGAGACCATCCTGGAGGTCCGCGACCTCAAGACCTACTTCTACACTGAAGATGGTGTGGTTAAGGCGGTTGACGGTGTGGATTTTTCGGTCAGAGCTGGTGAGGTGCTGGGGCTGGTAGGCGAATCGGGCTGCGGCAAGAGCGTCAGTTCATTTTCCATCCTGCGCCTGGTGGGGGTTCCCGGCAGGATCGTGGCCGGTGAGATCCTCTTTGAGGGTGAAGACATCTTAAAACTTTCAAAAGACGAGATGGTCAAAATGCGCGGCGACCGCATCTCGATGATCTTCCAGCAGCCGCAATCCAGCCTCAACCCGGTGTTCAGGGTGGGGGAGCAGGTGGCGGAAGTGCTGCAGCTGCATAAGGGCATCAAGAAGCAGGAAGCCTGGAAGCGCGCGGTGGAACTGCTCACGCTGGTGGGCATCCCCGACCCTGAAAAGAAAGCCTTCGCTTACCCCCACGAGCTCTCGGGCGGGCAGGCGCAGCGCGTGATGATCGCCATGGCGCTGGCGCTCTCGCCCAAGCTGCTCATCGCCGATGAACCCACCACCGCGCTGGATGTGACCATCCAGGCGCAGATCCTTGACCTGATCAGCGAGCTGCGCGAAAAGACCGATACCGCTGTGATCCTGATCACCCACGACCTGGGCATCATCGCTGAAATGGCCGACCGCGTGGCGGTGATGTACGCCGGCGAGATCGTGGAATACGCCGATGTGGAACCGATTTTTGATAGACCGCTGCACCCCTATACCCAGGGGCTCATCGGCTCCATCCCCGTGCTGGGCAACGTGGTCGACCGCCTGGAGGTCATCCCCGGGCTGGTGCCCAACCTCATCGACCTGCCCCCGGGCTGCCGTTTTGAACCGCGCTGCCTGCTGCGCCAGAAGCACGGCCTTGATATCTGCGCCAGGCGCGAACCGCGGCTGGTGGAGGTGGCGAAAGATCACACGGTGCGCTGCTGGTTGTACTGTGATTCTGAAGAACATACCGCGCCTTTAAAGGTCGAATGAGATGAGCAACCTGACAAGCGTGAAAGACAAAAAAAATAATACCGACCTGCTGGTGGTCAGCAACCTGAAGAAATACTTCCCGGTAAAGACGGGCGTACTGCAGCGCGTTTCCGATCATGTGCTGGCGGTGGACGACGTGAGCTTTAGCGTGAAGAACGGCGAGACGCTGGGGCTGGTGGGTGAATCCGGCTGCGGTAAAACCACCATCGGCCGCACCATCCTGCGCCTGGTGGAACCGACCGCCGGCAGTGTGCAATTTGACGGCCGGGAGATCTTCAAGCTGAAAGGCGACGAGTTGAAGGCCGCGCGCCGCGACATGCAGATCATTTTCCAGGACCCCTACGCTTCGCTTGACCCGCGCATGCGCATCGGCGATTCGGTGATGGAGGGGCTGGAGATCCACAGGATCGGCAACAAGCAGGAGCGCTACCAGATGGCGGTGGACACCCTCAAGAAGGTGGGGCTGGAGGACTATCACAGCCGCCGCTACCCGCACGAGTTCTCGGGCGGGCAGCGCCAGCGCATCGGCATCGCGCGCGCGCTGGCATTGAACCCGCGCTTTATCGTCTGCGACGAGCCGGTCTCTGCGCTGGATGTGTCCATTCAATCGCAGGTGCTGAATATTCTTAAAGACCTGCAGGAGGAATTCGGGCTGACCTACCTGTTCATCGCCCACAACCTGGGCGTGGTGGAGCACATCTCCAACCGTGTGGCGGTGATGTACCTGGGCAAAATGGTGGAGCTGGCCGAGCGCGAGGAACTCTTCCGCAGCCCGCTGCACCCGTATACCAGGGCGCTGATGTCCGCCATTCCCATTCCCAACCCCAAGTTGAAGCGCGAGCGCATCATCCTCAAGGGCGATGTGCCCAGCCCGCTCAACCCGCCAAAAGGCTGCCGTTTCCATCCGCGCTGCCCCATCGCGGTGGCGCAATGCGCGGTTGAGGAACCGCAGTTCATTGAGAAAATTCCCGGTCATAGTGTAGCCTGCTGGCTCGCCTGAGCGGCGCGCCGCCATGGATCATGAGATAACGAGCAAGTAATAAAGGAGGTGGTCGTATCAACCATACACACATATTTGTCGAAAAGGGTTTTGATCGTGAGAACCCGAATCCGCACCATCAATCGAAAAGGAGAAAAGAAATGAAACGTCGTGTATTTGTACTGTTCAGTTTTTTGATCGTCGCCAGCATGCTGCTCGCAGCCTGCGCGGCCCCGGCGACCGAAGCCCCGGCTCCCGTTGAACCGGAAGCCCCCGCGGCCACTGAAGCCCCCGCTGCCACCGAAGCACCGGTAGCTGTTGAACCGCTTGAGATCGAGCTGGCTTTCCGCGTGGTTGACCGCGCCTACCTGCCTTCACCTGATAAAGTAGCCCAGGAGATCCAGGCTCAGCTCAAAGAGGTCGGCATCAACGTGACCCTCAAGGAGATGGAATCCGCCGCTTTCATCGACTCCACCGCCGCTGGTAATGAAGGTTTTTACCTGCTGGGCTGGAACGCCGATTACCCGGATGCCACCAACTTCTATGATTACCACTTCGCCACCGCTGAGAACATGCAGTTTGGCGCTTTGTATGATGACATGGTCGCTGAGATCCGCGCTGCAGGTAAATTATCAGATCCCGCAGCCCGCCAGGGACACTATGACACCATCAACCAGATGCTCAAGGATTACCTGATGATGATCCCGGTCGCCAACGGCGGTTCTTCCACCGTGTTCGCGGCGAATGTTGAAGGTGCTCACTCCAGCCCGCTGGGCAATGAGGTCTTCAGTGTGATGGCGAACGGCACCGATACCCTCGTCTGGATGCAGAACGGCGAACCCAACGCGCTGTGGTGCTCGGATGAGACCGACGGCGAGACCCTGCGCGCCTGCGAGCAGGCTTACGAACCACTGCTGGCATTTGAGGTTGGCGGAACCGATGTCATCCCGGCGCTTGCCGAGAGCTTTTCTGCCAACGACGAGCTGACTGAGTACACCTTCGTTATGCGCGAGGGCGTCACCTTCCACAACGGCGCCACCCTGGATGCCAACGATGTTGTGGCAACCTATGCTTCATTGTGGGATGCTGCCAGCCCCAACCGCACCGGCCGCACCGGCAGCTTTGAGTACTTCGGCGCCTTCTTTGGCGGACCCATCAACAGCGAAACTGTGGATGCCGAGCTCGTTGATACAGACGGTCTGCTTTCACTGACCGCCCCCAGCTGCGATTACGGCGGCGAGTTCGCCTCCATCGCGGCTGTAGATGCCATGACCGTAAAGTTCGGCCTGTGCTACCCCGATCCTGCCTTCCCCTCCAAGGTTGCCTTCTCCGTCTTCAGCATCCTGGATAAGGATCACCTGGACCTGACCAAGGGTGATTCCGTCGCCATCAGCGACAACCCCAATGGCACCGGTCCCTACAAGGTCGCGCAGTGGAACCGCGGCGACAGCGTGGTCTTCGAAGCCTTTGATGGTTACTGGGGCGAGAAAGCCAAGACCCCGAACCTGATCTTCCGCTGGTCAGAACAGTCCGCGCAGCGCCTGCTCGAGCTGCAGTCTGGCAACGTCCAGGGCATCGACAACCCGGGTCCGGATGATATCGCCTCTGTTGAAGCCGATACCAACCTCAAGTTGTATCCCCGCAACGGGTTCAACATCTTCTACATCGGCTTTAACAACACCATCGCTCCGTTCGACAATCTGCTGGTCCGCCAGGCGATCACCTTCGCCATTGACCGCCAGCGCATCGTCGACCAGTACTACCCGGTGGGTTCCAGTGTTTCCAACAGCTTCGTTCCCGCCTTTGTCTATCCTGGCGCCAGCCCGGATGTCCTCTGGTGGGATTATGATCCCGCGAAAGCCAAGGAACTGCTGGCTGAAGCCGGATACGCTGTACCGTAAACTGTAGTCCCTTTAGATGGATGGGGCTGCTAACAGCCCCATCCATACCCTTATCCATCGAGAGTCGCGTTATGCTTCAATTTATCACCCGAAGATTGCTGTTGCTCATACCCGTATTGCTTGGGGTCATTCTGGTTACCTTTCTCATCGTGCGCCTGATCCCGGGTGACCCGTGCGTCACCATGCTGGGTGAGCGCGCCACCCCTGCTAAGTGCGAGGCTTTCCTCGAGCGCTACGGGCTCAACGACAACCTCGGTGTGCAGTTCGTGCGTTACCTGCAGAATTTGTTCAAGGGTGATTTCGGAGATTCCATCCGTTTCACCCGTCCGGTGAGTACTCTCATCGCCGAGCGCCTGCCGCTGACCATGGAGCTGACCCTGCTGGCCATGATCTTCTCGACCACGGTCGGGGTGCTGCTGGGGGTCATCTCGGCGCTCAAACGCAACACCATCATCGATACCGTCACCATGATCATTGCCAACATCGGCGTCTCCATGCCGGTCTTCTGGTTGGGCTTGCTGCTGGCGTACTTCTTCGCGCTGACCTTAAAGGGCACGGCTTTTGCGCTGCCCCCCTCCGGGAGGTTCTCGGCTGGTTTATCTCCCGTTGACCTGGCAAAATTCTGGGAACTCGAAAACCTGAGCGGTATAAAGGCGTTCCTGGTTCAATTAATGTCCAACACAGTACTGGTGAATGTGCTCATCACCGGCGACTGGAAGCTCTTCTGGGATTCACTGCGACATCTCATCCTGCCGGCTGTGGCGGTGGGCACCATCCCCATGGCCATCATCGCGCGCATGACGCGCTCCAGCCTGCTGGAAGTGGTGGGGCTGGATTACATCCGCGCCGCGCGCGCCAAGGGCATGGTGGAGCGCCGTGTGATCAGCAAACACGCCATGCGCAACGCCATGATCCCCATCGTCACCATTATCGGCATTGAAACCGGCAGCCTGCTCTCGGGTGCGGTGCTCACCGAAACCGTGTTCAATTTGCCCGGTTTTGGCACCGGTCTGGTGGCGGCCATCCTGGCGCGCGATTACCCGGTGGTGCAGGGCTTCACCCTGGTCATCGCCGTGATCTTTGTGCTGGTGAACCTTATTGTGGATATCTCTTACGCGTATCTTGATCCGCGCATCAGGTTGGATTAAGCGGTGCAGCCATGGAAAACACAACGGAACTGACCCAGATCGCCACCTCCAAACGCAAGTCGCCCACCCGTGAAGCGCTGCGCCATTTGTGGCGCCACAGCTCGGGGAAGGCGGGCATTATTATTTTAGGGCTGCTGTTGCTCATCGCCATCTTCGCACCGCTCATCGCGCCGTATGACCCCACGCAGATCCTGCGCGAATCCAAGCGGCGCACACCCCCGTGCGTGCACCTGCTGGGCTGCCCGGCGGATGAACCGCAGCACCTCTTCGGCGTGGATGGCAACACGCGCGACCTCTTCTCGCGCGTCATTTTCGGTTCGCGCCTCTCGCTGCAGGTGGGCGTGGCCACCATGGCTTTCGCCATCCTTATCGGCACGCTCATCGGCGCCGTTTCGGCTTACGCCGGCGGCTGGCTGGATAACCTGCTGATGCGCATTATGGATGTGCTGATGGCGTTCCCGAGCCTGCTGCTGGCAATCGCCATTGTTTCCATTTTGGGCACCGGGCTGATCAACGCGCTGCTGGCCATCGGCATTGTCTCCATTCCGCGCTTCGCGCGCCTGGTGCGTTCCACCGTGCTCACCGTGCGCGACCTGGAGTTCGTGCAGGCCTCGCGGGCGATGGGCGCTTCGGGGATGCACATTCTCTTCAAGCGCATCCTGCCCAACGCCATCACGCCGCTCATCGTGCAGGGCACGCTGGGCATCGCCACCGCCATCCTCGACGCCGCCGCGCTCTCCTTCCTCGGGTTGGGCGCTGAGCCGCCGCGCCCTGAGTGGGGGTTGATGCTGGGTGAAGAGAAGAACAGCATCTTCAGCGCGCCGCACCTGGTGATCTTCCCGGGCATCGCCATCATGTTCACCGTGCTGGGCTTTAACCTGCTGGGCGACGGTCTGCGCGACACGCTCGACCCGCGCCTTACACGCGCCGGCAAATAACCCCGATCATTTCCGGAGTCAACCATGAAGACTTTTCTCATCATCCTGGGTGGGATTCTGCTGTTAATTTTACTGGTTGTCGTCCTGGCGATCGTTCTGACGCCGTGGATGAACCGCTGGCACACCACAGACCAGGAACGCGCTGCGGACTTCCCCGGCGACGACCTGGTAAAGGACCCGAAGCTGGTCATCAACCGCGGCGTGACGATAAATACCACACCCGCCAGGATCTACCCGTGGCTGCTGCAAATTGGCGCTGACAAGGCCGGCATGTACAGTTACACATGGCTGGAACGTTTGACCGGCTGCAGGATGGCGAAGGATGAGGTCATCCGCGCGCAGTGGCAGGGGCTGAAAGAGGGCGACCTGATGAAGATGTGCGCGGGCGAGTTTGCCCCGCCGCCTTACATCGTCGCCAGGCTCATCCCCGAAAAAGCGCTCATCTTTGGTCACAAGGATGGCGAACAATGGGCTGAAACCTGGCAGTTTATGCTGATTCCGCAGGAGGACGGCAGCACGCGCCTGCTGACGCGCACCAGCACCACCATGGTGGGCGGCGCCTGGGAGGTTTTCAACCGCATCGCCTTCGTGATGGAGCGCAAGATGCTGCTGACCATCAAGAGCCTGGCGGAGACGGGGAGCAGGTGATTAAGGCTCGTCCGTAGGCAGATTTGAAATCCGCGCCAGGCGCAGGCAGGCAAGGTAAATATACCAAATGCAAAGAACTGGCTGAACGCCAGTTCTTTGGTTGTAAGGAGGAGGAAATTTCTGTGATTACGGGATCAGTACCGCGTCGATCACGTGGATCACGCCGTTGGAGGCTTCAACATCGGTGATGATGACCTGCACTGTGTCATTGAGATACACCTTGCCGTCTTCAACTTTAATGGTCAAGGGTTGACCCAGGACAGTATCGGCGCTGGTGAGGGTCACTACATCCGCTGCCATTACTTTGCCGGCAACCACGTGGTAGAGCAGGATGTCAGTGAGCTGCTGCTTGTTCTCGTCCATCAACAGGGTGTCAATGGTGCCGGCGGGCAGCTTGGCGAAGGCTTCATCGGTGGGAGCGAAGACGGTGAAGGGGCCTTCTCCCTTGAGCGTATCGATGAGTTCGGCTTTGGTAAGCGCGGCGGCCAGGGTGGTGAAGCGTCCGTCAGCCACAGCGGTGTCGACGATGTCCATCATCTCTGCCGGGGGCAGCAGCACCGCGTCGATAACGTGGATCACGCCGTTGGAGGTTTCAATATCGGTGATGATGACCTTGGACTCGTTGATGTACACATTGCCCATGTCAACTTTCACAGCCAGGTCCTTGCCCAGCAGGGTGGGGGCCGCGGTCAAGCCGGTCACATCAGCAGCCATTACTTTGCCTTCCACCACGTGGTAGAGTAGGATGGACTTGAGCTGTTCGAGGTTCTCGGCTTTGAGCAGGTTCTCAACCGTGCCCTCGGGAAGCATAGCGAAGGCCTCATCGGTGGGAGCGAAAACGGTGAGGGGGCCTTCTCCCTTGAGCGCGTCCACCAGCCCGGCTGCCTGGACGGCTGCTACGAGGGTGGTGAACCTTCCGTCAGCAACGGCGGTATCTACAATGTCCATGAGCTCGGGTTCCGGCATGGCTGTGGGTTCGGGCATCTTGGTAGGCTCCGGCGCCATTGTAGGGGCGGGAGTGGACTGCGGGGCGCAGGCGCTGATCGCGAAGAGCGCGACTAACAACAGGACAACAGGGGTTACGCGTTTCATTTTCTTTTCTCCTTTTAGTATTGCATAATGTTTGTATATCATTGAGGAAATAATACCAATTTCAACCCGCCATTGATAGCCTTTGTATAAGGTTTGCAGAACTTTCTAGGTGTTTTTTACTTCATAATTACGTGGTAGAAATTGGAACGGAGGGCAGGGGAGGACTGTGGGACCACGGTGTGGGAAAATAATCCGCCGGGGATTTTTGCTTGCGGCAGGTTTGATATATAATCAGGGTACGGAGGTGACAAGATGAAAGGAAATCCAAAAGTAATCGATTACATCAATTTTTTGCTGGCCGATGAATTGACCGCGGTAAGCCAGTACATGGTGCACGCGGAGATGTGCGCCGACTGGGGATACGAAAAACTGGCCGAAGCCATCGAAAAGCGCGCCATCGAGGAAATGAAGCACGCCGAGAAACACATCGGGCGCATCCTGTTCCTGGAGGGCACTCCCATTGTCAGTAATTTAAACCCGATGCACATCGGGCCGGATGTGCTGACCATGCTGAAGAACGACCACAAATCGGAAGAAGGCGCTATCGAAGGATACAACAAGGGCATCAAGTTGTGTGCTGACCTGGGGGATAACGGCTCGCGCGAGATCCTGGAGGATGTCCTGGCGGACGAGGAAGCGCACATTGACTGGATCGAAGCCCAGCTGGATCAGATCGAGCAAATGGGCATCCAGAACTACCTGGTGGAGCAGCTGGGGTAGGGTTTTAAAAATTGTAAGTCAGAAGATAGACTCCCCGGCGGTTGAGCGGGGAGTTTTGCTGTGCGCGGGGAAAATGCGCGTAGTCATATCATCACAAGGGGGATTGGCGGGCGTAGCAGGGCAGGGATAAGGATCAGGAAATACTTACCCCGATCAGCCTGCCGATGCCGAAGGTAACCGCCGCGGCGGCCAGCCCGAAGAGCACCATGCGCGTTCCCGACTTCCATACCGGCTGCCCGGTGAAAAGCGTGATGGCGGCGCCCAGGCCGAAGAGCCCCAGCGCGCTGAGCCCGATGCTGATGTACACCGCCGGCATACCGTGCGTGAAGATAAACGGCGCCACCGGGATGATCGCCCCCAGCGCGAACAGCACGAAAGAGGTGAGGGCGGCTTCCCAGGCGGAACCCCCCAGCTCAGCCGGATCAATACCCAGCTCCTCACGTGCCAGTGTATCCAGCGCGGAGTCTTTGTTGGCAAGGATCTGGTTTGCCAGGCTGCGCGCGGATTCCGGGGTAAGTCCGCGGGATTCATAAATCAGCGCCAGTTCTTCAGCTTCCTCCTGCGGCGCGCTCTCGATCTCCTCACGTTCCGTCTCGATCTGGTGTTCGTACAGCTCGCGCGAAGACTGCACCGAGAGCCATTCACCCAGCGCCATCGAGATCGACCCCGCCAGAAGCCCGGCAACACCGGCGATGAGCACGCCGCTGCCCGCCAGCGTGGCGCCGGCCACGCCCATCACCAGGCTCAGGTTTGAAACCAGCCCGTCATTGGCCCCCAGCACCGCGGCGCGCAGCGCGTTGCCGCCGGTAAAGCGGTGGCGTCCCTCCAGCTGCATCAGCACGCCGCCTTCCACGCCGCCGCGCACGCTGCCGCTCACCAGGTTCAGTAGCCGCGAGTGCGATTGTTCTTCAGCGCTCATGCCCATCGTCTCTTCCATCTTCGCGTACGCCTGTGTGCCGGTTTTCTCCATGTTGTTGATCGCGGGCAGGATCATGCTTGCACCGAAGCGCCTGGCCAGCCAGGCGAGGATGCGCGTGCGCGTCGATGGTTTGTATTCCGGCAGCGTGAACCCGCATTCCCGGGCTTTCTCCTGCCATTTTTCCGAGTGGCGCAGCTCGGTTTTGGCAATGCGCCGGTAGACCTCCGCGATGCGCGCGTCTTTTTCCACTTCTGCCATGGTTTCATATAACAGGGCGCTGGAACGCTCATCAGTGTAGGCGTGGAGTATCTGTTGGGATTGTTTCATGATTTCATCTCCTGTCGACCGGCAATTGTTAATACCCTCCATTGACCCGAAACGTTATAAAAACGGGGTGCATCACTGCCGATATTTTTCAATGGGTATATGATTATATGTGATATTTCACAGGGGCGTCTGTTCATTTCACTAAATGTATGGAGGTTCAGCAATGGCGAGGGGAGTCTTTGCAGTTCTCATTGTTGTTTTCCTGGCAGCGTCACTGTGCCAACCCGCCGCGGCAGCCGCAGATTTCGCGCTGGTGGATGGCGTGGTCGACACGTCCAATGGCGGCATGAGCCAGGCGGTATTGAACTTCTGGAAAGACCTGCGCATAGAATTTGACGGTCAGGCTACTGAAATGCAGGACATTCTCGCACCAGGGCAGGGATATTACGCCGAGGGCGGTTTGGTCAATTCCGCGTCGGGGGAACTCAAAGGGGTTTATTATTCGCAGTCCGGTTTTTTCCAGGGCACTTTTGTGATCAATGATTCGCTGGAAGATTCCGACCTGGGGACGAACTCGATTTCCCGTTATGAAGGACAATTCTCAGTCTACCTGCACTCCGGCGAGAATCCGGTCACCATTCTCTTCAAAGGGACTCAAACCACTGATCTTAAGATCGGTGACTATTCCCAGCAAAGCCAAACTCCCCGGGAATTCAATGTCACCTTCAGCGTTGAGGGCGGGGTCTCAGTGATCCAGCCGACCGCGACCATGACCTTCCCGGATTCCGGCGCGCGCTTCAGCGACCTTTCCGGGCAGGTGGAGATCTGTGTGCCTTGCGGGTTGAAACCCAACGGCGAATATGACTATTGCGATGAGACCTGGGAGTGGGCAAGATTGGATACGGTACTGCCTGAAGGCACTGCGATTAGAACACTGGAAAGAAGTTCTTCCATCCTCTCCTTTGCAGATATGACCACTTTTGTTCAAAAGCCGGATACCATCATCGTCCTGTCAAGACCGGATCAAAGAGACAGCCAGTTCAAACTACTGGTCGGTAATCTGTGGGTGAATGTGAAGAAAATGCTTAAGGACGGCTCAATGGAGATCGAAATGAGCCAGGCGGTGGCGGGCATCAAGGGTACCACGTTCGTGCTCGAGGACGACGGCAGCACCTCCACACTCAAGGTGATCGAAGGCACGGTCGAGTTCACCGCGCTCGCGGATGGCAGGTCGCAGCGGGTTGAAGCCGGCAGCATGATCTCAGCCGATGCCCGCGGGTTGGGATCAGTTCAACCGTTCGACACAGCCGCTGAATCAGCCGCCTGGCCGCAGATGACTCAAAGCTCCTCGCCAGCATCGGCCGCACCCGGCGGGCAGAGTATTGTGGTCCTCCCATACGGCGCTGATGCACCCGCACCGGCAGCTGCTCAAGTGCCGGTTGCGTCCGGTAAAAAGATCGGGCTTTTCCTGTTGATTTACTTCATCGCTGCCGTGCTGGTGATCGCCGCGGTGGTGGTAATTGTCCTGGTCACCAGGCGCAGAAAGCGTTAACGCAATTACCCGAGAAGACCCAAAAACTCGACAAAATATTACTTCCGATTACTATAAATAATCGGTATTAATAATTCCGTAAAACACAGCCTTCCACCGCCCCCATTTTCTACTCTTCCTATATAATATGCCTATTCACCGTTCCTCCAGGAGCCCTTATGACCACTACCAGCACCAACAACTTTAAGCGCGCCGCGCGCATCTCTACTGTGCTTTTCTTTTTCTTCATGCTGCTGCACCAGACGGATAAGCTGATCATCGGTCCACTGCAAACCCAGGTGATGGAAACCTTTAAGATGACCTACACGCAGTGGGGCGCCATCAACACCGGCGCGCTGCTGGTGGGCGCCATCCTGTACCCGGTTTGGGGCTGGCTCAATGACCACTACAACCGCGGCAAATTGCTGGCGCTGGCCTCGCTCATCTGGGGGTCCACCACCTGGTTATCCGCCATCGTTAAAACCTTCCCGGGTTTCCTGGTCACACGCTCCTCCACCGGCATTGATGATTCCAGCTACCCCGGCATGATGAGCCTGCTGGCCGATTACTACCCGCCTAAATCCCGCGGCAAGGTATACGGCATCCTCCAACTCACCCAACCCATCGGGTACCTGCTGGGCATGGTGCTGGCGCTCATCCTCGGCGGCATGCTCGGCTGGCGCTCCATCTTTTACATCACCGGCTCGTTGGGGGTGGTGCTGGCTATTGCCATTTACTTCGGCGTCAAAGATGTTCCCCGCGGCAGCAGCGAGGAGGAGCTCAAAGGCGTCGAGGTCGGCAAATACAAGTTCAGCTGGAAGACCGCCGTCGAGATCTTCAAAAAGCGCAGCCTGTGGTTTGTGTTCGCGCAGGGCTTTATCGGCGTCTTCCCCTGGAACGTGATCACCTACTACTTTTTCGGTTACCTTGCCACCGACCGCGGTTACGACAGCAACACCCAGTTGATGATCATGGCACCCGCGGTGCTCTTTATGGCGGCTGGCTACCCGCTCGGCGGAATCATCGGCGACAGGCTCTTCAAGAAAAACAAGCGCGGACGTCTGATCGCCGGTGCCACAGGCATCTTACTGGGTGCCGTGCTGCTCTACTTCACCATTAACACCCCCAACGCGCAGGTCGCCCTGTTCTCAGTGCTGCTCTTCGGCACCGCCCTTTTCATGCCCTTCGCCTCCCCCAACATCATCTCCACCATTTACGATGTGACCCTGCCCGAGGTGCGCTCCACTGCCAACGCCATCCAGAATTTCATCGAGTTCATCGGCTCCGCTGCCGCGCCGCTCATCGCCGGCATCATCGCCGATAAGTTCAGCGTGGGTACCGCCATCCTCAGCATCTGCCTCACCGCCTGGGCTTTCTGTTTCATCTTCATCCTCATCGCCATCGTGCTCATCCCCAAAGACATCAACGCCATGCACCGGCAGCTGCAGGAGCGCGCCGCGGCTGAAAAAACCGCTTAGACAGCGTTTTGTTGGTCAAAAATGAATCATTAACACCCGGTAAGATTCGCTTTCCGGGTGTTTTTGCTGCTTGACCTGACCAAAACCATCATCCTGCCAGCCCGCCCGCTGGTGACACAATTATTCTTAAGTTTACAACTTCGAAAAGTACCAAAATTGCTCCTGTGATTTGATTTGTGCTAGAATTTCGAAGCTGAGCGAATCGCCTCAGAAAACCACACCAGAAACAAACCAACAAGGCGGCTTCAATGATGAAACGAATATTCCTTTATTTTTCCCTGCTCACAGCCGGGCTGATCCTTCTTTGCGGCTGCGCGGGCGCGCCCAGTACCACCCCGGTCGCTGAAAACCCGACCGCCCCGGCGGCAACAGCAGCGCCCTCCCCCGCCCCCACCGAAGCGCCGGTATTCCCCTGCGACATCACCTTTGAAAGCGACCGCGACGGCAACCTGGAGGTCTATAAAATGGCTCCTGACGGCAGCGGGCAGGTCAACCTCACCAACGATCCGGCGCAGGACTTTGACCCGGTCTGGTCGCCGGATGGTGCCTTCATCGCTTTTGTGTCAGACCGTGCCAATGACACTGAAGGCGGGCAATACATATACACCATGCTCGCTGATGGAGGCGAGGTGACGCGGGTTTCAGACCAGAATGACAGCCAGTTCCCGGATTGGTCCCCAACCGGCGGACATATCGCGTACAACGCACTAGGCGATATTTTTGTTGTCAATATCAGCGACCTGACCGGGGTTAACCTTACCAACAGCCCTGAGCTGGATGAGCAGCCGAAAATCTCCCCTGATGGGCAGCGCATTGCCTGGCTCAAAACTGAAGATAACACCCGCCAGCTCTTTGTGATGGATCTCGACGGCGGAAATATCACCCGGGTGACGAACGGCGGCCATGTTTCCGATGCCGAATGGACGATCGACGGCCGGCTCTTCACCCACTGGGAGCAGCCCGAGGGCATATGCTTCAACTGCGTGGTCAAAGCTGACGGCTCAGCGGTCATCGATGCCGGCGGCAAGGGCACCATCCAGGAATTCCTGCCTTTCTGGACGGCTGACGGCGCGCGCGTTGAACTGATCGCCGGCGATGTACGGGGGGCGGGTAATGATGATATCTCCCTGGTTGGAGAAATCTTCCCCGATATCTTTATGCCCCTCACCGACAGCCCCGGGAATGACCGCAACCCAGACGCGGCATTTCGCTGCGGTCCGGAGCGCGGCAGCGTGCCGCAAGACACTCCAGCGGCGGGTGAAGCGGTCAAACCCGATAGCGCTCAATCCGATCACACATTGGTCATCGGGTACACCGGTTCACTAAACCCGGCTTCGCAATTCGGCATTGACAAAGCCTGTTCAGAGTTGGAGGTTACCTGCGTTAAAGGCGAAAGCATTACCTCCCTGGCAGACCAGGGGGTGGACGCGATTGTCAACGCATCAAACCGCTGGGATGTGATGGGAACCTTCCCCCAGCAGCAGGACATGGTCTCGCGCGGCATCCCGTTATTCATGCTCAACGCCGAATCCAGCCTGGAAGGCGTCTACAACCTCTCTGCTGAGCAGGAGATCATCACCACCACCCTCACCTGGATGTTCAAGGAAATGGGAGACCAGGGCAAATTCGTCTATTACAACTTCGGCAACAGTGATTACATCCAGCAGACCCTTGAAGCGGTGTTAAAAGGTTACCCGGCGATCTCCCCGATCAGCAAACAAGCGGATTACAACGGCAATTCATTCACCCAGCAGGATATCCTCGACCTCATCACCAGTGATCCTGAAGTGGAGGCGGTCTGGTCCACCGAACAAATGAATGATATTTTCTGGGCAATTAACGATAGATCCAACAGCCGTACAGTGTTAACAGAATGCATGGCCCGCAAGGATGAGCTGATCTCCTGGAAAAACGAGATCGACACCGGCGCGCCTATCCGCTGCATCGCCCAGATCCGCCCTGGCGGCACCGCCTACGAGGGGGTTTACGTGGCGTATTACTACCTGAACGGGTTGAAGTTCAAGCCTGATGCTTTTACGCGTGAAGGGGGCAACACGCTTCGCTACGACATCCCGGTGATCACGAACGAGACTCTACCGGAATGGATCGGCTCAAAGCTGGATTCTTACCAGACCGGTGAAAACGGTTTTCTGGAATTACCTGCAATGACCCCTGAAGAGATCAAATCCAGGTGGTTTGAGGAATAACCATCCATCAGATATGCAAAAAAACACAAAAACAGGTCAAAAATGACCTGTTTTTTGATTTGAATATGTACTGCAAGCCCTTGTAAACGGGGTTTTAATACCCGAACAATCCTGCCGGTGCGCAGTAATAATAAAAGACCAGGTCGCCATCAAAAGGGCTGCCCGCGCGTGTAAAAGCGCCGGGGTAGCGGTCGGGTGTGCGCACGGCAAAAGCCGCCGTGCCTGTAAGCCCATTCGCCCGCAGTGTGATGCTGTACCCGCCTTTCGCCAGTTCCGTGCCCTGCGGAACGTTGAGCACCAGGCGCTTGAGCGCGGTCAGTTCGGAGGCCTCCACCTCCTTGCGCGCCACCTCCCCGCCCTGCTGCGTGCGCAGCGCCAGCTCAACGCTGCCTGTAGCCTTCGCCGCGCCATCATCCACCAGCACCTCCACCGCCAGCAGGCGCCGGCAGGTGTTGGTGAAGCGCTGCTCCAGCAGCACCCCCTCCTTAAGCGTCACTTCAGGCGGTGTGGAGGTCTCAAGGTTGTGGTACGCGGGCAACTGGCAATTCTGACCCGTGAACAGGCTGGGGCCGCAGGAGGTGTAAAAATGGGCGTACAAGCCCCAGAAGAACAGCGCGAGGGTGATCACGACGCCGGCGGGGATGGCGCGCTGCAGCAGCCGGCGGGTCTTATCACCCGCTGTAAACAGCCCGCTAAGCGCGAACACCAGCAGCGGCAGTGTGGGTAGCAGGTACCTGCCCTGGGCGATCAAAAAACTGTCGGTGCTGCCGCTGGAGAACTTGCCCGCGGTCAGCAGCACCAGCGCACCCGCCCAGCAGAAGAGCATGACCGCCGCCATGAAGAGCCGCATCCATTTTGAAAGTTTCGGCTGCCTGGCGTCCATCAGCAGGCTGAGCAGCGCCGCTGCCGTGAAGAACACAAACACCAGCGCGGGCACCTTGCCCTCCCAGTTGCCGTAACCGGCGGCCATGGAGCTGAAGAGCTGCCCGGCGTGCAGCACGAATGAACGGAAGAAAGCGCCCAGGTAATCCAGCAGCTGCGTCGAGAGGCTGCCGGCGGTGTCGGCGAAGATCTCCTGGCCAACCCGCGAATTCTTGAATCCAATGTACAGCCATCCGAAATGGAACAGGACGGCCGCAATACTGATGCCCCACAACCACGCCGCCTGCCCCCGCTTGGTAAACACACTACGCGGCAGCAGCAATAACAGCGGCAGCAAAAAGACCGTCGCCGGCTTGCCCAACCCCAGCGCCGCGATCGCCAGGCACAGGTACAACAGGTAGCGCCGGGTGAGTTTTACATCTGGTTTAAGCGCCGCTGCGAGCACCAGCGCCATAAAAATGAATCCGGCAGCGAAGGAATAACCATCAGCGTTCAGTGTGGCCGCCTGGTACACCGCGGTGGGGCTCAACGCCAGCACCAGGAACCCCCACTGCCCCACCGGCAGCACCTTCAACGCCAGGTAGCACCCCATCAGGTAGACCAGCAGTCCGACTACGCGCATCACCATGGTCACCGGGATGATCGGCAGGTCGAGGAAGCGCCAGGCGATGCCCGCCACCACCGCCTGCGGGAAGAACATCACCGGCGGGTAGACCGACATGGTGGATTTGATCTCCATGCTGTCGTAATCCCCGCGCATCAAAAAGGATTCGGGCTTGAACTGCTCAAAACCCTCATCGCGGTAAAACCGCCGCCAGTAAGATAGCAGGTGGAATTCGTCAAAATAGACGGTCTTATCATAGATGCTGCGGTTTGGCAGCATGTGCAGTCCGGAGATATCGTAAACGCGCGCCAGGTGGTGTTCTTCGTCGAAACCGGTGCCGAAAGGCGTGAAAACAGCGAATACCACCCCGAAAATGATGCCGATGATCAGCAGCAGGTTGGCAGGTTTTAACAATCGTTTACCCATTTTCGCTGCCAACTCTCTAGCGTACCAGCCAGCGTTCGATGTTTTCAGGGAATTTGAAATCGGCCAGTTTACCCAACAGCCCTGCCGGTGAGTTATCGGCCACGAACAGGTCAAGGTGCTCTTCGTAGATAAAATGGTCCTGGTAGGCGCGCTCGATCCACGCCAGCAGGGAATCAAAATAACCATTGACATTAAGGAATGCGCTGGGTTTGCGGTGGCGCCCGATCTGCGACCAGGTGAGCACCTCGAACATCTCGTCCATGGTGCCGTAACCGCCGGGCAGCGTGATGAAGGCGTCCGCCAGTTCGTTCATACGCGCCTTGCGCAGCTGGATGTCTTCAACCACCTCCAGGCGGGTTAACCCGCTGGTGTAAATGAGCTGGGGGCTTTCCAGTCCGTTGGGTACGATCCCGATCACCTCGCCGCCTGCCTCCAGCGCGCCTTCCGCCAGCGCGCCCATCAACCCGGTGCGCCCCGCGCCGTACACCAGCGTGATGGCGTTCTCCGCCAGCAGCCGGCCCATATCAAAAGCCGCCGCGTAATATTCCGGCGCCAGCCCGTCGGCCGAACCGCAAAAGACACAAATGGATCGATAGGGATACACCAATGCTTCACCTCTAACGGGCAGCGCTGCCCTGGATATTTTGACTAATTATAACTGTATGCGCTGAACTATTAAGCCGGTTTGACCGGCTTTTTCACTGCCAGTGCCGGGCGCGCAAGCTTTAGCGCCGGGGGAGCTTACACCATCTCTCTGTTACTCCTGAGAATTCTGCATGCCCCTTCCACCCGCAACTATGATACGATTGACACGCTGTAACAAAACAATAAAATTGTCATGGTGGATGTTTTTTATTTAAACTTGCTACCCCCATTGAGCGGCGATACTCCTTGAAAGGGATTCTGCGGTTGTTTTCGTCACTGTTATGACAGGAACTGGTTTCGGCAACTCAAAGCCACAGGATTTGGGTTTCGTGCTCTCTTACAGAGATCCGGCTTACATCCGCGCCGTCACCCTGCAGGAGGGCTTTCGACGCAATGCCGGGCTGGCGGTTCACGACGCCAAAAATCACTCCCGCGGCCTGACCAAGTACATCCAGTCGCTCTCCCGGGTGAATCGCATCCAAAAGCAATCAAAACCCGGTCTTTGGATGATCAATTTCAGGGGTCATGAGGTCTACTGGCCGGTGAGATGGCGGGTCGGCCGTAAAGCCCGCATCATATTTGATGAGCTCGTCTCGCCTTACGATGCCTGGGTAAATGAGCGCAAGACCTTCAGCAGCGGTTCTCTTACCGCCAGGGTGATCTACGCCATCGAACGCTCCATACTCAGAAACGCCGACCTCATCATCACTGATTCTTCGTTCCAGGCGGATTACTACGCGCACCTGTTCCAGGTGCCGGTCGAAAAGTTCAGGGTGGTGCGTGGAAGCGTTGACGAATCAGCTTTCAACCAGGCTGTTCAGCCCAGGAAATTCGATTTCACTGAACCCTTCGTCGTTTTCACCTACGGCACGTTCATCCCGCTGCAGGGCATGGATTTCATTCTGTCAGCGGCGGAGCTGTTAAAAGATGTTCCGGTGCGGTTCCTGATCGCCGGCGGTAAAGGGGAAAAGCTCGCGCACTTTCTCGAGGTGCAGCAGAGCCGCGCGCTCACGAACATCACCCACATCCCCTGGATCGATTTCACCGCCCTCCCCTCTTACATACGCGGCGCCAGCCTCTGCCTGGGCGGACCTTTCGGCAACACAGCCCAGGCGCAGCGCGTGATCACCGGCAAAGCGCTGCAGTTCCTCGCCTGCGGCTGCCCGACGGTGATCGGCTTGAGCCGCGAGACCGGCGAGATCTTCACGGATAGAAAGAACTGCCTTCTCGTCGATCAGGGAAACCCCGGCGCCATCGCCGCAGCGATCGACTGGGCATTCAGGAACCCCAAAGACCTCGCCGCCATCGGCGATGAAGGCCGGCGTGTTTACGACGCGTATTATTCAATGGAAGTATTGACCTCCAGCCTGGCATCTCTGCTACCCATGGTGATGCAATAAAATGACACGCTCCCTACCTGCCCGATCCAGCTCAACTTCGGACCAAGCGCGATGGTAACGAAGGGCATCATCCAGGAGACGCTCAGCAAAGTGGTACTGGCTGTTGCCGGCTTCATTTTGAATATCATCCTGGCGCGCGAGCTCGGCCCGGCTGATTACGGCGTGGTGGGCGTTGTGCTGAACATCATGTTCGTCATCGAACCGCTCTTAACCAACGGTCTGCGCCAGGCCGTGAGCATGATCGTCTCCTCGCAGGAGGTGAACACCCGCAAGCTGTGGCGCCAGTCCATCACCCTCCAGCTGATCTTTTCCGTCGTCCTGGTGGCGGTCGGGCTGCTGCTGCTGGGCAGGGTGGCCGTGTGGTTGAACATCGAAGAGCACAGAAACACCCTGTACCTGATCCTCGCGATCATCCCCATTAAAGGGATCTTCTTCCTCAACCTGGGCTTTCTGAACGGTCAGTTCAACTACAAACAGCACGCGCTTGCCAATTCGCTATATTCATTTTTCAGGCTGATCATCTCCCTGGTGCTGTTGTACATCACCCGCAACGGTGTGCTGGCCGTACTGGTGGGAACGCTGGCAGCTTACTTGCTCGCCATGTTCTTCACCCGGTTCGATTGGCAATACCCGGATTCAACGCTCACCATCCCCAACCGCCAGCTGCTGGGGCTCACCTGGGGCGCGCTGCTCTTCTACCTGCTGATCAACATCATTTTATATATTGATGTCCTGCTGCTGCGCGGTTTCGGTTCAACTGAAGCGACGGTGGGGTATTACAAGGCCAGCGCCAACATCGGCAGCCTGTTGTATTTCCTTTTCCTGTCTGTCACCCAGGTTTCATACCCGGTCATCGCCAAGCTCTTCTCACAGCAATCCTGGCAGGAACTGAAGAAAGTGGCAAACACGCTGTTTCTCTCGGTCTTTTACACCTCCGCGCTGGCCTTCGCCTTCACGTTCTTCTTCGCGGAGATCTTCATCAAACTGTTATTCGGCGCGCAATACCTCCCCGCGGCCGGGGTAACACCGTGGTACGCGCTGAGCATCGGCTTGCTGTCCATCATCATCATGCTCGGCAACATGATGATCACCTTTGAACACAAAAAGAACTACCTGTTCATCCTGCTGGGTTCCCTGGTGCTTTACCTGCTGCTGTTCCTCGCCCTTTACAAACCGCTTGAGATATACGCCCCCCCGGTCACCATCATCATCATCTCGGTCATCACCGCCGTTCTCTTTGTCGCCATCCTCAACCGGCATTACCACAGCGTATTTGATGTAAAAAACCTGGTGAAGAACATCGGGGTGCTGCTGCTCATGACCGCCGCGGCGGTCGCCCTCCAGCTTTTGGCTTCGAAGGTGGTGCCCCCTGCCCTCTCAGGCGCGCTGATATTTACCGCGCTGGCGCTGGTGAGCTTCTTCGCCGTGCGCAATGTGCGCGAGGCGGTGCTGCATTCGGTTTCCATCCTGCTCGCGAAAAAGAAATGAGTCTTTCTGGGTCAGGATACTGCAAGATTAATAGTGAACAAGAAATATGAGGTAAACTGTACTCTTAGGATTCATTCCTAACACCCTGTGACAAAAACAGTTCGATCGTCTCAACCGGACGGCGACCCTGATTACGATAACCCTGGTGTGGTCGCTCGTTGTTGTAATGGACCAACCAGGCATC